>Ga0335074_10008009_pt1 | contig 14678 bp, 12 predicted proteins | sample Lox_Sample_23_FD_206715 | JGI IMG/M metagenome (GOLD analysis project Ga0335074, IMG submission 206715) | Soil microbial communities from Loxahatchee National Wildlife Refuge, Florida, United States - Lox_Sample_2.3 | ecosystem: Environmental > Terrestrial > Soil > Wetlands | place: USA...
AGTGAACACTCTTGACGACTTTTGGACGAACGAGAGAGCATTTGGTGACAATGCCTTCCATAGAAACGAGATGGTTCAGATGTGTCGAACTGAGGGTACGCGGATTGCACGCGAACTCGCCGAAACTACCAATGTAGGCACAGTAGTACACCACGTTGTCTTCAGCTTCTCGTGGAGGTCGGTTAGGGAGGGTGCCGACAATGTTCTTCAATGCTTGGTCAAAAGCAGCGGTGTAGTCAAATGGGCTGTTCAGTAGGCCGTTTGCCATTTCTCTGCTGTGCGCTCGTATCTCGTCTAAACTGACAGTGAGTCTCCTTAGGTTGCGGTTCAACATCAGGATGATATCGGCGCGATAGCTTCTGGCGCGAGGATCAGCTGTATGATAATTAGGTTCAGTAGTAGCAATTCGAGTATTGACTACTCACTAGGATCAAGAAACTCCTCAGCCTGACGGATGCGGTTCTGAACGGCCTCATCGCGAAGTTGGACGCCGTTCATGGTGAATGAGATGAGCGCTTATTGCGCCCGATTAGATGTGACTTGAAGACCCTTTTAAGAAGTCGGAAAGAGTTTTTAGTTGAATTGACTTGTTCCTCAAGGAACTTGTGACTTTGGAGTGGTGGACTTGTAGAAGTGGTAAAGTTCAAGAGATGAGGCGTGAGCGACGCGCTCGTGAAGACGCGAACCGCGTTTCCATTTAATCCTAAACTGGCATAGTGGGATCTAGGCCGTCAAGCAAATCAATTTGTGCCTAATCTCTATCGAAGCCTCAACGTCTTCCTTTTTATGAATCTTCCAACGCTCTACATTATCCTTGCAAAGAGTAGCAAATTTGAAGGCATATCGGCTGTCTAAATTCTGATAAAGCAGTATCAAGCGTTGATCTACGTATAAGGTATGCTTTTACTGTCATCCGCTATGTGAGAAACCCACCAATCCAGTCATCTTGCTATGCAAACCAAAGGTCTATATGCCGTGGACGATGATAAGAAAATCAAAGTCATGATCACATCAGAGCTTGACCGTCTGCATTTCGTCTCCTTTGGCATCTGATGTCTCTTTCTTGCTTTCCTCTGCTTTTCCAGACTCTTTAGCCTCTTTTGCTGCCTTCGGCGCTGCACCTTCTCCTACCGTGATACCCAAAGTCGATGTCGCAGTTTTCTCCTCATTCTTCCTCGTCGATTCATCTTTACTCTCCCACACAACCTCACTCTCCTTCCGTTCCACTGGACTCTCCGGCTCTTTCTCATCCGGCGGCTGCTGGCTCGGCAAGGCGAACCTAGCACCCGGCTTCTCGACCTGCACCCAGCTCTGCTCACGGCTAACAGCCGGCTCCGGCGGCGCGGTTGGCTTCTCGGTTCTTTCCGCGCCGACGCCGCGATTCCAGCCAGTCTTTCTCTTCTCAGCGGCCCACGCACCCCACGACGAGAGGTACGCGCCGGCCTTTTTACCGACGTCCTGCACCGTAGCCTGCGCCTGCGTCAAGTCCGGCGCGCGGATGTTGGCCGCCGCGTTGGCAATCGGCGCGCGCCAGCTCTGCAACGATGAAGAGCCTGCGGCTCCCTGCGGCGCGGGCGCGCCCTCAGCCTTCGCGTCGGCGGCCCTGCGCTCCGCAGCGTTGCGGCGCTGGGCCTCGCGCATGACCTCGATGTCGGCCCAGAGGGCGCCGAAGGCGTCGGAGACCTTGCGCTGGCCGGCGGCCCAGCCCTTGCCGAGGGCATCGCGGCCGTCGCGCAGGCGCTCGTCGAGGTGCAGCTCGGCGACCTGCGCGGCCAGGCGCCGCTGCACGTCGTCGATGGTCAGACCGCCCGCCGTCGGGTGCGCCGCCGACACCACGTCGAAGATGTGCGGCTCCGTGAATCGCCCGAAGAGCGACGCGTTGTGCGTGCCCTGCCACGCGCGGAACCACTCGGCGCCGAAGTCCGCGATTGGGTCGGGGGGTGGCGGTGACCCGTCTTCGGTGCTTGGTGGGCTGGTGTGCGGCGTGGCTTGCTTCTCGATGAAGGCTTTGTACTTTGTTGCGGAGAGCAGCGCGAGTAGGTACTCTTCGAATTGCAGTCGGATGAACTCTTCGCTGCCAGCGTACCCGAGTGTTTTCGGTCGGCTTGGGTTCGCTTCATCCCACGTGTCGTTGACAGTCTGGGTCAGAAAGTCGATCCAGCGGCGGTCCGGAACGGTGAGAGCGAGTAGTGACTTGAGTGACGCTGAAGGAAACGTGATGGTATTTTCGTCGAGATTAATCAAGATGTCTGCATATCGCTCCTTTTGAGCAAGAAGAAGAGAGTTTGTGGATCCCACGACATAGGACTTGGTGCCTTCGTCTGTGAGCGTGTCTAGTTGCTGTAGAGGCGTGTATGGTCCGAAGAGTGAGCCTTTCCCAAAGATTTGTAACGGCAAACCGACATAGGATAGCAAAGATGCGCGGTCGCTAGTGCGAAGAGTTGTGGGTGGTTTAAATGTTTCCTCATACGTGTTGAAAGTAGGATCAGCGCAGTCCTGGAGATTTCGAATTAAGCCGGGTATCAGTGAGATTAAGGAAAACTGAAGCATGCATATTTCTTCGCAATGGGAGCCAAAGAAAAGCATCTATTTGCATTAGAATTCTTCATCTGAATATAATAATACTCGCCGTCGTACCTTTGGTTGCAGTAGTAAGCACTTGAACAGGACGAGTGTTTGCCATTTGAATTTGTGTATGATCTCGCGAAGAGATAATCCTTGGGACTGTGTCAGCGATGTTCATACGCGTTCGGCCTGGATGATGTTACCGAAAAATTGATCACTCTCTTCCTCTTGGTCCTTGAAGCTCTTGGCCAGACTATGCTGGAAATCCTAGACGTTTATCAGCACCCGATATTCATCACCAAGCCTCAATGCTCCAGAATCAAGCTCACTCTCAACAATTGCAGATCGGTAAAATCCTTCTGCGCAAACCAAGCCTTTGTCACGAATCCCAACTTTTCTCTTAGCGATGTAAAGTATTGCGGAGTATCACAGATCACCACCAGGGCCTTCTGCACCGTACTCCTCGTCACATCCGCCGGCTTATTCACAAGTTCGGTGGCATCGATCTGCCTCGTACACGATATACCGAAGAGCGAAGTGGCCGGCCTGGACGCGGTGGCCTCGTGGCGGAGCGTAAAGTAAGAGTAGTCCTCGACGGAGCTGCGAGGTCCAACGTCAGCGCACACCCAATGTACCACAGCCAAAATCGACAATCACGTACGAGTGCGCACCGTCGGACAGCGCCATGAACGGCAGCAGCGGCCACTCGTTGTCCGTCGCCGGGTCCTGCCCGTCCTCCACTCCAACCCACGTCTCGACCTCGGGGCCTCTGCTCTCTGCAATTAGCCACGGGACAAGCAATTTTGTGCGGTGTACCGGCTCGACGCCGCGTAGACGTACCGCGCATGGTGGAAGTCGACGACACACACGATGGGCTCGAAGGGCGGCGGCGGCGGCGCATAAGAAGATGAAGCCATACTGGGTTGGCGGAGCTCCTAACGTGCGTGTCACTGGCTGGTGGCGTGATGGGCGCACCTTGGCTTTGGCATTGCCGGCGAGTGTACAGCGTGTCGTTTTTTCAGCAGGGAATTAAGCTTTGGTGAGCTTTTGCGATGCGTTGGCGAGGCGCAAATCAATAGAGTAGAGTAGTGATCCTTCCCTTAGCCCAATTCGCGGGAGTGACTCCGACTGCCACTTTGCTCGTTCCGGATCCACATCTGATACGTTTGAGAACTGCTTTGAATCGTCTGTAATTACGACAGGACCAGGATGGAAGTTATGACGTGTTCGACGACGCGAAGCTGGACCTGTATGCTCGACTGGGGGTTGTCACACACCGTTACAAGCAAAGACTGTAATATAGAATTGCTCACAAGACAGCGATATCTCTTTTCTACGCTCATTTACAGACAGCTACTTGAGGTAAGTTTTTAAAGCTATATCATAATGGATCTAGAGGAGAACCACCATGTAGAATAAGTCTCATCAAAATAGACGCGGGAACTAGAGCAAAGGCCGATTCGAAATCCAAGCCGGCACTCCCACGCCCGCGTTGCTTTCTCCTCCAACAGAGAGCGCAGACAATAACAGATTTCCCCTTGCGCGATGACTCATAGTTGTTGTTCTCCCAGCGCCTGCAAGTTCACCTAATTGGAAAAACGAGGCAATCTATGCAACAGAAACAGCTTGTGCAAACGGAGGCACAAGGCTACACAGATGTTATATCGCTTTACTCTCCGATAGACTCACGTATCAACGGTCTCTAGGCCATAGTACCGCAGCTGCCGCACTATGGCTTCACTTTTTACGCGATCAGCTGCCGTTCTCCATATCGGCCTGAGACGTGCCATCGAGACCTTGAGCGTCAACATTGTGGTAGTCCAGGATTTCCGAGTACCTGCACATGCAAGTCAGTAGCTGCGTCAAAGAATGGACAAAAGGCGCTTCTTTACATCATGATCTTCCAAGTGTCAACGGGTAAGTCGGCATCGTTGAATGACCAATCGAATTTCTCATCAGCCACCGGTTCGTCTGATGGGTCATGGTATGGCGCCAAGTATGGGTGAGCAAGTGCTTCGGTGGCATTTACTCTCGACTTGGGGTTAAAGACGAGCATCTTCTCGAGCATATCGATGGCCTGCGGCTCAGCGTTCTTGAACTTGTTGACAAGTGGGATTCGCTCGCGGTGGGGCAACGATTGCACAAATCGCAACGTATTCTCGCTGCAAATAGTCTTGATGACATCGTCTGGTGGAGTGCCAAGCAGTTCGGTGATGATGGAGAACTGATTGACGTGGTCCTTGCCTGGGAAAAGTGGCTTGCCTTCGAGCATTTCGGCAAAGATACAACCGGCACTCCAAATATCCACCTCGACGTCGTACTTTTGCCACGTGAGCATAATCTCCGGCGCTCTGTAATACCGAGTCGAAACGTAGCCTGTCATTTGTGGATCTTGAATGCGCGCCAGACCGAAGTCGCAGATCTTGAGATCGCAGTTCTCATTGATGAGAATGTTACTCGGCTTCAAGTCTCGGTGCACAACGCCAGCCGAATGCACATATTTTAGACCGCGCAATATTTGGTATAGGAAGTACTGGATGAATTGTTTTTCGAGCGGTCGCGAGGTCAGTAGCCGGTGAAGGTCAGTGCCGAGCAATTCCGTGACGAAGTAGATATCCTCGAGAGGTGAAATGAAGATATCGCTGAGGCTGATGACATTCTCATGCTTCAGATGCTTGAGTAGCTTAAGCTCACGGTATGTTCGTTTGGCAAGGACGGGCGTGCTGAATGGTTTCATAATCTTCTTTACCGCAACGGCTTGACCGGTAAGTTGATCCTTCGCGGAGCTGAGAGACGATGACTTAGTTGAGTCCTCCAAACACAAGTTGAACATCGAGACTCACCATACGAGGCCAAAGGCTCCCATTCCAACAGGTTGCAGATCGGCATATCTGTATCACAGGTCAGCCTACGGAGTGCGCCCCAGCGGGGCAAGCGAGTTCCGCACCTGCTGGTTATCTCAAATGTAGTGCCAAATATCTGTGCGCGCACGAATTCGGCCATGATTTCAATGTCGAAAAAGTGACTGTGGCTAGAGAGGGTAGCGGGCGTGCTGGTGGTGTGTTAGTATTTGCTTGTCGGTTGGATGTGGCACAAGCAGGTTTGATGGAGGGAGGAGTCGGTGGCCGTGCAACGGAATGGGATTGGGAATTGCAACGTCGGTGCCAAATGGATCTTGCAGACTCTTCCTTGCTAAAGTCGGCTAGAAGCGCGTGAGCGATTAAAGCAGAAGTGATTGGTGGCGAAGATTGGGTGAATTGGAGACGACCCGGGAACAGCTGCATCCACTGTTTGGGTCGCGGGAGAGCGAAAGGTGGAAAAACATACGCTAGAGCAAAGCAAAGCTCAGTAAGACGGGAAACGGCCTACTAGAGGGGGGGAGCGGCGACTCTTTGGGTTGGCTCAGCGCAACTCGAGCTTCGTCAGGAAAGGCCGACGGGTTTCGACCTATTGTCTCTGGGCTCAAGCAAACATACAAGAGAGAATTGAGAGCAACGAGAAGAAGAGCGAAAGAGTCTCAACGGGAAAGAGATCAGCGAACCTGCCTCGACTATAAGGATGGTCGAAATCCTGTAAATACGGTGCGCGCCGCCTCCATCCCTCCCTGACCTGATGAGACCGATGGCCAGCCGCCTACGTCACAGCCCTCCCAGCTCTGATGCATTTCGCCATGAAGTGGCACTGCGATACGATGCACAATTTTCTACCTCCTTCCAGCAATTTCACATCAACGTCTTCTCTCTTCTGTAAATATGATATTCAGTTGAAATTTGTATGCGTGACAGCAGGGTAGGAAACGGCACAGGCCGAATCAATTGACGGCGGCACTGCACCGTTCCAGCGAGTCGCGGCTTTCTAATCGATCCCAAAGCGTACGGAGTAGCTGGATGGTCAGGAGCTCTTCACAAGCCCCAGTGCAAGAATCATCGAGATTAGCCGCCCAGCAATTCATAAAAAGCAGAAATCTTGAACACGGCGATACCTTCCCACACCGATAGTCTGCGCTTCCATCGATCGTTACCCTACTTCGACGCGCACCAAATTTGAAAAGAGCTTCGACTGTCAGCATAGCAGAATATGGAGGCAAGGCGCTCCAGAATTCCTTGACAATTTCGATCAAGGACAGGCTGCTTGCTGATAGGTCTTGTTCAGATACTGAAGCCTCGGCTTAGGTGATCGATATTGTGAATTGCGACGACCATTGGCCCACGCGCAGCTCCACGGAAAGGTGCAAAGTGGCTGGCAAAGGTCACGTTGGAGTCGGCATATCGGAAGCTCACTGTGTGACATGCTTTCCTTGACGCCCGCCGCTCAGTCGCTTCTTCGTAGCGACAGGCGAATCAAATCCGCAGCATTGCATTCACGCAACTTGTGCGCAGAAGAGAAGACCATGGAAACCACAGTAATATTTCGCCTATCTGCTTCTGGACTATACATTGGGCATCATGGGTTACTTGGAGCGTAATCTTTGACTTAATTCAACCCGAGGTCGGACGGAGGGCTGATTATAGAGTACTCAGCGAGCATACTCCCTGGTGTTCATAGGAGACGCATCCATACCAGAAGCTGACACACTGCAGCAGCATACAAAGACGATAATTGCTATGCTCTGTTGTACACGCGCCGGTAGCACGCAATTAAGGCCTTCCATTGTTAATTATATTGCGTCGTGAGCTCCTTCTACTCTCTACCCTATTTCTAGATTCTTGAATGGACCAATAATGTGCCCAAACGGAAGGAGAAGCTCAACGCAAACAGAAGTTGTTGAGGACAGGACTTTTACAGAGGGAAGGTAAGCGTTAAGGCATGACACAAGGTGTGTAAAATAACAAATGCGGAGAGGCTGGGCCTGGAATATAAAGCAGGTATGAGCCAATCCCGCAGCAGCTGGAGCGTAAGCGCAGATTCGGAATCCCGAAAATAGGGTGTTGGAGGAGATGTCTGCTTGCGATGTAGCCGCTGGAGTCGGCTACCTGGAAACCGGGACGGCGTACTCCTGGGCACTGCAATTATTCTCGCCATTCCACGTGGTGGCATCACAAGCACCTACGGGAAGTGAGCGAGAATGGGCGAATTGCAGAGTACGGCGCAGTCAACTGCAGAACACCGCACATTGACCCCGCCGGACACTATCGACTCTACGGGAGGAGTTGGCCTCATCGACTACAAATTCACAATGAACTCGGAATCATCAATGGCAATACGTGGGTGACTATTTTGAGACGAGATAGCAATGCAAGGCTGGAAAGCATGACTGTTTGCGGTAGAACTGCTATTCGACTTAGATACGACCATCAAAGCGTGGGCCGTCAGAGCTGTAGCACTTGATATTCCCGTAGGGTCGGCAGTCATCGGATAGTGCAGATGAATATGTGGATGGACGGATGGCGTACGATAGATTAGATTAACACGAGCAGGCGCAGTGGCAGAGCTGGAATTACGCTCAAAGGTGATGAAGGCTTACCACCAGCAACCCGGCAAGTACCGGTCTGGTTACGAAGTATGAGTGAGAGAAAAGATTAGCCAGTAATTAGCAGCGCAACCCAACGTAGCATCAATGGCGATCGAGGGCTGAGTTGGAAGTTTGAAGATGGTGTGACTGAGTGCAGACGAACAAAGATGATGACGATGGATTCGCCCATCATTTCGTTTCTGTGTTGCTTATTGCTTTTTATTTTTGGTTTTGCGTGAAGGCCAGACGCAGAGCAATTAGGTAAAATTGCTGGCTTTTGAAGCTTGAGTGCTTGGTATCCTGCTTGCATTCTTGCTTGGTTTTCCGCTGACGAAAGCGAGCAAATCCGGCCTTCAACCTCCGCATCTTTACTCACTCGCTCGCTCGCTCAACCCTCCAGCCCATCCCGACCTTGTATTGCCGTTACTTCCTTTGATCGCCAATTTGCTGGCTACCTTGCAGTTTTGCACCCGCGCGCTCCAGAATATTTGGGCTTAACGGGCGGCTTGAGCGACGGCCGGGCGTTCGGCGAGCCAAAAGCAGAGGCCAAGTCCAGCTCCCGACCTTGGACTCTCACCGGGACTCCCAGCAAAAGACGCAAGATCCCACGCAAACCCGTAATTTACTGCCCACCGCAACCGCAAACCGCAAACCGCAAACCGCAAACCGCACTGACTCCGACCCTCTGCGAATCCCTCGCCCGAACCCTAAAAACTTCACCTCAGAGCCTGGAAAGCACCAACTACGCCGCGGCAGCGACACCGACCTGTCAATCCAACAAAGCCCGCCCCTCCAATCATCGAGGAAAAGGCTGAGCTCAGGTCCAAACCTCTCGTCCCTTCTCTGCTCATCTCCATCATCCCGTCATCTGCCTGCTCTACCTGTCACGTCCTCGTACACCGTTCCAACGCTCAGCCCTGGCTCCTGCTCCTCTGCGCTCCCACTCTAGCTCCGCGACCTACATCGTCGCCAGCCTCAACGCCCCAAACAACCGCCAACTCTTCCATCTCCTTAAAGCTCCTTTCGTCCACGCAGCTTGACGGCCGTCCAAAATTCTCCTCGTATCTAGGCCTTCCTACCTTGCGGGCCGCTGCGCCCGGCAGCCTGACATCTGACCGACCCTCCAACTACCAACCCTCCTCCACCACCACCTAGCCGTCCTTTTACTCTCGGATCCCCCTCCCACTCCGTCCAACCATCAGGCGACCATCACACTCCTTCACACTTTCTACACAAACTACAGTAGCGATGTGTGGCGGCGGAGAAACCGAGGATTTGGAACAGAAGAAGAGAAGCCAGGCTATCGATCGGAAACTGGAAGAGGACTCGCGGAAGCTACGGCGAGAATGTAAAATTCTTCTTCTGGGTAGGCATCGTGATAATATACGCGTGTTGGATGTTTGAATCGCTGACAATTCTGCCATACAGGGTCAGGAGAAAGCGGGAAGTCAACGATTGTCAAGCAGATGAAGATAATTCACCAGAATGGATACACTCCCGAAGAACTGGCTATGTACCGGCTCACAATCTATAAAAACGTCCTCGACTGCGCAAAAGCCCTCATTGGCGCCTTTCGGCAATTCGAAATTGAGCCAGAAATGGCTTCCAATAGCGAGCTGTGCGACTTTCTGATGGACTACACCCTTGATCCAGATCCCGAGAAACCCTTGGACAGAAAAGTTGGCGATGCTGTGGACTCAATATGGCATGATCCTGCCGTTACAAAAGTCATGGAACATCAGAGTGAATTCTACCTAATGGACTCCGCGCCATAGTATGACAGGTCACCTCTCAAAGACTCTACCGATTGCTAACTCGCTCAGCTTTTTTGACGAAGTCGGACGCATCTCCTCTCCTGATTACGCTCCAACGCAAACTGACGTGTTACGCGCGAGAACAAAAACCACCGGCATATACGAGACTCGGTTCACAATGGATCAACTCAGCATACAGTAAGCAGAGTCACAACCACGTGGTCATCTCAACTAACGGAAATTAGCATGTTCGATGTCGGTGGACAGCGGAGCGAGCGGAAGAAATGGATACATTGTTTTGAAAATGTGACGTCAATCATCTTCTGCGTAGCGCTCAGCGAATACGATCAAGTATTGTTGGAGGAAAGTAGTCAGGTAAGCTTAGTCACCATACCTTCGGACAAATTCGTCATTGACACGATGTACCTAGAACCGAATGATGGAATCTCTGGTTCTTTTCGACTCGGTGGTAAATTCGCGATGGTTCATGCGAACAAGCATCATTCTGTTCCTCAACAAAGTCGACTTATTCAAGCAGAAGCTCGCTCGATCACCACTGAGCAACTACTTCCCGGATTACTCGGGAGGCAACGATGTCAACCGAGCGGCAAAGTATCTGCTATGGAGATTTAATCATGTCAACCGAGCACATCTTAATCTTTATCCTCAGTATGTGATTCTGCGATTTTCTAATGCAGTTGGCGATGCTAACGAATTCAGCCTAACTCAAGCAACCGACACCTCGAACATCCGCCTCGTCTTCGCCGCCGTCAAAGAAACCATCCTGCAGAACGCCCTCAAAGACTCGGGCATCTTGTGAGCCGACACCACACTCAATCGCACGCAGCCTTTACCACCACATCGACTCCATCTAATCACGCAACATTTTCATCCGTAATAAAACACCACCACCACGCAACACGACGCATATCGCCATCCGCATCCATCATCTAACTCAGCACTCCACAAATTAGCGAAGCATTTCACGGCAGTTTTTAATCGCGCGGCGCATGCACGACACACACCAAACGGAGTTCCAGGACCCAGGCAGTCGCAAGGCACGGCTCGAGCAGGCGAATCCGCGCGGCGCGCCGTCGTGGCCCCGAGCGCAAAAAGCCGGCGGCGTGGGGAGCCCACGCGCCCGCGGCCCGACGCCCGTTTGTCCCTCCCGCGGCTGGCGCCCGACCCCCCGCCCACTGGCTGACCACCCCCAATGTGACCACCTGCGGCCGCGCCGTTTTCGCGGGCCGTGGGGATTGGCGCGGCTGCGCGCGGTCGAAGCGCCGTTTTTGTTGCGGCTTGAAGCGGCTTTTGCGCTGCGTTTGGGGCGCGCTTGCCCAAGGCTCTGGCCGCCTTGCGCCTTTGGCGAAGCCGCTTTTTACGCACGCCGGTTTGTCTTCTGGATTTGGGCGCGTTTCTGCTTGGAAAAGGTGGCGGGGGGATGGGAGGGCTGGTGGACGGGGCTTTGGCCTTCGCACGTTGGGCGCGGTTGCGTGCGCGGCGGTTTGGGGGTGAGAGCGCTGTTCGTATTTGTTTGTGGCGATGCGTCTGTCTTTTCTTGAGCTGTTGTTGAGTGCGCGATAGATGGCTTCTGCGAAAGAACAAACGTATCTATACGCCGCCTGTTTCCATCAACGATGCTTTGCGCTTTACTTGCTTGCCTCCATCGTTGGGAGCTTCTTTGAGAGCACTTCAACCACGCGGAATGTGGTGTCATTTAAGTCGGGCGTTGCCGGAGTTCCTCATCTCAGCTGGCCGCTCGCAAAAGTTGCGCATACATCACCGTCACATGGTGAGCTGTATCATTTAGATGAAGGCGATATTCATGAAACTGCAGTGATTACATTACGTCTTATGATGCTGGTGACCTCACTCGACTCATTCTATTAATCTTCTATTAATGTGTGTGCTCATGAATGCCGGGCATTAAGCTTCACTAAGAGGTCAATTCGTCTAGACATTAAAGCTCTTTGCATCTCTAACTTACCTCACATTAAAACTTAGTCGCTCAAAAGCTTCTCTTACACTTAATTGCTACCCTTCTCTGGCTATTGTTCTTTCTTACGATCCAAAAACCAGCCTCTACAGTGGTATCGAGCGTTTCAAAGATCTCACTTCTCTCAGCCATCCACATTCCTGCCTCCTTCTCACAATCCTCATGGCTCGGTTTGCGGCAAAGCACGCTGTGATCCTCTTCAAAGCACGGCGACAGCGCCGGCAAACTCAGCACCACCTCCAACCTACCGGTGAATGAGCTCGCCGGCTCGTCTTTCCAGATGGTAATGGTTTCGATTTCGGGCCACAGCGCCACAACCGTGTACACAAACTTGGCGTAATCCACGGTCGTATCCATAAACTCCGGCGCGAGCGACTCCTTGCCGTTGGGCGCGACGCAGCGCGTCCAATGCGGGCGGCGCAAGTGGGCGGCGAAGTCGAGGTCGCGCAGGGGGATCAGCGCGGCGGGGAGGGCCGCAAGCGCATGGCCACGCGCGTCCAGTCCGCCGGATAGGCGCGCGAGTTGAAGGTGCATGTCTTTCAGGTCAGCGGCGTGCCACCTGTTGGTGGTGCTGAAGGTTACCGAGTAGGCCATTGCGATGGCTTCCACGTACACCTGCCGGCACGTGAACAGCAGCCCCAGGTTGCGGATCGACTGCGACGACGGGATCAGCGTGCCGTCCGATGTGTAGTCCTGCGACAGGAACACCAGCTCGTAGATTTGGTTGCGCAGCTCCGCCGGCAGGCTGAAGAACAGTGAGGTCTGCACCACCGAATGAGGCTCGGTCCAGAAGAGCCGACCCAAGAGATTGGGTTCGTGGGCCGGGTTGGACAGAAACGAAGAAGTTGCGATGGCAGAGTCATGCTTTGAGTCATGTTTTCGTTCAATTTCGCGGTCGCTCGTTGTAGTTGCGGCTGACAGTTGCAAGATTCGCTTCTTATCAGTGACAGCCGTCTGTCGCTTCGCAACAGATGTTGACTTTCTACCGCGGTGGGAAAATTGTTCGAAGAATGGAGACATATTATGAGAGACAGTAGGTAAAGTTGGGAAAAGTCGTTTAAGCTTTAAGGATGTCGATATATTGTGTTGCATAGCCGCCCGACCTGACTGAGGGCTGCGCGAAGTGTTTGGTAGTTAAAGTGTCTGCTGCCTGTGCGCTTAATAATAAGTGCCTGATCTCGTATCAACGCCAACGCTAGAATGAAGTCGGATATCTTGCATATGAGTAAAGCACAGTCATGAAACCTCATAGAAATGACGAAGTTCCAACAATAATCCACGAGGCCACAAGTCCTACTCTCGCAAAGTTACGTGGAGTTGTCATTGGAAGTGGAGTCATCAGAGTTCCAACTCCAGGCTCTGTGTGTTTGCTCTTCGCCAAGATTCCGAAGCGCAAAAAGACTTCACTGCAAGTGACGAGAATGGAAAGGACAATAAGAACGATGATGATCCAAGTGATTCTTGTCATCTTGACGTCCGCAATGCCTTCACTAAGGATCTCTGTGAGGTCCAGGAATACTCTGCACCGCTCGTTCAACACTTTGACTCGTGGGCCAATTTCGAGGTATTCTCTGACTGCATTGTAAAGCGGGTGTAGAGTGGGTTCTGAATCCCAGAAGAAATTCGGAACGTCGAGAACATTGGATGAGAGATTAACGTCGACGCGACTAGTGAATAGCCGTCCGAGAATTCGAACCACCTCTTCTCTCTTCATTCCCAGACGACCAGTCAGAGCTAGCCGACGCGGAATGGGTTGCGCTTCAGTCATAGTTGTACTCATTCTCTCTTCGAAGAAACTGAGTTTCGTTGACTGGGCAATTGCATGAGACATGGCTAGTTTAATCATATGATCTCCGCTTCGTAGAGTAATCATGTCGTTGAATATTCTCGGTCTCGGAATATCAGGGTTGTATTCAAAGTGAAACTCCTCGGTCTCGAAATCCTCTTCTTGCAGAGGACGAATCGCAAGGACAATGTGCGTTTCTGACGTTGAGAAAGTGAGATCGGCGAGAATGTCTTTCTCTTGTCGTTCCGTGAAGTTCCAGAAAACTACAACCCCATACGTAAAAACAAACATTTCAGCAAATGAGAGAGCATTTGGTGGAACCCTTATCGGCGAAGACGTTCTTCGTGGACTATCCTGAGGTGATACAGCTCTTTCGTTCAACATTTGTTCTTCCTGAGACAATGGACTTGGCATGCCACCATCCGTATATTTGACTTGATACTGCTCTTCCTCGAAATAACCGTGGTGGTGTTCGAGTCGTTCGTTCCGCTCGATCTCTTCATCTAACACTGATCTCCCACCTGGTGTCTTCAAGACCGGACTACTTCGTACACGATATCCTTCATGGCCAGGCATGAGAGGCAACTGGTAGACTACGTAGAGACAGTCGTCATACAACTTTGTTCGCGTCCCATGTTTCGATCGAATGAAGTCAGCGGTTGACCGCATTTTATACGCTTGCGCTGTGCAATACGCCGTGACTCGTGGTAGCTTTTCGGTTCTTTTGGACTTCGGCAGTCGCTCTGCATATGACTTCTCTTGCAAACCAGGTGTCCTTCTTCGCTCAAGCTCTTCATCCTTGGGTGGAGCAGTTTCATCCTCCTCTTCGAAAGCAGCCTTTTCAGCATCGAGCTCGCCCGTCTCTGGCAGTAGCACCAATTTCTCAGATACTTTCGATGTTCGAGATGGAATGTGTTGTGGTATCAGTCGCCCGGTTAGCTTGGGATCTAGAGGATGGCGACCACTGGGTGTTCGATAGTGAATTGCTGGACGAGGAGTAAGGACTCCTCTAGGTAGCGCTGAGGGGATTTCGCTGCTGTATTGAAGGACATTATCGACGCTTATCACTCCGGTGCCTTGTCTCTGTCCTAATTGAGGCCGTGGCGCTGCATTCTTGAACGAAGC
>Ga0335074_10008010_pt1 | contig 14677 bp, 14 predicted proteins | sample Lox_Sample_23_FD_206715 | JGI IMG/M metagenome (GOLD analysis project Ga0335074, IMG submission 206715) | Soil microbial communities from Loxahatchee National Wildlife Refuge, Florida, United States - Lox_Sample_2.3 | ecosystem: Environmental > Terrestrial > Soil > Wetlands | place: USA...
TCACCGCCGCCTGGATGAGGCTCTCCTTGTCGGGGAAGGCACGAAAGATCGTCCCCTCGGCGACCCCGGCGGCCGCGGCGATCTCGCGGGTGCTCACATCGAGGCCGCGCGCACGGACGAGCGGCAGCGTCGCGCGCACGAGCGCGGCCCGCCGCGCCTCCGGCGAGAGTGGCCGCGCGCGCCGGCCGGAGGTGGCTGTGGGTGTATCGAGCATGAACGGCCCAGAGCCTATCACAAATGAGTGAGGACTCACTCATTTGCGCGACCGGCCGACCGCACGGTCGAGGGGCGCGGTGCGCGCGGAACCGCGGCGCTGCGCCCGGCTCAAAAAAAACCCCGCTTGCGCGGGGTTATCGGTCGCTTGCTTGCTGTGGAGGAGTGTCTTCTCGTTCTTGTCCGGTGTCGATCCTCGGCCCGTGCGAGCGTCGCGCCGGGGATCGCGAAATCGGGATGCGTCGTTTTGTCCTGCTTGGGTTCTTCCGGGCCCCATCGTCCGGGGTCGCTGAAGGAGGAAGCAATGCGCGTGCCAAGTCGCCTCCCGCGCCCGTGGATCTGACATGTTGTATCTGAGACGCAGTTCAACTGTGACGAGATCCGCCTTATGCGAGCTTTATGTACCGCCGCGCGGGTGCGGCAGGTACGCACGCCCGAGCGCTCGGCGATCCAAGTGTCAAGACCACCGACGGATTCACGCGCCGCGCTGAGCGCGCGGATGGGATGCAATTGCTCAAGCTGTTGAATATGCTTTCGATTCGCGGTTCACGAGAGGTGTAAATGGAGCCGACACCGTCAGGTAGGCGCTCTCCGGCGTGGAAGCGAGGCGGCTCGACGCCGCGGCTGCTCGCGCTGCTGCTCGCCACCTGTGCGCTTGCGCTGCCCTGGACGCGTGCGGCGCGCGCCGCGGACGAGCTGTTTCCGCGACCGGCGCAGCTCGAGCGCGACGTGGATTTCTGGGTCCGCGTATACACCGAGATCGATACCAACTCCGGCTTCGTGCACGACGAGAACAACCTCGCGGTCGTCTACGACACGGTGCACTTCGCCCCGCACACCAGCGCGCGCGAGCGCGAGCGGATCGTCGATGCGGCGCGCGACCGCTATGCCGCGGCGCTGCGACGGATCGCGACCTCGAGCGGAGCGCTCTCTCCCGAGGACGCGCGCATCCGCGCCCTGTGGGGCGATGAGGCCACGCCGGCGCAGCTTCTCGATGCGACCCAACACATTCGCTTCCAGCTCGGTCAATCCGATCGGTTCCGCGATGGCCTCATCCGCTCCGGGCGCTGGGAGGACCATATCGCGAGGACCCTCGCGCGGCTCGGCCTGCCCCCCGAGCTCGCGGTGCTGCCGTACGTCGAGTCCTCGTTCAATCCGGCGGCGCGCTCGAAGGTCGGCGCGGCCGGACTGTGGCAGTTCATGCGCTCGACCGGCCGGCGCTACATGCGCATCGATTCGACCGTCGACGATCGGCTCGATCCGTTTCGCTCCACCGAGGCGGCGGCGCAGCTGCTTTCCTACAACTACCGGCTGCTCGGCACCTGGCCGCTCGCTCTCACCGCGTACAACCACGGCGCCGCCGGCATGCGGCGCGCCGTCGAGACGCTCGGCACCGACGACATCGTGACGATCGTGCGCGATTACAAGACACCCTCGTTCGGCTTCGCCTCGCGCAACTTCTACGTCTCGTTCCTCGCGGCCCTGCAGGTCGACCGGGATCCCGAGAAGTACTTCGGCGACCTCGACCGGGAACCGAAGGTGCGCTTTCAGGAGGTCGCGCTACCGGAGCGCGCCTCGGTGGCCTCGCTCGAGCGGGCGCTCGACGTGGGTGAGCAGGCGCTTCGGGACCTGAACCCGGCGCTGCGTCCGGCGTGCTGGAGCGGCCGACGGCCGGTGCCGAAGGGCTACCGCCTGCGGTTGCCGATGGGAGATACCGAGTGGACCGCATCGCTCCTCGCCGAGCGGCTCGGGACGCCGAGCGCGCTGCCGGCGAGCGAGACTGACTACACACGACATCGCATCCTGCCGGGCGAGACGCTTGCGAGCCTCGCCGACCAGTACGGCGTGACCGTGCTCACGCTCGCGCGCCTGAACCGCATGCGTCCCCGCGCGCGTCTGCATGCTGGCCGCTACATCCGAATACCGGGTGCGGCCCCGAGCGCCTTGGCGCTCGCCGCGAGCGCGAATGCAGCGGCTCCCACGCAGGCCGGCCGCGGGGCAGAAGCGTCCGGCAGGTCACTGCGCGCCAGTGTGGTGCTCGTGGCCGCGAATCCGCCCACCACGCTCGGCGCGCCCGGTGTCCCAGGTGCGCCCGGTGTGCCGGGTACGCCCGGCGTGCCCGGTGCGCCTGCCGCGCCTGCCGCGCCCGGGGCGCCCGCCCCACCGGGTGTGTCTGGGGCGCCGGCCGCGAGCACGCCGTACGGCGCCGGCGGCGGCGCTGCCGGCGGCGTTTACGTGGTGAGCCCCGGCGAGTCGCTCACGGACATCGCTGCGAAGGTCGGGGTGCCCGAGTCGCGGCTGCTCGCGCTCAATCACATGCCGGATCCGAACTTCATCTTCGAGGGAGAGCGGCTGGAGCTCGCCCCGATCGGCGCCATGGCGGGGGCGGGTGCCAGCGTGTTCGGCGACGATACGCTCGCGGGGAGTGGACTCACGCCGCCGAACGCGACGCTTGCCGCGGCCGGCGGGATTTCCCCGGAGCGGGCGGAGATCGAGAGCGAAGAAGACGCCGCGGCGCTCGCATCGGCGCGCGCGCCTGCGGCGCGCGGGGAGATCGTCTCCGAGGCTGAGGAGGATGCGCTCGGGCCGGCGCTCGGACCCGCCGCGCTCGTGAGCACCGCAACGGCGGACCCCATCGACTACTCGGTCGGGAGGAACGACACGATCGTCGTTGCCGCGGCCGAGACGCTCGGTCACTACGCCGACTGGCTCGACGTCCCGGCCTCGCGGTTGCGCGCGCTCAACCACATGCGCCATGGCCGCCCGGTGATCATCGGGCGGCGGATCAAGCTCGACTTCAAGCGCGTCTCGGCGGATGCGTTCGAGACGAAGCGCCGCGAGTATCACCGCCTGCTCGAGGCGGGCTATTTCGCCGCACATCGCATCACCGGCACCGAGATCCACGTGGTGCGCCGCGGGGACTCGCTGTGGACGGTGACCCAGCGCTACCAGCATCTGCCGATCTGGCTGCTGCAGCAGTACAACCCCGACCTCGACTTCAGCGACATGCGCCCGGGTACGCAGATCGTCGTGCCGCGCATCGAGGACGCGGCGAGCGCGGGGAGCTGAGCGCCGTCGCGCTCACGGTCCGGCGAGCCGGGCCGCGAACGCGGCGATCGCGGTCAACTGGGCACCGTTGCCCGAGAAGTGCTCCGCGACGCTGTCGGGCAGGTGCGTCTCGATCGCGATGCGCCGTGCGCTCGCGAGACATCGGAGCGCCGGCTGCGGAAGATGGAAGTAGCGCGCACGGCCCGTCGGGACGACGCTCTGGTACGGTGGGCCGGAAGCCTCCAGCCCGCTCGGCACGCGCTCCGCGGAGGGGAGTGCGAGCAGGTGACCGTCGCACTGCACCTCCACGGCGATCGGAATGCCGTTGTCCTCCGGAACGGAGACCCACAGGTACAGGTCGCGGTGTCCCATCTGATCGGTATCGAACGGGCCCAAGAAGGCGTACGGGTCGCGCAAGGGCCCGCGGTTGCGCTCCGTGATGAGCTCGATCGGACGGCTGAGCGCAATGATCGTCACACCGGTGCGTGTATCGAGCCGCTCCGCGACCTGGGGCGGGGCGACTGCGCACGCCGCGAGGAGGAGCGCGGCGAGCGCCACGGCCGCGGCGTGCCCGCCGCCGCCCCCGCCCCCGCTCCGGCACACCTGCGCCCGGGAGACGCTCGGTTGTGATGGGTTCCACATGCTTCGAGCCATGACCCGCCTCTATAATCCCTCGAGGTGACGGTTTTCAACGGTCGACGCACTTTCATGAGCCTCCTCTGGAGCGCAATGCGGGGATCGGCACGCCGTGGGCGCTGCCGCTCGCTCGCCTGTGCCGTCGCACTCGCCGCTGCGAGCGCCGCGGGGCTCGCAGCCGCGCACGAGGCACCGCTCGCGGGCGCCGAGCGTGTCTCCATCCGCACCGCGAATCCACTCGGGCAGCCCGCGACGCGCGCGCCGCTCGGGACGCTCCCGCTCGCCGACCACATCGTGGTGCGCAAATCGGAGCGCCGCCTGTACCTCATGCGCGGCGACACCGTGCTGCGGTCCTACCGGATCGCGCTCGGCCTCAACCCGATCGGCCAGAAGGAGCGTTCGGGCGATTTCCGCACGCCGGAGGGCCGGTACTTCCTCACGCGCCGCAATCCGCGCAGCGATTACTTCCTTTCCATCCAGGTCTCCTACCCGAATGAGTCCGATCTCGCGCGCGCGCGGCGCCATCACTGGGATGCGGGCGGCTCGATCATGATCCACGGCCTGCCGAATGACTTGCGACGTGAGCCGGAGTACTACGAGCGCACCGACTGGACCGACGGCTGTATCGCGGTCTCGGACTCCGACATGCTCGAGATCTGGCTCATGACCTCGGACCGCACGCCCATCGACATTCTGCCGTGACGTTGCCCCCACGGCGGGATGCCCGGGGCCCCGGGGCGCCGTCAGGGACCTCCATGGAAAGCAGCATCGTCATCCCGGAGTTCGTCGATGCCCGCGTCGGTCCGCGGGGCAGCCTCGAGAATCTCTCCCAGTCCGAGATCACCAAGCTCCTCGACTCGAGCCAGGGCGGGCTCTACCCCCTGTTCCGCAAGTGCGCGCTCGCGGTGCTCAACACGGGCGCCGACACCGACAACGCGAAGGAGATCTTCGACCGTTACAGCGACTTCGACATCGAGGTGGTGCGCCACGCGTGGGGCATCAAGCTCGAGATTCGCAACGCCCCGGCCACCGCCTTCGTCGACGGGGAGATGATCCGCGGGATCAAGGAGCACTTATTCGCGGTGCTGCGCGATGTGGTGTACACCGCCAACGAGATCATCGACAGCGGCCGGTTCGATCTCGCGAGCCCCACCTCGATCACCAATGCGATCTTCCACATCGTGCGCAACGCCCGGGTGCTCGACTTCAAGGCGCGTCCGAACCTGGTCGTCGGCTGGGGCGGCCACTCGATCGGAGAGGCGGAATACCAGTACTCGAAGAAGGTCGGCTACGAGCTCGGGCTGCGCGGGCTCGATGTCTGCACCGGCTGCGGCCCGGGGGCGATGAAGGGCCCGATGAAGGGCGCGACGATCGGCCACGCCAAGCAACGGATCGCCTCGGGCCGCTACATCGGGCTCAGCGAGCCCGGGATCATCGCCGCCGAGCCGCCGAACCCGATCGTGAATCAGCTCGTGATCATGCCGGACATCGAGAAGCGCCTGGAGGCGTTCGTACGGCTCGCCCACGGCATCGTCGTCTTCCCGGGCGGGGCGGGCACGGCCGAGGAGATCCTCTATCTCGTCGGCATCCTGCTCGATCCGGCCAATCGCGACCAGCCCTTCCCCGTGGTGCTGACCGGACCGCGCGCGAGCGCCGCGTACTTCGAGCAGATCGCGCGCTTCGTCGGCGGCACGCTCGGGCGCGAGGCCATGAGGCGCTTCGAGATCATCCTCGACGATCCTGCGGCAGTGGCGCGCCACATGGTGCGGGGGCTCGAGGCGGTGCGCGAGTTCCGCAGAACGCGCAGCGACTCGTACAACTTCAACTGGCTGCTCACCGTGGGGCCCGAACTGCAGCGGCATTTCCAGGTAAGCCACGAATCGATGCGCGCGCTCGCGCTCGACCCCACGCTCCCCCCGCACGTGCTCGCCGCGAATCTCCGCCGCGCGTTCTCAGGAATCGTCACCGGCAACGTCAAGGAGTCCGGCATCCACGCGATCGAGCGTCACGGGCCCTACGAGCTCACCGGGGAGCCCGAGATCATGCGGCTGCTCGATGAGCTACTGAGCGCTTTCGTCGAGCAGCAACGCATGCGACTGCCCGGTGCGCTTTATCGCCCCTGCTATCGCATCGTCGAGCGGCGCACGGCGTGAGCGGGTGACATAAGCCGCTTGCCTCGGTGATTACGAGTCGCGCGTGCGTGCCAGCGGGATTTCCGTGTGACCCAGTTCCTGTCGTCCGGTGCGTCCGAGTCCGTACGCTGCCGGCAATCATTCAGGAGTCGTCATGAGCTCATCCGACAGGACGCGAGGAGGCCCGCTACCAGCGCGACACGACGCGGCAGCGGTGCCGACGCCGTCGTCGCCCGGCTCACCGGATCCCGACGGGAACTGGCTCGACCGCATGCAGCGCGCCCGCGCGCGGCACGCGACGATTACCCGAAACCTGCATACCTGGTCGAACTACAAGAGCTGGGCGGAACAGGTCAAGGATTCCTGGGAGAGCGAGCCGAAGAAGTAGCGCCGCTCAACCGGTCGCGGTCACCGGAGCGGGCGCGGGATTGGGCGGGGCGCGGGGCACGCTCGGCTCCGCGAGCCACGCGATGAGCGGCTCCCACTGCGCCACGTCTTCCCGCACGATATAGCTCTTCATCTCGTGCACGCCGAGCCCGAGCTCGGCCGAGCGCACGTAATTCTGCGAATCCCGTATGGTCGCCACGATCGGTACGCCGAGCGTGCCCAGGAAGCGCGTGAGCGACTGGTAGATGAGCGTGTTGCGGCGGACGCGGTTTGCGACGACGCCGAGGCGGTTGTCCTCGCGGCGGATCTTGGCGACGAGCAGCAGATCGCGAATGCAGCGCGAGCAGGCGTGGATGTCGATGTCCGAAGGCAGCACGGGCACGAGGATCTTGTCGGCGGTGCGAGTGAGGTCGGGCATCTCGTGCGCATCGATCGCGGCCGGGGTATCCACGATCACGTGCGTCGTGCCCTCGGGCGTGCGCAGCTGAAAGGCGCGCGTGGTGCGCGTATCGCGCTCGAAGGCTGCGATCGCATAGACCCAGGGCTGGGTCGGGTGGCGCTTCTTCACCCAGCGTAGCGAGGAGCCCTGAGGGTCATAATCCAGGAGGACCGGCATCTGCTGGCGAGAGGCAAAGTAGCTCGCCAGATTGATTGCGATGGTCGTCTTCCCGGAGCCCCCCTTGGGGTTGAGGACGACGATGCGCTGCATGGACAGGTTCTCGGTGCGCACCAGTCATTAAGACTACTCGCGACTCCGCGAGCGCTGCAAGCGCACGCCCGCCCCGTCGGATCGAGAACTCGAGCACACCGAGTGTCATGATCGATCCCTAGAGTAGCTCGCGTGGAACGCTTGCTGCTCCTGTGGGACGAAGTCGATGACGTGCTGGCGGTGTGCCGCCACGTCGCGGCGATAACGGCCGAGGAAGTCGCCGGGATCGCAGGCCCGCTCGCTGCGACCCTCGCGGCGCTCGCGGCCGGCGGCCTCGCGGCCTCCGTGCTCGCTCCCTGGTCGCTCTGACCTTCCTACCGCGCTCTTGACCGCGCTCCGCCCCCGCGGCGGAGGTGCCGGGCCTCGCCTGGCGCTTCGCGGCGCTTGAAAAACCCCCGCGCCCGCCCCACATGGCACGCTCGCGAGCGAGAGATTCCTCGAGGAGCGAGCATGTCGGCACAAAAAGAGACCCTCGGCTTCCAGGCCGAAGTCCGTCAGCTGCTCAAGCTGATGATCCACTCCCTCTACAGCCATCCGGAGATCTTCCTGCGCGAGCTCATCTCGAACGCATCGGATGCGAACGACCGGCTGCGCTTCCAGGCGATCGCCGAGCCGGCGCTCCTCGCGCAGAGCCCCGAGCTCGGCATCTGGGTGGACGGCGACCCGGATGCGCGTGCGCTCACCGTGCGCGACAACGGCATCGGCATGACCCGCGACGAGGCGGTCGCGCATTTGGGCACGATCGCGAAGTCGGGTACGGCCGAGTTCTTCCGCTCCCTCTCCGGTGATCAGCAGAAGGACTCTCAGCTCATCGGACAGTTCGGCGTCGGTTTTTACTCCGCGTTCATCGTCGCTGACCGCGTCGAGGTGTTCACGCGCAAGGCGGGCCGACCTCCCGAGGAGGGCGTGCGCTGGGAGTCGAGCGCGGACGGGGAGTTCACCGTCGAGACGGTGACGCGCGAGGAGCGCGGCACCAGCATCGTCCTGCACCTGAAGGAGGATGCGAAGGAGTTCGCCGACCCGTACCGGCTGCGCACCCTGATTCAGCGCTACTCCGATCACCTGAGCTTCCCCGTGATGATGCGCAAGCCGACCGCGAAGGACGCGAAGGCCCCGGGGGAGTACGAGCCGGTGAATCAGGCGAAGGCGCTGTGGACCCGACCGCGCGCGGAGATCAAGGACGAGGAGTACCGGGAGTTCTACCAGCACATCGCGCACGACCTCACCGAGCCGCTCGCCTGGAGCCACAACCGGGTGGAGGGCAAGCGCGAGTACACCAGTCTGCTCTACGTCCCCGCCCGCGCGCCGTTCGATCTATGGCAGCGCGATGCGGCGCGGGGACTGAAGCTCTATGTCAAGCGCGTCTTCATCATGGACGACGCGGCGCAGTTCCTGCCGCTCTACCTGCGCTTCGTGAAAGGGGTGGTCGACTCGAGCGATCTGCCCCTCAACGTCTCCCGCGAGCTCCTGCAGCAGGATGCAGAGGTCGAGGCCATCCGCGGCGGGCTCGCGCGGCGCGTGCTCGATATGCTCACGCGACTCGCGAGCGAGGAGCCCGACAAGTACCGCACCTTCTGGCACGAGTTCGGCGCGGTGCTCAAGGAGGGCCTCGGCGAGGATCCGGTGAACCGCGACAAGATCCTGCCGCTCATGCGCTTCGCGAGCACCGCCGAGGCGGACAATGAGCCGCGAGTCTCCCTCAAGCAGTATCTCGAGCGAATGAAGGCGGGCCAGGAGCGGATCTATTACCTCATCGCCGACAAGCTCGACGCTGCGCGCGCGAGCCCGTACATCGAGCGGCTCACCGAGCGCGGTGTGGAGGTGCTGCTGCTCGCCGACCGTGTCGATGAATGGGTGATGCGACAGGTCGAGGCGTTCGAGGGCAAGCGCTTCAAGGATGCCTCACGCGGGGATCTCGAGCTCGGAAGTCTCGAGAGCGATGCGGAGCGCAAGCGCGCCGAGGAGGAGCTCAAGGAGAGCAAGGCGCTCCTCAAGCGGGTGAAGGACGCACTCGGGGAGCGCGTGAGCGAGGCGCGCGTGGGAACGCGCCTGAAGGACTCCCCTGCGTGCCTCGTGCTCGGCGAACACGACTTGGGTTCGGCCATGCGGCGCATTCTCGAGGCCTCGGGGCAGGCGGCTCCCGCCCCGAAGCCGGTCATCGAGCTCAACGTGGGCCATCCGATCGCGCGTTACCTCGAGGGGGTGCACGATCGGACCGAGTTCGACGAGCTCGCGCTCCTTCTCTACGATCAGGCGGCGCTCGCCGAGGGCGGGCAGCTCGGTAATCCGGCGGAGTACGTGCGGCGGCTCAATCGATTGCTGGTGCGCTTGGCGGGCGCGTCCGCGAGCCCGCAGGAGCCGTCCGGCGGCTGAGCGAGGAGCTGGGCGCCATGCGCCGGATACCGCGGCAGGAGAGAACGACGATTCCGGGTTGCGCAGGCGGGCTCGAGACGCTCGTCGAGGAGCCGGCCGGGGAGTCGACCGATGAGCCGAGGCTGTTCGGCGTCGTCTGCCATCCGCATCCGCTGTTCGGCGGCACGCTCGAGAACAAGGTGGTGCACACGCTTGCGCGTGGCCTGCATGAGCTCGGTCTGCCGACGCTGCGGTTCAACTTCCGCGGTGTCGGGGCAAGCGCGGGCAGTTTCGCCGATGGCATCGGCGAGACCGAGGACGCGCTCGCCGTGGTCGCCTGGGGGCGCGCGCGCTGGCCGGGCGCGGAGCCGTGGCTGCTCGGATTCTCCTTCGGCGGCGCGGTGGCGATCCGGGCGGCGGCGTCCGCCCCGGCGCGGTGCCTGGTGACCGTCGCGCCTGCGGTGGAGCGTGTTGCAACGGCCGCCGCGATGCCGACCTGCCCGTGGCTCGTCATCCAGGGCGACGCCGATGAGGTGATCGCGCCGCGCTCGGTGCTCGAATGGGTGGCGCGCCACGCTCCCGACGCAGTCGTGCGCGTGCTCGCCGGTGCGGGTCATTACTTTCACGGACGCCTGCCGGAGCTGCGGGAGGCGGTGGTCGGTTTCGCGCGGGAGCTCGGCGAGCCGTAGCGCGCGGGCAAAACAAAAGCCCGAACTTGCGCTCGGGCTTTGCCGAAAATCCTCGGGCTGAATAGGGGCGCTACGACCTCTCGTGCGCTTCTTCCTCGACCGCGCGCGCCCGCCATGGTCGCGCAGCGGCCCGAAGTCGCGCCCCGCGGACCGATTACTGGTTGACCATGCCCTTCAGGCTCTTGAGCGGCATCACGCGCACCTTCTTGCTGGCGGGCTTCGCCTTGAACATCATCTTCTCGCCGGTGAACGGATTGATGCCCTCGCGCGCCTTCGTGGCGGGCTTCTTGACGACCTTCATCTTCAGGAGGCCCGGCATCGTGAAGAGACCGTTGCCGCGCAGGCTCTTCTTGATCACACCGTTCAGAGAATCGAAGACCCCACCGATCTGCTTGCGCGAGAGCCCGGTATCCTTCGAAACCTGAGTCAGAATCTCCGACTTGGTCGGTGCGCCACCCTTTTTCGCCATGTTTAATTACTCCTCGAGTGTTTCGCTGTCGTGAGTCGAGCGCAGCAGTCGCCGCGCAGTACGAATCGCCGCGGAAAATAGCACATGGGCGTGCATTAGCAAGCGATTTCTCGCCTGCGCGACCGGCCCAAATGCCTTTTTTTCCAGCGTTTGCGCGCCGCGGCGCGCGAGCCGGCGAGCGTGGGGCGCTCACGCGCGCGCGATCTCGCGACGCATCGCGCGCGCGAGGGCGGAACGCACAAGCGGGGCAGTACGTCCGCAGCGCGCACGCGCGATCGCGGCGGGGGTGTCGCGGCCCCCCGTCACCGCAGCAGAACGAGCAGCGCTTGGATCGCGATACCAAGCCACAGCGGCGAGAGATCGAGCCCGCCGATCGATGGGATGAGGCGGCGCACCGGCCGCAGCACCGGCTCGCACAGGCTCGTGAGGAGGGACTGAGCGGGCGAGTACCCGCCCGGGGCGATGAACGAGAGCAGCGCGTAGATGAAGATTGCGTAGAAGTACGTCCAGAGCGTGGTGCGCACGATCTCGATCGCGGCCTCACGGACCCAGACGACGAGCGTCGGGGTCTCATCGCCATGCAGCTCGAAGAGAATCCACACCTCGATCATGGCGACGATCACGACCGAGACGACCGACGCCGTGTCGATCCTGCCCACCGGGGGCAGGATGCGCCGCAGCGGCATCACGAGCGGGTTGGTGAAGCGCACCACGGCCTGACTGAACGGGTTGCGGAAGTCCGCGCGCGACCACTGCAGGAACAGACGCAGCAGCACGACGAAGAGCGCGAGGCTGAGCAGTGTCTCGACGACGAATATGAGCGCGTTCACGCGCTGCCCCCGGCGGCCATCGCGCAGCAGCGCCCGGCGGCTCCGGGCACCGCGGGCCGCGCGCGCGCGTCGCTCACCGCACGGACTCCTCGCCGTAGCGGATTGCGAGCTCGCGGCCGCGTTGTGCGGCCGCAGCGAGCGCGCGCTCCGCGAGCTCGGGCAGGCCTTGCGCGGCGCCGAGCACGGCGAGCGCGGCCTCCGTCGTGCCACCCTTGGATGTGACCTCGGCGCGCAGCCGCGCCAGATCCGCGTCGCTCCCGTGGGCGAGCACGCCGGCGCCGTAGAGGGTCGCGACCGCGAGCGTGCGCGCGGCTGCGGCATCGAGACCCAGCTTCACCGCCGCGGAGCTCATCGCCTCGGCGAGCAGAAAGAAGTAGGCGGGGCCGCTGCCGGAGAGCGCAGTGACGATGTCGAGCTCCTCCTCGGTGCGCACCCACACCACCGTCCCGACCGCGCGCACGATGTCTTGGGCGAGCTCGCGGTCCGCGGCGCTCGCCCGCGCGGAGCCGCAGAGGCCCGTCGCGCCGGCGCCGACGAGGGAAGGGCGGTTCGGCATCGCGCGAACCACGGGCACGTCCGCTCCGCACCAGGCTTCCAGGGATCGGATCCGGATCCCGGCCACCACGGAGAGGATGAGCGCGCGGTGCTCGCGCAGCGCCGGGGCGAGCCGCGTGAGCGTGCCCGCGGCCTCCTGCGGCTTGACGGCGATGACGATCACATCGGCGCCGGCCGCCGCGGCGAGATTGTCGGCGCACACCACGCAGCCGACATCGTCCGCGAGCGCGCGGCGCACCGCCTCTGCCGGCTCCCCGATGCTCAGGGCCGATGCGGGCAAACCGTGACGGATGAGACCGCCGGCGAGCGCGCGGCCCATGTTGCCGCCGCCGATGATTGCAATCCGGTGCGAATCCACGGCGGGATTGTATCCGGTCGCCGCCGTGGTGTCGGCCGCTTTACGGCCGCGGTCGCGGACCGAACAGCGCCGTTCCCACCCGCACGAGCGTCGCCCCCTCGAGCACCGCGGCCTCGATATCCGCGCTCATGCCCATCGACAGCGTATCGAGACCGGCGCCCTCGGCGTTGAGCGCTTCAAACAGCCGGCGCAGCTCCGCGAACCAGCCGCGCTGACGGGACTCCTCCACCTCCGCGGGCGGCAGGCACATGAGCCCACGGACCCGCAGCCGCGGCAGGGCCGCGACCGCCCGGACGAGCGCGCCCGCCTCCCCGGGTGCCGCCCCGGCCTTGCCGGGCTCCGCCGCGAGATTGACCTCGATGCACACGTTGAGCGGTGGCGCGTAATGCGGGCGCTGGGCCGAGAGCCGCTCCGCGAGCTTGAGCCGGTCGACGCTGTGCACCCAGGAGAAGCGCTCCGCGACCCCCCGCGTCTTGTTGGCCTGCAGATGGCCGATGAAATGCCAGGTGAGCGCGGCCCCGCCGAGCGCGCCGCTCGCGGCGAACGCCGCGATCTTCGCGAGCCCTTCCTGCGCGTAGCTCTCTGCGAAATGGAGCACCCCCGCGGCCGCGACCGCCTCGATCGCTGTCAAGGGCTGGCCCTTAGCGGCGCCCACGAGTGTGATGGAGTCCGCATTCCGGCCGCAGCGCGCGGCCGCGGCGGCGATGCGGGAACGCACGGCGTGGACGTTGGCCGCCAAATTTTGCGGACTTAGTACCATCTGGATACCGGAGCCCCTCCCTATACTCGGTCCTCTCAGCCTAGCCGGGCTGACATCCGGGCTCGAGCATAAATGGCCGTAGACATCGCGCAACTCCTGGCCTTCGCCGTGAAGAACAATGCCTCGGACCTGCACCTGTCCGCGGGCGTGCCGCCGATGATCCGGGTGGACGGCGACATGAAGCGAATCAACATGCCGCCCCTGTCGCACAAGGAAGTGCACAGCATGGTGTACGACATCATGAACGACAAGCAACGGAAGGCTTACGAGGAGTTCTACGAGACCGACTTCTCCTTCGAGATTCCGAAGCTTGCGCGCTTTCGCGTCAACGCGTTCAACCAGAACCGCGGCGCGGGCGCCGTATTCCGCAACATCCCCTCGGCGATCCTGAGTCTCGATGAGCTCGCCTCGCCGAAGATCTTCCGGGACCTGTGCATGCTGCCGCGCGGCCTCGTGCTCGTGACGGGGCCGACGGGCTCGGGCAAGTCGACGACGCTCGCGGCGATGATCAACCACTGCAACGACAACCGCCCGGATCACATCATCACGATCGAGGACCCGATCGAGTTCGTGCACGAGTCGAAACGCTGCCTCATCAACCAGCGCGAGGTTCATCGCGACACGCTCGGCTTCTCCGAGGCGCTGCGCTCGGCGCTGCGCGAGGATCCGGACGTGGTGCTCGTCGGTGAGATGCGCGATCTCGAGACGATCCGCCTCGCGCTCACCGCAGCCGAGACCGGCCACCTGGTGTTCGGAACGCTGCATACGAGCTCGGCGGCCAAGACCATCGATCGCGTGGTCGACGTATTCCCGGCCGCGGAGAAGGAGATGGTGCGCTCGATGCTCTCGGAGAGCCTGCGCGCGGTGATCTCCCAGACGCTGCTCAAGAGGGTCGGCGGCGGGCGCATCGCTGCGCACGAGATCATGATCGGCACACCGGCGATCCGTAACCTCATTCGCGAGGGCAAGATCGCGCAGATGTACTCGGCGATCCAGACCGGTCAGGCGAGCGGCATGCAGACGCTCGACCAGTGTCTCGCGGACCTGGTGACCAAGGCACTGGTCAGCCGCGAGGAAGCCCGCTTCAAGGCGCAGAACAAAGACGCGCTGTAGAGCGCGCGCGCAGGAGGTCACCATGGACCGCGATCAAGCGATCAAGCTGATGCAGGACCTGCTGCGCCGCGTGATCGAGAAGAAGGCATCCGACCTGTTCATCACGGCCGGCTTTCCTCCCGCCATCAAGGTGGACGGGGAGGTGCGTCCGCAAAGCGAGCGCGCGCTCACCGCCGAGCAGTCCGCGACGCTGGTGCGCGCGCTCATGAACGACCGGCAGTCGAAGGAGTTCGACTCCACCAAGGAATGCAATTTCGCGATCGCGCCGCCCGGAATCGGCCGCTTCCGCGTGAGCGCCTTCGTGCAGCAGGGCGCAACCGGCTGCGTCATCCGCCTCATCAACGCAAAGATTCCCTCGATCGAGGAGCTCGACCTCCCCCCGATCCTCAAGGAGATCGTGCTCGCCAAGCGCGGGCTCGTCATGGT
>Ga0335074_10008012_pt1 | contig 14675 bp, 10 predicted proteins | sample Lox_Sample_23_FD_206715 | JGI IMG/M metagenome (GOLD analysis project Ga0335074, IMG submission 206715) | Soil microbial communities from Loxahatchee National Wildlife Refuge, Florida, United States - Lox_Sample_2.3 | ecosystem: Environmental > Terrestrial > Soil > Wetlands | place: USA...
CCGAGCCCGGCGGAGGCGCCGCCCGTCCGGGGCCGGGCGGCATCGCCCTCATCGAACCCGGCGGCGATCACGGTGACCCGGACCTCGTCGCCGAGCGCGTCGTCGATAACCGCGCCGAAGATGATGTTGGCGTCGAGCGCCGCCGAACTCGAGACCAGCTGCGCGGCCTCGTGGATCTCGAACAGGCCGAGGTCGGAGCCGCCCTGGATGGACAGCAGCACGCCGTGCGCGCCGTCGATGCTGGCCTCGAGCAGCGGGCTGGAGATCGCCTTCTCGGCCGCGGCCACCGCGCGGTCGTCGCCGCGGGCCGAGCCGATGCCCATGAGCGCCGAGCCCGCGCCGGACATGACCGACTTCACGTCGGCGAAGTCCAGGTTGATCAGGCCCGGCGTGGTGATCAGGTCGGTGATGCCCTGGACACCGGACAGCAGCACCTGGTCCGCGGCCTTGAACGCGTCGAGCACGCTCACCTGCCGGTCGGAGATGGACAGCAGCCGGTCGTTCGGGATCACGATCAGCGTGTCGACCTCGCTGCGGAGCCGCTCGATGCCCGAGTCGGCCTGGGCGGCGCGGCGCTTGCCCTCGAACCCGAACGGCCGGGTGACCACGCCGATCGTGAGCGCGCCGAGCGAGCGGGCCACGTTGGCCACGACCGGGGCGCCTCCGGTGCCGGTCCCGCCGCCCTCACCCGCGGTGACGAAGACCATGTCGGCGCCCTTGAGCACCTCCTCGATCTCCTCGCGGTGGTCCTCGGCCGCCTTGGCGCCGATGTCAGGGTTGGCCCCGGCGCCCAGGCCCCGGGTCAGTTCCCGGCCGACGTCCAGCTTGACGTCGGCGTCGCTCATGAGCAGGGCCTGAGCGTCGGTGTTGATCGCTATGAACTCGACGCCCTTGAGCCCCTCCTCGATCATCCGGTTAACGGCGTTGACGCCGCCCCCGCCGATACCGACGACCTTGATGACCGCCAGATAGTTCTGCGGTGCTGCCACGAGGAGGGAACCTTTCCGATCGTCTTTATATAGCGTTTCCGCTGGCCGCATTGGCCGCCGGCGCCCGGAAAACTGCCGCTGCGCAGTTCGCCGAAATTAGCCCCCAATAACGCCGGCCGGCCGCCTTTTGCGTTTTCCAGCGATTCAACTCTCACCCTCAAGTTGAGATTTAGAGTTATGTCAAGCTGCCGATTAATACGGACAGTAGAGTTGTCCGCCGCCCGTGGTCAACTAACCGCGCCGCAGCGGCACCGGCGTGTTGTGGCAGGCGCAGCGCGGCCGGCCAGGACCGGCGGCCGCCGCCGGGTCGGGCGCGGTCAGCGGGCCGTCCGCGCGCAGCGCTCATTATCCTCCCGTGACCGCCGTGCCGGGATCGCTGAGGTTGTAGGACTTCGCCCGGGTGGGCATCAGGATCTGCAGTTCCTCCGCCTTGGCCGCGGCCCGGTCGGTCCCGCCCCACAGCACGGTGACCCCGCCCCGCAGGTCCAGCGTGACCGCGTCCGCCGACGGCGCGACCACCGCGCGCACCATGCGGCGGATCCGCTGCGGGAGCTGACCCAGCACGGTCGCCGCGGCGCGGACCGCCGGGCTGCCGCGCAGCGACGCCGGCGCCGCGGTCGTGTCCAGCAGCGCCATCCCCGGCGGCCGGGCGGCCACGTGGGTCACCACCACGCCGAACCGGTCCACCAGGTCGAACCCGCCGTCCGCCGCCACGGCCAGGGCCGGCGTCCGGGGCCGGACGGTGATCAGCACCGAGTCCGGCCAGTGCACGGCGACCTGCGCCGACTGCACCTGGTTGAGCCGCTCGACGCGGCGGGCCACGGCGGCGGTGTCGATCCGGACCAGCGGCGTGCCCGGGCGGATGGCCGCGGCCCGCAGCACCTCGGCCTTCGCCGCGGCGCCGCCGCCGGTGACCGCCACCGACCGGACCACCAGCAGACGGGAGCCGAGCAGCGCCCAGGCGGCCGCGACCAGGATCGCCGCCACGGCCAGGGCGAAGAAGATGGCCTTCCAACCCCCGCCGCCGATTCGCCGGCCGCGAACCGACCCGGGAACCGGTTGCGGCCCCTCCCCCGGGTCCCGGCGGACCTGGGCGGTGGGCGATGCGGCGGAGACGGGGCGTTCACTATTCATGTTTTACTCACCGGCGCGGGCGTGCAGCGCCGCGACGATCAGCGGCCCCAGGCTGGTGACGTCGCCCGCGCCCATCGTGAGCACGAGATCCCCCGGCTTGGCCAGGCCCGCGACGACCTCGGGCACGGCCGCGGCGTCGGGAAGGAAGCGGCCCCGGCCGCCGGGCACGGCGTCGGCGACCAGCCGGCCGGACACGCCGGGCTCGGGTTCCTCGCGGGCCGCGTAGATGTCGAGGACCAGCGCCTCGTCGGCCAGGCCGAGCGCCGCGCCGAACTGCGCGGCGAAGAACCGCGTCCGGCTGTAGAGGTGCGGCTGGAACACCGCGATGACCCGCCCGCCCCCGGCCACGTCGCGGGCCGCGGTCAGGTCGGCGGCCAGCTCGGTCGGGTGATGCGCGTAGCTGTCGAGCACGCGCACGCCGTCCGCCTCGCCCTTGGGCTCCATCCGGCGCTGTGCCCCGCGATACGCCTCCAGCCCGGCGATCACGGTCGGCGCGGGCAGGCCGAGTTCCACGGCAACGGCGAAGGCGGCCGCCGCGTTGAGCGCGTAGTGCCGGCCGGGGACGGCGACGGTGAGCGAGTGCGGCCCGGTGACGGCCGAGGTCACGGTCAGCCGGGTGGTCATGCCGGCCACGCCGACCCCCGTCACCCGGTAGTCGGCCTCGGGCGACTCTCCGTAGGTTCGCACCCGCAGCGGGAGCCGGGCGGCGCTGGCCGCGAGGGCCGCCGCCCCGGGATCGTCCCGGCCCGCGACCAGCAGCCCGCCCTCGCGGATCTTGCCCACGAACGCGGCGAACGTGGCCTCGATTTCGGCCAGGTCTGTGTAGTTGTCCAGGTGCTCGGCCTCGATGCAGGTCACCACCGCGGCGGCGGGCGACAGCATCAGGAACGAGCCGTCGCTCTCGTCCGCCTCGGCCACGAACCACTCGCCGGTGCCCTCGTCGGCGCCGAGGCCGGTCTCGGCCAGGATCCCGCCGATCACGTAGGAGGGATCCGCGCCGCTGTGCCGCAGCACGGTGGTCAGCATGGAGGTGATCGTGGTCTTGCCGTGCGTGCCGGAGATCGCGATGCCCAGCTTGCCCATCATGATCGAGGCCAGCGCCGCGGCCCGGGGCAGGACCGGGATCCCGAGCCGCCGGGCCTCCACGATCTCGACGTTGCGGTCCCCGATGGCCGACGGGGTGGTCACGATGGTGTCCGCCCCGGCCACGTGCTCCCCGGCGTGACCCACGTAGACGGTCGCGCCGAGCCGGGCCAGCTCGTCGAGCTGGGGCGAGGCGGCCCGGTCGCTTCCGGACACGGCGACGCCCCGGCCCAGCATGATGCGGGCGATCCCGGACATCCCCGCGCCGCCGATGCCGACAAAGTGCACCCGCCCCAGCTTTTCGACCGGCACCGCCGGCACCGGCGTCACCAGGCCCATGTCCGGCTCCTTCCACGGCTCGGGCGGCGCGGGCCGCCGCGTTCGTACGCCTCCCGCAGTACGGCGAACACCTCGCTCGCGAGCCGCCGGTCGGCGTCCCGGCGGCCGGCCCCGGCCGCCGCGCGCGACATGGCCGCGACCAGTTCCGGGTCGAGCAGCACGGGCAGCAGCGTGTCCGCGATCCACTCGGGGGTCAGCGCGGCGTCGTCGACGATCAGGCCGCCGCCGACGTCCGCGATCGGGGCGGCGTTGAGCCGCTGCTCGCCGTTGCCGTGCGGCAGCGGCACGTAGGCGGCGGGCAGGCCGACCGCGGTCAGCTCCGCGCAGGTCATGGCGCCGGCCCGGCACAGCGCGAAGTCGGCCGCCGCGTAGGCGATGTCCATCCGGTCCAGGTAGGGCAGCGTGACGTAGGGGGTCTCTCCGCCGGGCGGGGGCACGTTCATGTCGGTGCGCGGGCCGATGATGTGCAGCACCTGCACCCCGGCCGAGCGGATCCAGCCGGACGCGGCCACGGCGGCCAGGTTCAGCGACCTGGCCCCCTGCGAGCCGCCGGTGACCAGCAGCACCGGCAGGTCGGGGCGCAGGCCGAAGTGCGCGCGCGCCTTGTCCGCGAGCGCGAGCCGGTCGAGCGCGGCGATCTCGCGCCGGATCGGTATCCCGATGTAGGTGGCGTGCGCGAGCCTGGTGCGCGGCTGCCCGGTGAACACGCGGTGGGTCAGCCGCGCGCCGATCCGGTTGGCCAGGCCCGGCCGCGCGTTGGCCTCGTGCACGATGATCGGGACGCCGCGGCGCTTGGCGGCCAGGTAGGCCGGGGTGGCCACGTAACCACCGAAGCCGACCACCACCTCGGCACCGACCTCGTCCAGCACCTGGGTGGTTTCCGAGATCGCAGAGCCGAGCCGGCCCGGCACCGACAGCAGCTGCGTATCCACCGCCCGGGGCAGCGGCACGGCCGGGATGAGCTCGAGATCGTAGCCGCGCATCGGCACCAGCCTGGTTTCCAGGCCGCGCTCGGTGCCCAGGCAGGTGATCGGGATCCGGGGATCGGCGCGGCGCAGCGCGTCGGCGAGGGCCAGCATGGGCTCGATGTGGCCGGCCGTTCCGCCACCGGCGAGGACGACGCTCACCGACCGCCTCGCCTCCTCCCGTGTCACCTGGTTGCCAGGCCAAGCCAGCTTAGAACGCGCCGCACGGGCCCGGGACCCGCCGCCGCCAGCGCCTGGGCCGCGCCGGGCTCCCGCTTGGCGAACGACATCAGCATGCCCAGCGCGGCCATCGTCGCCAGCAGCGAGGACAGGCCGGCCGAGACCAGCGGCAGCGGCACGCCGGTGATGGGCATCACCCCGATCACCGCGCCGATGTTGACCAGGGCCTGCACCGTGATCCACGCGGTCGCGGCGGCGGCCGCCAGGCGCATGAACGTGTCCGGCACCCGGCGGGCGATCCGCAGCCCGGCGTAGGCCAGCCCGCCGTAGAGCAGGCTCACGCAGAGCGTGCCGACCAGCCCGAGCTCCTCGCCGATGATCGCGAAGATGAAGTCGGTGGTGGCGTTCGGCACCCAGCCGAACTTCATCTTGCCCGCGCCGAGCCCGACGCCGAACCAGCCGCCGGAGCCGACCGCGGTGGTGCCCTGGATCGTCTGGTAGCCGGCCGTCGAGGCCTGGGACTGGGCATCGAAGAACCCGGTGATCCTGGCCATGCGGTACTTGGCCACGATGATCAGGACGACCATCGAGAAGCCCATCAGCCCGAGCATGCACGCGAACAGCCGCAGCGGCGAGCCGATCACCCAGAGCAGGGCGAGGAAGATCACCAGGAGGATGAACGTGGTGCCGAAGTCGTCGCCCAGCATGACCAGCATGCTGAAGATCGCGGCCCCCGGCAGCAGCGGGATTAGCAGGTGCCGCCACTCGCCGAGCTGACGCGCCTTCTCCTTGCGGGCGAGCAGGTCGGCGCCCCACAGCACGAAGGCCAGCTTGGCGAACTCCGACGGCTGGACCTGGAAGCCCATGACCATGATCCACCGCTCGCCGCCGTCCACCGTCTGGCCCATGACCAGGACCAGCAGCAGGCCCAGCACCGAGACCGCGATCATCGGATAGGCGGCGGCGCGGAACAGCGTCGGCGACGACCGCGCCGCGACCCACATCAGCGGCAGCCCGACCACCACGCCCAGCAGCTGCTTCTGGAAGCCCGCGTACGGGGACCCGCCCTGGGTGATGGCCTGGGCCGAGGACGTGGACAGCACCATCACCAGGCCGAGCGCCAGCAACAGCACGGTGATGCCGAGGACCAGGTAGTAGGACGTCAGCGGGCGGTCGAGCAACCGCAGCCTCGCGGTCGCCCGGCCGTCGGCCTGCTGCGCGCGGCCGGGCGCGGTGACCGGCGCCTGCGCCGTGGCCGGCGCGGTCACCGTGCTGTCCGGTCCGTCCGCTGGGCGTCCGCCAGGCGGCCGACCGCGGCGGCGAACGCGTCGCCGCGCGCCGGGTAATTCCGGAACATGTCGAACGACTGCGCGGCGGGCGCCAGCAGCACGGTGTCACCGGCCCGGGCCAGCCGCGCGGCCTCGGCCACCACAAGATCCATGACTCCAGTGTCGGTGCCGACGGCCTCCACGACCGGGACATCCGGCGCGTGTCGCGCCAATGACTGCCGGATCACCTCCCGGTCGGCGCCGAGCAGCACCGCCCCGCGCAGCCGCGGCGCGACGCTGACGACCAGCGCGTCGATGTCGGCGTCCGCGCCGCGGAACAGCCCGCCGGCGACCCACACCACCGACGGGTAGGAGACCAGGGACGCGGCGGCCGCGTGCGGGTTGCTCGCCTTGGAGTCGTCGACGTAGTCCACCCCGCCCACCCGGGCCACCAGGCTCATCCGGTGCGGTTCGGGCCGGAACCCGGTCAGCCCGCCCGCGATGGCCGCCGGCGGCGCGCCGTAGGCCCGGGCCAGCGCGGCCGCGGCCAGCGCGTCGGCCACGTTGTGCGGGCCGGGCGGCCGGACGTCGGCCACGTCGGCCAGCGCCTCGCCGGCCGGGTCGCCGAAGGCCCGGTCGAGCAGGACGCCGTCGGTCACGCCGAGCTCGCCGGGGCCGGGCGCGCCGTGCCGGAAGGCCACCACCCGGGCGGTGCCGGGCGCCGCCGTGGCCAGCGCGCACGAGCGCGCGTCATCGGCGTTGCACACGGCCACCGTGCCGGGCGCGTAGATCCGCCGCTTGGCCTGCGCGTAGGAGTCGATGTCGCCGTGCCAGTCCAGATGGTGCCCGGCGACGTTGAGCACGACGGCCGCCAGCGGGCGCAGCGACCGGCTCCAGTACAGCTGGAAGCTGGACAGCTCGACCGCGAGGACGGGGTACGGGTCGGGTTCGGTCACGGCCTCGATCACCGGCAGGCCGACGTTGCCCGCCGCGATGCTGCGGTGCCCGGCCGCGCCGAGCATGGCCGCGAGCATCAGCACGGTCGTGGTCTTGCCGTTGGTGCCGGTCACGCCGAGCCACTGCTGACGCGCCCCGCCGGGCCGGGCCGGGCGCAGCCGCCAGGCCAGCTCGACGTCGCCGATCACCGGCACACCGGCCGCGGCCGCGGCGGCGACCAGCGGGCTGCCCGGCCGGAACCCGGGCGCGGTGATCACCAGGTCGGTGCCCGGCGGCAGCGCCGGCTCGTCGGTGAACGTGACCGGGACCCCGAGGCCGGCCAGCTCCTTGGCCGCCCGGCGGTTGGCCTCGTCCTGGCGGCCGTCGACGGCCGAGACCAGGGCGCCGCGCGCGGCGAGCAGCCGGGCCACCGGCGGGCCGGTGATCCCGAGCCCGTTGACGAGCACCCGGAGCCCGTCCAGGCGGCCGTCCAGCCCGTCCAGCACCGCTTTTGATCCCCCCGGGCTGTTCATTCGCACGCCTCCGGCATGACCCCCATCTGCGCCACCGGCTTATCCCGGCAGCCAGGCCACGTAGAAGATGCCGAGGCCGGCCGCGATGAACAGGCCGGCGATCAGCCAGAACCTGACCACGATCGTGGTTTCGGCCCAGCCGAGCAGCTCGAAGTGATGCTGCAGCGGCGCCATGCGAAACACCCGGCGCCCGGTCATCTTGTAGGACCCGACCTGGATGATCACCGACATGATGATCATGACGAACAGGCCGCCCAGGATCACCAGCAGCAGCTGGGTCTTGGTGCACACGGCCAGCCCGGCGAGCACGCCGCCGAGCGCGAGCGACCCGGTGTCGCCCATGAAGATCCTGGCCGGAGGCGCATTCCACCACAGGAAGCCGAAACAAGCGCCGAGCACCGTCCCGGCGATCACCGCCAGGTCGAGCGGGTCGCGCACCGGGTAGCACTGCGGGGCCAGGAAGTTCGCGCAGCTGTTCTTCTCTTCCCAGATCCCGATCAGCACGTAGGCGGCGAGCACCAGGATCGCCGCGCCGGTGGCGAGCCCGTCCAGGCCGTCGGTGAGGTTCACCGCATTCGACCACCCCGCGATCATGAGAACGATCCACAGCACGAACGGCAGCACCCCGATGGCCGGGCCGACGTCGCGCAGGAACGAGATGTGCGCGTCCGCCGGGGTGATGTCGACCTTGTCCGGGTGGCGCAGCACCTCTACCGCGAAGATCGCGCCCACCACGGCCTGCCCGGCCAGCTTGGCCCCGCTGCGCAGGCCGAGGCTGCGCTGTTTGTAGATCTTGATGAAGTCGTCGATGAAGCCGACGGCGCCCAGGCCGGTCATCAGGGCCAGCACCAGCAGGCCGGACATCGTCATCGGGTCCTTGGTCACCCAGTGCCCGATGACGTACCCGATGAGCGTGGCGACCACGATCACCGTGCCGCCCATCGTGGGCGTGCCGCGCTTGGTCAGGTGCGAGGACGGGCCGTCCTGGCGGATCTCCTGGCCGTACCCGCGTCTCGCGAAGACCCTCATGGCGAGCGGCGTGCCGAACAGCGCCAGGATCATGGCGACGCCGGCCGAGATGAGGATGGTCTTCACAGGGGCTGCTCCCCGGTCAGCGCCAGCGCCACGCGCTGCAGGTTCGCGGCGCGCGACGCCTTGACGAGCACCACGTCACCCGGCCGGGCCAGCCGGTCGACCGCGGCCACCGCCGCCGCCACGTCGGGCACCTGCAGCAGCTCGCCGCGCCAGGACGGGTCGCCCTTCGCCCCGGCCAGTATCGGCGTAGCCTCCTCGCCCACCACGATCAGCCCGGCCAGGCCCGCCCGCGCGGCCTCGCGGCCCGCCTGCTCGTGCGCTTCGTCTTCCTGCGCGCCGAGTTCGGTCATGTGGCCGAGCACCGCGAGCGCGCGGCCGCCGCCGGCCATCGTGGCCACGGTCGACAGCGCCGCTCTGAGGGCTTCGGGGTTGGCGTTGTAGGCGTCGTTGATGACCGTGACCCCGTCCGGCCGGGTCGTGACCTCCATCCGCCAGCGGCTGCGGGCCGTCGCCGCCGACAGCCCCTCGGCCACGGCGGCGAGATCCATGCCCAGCTGGCCGGCCAGCGCCGCGGCGGCCAGCGCGTTGCTGACGTTGTGCTCGCCGTGCAGCCGCAGCCGGACCGGGGCCTGGCCCGCCTCGGTCAGCAGGGTGAAGCCGGGCCGCCCGGCCTCGTCCACGGTCACGCCGGCCGCGCGGACGTCCGCGTCAGGGGACCGGCCGAAGGTCACCACGGGGGCCGCCGTCTGCCCGGCCATGGCCAGCACCCGGGGGTCGTCGGCGTTGAGCAGGGCGACCCCGCTGGCCGGCAGCGCCGCGGGCAGCTCCGCCTTGGCCCGGGCCACGTCGTCGATGCTGCCGAAGACGCCGGCGTGCGCGTGCCCCACGCACAGCACCACGCCGAGGCGCGGCGGCGACACCCGGCACAGGGCGGCGATGTGGCCGGGGCCGCGCGCGGACATCTCGGCCACCAGGTACCTGGTCTCGCCGGTCACCCGCAGCACCGTGAGCGGGTGGCCGATCTCGTTGTTATAGGAGTTGCGCGGGGACACGGTCGGGCCCAGCGTCTCGATCAGCTGCGCGGCCAGGTCCTTGGTGGTGGTCTTGCCCGACGACCCGGTGATCGCGGCGATGGTCAGCGCGGGCAGCCGGTCCACGACCGCGCGGGCCAGCGCGGCCAGCGCGTCGGGCACGTCGTCGACCAGCACCGCGGGCGCCCCGACCGGCCGGGTGACGAGCGCGGCCGTGGCCCCGGCCGCGACCGCCGCGGCCGCGAACTCGTGCCCGTCGGCGCGGGTCCCGGGCAGCGCGGCGAACAGGCTGCCCGGCCGGGCCTGCCGGGAGTCGATGACCACCGGCCCGGTGACGATCGCGCCCGGGTCGGCGACGAGGTCGGCCGTGCCGCCGGTGATCTCGGCGATCTGGGCCACGGACAGCGGGATCATAGGTCTCCCAGGTCGATCGCTTCGGCCCGCTCGCCGGGAGCGCCGGGCGCGCCGGGCCGGCCGTCGGGCCCGGCGGCTTTCGGCCGGCGGCTGAGCGCCTCCGCGGCCACCTCGCGGTCATCGAACGGGATCACCGACCCGCCCACGTACTGACCGCGCTCGTGGCCCTTGCCCGCGATGAGCACGACGTCGCCCTTGCCCGCCCGGGCGATGGCCAGGCCGATCGCGGCGCTGCGGTCCGGCTCGACGATCACGTGGGCGCGGCTGGTCTCGGGTACGGTCAGCGCGCCGGCCAGCATCTCCGCGAGAATAGCGAGCGGGTCCTCCGAGCGCGGGTTGTCGCTGGTAAAAAAGGCCAGGTCGGCCAGTCCGGCCGCGGCCGCCCCCATGAGCGGGCGCTTGACCCGGTCCCGGTCGCCGCCGCAGCCGAGCACGATGGTCAGGTTCCCCGGCGTGACCGGCCGCAGCGCGTCGAGCACGGCGCTGACCGCGCCCGGCTTGTGCGAGTAGTCGACCAGCACGGTGAAGTCCTGGCCGGCCTCGACCCGCTCCAGCCGCCCGGGCACGCCCGGGCACGCGGCAACGCCGGCCACCGCGGTGGCGATCCCGATCCCGGCCTCGACCAGGGCGACGATCGCGGCCAGCGCGTTGGCCACGTTGAACGGCCCGGGCAGGGCGACCGACGCGTCGGCCTCGACGCCGCCGGGGCCGACGACCCGGAACGCGCTGCCGTCCGCGCCGCCGCGCACGTCGGTGGCGCGCCAGTCGGCGGCCGGGTTCCCGGTCGCCGAGTAGGTGGTGAGCGGGATCTGCGGCGACGCGGCGAGGATCCGGCCGTGCTCGTCATCGATGTTGACCACCCCGGCCCGGGCGTACCGCGGGGTGAACAGCGTGGCCTTGGCCGCGAAATAGGCGTCGATGGTCTCGTGGAAGTCCAGGTGGTCCTGGGACAGGTTGGTGAACAGGGCGACCTCATACGAGGTGCCGGCGACCCGGCCGAGGGCCAGGGCGTGGCTGGAGACCTCCATCGCCGCGGCCGTCACCCCCTGCTCGGCCATGGCGGCGAGCAGGGCCTGGACGTCGGTGGCCTCGGGGGTGGTCAGCCCGCTGTCGGCGGTAAATTCCCCGATCCTGGTCTGCACGCCGCCGATCAGGCCGGTCAGGTGACCGGCGGTCCGCAGGCCGGACTCCACCAGGAAGGTGGTGGTGGTCTTGCCGCTGGTCCCGGTCGCGCCGATCAGGCTCAGCTTGCCGGACGGGTTTCCGTAGATCCAGGAGGCGATCTGGCCCAGCCGCGCCCGCGGGTCGCCGACCACGAACACCGGCAGCCCGGCCCGGATGGCGAGCTCCTTGCCGGCCGGATCGGTGAGGATGGCCGCGGCGCCCGCCGAGGCGGCCTGGGCGCAGAACCGCGCGCCGTGGTGCGTCGCGCCGGGCAGCGCGGCATAGAGGTCTCCGGGGCGCACCCGGCGGGAGTCGTGGGTGATCCCGGTCACCCCGCGTGATCCGCTGGCCGCGGTCAGCGGCCCGGGCGCGTCCCGTCCGGACGTCCGGACCCCGAGCAGCTCGACGAGCCCCGTGAGCGGACGAACGGGGACGCGGCGCGGACGCAGATCGGCTGGCACGGGCAGAGATTACCCCTGTTCCCCCGGCCGCGAGCGCACCGCGGGGTGACTGGTCACGGCACCGTCAGCCGCACGCGGGGACGCGCGGCGTTGTCCGGCGGGACCTTCATGGTCTGCAGCGCGAACTTGGCCACGTGGTAGAAGACCGGGCCGGCGACCTGGTCGCCGAAGTATCCGCCCTTGGTCGGGTCCTGGACGTTCACCGCCACCACGAGCTGCGGGTCGGTGGCCGGGGTGATGCCGATGTAGCTCGACCCGTACTGGCACAGGCAGCGCTTGCCCGGCGCCGCCACCTGGGCGGTTCCGGTCTTGGACGCGACCGAGTATCCGTAGATCACGCCCCACGGCTCACCGCCCTCCGCGTCGACGACGGGCACCTGCTGCAGTATCGCCATTAGCTCACTTGCGGTCTTGCGCTGCAGCACCCGGGTCCGCTTCGGCGCGGGCGCGGGCTTGAACACCCCTGATCCGCTGACCGTGCCCGCGACCAGCGTCGGCTGGACCCGGACGCCGTGGTTCGCGATCGTGGCGTAGACGCTGGCCATCTGCACCGCGTTGGCGGCGACGCCCTGGCCGAAGGACAGGGTGTAGCGGGTGTCGCCGTACCACTGCGAGGGCGGGCTGAGCAGGCCCTGGCTCTCGCCGGGCAGGCCCAGGCCGGTGGGCTCGCCGAGTCCGAAGGCCCGGAAGTACTGGTACTGCACCTGCGGGCTGACGTGCTGCACCACCTGGACCATCCCGTCGTTGAGCGAGTTGGCCAGGATGCCCGCGATCGTGTACCGCTGGGTGGGATGCGTCTCGCCATCATGGAACGAGAACCCGTCGACCACGATGTTGTCGGGCACGGTGTAGGTGGTCATCGGCGTCTGGCCGCCGTGCTCGAGCGCGGCCGCCACCGTGATGACCTTCGCCGTGCTACCCGGCTGGAACACGTTCTGCACGGGGATGTCGGTGGTCGCGGCCTCGCTGGTCGGGTCGGCCGGGTTGAACGACGGGTACTGGGCCATGGCCAGGATGCGCCCGGTGCTCGGCTGCATCACCACCACCGAGCAGTTCTTGGCCTTCGTCGCCTTCACCTCGGCGGCGCATTGCTGCTCGGCGTACCACTGGATGTCGGACTGGATGGTCAGCTGCAGGCTGCCCGCGGGCACCGGCTGCTTGACGATCTCCTGGGTCTGCGGGATGGGCTGCTGGGTCGGGCCCATCTCGACCGTCTCGCTGCCGTCCCGCCCGGCCAGCAGCGGGTTGTACTCCTGTTCAAGCCCGGCCGCGCCGGCCAGGTCGCCGTTCTCCTCGTTGGTGAAGCCGATCAGGTTGGCGGCGAGATCGCCGTTGGGGTACTCGCGGGTGTAGGTCGGGGATTCGGCGATGCCCGGCAGTTGCATCGCCGCGATCATGGACGCGATCCGGCTGCCGACCGTGGTCGAGACGGCCTTCTTGAGCACCACGTACTGCGGGGAGCTCGGGTGGTCGATCAGGGCCAGGATGGCCGTCTGGGTCATGCCCAGCGGGCCGGTCAGCGCGGCGGCCACCTGGGCCCGCTTGGGCTGTTTGATCTGGAGCGGATCGGCATACACCGTGTAGGTCTGCACGGTCATCGCCAGCACCGTGTCGTCGCTGCTGGTTATGGAGCCTCGCAGCACCGGGATCGAGATCGGCTGCGGGGGCAGCATCTGCTGCTGGGCCTGGGCCCGGTAGTACGTCCAGTGCAGCCCCTGGAGTTGCACCAGCCGCCCGCCGAACACGCCCAGCACGAGCACGATGCTCAGCATCGAGATGCTGAGCCTGCGCGCGGGCCCGGCCCGGCGCAGGCTCTTCGGACGGGCCGCGGCCAGCCGGGCGCGGCGCCGGCCCCGGTCCGCGCGGGGACCTGCCTGGACGGTGGGGCCGTTCCGGCGGAGCGGGCCGTCGGTTTTCCGGCCCCGCCGGTCGCCGGATTCGCCGCGAACGGGCGGGCGCGCGCCGGGGGTCCGGCCACGCCCGCCGGCCCGCTTGCCGACCACGTCGGAGCGCCCGCTCCGCCGGGCCCCGGTCTCGCCCGGCCGTCGTTCGGACGCCGGACCCTTCCTCGGCGCCGGACCGCCGCGCGGGCCCGGGGGCGCCGAGCCTCGGGCCGGGCCGCGCCTCGACCACTCGGGACGGCCGCCCGCGCCGTCGCCGGGGGTCACGGGGTGTACCCGGGTACCGCGTCTGTCCCGGTCACCCGGGCCGGAGTGGTGTAGCTGCGGTCGTTGCGAAGATCGACGAAGTCCAGCACCGGCTGCATCCGCATGCCAAGCCGCAGCGCCCGCTGCTCGATCGAGCTCGGCGACTCCTCGGTCGCCACCTGCTGCTGCAGCTGCTGAGCGCGCTGGGCCGCCTGGGTGTTGCTCTGCTGCAGGGCGTTGATCTTGAACGACGCCGCCGCCAGCGTGGTGTTGATCACCAGCAGGCACAAAAGGCCGCCGCCGAGCAGGCCGACCACGAGCAGGATGAACGGGGTCCGCGATACCGGCCGCCGCCCCGCGCCGGCGGTGTCGCGCCCGGTTGCCGCCGGGCGGGCCTGCGGCTGGGCCTGGGCGGTGCGGGCCGGACCTTTGGTGCGGGTGGTTCCGGGGGCCGTGCGGGCGGAGGGGCGGGCCGCCCGGCCCGGCACCGCGCGGCCGGACTCGGCGGCACGGCCGGACTCGGCGGCACGGCCGGACTCGACGGCGCGGCCGGACGGCGCGGCGCGGCCGGACGGCGCGGCACGGCCGGACGGCGCGGCACGGCCGGACGGCGCGGCGCGGCCGGACGGCGCGGGGGCGCCCCGGTTCACGGGCCCGGCGGCGCGGCGATCCGGGGCGATGGTGGCGGCGGCCCGGGAGCGGGCCCCGGCAGCGACGCCCCGCGCCGGCCGCCGCGTCCGCGGCTGCGACTGCCCCGTGGCCTGGCCCACCGTGGCCTGGCCGTCCCGAACCTGGCCCGAGCGGGCCTGGCCCGAACGAGCCTGGCCGGAACGGGGCTGACTGGAACGGCTCGGACCCGTTCTAACCGTCGTGTTCATCGGGAACTACTTCCTTCTCGCGTTCCGGGCCCCCGCCCGCCTGCCCTTCCCACTTCCTCCGGCTCCCACTTCCTCCGGCGCTGTCATGCCGCCGCCAGCACGCGCTCGGCCGCCCGCA
>Ga0335074_10008013_pt1 | contig 14675 bp, 10 predicted proteins | sample Lox_Sample_23_FD_206715 | JGI IMG/M metagenome (GOLD analysis project Ga0335074, IMG submission 206715) | Soil microbial communities from Loxahatchee National Wildlife Refuge, Florida, United States - Lox_Sample_2.3 | ecosystem: Environmental > Terrestrial > Soil > Wetlands | place: USA...
CAACTCCCTTCAGGCAATACCCGGCATGGAGATGAATGAACCCACGCGCTTTGTGAGCTATGACATCACCGGATTAGTGAAGAGACTGGGTGCGTCAGCTGTCAGCGGGGCGATCTCGCTTACGATCACTCCTTCAGGAGAGCCTGCCGCCGGTTCAGCACCGATGATTGGTTCGATCAGCATCAGCGGGTATAGTCTCGGTCGGGCCGATGCGCTTCAGACATCGACGGTCGCGGTGCCAAAGAGGCCGGGGGGCAGGCGGGCAGCCATTTGGCTACGATGCTTTCCCTGCCTACAACTACAGTTCCGCTATCCTCGCCTCTGATCTCAGCGCTGCCGGTTGCCCCTGAATGGATCAGTCCGGACGAAACGGACGACATGGCGCTTACCTTGATGCATGCAGGTAACGGCCCCACGGAGGCACCCAACAACCCGTGACCACAACTACATGGATCAAATCGGAATACAAACCCCTTAACCACTATTGCACTTTGCCCAACGCTGTTGAAGCCAGTGGGAGCCCGGTGCGCCAGTCAAAGGAATAGTTCAATTGCGCGCTCACGCTATATCGGACGAGGCTTGAATTCGGGAGGCTGGAGTTAGCCTGGAACCAAAACACGCTTAAATTTGGCCCGAAAGTCAGGTTTGCTGGCAGGGTAAACTGCAAACTATTGTTCAAGGCGAACGCGTAGCGAGTCAGCGCGCTGGAGGAAGCAGATTTTCCGTTACCAAAGAAGTTACCGTACGCGGATGCCTGATAGAGGGGAAGGACGCGGCTCAGTCTGTTGGGCATGTATTGGTCGAAAGATCCCTTCCACGGAAAGAGGGTATGGGTGAACATTGTCATCAAATATCCTCCCTGCTGAGTGTAGGTCGAGTAGGTGGGGATCAGTGGCACGTTGGCCGGCATGAAGTTCTGTACACATGTAGTCACCGATTGCGTACTGGTGATCTGGCAAGGCATTCCGCCTGGGATCGCAATAGCGGAAAGAATATGAAAGTCCTTCTGCCAGGAGTATCCTGCTTCGAAGAAATTGAAGTCGCTCCACTCAAAACGCATGCCGGCGTTTTCTCCAAGTGTTACTTGGCGTCTCATGGTGAAGGGAAAGTAGGTGCCTTGGTTAGGAGGTGGCGCCGGGGTGGTCGAGCCGGCTAAGAACTGCTCCTGGGGAAGAATCGTGAAGGAAAGCAGAGCGGGCCGCAGCACAATCGGTTTCCAGTGGATGTACTTGTTCCACTGAGACTCGAAAAATGGCCCTGCAGCAAAGCTGTCTCCCGGGAATGTGACTGCTGTTGTAGGCACCGGCGTGTTACTCACTGTCAGTTGAGAAGAAGGGAGAATCGAACCTTGTCTGGTGCGCGACAAACTGATCTGGGTGTCCAGGCCCCAATCTACAAAGCAGAAGGTGCAGGATGTTTTGTCTAGGTAACGCTCGAAGCGTGAGTCAAGGGTTAGTGAAATAGTGTCGCTGTGCGGAACGAGAACATTGGGATTCGTGATACCGCCTAAGTCAGATCCTAACTCCTGATTGTTCAGGCTCGGGGCCACTAGGCTGTAGCCGGCGGCGAGTTGTTGGACTGTGAACCTTGTGATCGGCTCCAACTGCACCGGTCGGCCGCCGGCGGACAGAGGTGGGGCTGCACTTGTAAAGAGTGTGCGGTTCGAATGGGTGATGGCAACCGGTTGAACCGGCGGCGCAGCCTGCTTGCGGTCGTTCAATGTTGGTTGTCCGGGAAACCCCACCTCCAGCGCAGTCTTAGCTAGCAGCATCGGATTTCCGGTGGGATTCACAACTTCGGAGATCATCCTCGTCTTACCGTTGTCCCAGAAAATCTGAGGAAACTCCAGGTCCTCGTTGGCGAACTGCGGATAGTCCGAACTGGTGCTGGCCAAGTTGTCCGAGGTAGCGACAGCATAGAGCTTTGAAGGGTCCAGAATAGAGCCGCGCACATACAACTGGCCATCCTGCCCTTGATAAATGCCACGCACTCTGAGCTGTTCACTACTCCTGACGGACTGCAATGTCTGGTAGTTCCGGCCTTGGTTGGTTTGGCTTTGGGTAAGGATAGACAGAAGGGTCGAGCCGAGCAGAGTCACGCGTGTCAGGTTGCCCGCATTCCATAGCGCCTTATTCGCCTGCAGCGGATTGACGACTCCTGTAAAGTCCGCTTCGAGCCCGCTGCGGAGGTAGTCGAAGTCCTTCTCTTCCAGGATTGCTATATCCGGGTTCCATCGGGGAGCGCCTTCGTGCATTGAGTTTCGCATCGCGTCCAAAACGCTGCATTCCCAAGTGGCTGGACCTTGGGCGTTGGCTTGCGCACTCCTGCTGAGTCCCGGCTTAGGCTGAGCCTGGGTGTCGCAAAGAGTGTTGTCTGCGGAAGGAGCGGCAGGTGAGATTCCCCTGGGTAGGAGCGCAGAGGGTTGATTTCGGAGAGAAACATCGTTGTCTTTGGGCTCAAAGCTCAGGGCCGCCAGACAATTACCGATCTCCGCACCCTCCAGACGCAGGCAGTCGAAACGCTGGAATACCGGTGAGGGAGTCATTACGGGAATGAACCGTCCTTCCGATGTCGGAGCCTCTGACGGTCCAGGCACTGTCATCGTCAGTGCGGGAGTGGCTTCCACAACGTCAGCTCCCGAGAGAATCACGCTCAGTTCTGTGTGTTCGGGTGGCTCTTCCCCGGTCTGATAGGATGTCGTTCCCAGGCTGTCGGCCAGCATCTTTGCCTCTGCCGGAGTCATCTGCGCCAGCAGGACGGCTCTCGAGACTTTTCCGGGGTGCAGCAAGTTATAAGAATTCAGCGCTTGCGCCGTGGCCTGCGCGGGATCGGTGACGGTCACCTGAATCGGGGGATCTTGTCCCGAAGGCGCCCATTGCCGATTTGCATCCGCGACACCATTGAGCGTGTCCGCCGCCAACGCACCGAAGATGGCGTAGTCTCCTACGCTCGACCCAGCCCGCGATGTAATCCATGCGCTCGACAATACGGGACGCTGCACAGTTATTCCGTCAGTGCAAACATGATCTTTGTGGTTGGCCTTCGTCATGCAGATCTTTACGGTGTTGCCCGAATAGAGGACAGCAGACTTTCCGGGGGGAATAGCCTTGATGTCACCATCGGCGTCCACTCCGGCCTGTGCGGGATCTTCCAGGGTGTAACGGACGATCTCCGTCTTGACCTGTGTCGTGTATGGGGCGCTTCTGTTGGCTTGATCTTTGATCCGGTCCCGGACCAGGAACGTATTTGTGCCACGGAACGGCTGTGCTTTCTCCCAATTCACACATGGTCCGGAGAGATCGTTTCTCGCGTCTTTGGAGCTGTCCGAGGCACATATCTGAACGGAACCTTCCTCGAACTGGCCTGCGGGCACGGTCATGGCAATGGTCATTGTCCACGGGTAGATCGCATTTGCATCCGGCCAGAAGAGCGCAGGCTTACTGTAGTTCTTGGGTCCGGAGAGTGCGGTCGGACACGTTGCTCCGCCCCCACCCCCCGCCGCTGCCGCTCCGCCGCCTGATTCTGCACTGCCGCCCGACCCAGGTGAGGAGATCGGGGTCAGAGTCTGATCCGGCAGCAAAGGCAGCGATGGAGTGGGTGCAGGAAAAGAAAGACACTCCGGGGAGGGTACTACCTGCATCATCAGGTTATCTGCTACCAGAGGAACGCCATCCTTTGCAGCAGCTCCGAGATAGCCCGCGCCGAAGGCTAAGTCCTCCTTGCCCGGTACGATCGCGTCATAGGCGCGGTGCATTAGTTCGATGACGAAATTGGTGGCATACTTCTGAGCGAAAGGCTGATCGCGCAGGGGGTTCGGATTCATGCGCTGTCCAATCAGCGAGACTGGTCCATATTGATTCTGGGGATCGGACGTATTCCAAAGCAGGGTCGGCCCGAAATCATCGCCCATGCCTATCAATACAGCACGATTGCGTTTCTTTATCTCGCACAGTTCGCCGGCTTTGTTATCAATGACGACCTTGCACTGGCCTGAAGATAGACCTCTGCAAAGGTCCTTGGTTCCAATGAATCCATCCAGACCGCCCGTATAGAAAAACAATTTCGAAGGGTTAGCTGACGCGTCCCCTGATTCAGAGCCCGAGTCACCTGGGGTCGCATTCTCTGAACATCGCATAGCTGCCGGTGCCGAATCGATCGCGGGAGAAACTGTCGCGTCGCTTTGTGCGAGGCTCGGAACACCCGAACAGAACGTCAACGTCGCGAGACAAATCAGGTCGCTTAGTTTCAACATGCTGGCTCCACTCCATGATTGCTATGCGATTCGTAGTTTGTCTCCTTTTGGGGAGACGTCTCAGCGGAAGTCACTGGTTCGATGTTCCATCTGTGCTGCTATGGCGGTAGGGCGAATCAATCGAGAAGCTCTGGCTGGTACATTTCAAATCCGGTGCTACGATGGAGGATACGTCGAACTCCAAGCTGTCCGGCATGAATCCTGAGCCATCGCCAACTTAGCCGAGCCTACGCCCGAAGGCTGAAATCCCCGCAGATAAAATCGACGAGAATTATCCGCAAGCACTAGTGGGTGGCGGAACCCTTATGCCACACTTCTGCTCTCTTTGCAAGAGAATTTGGTTCGTCAGAACCGGAGATATCGGGCGCAGCGTTCCGGCGGAAGGCTCATATCAGCAAGAAGTCGGCTCGTCCTAAGTCGAGAAACAGAATCTGGGACTAAGGTAAGTCGAGCTTCCCTTGGGGAGATCTGCGAGCAACCTCTGTATCAGCCACTAATTGCGTGAAGATGGCTTGCGCTTCGCTGCACTCTACGTAATTGAAGCGATCTCCGGAAAACTGTGCGCGCGGATTGATCACGACGAGGTAGTTCGGTTGAAACAGCCTGCCGATATCGTTGACGCCGATCGTGATGAAGCGATCCGGCGCAACGACTGCGGCCAACGAGTTAACGCAGCCGCAGACGAGCATCGTCTCACACTGGTGGTAGTTCCGGAAGGCGGCGAAGTCACGTGGAATGGATCTCGCTTTCGATTCCTCCCGGGTTGCGCCGGCTTGAGGCCGCGTGAGTGGCGCCTGCAGAGCAGCCGATTGTCGCTTCGTCCTTTGGTGGACGCGCTCTCTGAGCGCCGGCAGGAAACGCCATATGGCACGGTCGTCGATGTCCGCCGCATGATAGTCGTCGAACTCCTTGGGAGATCGTGCGGGGCACCATCGGCGTTGCCCCGGGCAATACGCTGCAGGTACTCGTGGCGGGATTTGGTGTGACAGTGGTTGATGCGTAGCAGAGGGTGGCTTGGCCGCGATGAGTGCGGCCCTTTTATTCAGATGCCGGACTCAACGAAGATCCCACCAGTTGTCTAAAAGGTGTGTGGCTGTTGTCTGTAAACAATGCCCGGTCCATGCGAACGATACTCTTGATGTGCCGATTGGGCGGAAAGCTGTCCGCCCGGCCGCAGCGTGAAACGCTCGACGACGAGTCCGGACGGGGCTCGTCCTGGCCCGAGGCGCCGAAACACATCCGGTTCACACCGATGGCACTCCACTCGGACTGAGCCATGGAATCGACAGCTTCGCCGACAGTGGCGTAAGAGGAAGAGAAAGAAAAACTCATCGCAGTCGAGAAACGCAATCCACTAGTGCGTGCCGGCGTACCTGGCGATGAGGTCTTGGTAGTCTCTTTCTGGCAGGGGGGCAGACGCGGCCATTCGGTGAGTTCGACGACTCCCTCGTCGAGGTAGGGTCCCAAGACAGACAGGTAGTCGTCAGCGGATCGGTTCTGATACAGGTGGAAACGCTGGACGCCGACCAGAGAATGGAACTCGCTCCACTCACCCAGATAGGGTGCTTCGTTTTTGCAGATTGCGCAGATTGCCAAGTGCAATGTTCCCAACCAACTTCGCGGAGTTTAACGGCAGGGATGCCCGACAGCCATGAACCAAAACGCGTGGAGCAGAGAGGGTGTACAGAGTCAACGGCGCGCCGACCACACCAAATCTGTCGGTTTATTGCTACGTCCGTCAACCCCGTTCCAACCCCGGATAACAGAACCATGAACGCACCCGAGGAGAACATGCGGGAGGCGACCAACTTTATCCTGCGAGCTTAGGGTCCGAAAGGAAATGTTTCAGCTGTTGCGTTTCTTATGGGTGTATATTGCTAATGATCGAAAACCATCACAGGTTCTATGAACATTGTCTGTTGTGGAGAGCACAGTAAGATGGCACGATTTTTCTTCACAACCTCGGCCTATTGCAATCAGCGACCTCATTCGGGGGGTGTATATGGCAAAGGCGACGATGGAGCATTTCGTGGTTCTCATGTTGGAGAACCGATCCTTTGATCATGTGTTTGGCTATCGCAAAGGTGTGGAAGGCCTCAAGGGAACGGAGACCAATCTTCTTGACCCATCTAAGGAGGAGGGCCCAACGAGTCCGGCGATCAAAGTCAGCAATGCGGAACCCTACAGTATTACTTCCGGGCAAGTGCCATCTCATTCATTCAATGCCGTAACGACACAAATTTTCGGATCGAAAACTGCTTCCGGGAAGGGCAGTAACGACGGTTTTGTGAAGAGCTACCGCGAGTCGTTGAACGAAGATCACGTATCGAATCCGACGTCGGATGTCCTCCGCGGTGTCATGGAGTCGTTCGCTCCCGACACCCTTCCGGCCCTGGAAAGCCTCGCAGACGAGTTTTGCTTGTGTGACCACTGGTTCTGTGAGGTTCCGGGACCGACAATGCCGAACCGGATGTTCATCCATATGGGCTCCTCGGGAGGTTATGTTCACAACGTTTGGTCTCAGAAATTCAGTGAGAAAACGATCTACGAGCTGCTCCAGGCTGGAGGCAAGAGCTGGGCAACCTACGATTTCGATCAGAACGAGGTACGGCAGTTCCCGGCGCTCAGCGACAAGACGGACTGTTTCAAGCGGTTCGAAGATGATTTCGCCAGGGACGTGAGCTCGGGTTCGCTGCCGAATTACTCGTTCATCATTCCGAGGTTCTTTGCCAACAATGGGCCGGTGAACTCGATGCACGGTCCGTACGATGTTCGCCCGGCAGATCAACTTGTGGCGGATACATATAATACGTTGCGCTCAGATCCGGAGGTATGGAACAAGACCCTTCTGATCGTAACGATGGACGAGCATGGTGGATTCTACGATCACTATGTACCCCCAAAGCTGCCGCCCGAGAGCCTCGATCCATATTCCTCGCCCCCTCCGGGTGATAAGGGTAGCTGGGTCCCTTCCTTTAAGTTTGACCGGCTGGGTCTGCGTGTTCCTGCGTTGCTGGTTTCTCCCTGGATTGCCGCCGGGCGAGTCGAATCCACGGAGTACCGTCACACTTCTGTGCTCGCTACGGTGATGAAGCTATTCGGGTTGGAAGGCCAACTGACGAATCGAGTCAAGACTGCCGCAACCCTTGAGACCGTTTTCACGCTTCAGGCGCCTCGGACCGACACCCCAGCCTCAATCGGAACCGCGAAGCACGTTCCGACACCACGTACATTTGCTTCCGGCATTACAGTTGAGCAGGCGCAATTTGGATCGGCTCCATGCAACACGAGCTGGTGCAGGGAGTTGATGTGCGGACGAAGCCGCGGGACGCAGACCCGATCCCCTTGGGCGCGCATCCGGACACCCAGGCACAGGCATCTGCTTTTGTGAACGCCCGGAATCGACCGGTTGCCAGCTGAGGCCGGCTGCAAACTGGTGCGCTGTGCTGTCCGTCAATCTCCCAGGCGCGACTTCTGACGGACCCTAAGACGGGTCTTCGAAAGCGTTGTTGCGGTGGGCAAGGAATGGAAGGGATTTCTGTCCAGGTTTCGTTCAACATCCACAGCGGCGCACTGTACGCGGAACGGCTGGCTGTGAATTGGGCTTCTATTCCATCCGTAGAGGGTCCCAATGAGTCAGAGAATCGTCGAATTAATGCAGGCCCCCCAACAAGCGCGGAATCTGCCATGGCTGAAAGGCGCTCTGCAGTGCGCACTGGAACTTGAACTGTCGACTCTTCCCCCGTATCTATGTGGCCAGTGGGCTCTCGAGGATCAAGGGTCCGACGCCGCAAAGCTGATTGGGTCGGTAACGCAGGATGAAATGAGCCATTTGGGGCTCGTATGTAATTTGCTCGGCGCGACCGGACAACAGCCTCAGATCTTTACCGGCTATGACTCCATTATTTATCCGGGTCCTTTGCCGGGTGGAGTGAGACCAAAGTGCGACCCGAACTTCTTCCCGGTCGATCCGAATTTTCAGGTGGTTCTGGGATTTGAAAAATATTCGGACTTTGTGCGAATGGCGATGCAGATCGAGTACCCGGAGGACCCTGTTCCAAGACCGCTCTTAGCAGGCGCCGCAGAAACATTCCCATCCATCGGGGAGTTCTACGATGCAGTTTTGCAGGCGCTTCAGGACAACGACGGGAAGTTCCCGTATCAGACGGACAAGCAGCTTGAAAACGACAATCCGAACGTGTTCGTGATCGATGGTCTTTTGAAGGCAACTACTGCAGTCAGCACGATCCAGAAGCAGGGCGAAGGCTCGCCCAGATTTCCATTCGCTGATCCGGAGCGTAAGGAGCTGGCGCATTTCTACGTCTTTGGGGAGTTGTTCTATGGAAAGCGATACGTCTTTGACGATAAGACCCAAACCGGTGACTGGTCCGGAGATCCGGTACAAATTCCTGGCGTGCGTCCGATGACCCCGGTTCCACCTGGCGGATATCCTATGACCCCACCGGCCGGAGTGCTCGCGTGCGACACCGTATTTACACAACTACTTCAGCAGTTGGATCAGGCCTGGGGAAACGGGGACCCGAACGCGCTTGCAGATGCTGTAGGCACCATGTTTGCACTCAAGAAGGCTTCTATTGATTTACTTCAGCAGCAAATCCCTCGTCCTGACGGCGGCATCTATGGACCGCAGTTCAAAAAGAGGAGTGCATAGGCAGCAGCGCTCATCCCTTTCCGGCCGCTGGCTGGAGCTGACCAAATTCGTAGGCCCTGGAAAGACCCGCTTGAAACAAAGGATGGATCCATGTCAGATAAATCTTCGGTCTCGTTCGCGAAGGACATCAAACCCCTCTTTCGCCCGATAGACATTCAGCACATGAAGCCCTTCGAGGTCCTTCTTGATGATTTCAACTACATGGCAGACGCGACGGACAGCCACGCGCACGCTCAGAGCGTGTACACGCAGTTGTCATCGCAATCAATGCCGCCTGGAGGCCCGTTCTGGAGTACCGATCAGTTAGCGACATTCAAGGACTGGATGAACGGAGGCTTTCAACCATAGGGCGAAGACGCCCGCGCTTCTGGCTCGCCTGCCCAGCAAGTTGAAACGGGTTTCGTCCCACTTTCGCTCAACCAAGGAACCGTTGCCCCAAGATCAATTCCCGATGCCTTTTGCATTTCGGTGATGAGAAACCAGAAAGGCTGAGCCGATGCGTATCAGAAGAAGCGCACTGAATCTTCAGCAAACCTCCCAGTCATGGGATCCGATCCTGCTGTGGTACGCGAAGGGTGTGAGAGAGCTGCAGTCGCGAGCTATTTCAGACCCCGGGAGCTGGCGCTACCAGGCAGCCATGCACGAATATAACTCCGCGACAGACCCGTTCCGCAGTTCCGGACAGCCGCTTCCGTCGCAGGCGGATCAGAACCGCTTCTGGAACCGGTGCCAACACGGTTCCTGGTTTTTCCTTTCCTGGCACCGGGCGTATCTCCGTTTCTTTGAGCGGATGATTGTGGCAGCCATCATTCCGCTTGGGGGACCCGTCGATTGGGCACTCCCCTTTTGGGATTACTCCGCGGGTCCGAATGCGAGGAAGCTACCGCTGGCATTTCAGCTGCAAACGTTACCGGATGGATCTCCCAATCCGTTATTGGTCCCCGCTCCGGATCGAACGCCTGCCGCGAATAGTAACGGACTCGTGGGCACGCCCCCGGACGCGGATACTTCTGTCTGCCTGGGTAAGAGACAGTTCACAAATCTCGGAGTCGTGCAGCAGTTTGGGGGAGGTCAGACGGGCTTTATGCACAACGGCGGCGTAGCTGGCGCCTGTGAAGTTACGCCGCACGGGAGTATGCACGGTGCAGTCGGAGGATTCGTGGGGTGGATGAGTGCCTTCTCCACTGCCGCACTCGATCCGATCTTCTGGTTCCATCACGCCAACATCGATCGGCTCTGGGAACTTTGGCACCGGCAGAGTCTCTCACACACCGATCCGACACAGACGTTGTGGCAGACCGGGGTTGTCTTCGAATTCCATGATGAAAACGGAGCGGTTGTCCCCATCACATCCGACCAGGTGGTGGATATTGCAGCGCCTCTGATGGACTACGATTATGAAGGCTTACCGCCGAAGCCAGCGCCACCCGCACCTTTGATTTCGGCGACGCCGGCGGGTGGACCGCGAGGGCCATGGATGCCAACTCCACAGATCATTCCGGAGATGATCGGCGCTAGCCTGGGAACCGTCACCTTGGGTAGCGAGCCCCGATCGGTGAGTGTGGCGATCGCTCCGCCCACGGGGCCGGCTGCCCTACTCAGCAAGGACCCCGGCTCACGCTCGGTGCATCTGGTGCTTGAGAACGTACAGGCAGCGGCTGCTCCGATAGAGACCTATCAGGTTTTTGTAAACCTGCCAGCCAACGCCGACCCGCTCCAGAACGAAGATCTCAGAGCGGGGGTCTTGCCACGATTCGGGATAGTGGAAGCCTCTCAGGCCAACAGTGAACATGGTGGCACCGGTGTGAACTTGTCTTATGACATTACGAAAATTGCTGCCACCCTCGAAACCCGAAAGGCATGGGATCCGACGCGGCTGCAGGTGGATTTTGTTCCCGTTCGTACTCCGGGTGACAGGGAAGGCGAACTGGAGATTCAGCCGGTGCGTGTCGGCAGAGTGAGTGTGTACTACTCATGACCTGGCCAGCGGAAAGCGTTCTTCGTTTCTCTGCGTTCAGACTTTGGTTTTGGCTGCGCCCTGAGTGGTGGATGGCAGCTCTTAGCGCCATGGCCTGGCTGTCCATGATTCTGCCGCTTGCGGGCCTTGGTTCGCATCACGCCCATGACCAATGCGGACAGCATGACACCCTTGTTGGTCTGGTGCACTGGGGCAGCATGGTTTGCGCGATGATGTTTCCGCTGCTGATTGGACAGGTAAGAGTCATCGCCGCCCGCAGCCTGTGGAGTCGCCGAAACCGGGGAATAGCAATTTATCTTGTCGGCTTTCTCGTTCCCTGGTTGCTTTACGGTTTGCTTGCGATCCGGATCATGCGATATACCCCCGGCTCGAGAAGTGCAATCGTCGCTCTGATCATCGCTGCAGTCTGGCAGATGACACCCTGGAAGGAGCAGGGACTCCGCTGGTGTCACCGCACTGATATTCTCGCGCCCGCCGGCTGGCGCGCCGATGCTGATTGTTTCAATTCCGGCCGCCGCGCCGCCTGTGGTTGCCTGCTCAGCTGCTGGGCCGTGATGCTGCCATGTGCAATGTCCGGTGCGATCTGGATGATGCCAGTGCTCTCGCTTTTCGGTTTCGCGGAGCGGTCCCGCCATGGCATAAAGCCTTTGAGTTTTGTGTGGTTACTGGTTGTGGCTGGCGTTTTGGCGCTGCACACGAAGCTGTTCTGAAAACGACAACGGCATCGTTCCGAAAGGAGTTTGCCATGCGGGGTTCTCGAAGAAGGACTGCTGAAACGGTAAGTCGTCGGGATTCGGATTGCAGACAGTTCCGGGGGCCTATCGCTCGTTTTCCCGGAGAACCTGTACGCGATCGGGATTTTGCTCTACTGCTTCACCAACGGTTTCTAGCCGCGTTGTGAGGCGCGATAGTCTCCGAAATCTGCTGTTCCAGGAGGAGCTATGCCTACAGAGAAGGTCATTGCTTATTTTATGCACGAGCCTGAGAGAGAAAGCGCTGAGAAGGTATTGGCGGGAAGCACCAGTACCGAAAGCTTCGTCGTTGGCGACATCGATACGAACGAGATACCTGCTCTTGAAGCGCAGGGCCTGATTGTCAGACCTGCGGCCAGCCCGGTTCCCACCAGCCAACAGACAGCAGCTCCAGGTTCTACGTCCGCGCTCATTGCAGGTTCTGCCGGATGGGGAGCGACCGCGAATTTGGAGGCCGTGCAAAGTGCATTACCCCAACCCGTCGACTTCTATCGTGTTCAGCTCCGTGGGCCCCTGATCGAGGCCTGGCGTGAACAACTGCTGCAGATGGGGATTACATTGATAGCCCGCATGAAAGAGGGGGGGTACAAGGCAAAGCTCAGGGCCGAACAGGTCGGTCCACTCAAGAGTGAGCCATTTGTTGCCAGTGTGAAGTGGATTGAACCGGAAACCCCGGTCATCCCTTCGGCTTTGGAGAGGTTGGAGTTGCCTGGCCAAGCTCCGGAGCAAAAGAAGTTCGACGTTCGGCTCAATCTTCCCTCGGATTTGCCTGTCGTGTTGGACTGGCTGAGTTCGAAGAAGATTACCGTCCTCGGGAGCCGTGGACGAAAGATACGGTTACTGACTCAGGAAAATAATCCGGAACTCGGCGCACTCTCGGCTCTGCCCGAGGTGGACAACGTTGTCGAATATGTCGAGCCCGTGCTTTATAACGATCTGTCACGGCAGCTGATCGGCGTGGAAGCACGAGCAGGTGCGCCGCCGTTTACGTTGAGTCAGGATGGCACAGGCGAGACCGTTGGGATCGCCGACACCGGGATCGACAGTGCGCATCCGGATTTTGCCGGACGAATAGTATCTGCGATTGCGCGTGGTCGAGCTGGCGACACCTCTGATCCCAACGGTCATGGGACTCACGTGGCGGGGTCGCTGCTGGGTGACGGAACCGCATCAGGTGGCCAATTCCGCGGGGTTGCGCCGCGAGCAAGATTAGTCATGCAATCGTTGCTCGATGCGGGAGGAGGACTCGGCGGCCTTCCACTCGACCTGAACGACCTATTTGATGAGGCTTATGCAGCGGGTGTGCGTGTTCACAACAACAGCTGGGGCGCGGATACGTCTTCAAAGTACGTGATCAACAGCGAAGAAGTTGATGAAGCTGCCAGCAGGCACCGGGACATGCTGATTGTGTTTGCTGCCGGGAACGCCGGGAGCGCGGCCAACCGGGCTCACTCCGACCCCGGTTACGTGGATTGGCTTTCGATCGGCTCGCCAGGATCTTCGAAGAATGCCCTTACAGTGGGGGCGAGTCGGAGCTGCCGGACCGATGGACCGCTGAACGGGACGACCTACGGGCAGGCGTGGCCGATCCAATTTCCAGATCCACCAATCAGGGACGAATCCATTTCGGGGGATCCGGGTTCGATGGCCGGATTCTCAAGTCGTGGCCCCTGCGACGATCGCCGTATCAAGCCCGATCTGGTTGCTCCTGGCACAGAGATCTGTTCCACGAAATCGTCGACGGCGCCGGCTGGTAATTTCAACGGAGTCAATGTGGTTCATTCCCAGTATGCCTACGACTCAGGCACCAGTATGGCCGCGCCACTCGTGGCAGGCTGTGCGACGCTGGTGCGGCAGTACTTCACGGCGGCCGGGCATCAGCCGAGCGCCGCTCTTTTGAAGGCCACGCTAATCAATGGTACTGAGTGGCTAAGCGGCCCCAGTTCCATCGCGAACCCGACCGGAATTCCCAACTTTCATCAGGGCCACGGTCGTGTGAATCTTGTTTCAAGCATTCCCAATCCATCAAACCCATTGCTTGCACTTCGTTTTGTAGATGACTGGCGGGATGTCACGAAATCGCTAAGTCGGACAGGCGACCGAAGGAGATTCCAGGTAACTCTGCCAACTGGCGTCCCCGCGTTCCGTGTGTGTCTTGCCTACAACGATCTTCCCGCCAGGGCGCTACAGAACAATCTCAACCTCTTAGTGCAGGATCCTACCGGCAAGAAATGGATGGGTAACTCGCAATTGCCGCAAGCTTTAGTTCTGCCGGACCCCGATAATAATGTTGAAACCGTTAACCTGACGAATGCATCGGCGGGTGTGTATTACATTCAGGTATTCGCCGGCAACATTCTTCAGGGGCCGCAGGATTTCGCGTTAGTCGCAACCGCAAATGGCCTTCCCCCGCTCAATGAAATCTGAAGGGACAGCGTCAGACCGCCGTCTACCGGGCCCGTCACAGCGCACTATTGAGTCGACGCAACGTGTTGCTCGTACACGACAAACATGCTTGCGTCCTGACACGCGAAAATGATAAACCGTCAGCTACGGCTTTCATTCATGGTCAGGACGAGATCAAAGACCTTCCAAGGTTTTGAAGAGAGCTCTGACGTGGCAGCTATACAGATAAGAATCGCCGCTAGGGAGAAGGAAGACGTGTCTTTACTTCGGCGATTGCACGAACACGACCACTTCACTCAAGGAAGAGCGGCCGGAACGCCGGAATTCCTTCAAGACATATTCCACGGTGGAAATCCTATCTTCGACTTAGAGATATTGTCGTTTAGAGCAGGAAGGCATCGATCTTCAAGAGCAGAGGGAGAGGAGAAGGATGACCGGCCAAGAAGAACTTGAGTGGATCGAGATATTCAAAGGCGCATTTAACTGGGAAACCTTTGATACGCTGCTGCTCGGACTCAATGATCAGATAAATAACTACATCCCATTCCAGGGGACGATCAGCAGCGTTATCAGGAAAACGATAGAACACTATGTCAGTTGCGGGATTCAGCATCG
>Ga0335074_10008014_pt1 | contig 14675 bp, 12 predicted proteins | sample Lox_Sample_23_FD_206715 | JGI IMG/M metagenome (GOLD analysis project Ga0335074, IMG submission 206715) | Soil microbial communities from Loxahatchee National Wildlife Refuge, Florida, United States - Lox_Sample_2.3 | ecosystem: Environmental > Terrestrial > Soil > Wetlands | place: USA...
GTCACTCTGACCATCAGCCCCGATGGCACCGCCGTGTGGGACGGCGAACCGCTGGCAGGCGTGCCCGATCTGAAGAACAAGCTGCAGCGCCAGACACAGCAAGACCCCAGGCTCCAACTCGACCTGCGCTTCCACACCGTCGGGCAGTTGAGCGACAGCAACCGTCAGACATTGCTGGATGTGCTGGAACTGGCAGCGAGGTTCGGCTACGTGCATGTGCAGGCCACGACCGATGGTGCGCGCCTCACAGTGCTTGGGCCCAACGCCATGGATACGCCACCACAATGACAACTGCGCCACGCCGTGTCTGATCTGTCGCATCTGGTAGCCGCGCCGGGCGCGCACTCGCTGCCCTATATTGATCCGGCGTTTCCCGATAGTCCGCTGGTGCTGCACGCTGCCCGGCCCCACCGGTTCACCGCCGAAACACCGGTGCTGCTGGTGCATCACGGCGTTGGCCGCAACGGTGCCGCCTATCGCGACTTTTGGCTGCGGCTGGTGGACGAGGCCAACATCCTGGCCCTGTCAATCGAGTTTCCCGAGACGTCGTTTCCTGATTATCTTCGCTATCATTTCGGCAACCTGCACGACGAAGCCGGCACCCCTAACCCGCGCGCGCAATGGACTTACGGCATCGACGAACGCCTGTTCGCGGCACTGCAAGCGCAGGGCGTCACCAGGCAACGCCGCTACGGATTGTTCGGCCACTCCGCCGGCGGGCAGTTCGTGCACCGCATGCTGTCGTTCGGCTATCGCACGCATGTCGCGGTGGCGGTCTGCGCCAATGCCGGCACCTACGCCATGCCGGACCTGGATATCGCCTGGCCGTTCGGTCTCGGCGCAACCGAACTGAATGCCGCCGCGTTGGCCGACTTGCTCTGCTTCCCCATGACGGTGATGGCCGGCACCGAAGATACCAAGACCACCGGCCGCTTCTTTCCCAAGGGACCGCGTTCAATGCGCCAGGGCCGCACGCGCTACGAGCGCGCGCACAACTACGTCCGCTCCGGACATACGGCGGCGGAGGCGCTGGGTACCAACTGCGCCTGGACTGTGATCGACGTCCCTGGTGTGGGCCATGACGGCCACGGCATGTCGCTCGCGGCCGCGCCGGTCATTGCGGCAGCATTACATGCAGCAATGGACGCATGAACCTCGTGCCAGCGCGGGATATGCCGCGGTCATGCCAGAGCACGTGGCGATGACCGACCCGACGAAACAGGTGAAGGAGCCAATCGGCAGCGGACCACTCAGGTTCGGCGCGTCGGCGCGGATGCCCGAACAGCGTGTCGTTCACATGAACAATGACAGGCAGGTGTCGCACGACGACGATGCGCCGAGCTGCCATGCCGGTGCGAAGAACAATGCCTAGCGTCGGGCGTGATTCGGTGGCGCAGCATGTCGCGGTGATTGGCGCCGGCATTGTCGGCACCGCCACGGCAATCGAGTTGCTGCGCGACGGGCACCGCGTGACGCTCATTGAACCGGGTGATCCGGGCGGTGAACAAGCGGCGAGTTACGGCAACGGAACACTGCTGAACCCGAGCTCGGTCATCCCGATGTCCGCGCCTGGGCTGTGGCGCAAGGTACCGGGCTATCTTGCCGATCCGCTTGGGCCGCTGGCCATCCGCTGGTCCTACTTGCCGCGGCTGGCGCCCTGGCTATGGCGGTTCCTGCGTGCCGGAGCGACCGAGGCACGGGTTGCGGCGGTCGCGCACGCCTTGCGTCCGCTGATTCTGGATGCGCCGGAGCGGCACCGGCGCCTGGCCGAGGAAGCGGGTGTCGGTCACCTGATAACGCGGCAAGGTGTATTGTTCGTGTTCCCCAGCCGTGCGGATTTCGAGGCGGAATCGTTGTCCTGGCGGATACGTGCGGAAAACGGCGTGCGCTGGCTGGAACTTTCCGAGGAGGAGCTGCGCCAGCGCGTACCGGTGCTGGACCGCCGCTACAAGTTCGCGCTGCTGGTGGAGGCGAACGATCAGTGCCGTGACCCCGGGGCCTACGTTGCCGCGCTGGCGCAGCACGCGCTGGCCCTTGGCGCAACGCGGCATCGCGCCCGGGCAACCGGGTTCCGGATCGAAAACCGTCGTCTGCGCGCGGTACGCACGAATATTGGCGATATCGACTGCGACAAGGCAGTGATCGCCGCAGGAGCCTGGTCGAAAACACTGGCGGCGGCAGCGGGCGATCGGGTGCCACTGGAGACCGAACGCGGCTATCATGTGGTGATCGAAAATCCTGGCATTGAGCCGCGCTATCCGATCATGCCAAGCGACGGCAAGATGGCCTGCGTGATGACGCCGCAAGGGTTGCGACTTGCGGGCCAGGTGGAACTGGCGGGCCTTGACGCCGCGCCGAACTGGGAACGCGCCGAGGTGCTGCGGAAATTCGCACGGCGGGTGTTTCCCGGTTTGTCGGAGGCAGCGCAGGTCAGGCGCTGGATGGGGCATCGGCCATCGACGCCTGATGGGTTGCCGTGCATCGGTTCGGCGTCGGATTGCACCGATGTGCTGTATGCATTCGGCCACGGCCATGTCGGACTGACCGCGGGTGCGGCGACGGCGCGATTGGTGGCCGATCTGGTCGGTGGCCGGACGCCATCGATCGATCTGACGCCGTACGCGGCGACGCGGTTCCGATAACACGCTCTGCGAAGCCGGCATCCACCCCTTCGTCACAGCGAAGCGCGGGTCTCATGTCATTGCCAGACGCGAAGGCGCTGCAGCAATCTCGTTCAGTCACTGCGAGGCGCGACAGCCCTGAAGCAGTCTCGTTCAGTCATCGTGAGGCGCGAAAGCGCTGAGGCAATCTCGTTCGAGACTACCCACTCGCGACTCGTGCATGAGTGCCCACACACGACCGAGATTGCTTCGGCACTTTGCGCCTCGCAATGACGGGACTGGGGTAGCGTCAGAAATACATGTTCCGCGGCAGCAGATTGTGCTTCTGCAGATGCGGCACGGCCCGTCGCAACAAGGGTGCCGCGAGCCCCAACATCCCCGCGGTCGCCATGAAGGCCGGCCACCATGCACGCGCCTTGAACATCAGTTCGTAGCCGGCCGCTGTCAGATCCCGGCGCAGGCACGCCTCCATCGCGAAACATTCGGCGGGCGACAGCCGACGGCGCCACAGCGCGACCGCATCCGCTGTCAGCGGCTGTTGCAGCCGTCCATGCAGATGCCGGTCGCGCGCCGCCACTGCTTCGATCCGTCCGTGCCAGTCGAGCATTGCCGGTTCGAACTTTTCCCCGAGGAAGTCGCAAATCGCCTGAGTGGTATCCACAGGTGCGCGCGCCAGGTCTTCGTAACGCACCTCCAGCACGCGCCCCGGATACGCGGCGCGGTCGCGCCGCAAGGCAGCCATCGCTCGCGGCCATTCGAAGCCCGCTTCGTAATAACGCTGCCAGCCCGCATCGATCCACGACATCGCCACATCGCGCCCGTCACGCACCAGATAGATGAAGGCGGCATCGGGGTACAGCGTCGCCAGCTCCGGCACTATTTCGAAATAGTGCGGTGTCTTGTCGCCCAGCCGCACCTTACCGCTGGCCTGCAGCAGACGTTGATAGGCCAGATCGAGTAGCTCCCGCATATCGGCGCCAGCCGGCAGGGCTGCCAGACCCAGCCGCACCCTGTCGGCATCCAGCCCCAGATCCGGCCAGCGCTCGTGGCGAACCATGGTCTCCACGGCGCGTTCCGCCTGCGGTTGCGTCAGCGCCCCGCTCAGCGGAAACTCGCGTACCAGATCGCGCAGGAACCAGGTTTCGGGCGGAATGTGCAGGTGCGAATGGCCGATCAGGATCAGCCGCAGCAGCGTGGTCCCGGACCGGCCGGCGCCAACGATGAAGAACGGGGCCTGACCGGCCATGATCCACCCTCAGTGAGGAGCCCAGGCATGCAACAGCCGCTGACCTTCACTTTCGCCGATGACGGCGCCATTCCCAACTCTCGCCTGCCGATGCTGGTCTATCGCGCCGCGGTGCCCGCCGATCCGGCGGCGATCGAGCAACTGTTTGCCGCCAATTGCTGGCCGCCGGCGTGGCGCAACAGCGTACACCCGTTCCAGCATTTCCACAGCAATGCCCACGAGGCTTTGGGCGTCGCGCGCGGGCGCGGCCGTGTGCAGTTTGGCGGACCCAAGGGCGAGACGCTGGATATCGAAGCGGGCGACGTTGTCGTGCTGCCGGCCGGCGTCGGCCATTGCCGGCTGGAAAAGTCGCCGGACCTGCTGATCGTCGGCGCCTATCCGGACAACGCGACGCGCCCGGACCAGCATCGCGGCGACCCATCAGAGCATGATGCCGTGGTGCGTAACATCTCCGCAGTCGCGGCACCGAGTGCCGATCCGGTCGCCGGAGCGAAGGGGCCGCTGACGCAACTCTGGGGCGGTTAGTCTCGCCATGTCATTGCCAGGCGCATAGCGCCGAAGCAATCCCGGTCGAACGGGCGCAGCGTCGCCCCCCCCGCGCCCGTTCGAACGAGATTACTTCGGCCCTCCGGCGCCTCGCAACGACCGGCGTCTCAGGGCTCTTGGGCCCAGCAATGACAAACACTACGGCGCCACAATGACTGGCGCCACGCCGCTTCGACAGGCGCTACGCTGCCTCCCGCACCCGCAGATCGTTGTTCACGCGGTGATCGCCCGCCACCCAGCGGGCGAGCTCAGCATGCGCGTCGCCACGGCGGATCGCGTCGATCTCCGTCGCGTTCGGCGGATCGACGGTGAATTCCACCACCAGCCCGTCCGGTGAGGTGGTGTACATCGATCGGCAATAGCCGTGATCGGTCTCGCGCAGATCGAGGCCCGCCTGCTTCACCCGTCCCACCAGCTCGTCGTAGGTGCCGTCATCGACCTTGAAGGCAATGTGGTCGAAGCTGCGGATTTCCGCCGGCTTCTCCGCCTGCGTCTTCTGATAGACCTCGTCGTCGGCGAAGGAAAAGAATGCCAGTGCGCCGCCGTCGCCCAACGCGTAGAAGGTGTGGCAGAATGCGACGTCGCGCTTCACCCACGGATTGAAGTGTTGTTCGCACCAGGTGGCGGCGAGCGGAATCCCCAGCACGTCCTCGAAGAACTGGCGGTTCTTCTCCTGGTCCTTCACGACATAGGCGTGATGGTGCAGGCGTTCGGGGGCACGTGACAGCAGCGTGGCCATGGTTGCGCTCCTCCTCGGATCGGGTGCTTCTCTGGCAGCAAGCTTGCCCTCAGCGCGCGCAACCCGCAAGCTGGGCGCGGGAGGGTAAGAGGACATGCGCATCGAGATCATCTGCACGGGCGATGAGGTTCTGACCGGCAAGATCGTCAACACGAATTTCAGCTATATGGCCCAGAAGCTGGAGGATGTCGGCCTCTCCCTGCATTGGGGCACCACGGTCGGCGACGACCGCGACAGCTTGCTCTCTGCGTTCCGGCTTGCCGGAGAACGCGCCGACGCGGTGATCGTCAATGGCGGGCTGGGTCCCACCGTCGACGATCTCTCGCAGGAGGTGGCAGCGCAGGCGGCCGGCGTGGAACTGGAACTGCACGAGGAATGGCTGGAACGCATGGAGGCGTTCTTCCTGAAGCGCGCCCGCAGCATGCCGCCGAACAATAGAAAGCAGGCGATGTTGCCGGTCGGGGCCGAGATGCTGGACAATCCGATCGGCACGGCCTGCGGGTTCGCGCTGGATGTCGGCCGCGCACGATTCTTCTTCACCCCCGGCGTGCCGCGCGAGCTGCGGCGGATGTTGGAGGAGCAAATTATACCGCGCCTGCTGGAACGGGGCGGCGAACCGACGGCTATTTTCCTCAAACGGTTCCATTCCTACGGGTTGGGCGAATCGCATGTCGATCAGTTGCTGACCGGCGTGGAAGCGATGGTGCCGGATGGCTCGGTGAAGCTGGGTTTCCGCGCGCATTATCCACAGATCGAGACCAAGCTGACGGTGCGCGGCACCGACGCCAACGACATCCGTCGCAAGTTGGAACCGGTGCAGGCGGAAGTGCGGCGCCGGCTGGGCAATTTCATCCTGGCAGAGGACGACCAGACGCTGGAAGGCGTTGTGCTGTCGGATCTGCTGGCGCGACAGGGCACGCTGGCTGTCGTGGAGACCTTCACCGGCGGGCAGATCGCGGTGCGGCTGGCGCCGATGCCGGGGGCGGAACATGTGTTCCGGCGCGGCATCGTGGTGCGCGATTTCACCGGGTTGCACGGGCCGTTGGGGCTGGAGGGCGTCCATCTCGCCGGCGCGATGACGCAGGAAACCACCGAAATGGTGGCACGTGCCGCGCGCGAACGCTGCGGCGCCACGCATGCGCTGGTGGTGCTGATCGAACTCGACGACGGCCCCGATCGCATCGATTTCGGCGGCACGATCTGGATCGGCATTGCGACAGCCGAGCAAGTGGCGTTCCGCCGCTCGCGCGTACTGGGCGGACGCGAATGGGTACGCCTCGGCGCGGCGGAGCTGGCGCTGGACTGCCTGCGCCGGTTCCTCACCGGCCTGCCGGTGGTAGAACGCATCGATTTCGAAAAGACCTGAAGGCACGATACCTATGGACGATTATTTGTTTGCCGGACTCAGGGTGATCGACTGTGCGAGCTGGATCGCGGGACCGGCGGCGGCAACCATCCTCTCCGATTTCGGTGCCGACGTGATCAAGGTCGAACCGCCAGGCGTTGGCGATCCGTGGCGCGCCCGCAGCGTCAACCCGCATGCGCATGCCGACTCGTACTGGCAGTTGACATCGCGCAACAAGCGCAGCCTGGCGCTGGATCTGAAGCACGCGGCTGGGCGCGAGGTGCTGTACCGGCTGGTGGGTGGCGCGGACATCTTCGTCACCAACTTCCCGCTGCCGGTACGGGACCGTCTGAAGCTGGCGCCGCCTGACCTGCTGCCGCTCAACCCGCGGCTGATCTACGCGTCGTTCACCGCGTATGGCGAAACGGGCGAGGAAGCAGCGAAGACCGGCTTCGACTCCACCGCCTATTGGGCACGCACCGGGCTGATGGACGCGGTCCGCGCCGATCTCGATACGGTGCCTGCCCGGTCGGCACCCGGCATGGGGGACCATCCCAGCGCCACCGGCCTCTATGCCGCGATCGTCACTGCACTGTACCGACGCGAGAAGACGGGAAAAGGTGGCGTGGTCAGTTCGTCATTGCTCGCCAATGGTCTGTGGGCGAATGGCTGCTTCATCCAGTCCCGCTTGCTCGGCGAGGAAGTCGCGCACCGTCCGCCGCGCGAGCAATCGCCGAACGCACTCGCCAACCACTATCGCTGCCGCGACGGCCGTTGGTTCATCATGGCCTTGTTCAATGAGGAACGGCAGTTGCGGCCGTTCCTGAATGCGATCGGCCGCGAGGAACTGGCGGATGATCCGCGTTTCGCAACCAAGCAGGCGCGCCTGCACAATGCGCCCGCGCTGGTGACGGAACTGGATGCGACCTTCGCCGCGAGGGACATGGCGGAATGGCGGGTGATCCTGGATGCGGTGGGCGTAACATTCGGCGTGGTCGGCAAGGTGGACGACGTGCCCGACGACGCGCAGATGCGCGCGATCGGCGCCGTGGTTCCATTCGCGGACGGCGACGCACTGACGGTATCGAGTCCGTTCAACCTGGCCGGTGAATCGAAGGTCCCGGCGCAGCGCGCGCCGAAACTGGGACAGCACAGCGACGCGGTCTTGCGCGAGGCCGGCTACGATCCGGACGAGATCGGCCGGATGCGCGGCGCGGGCGTCGTGGGGTGATCGGTGCGAAACCTCTCCCGCACAGCGCGGGAGAGGTTTCGGCGAGGCTCAACCGCAGGCGACGCAGTAAATGTCCTTCACCCCGGACGGCAGCGGGATGAACTCCCAGCTCTCGCCGCCATCCTTCGTGCCGAACACTTCGCCGTCATAGCGCGCGCCGAGATACACCTGCTTCGGATCGCTCGGATGCGGCGCCACCGACATGACCGTGCCGTGCACCTGGACCTTGTCGAAGCGCCGCCAGGTCTGCCCCTTGTCCTGGCTGCGATACACGCCACCATCCTTGCTCGCCGCCGCGACGCTCAGCGCCGAATACAGCGTGTTAGGATCGGCGTGCGACGCCTGGATGTCGCGCCCGTAGGTGGTGGGCGAGAAGCGGCCGACTTCGAGGTCCTGCCAGGTGTCGCCACCGTCCGCGGTGCGGAACAATCCCATGCGGACAGCGATGATCACAGCATCGGGATCGGCGGGGCTGATGGCGATGGCGTGGCCGTCCAGCATGCCCTCGTCGCTGGTATCGCTGCCGATCTTGCTGCGCAGATGCGGCAGTTTCGCCAGCCGGACCAGGTCGTCGCTGCAATCCCTCCAGCTCTCGCCGGCATCGGTGCTGCGCATCGCGCCGCCCACTTCCAGTGCGGCGAAGATCGTGCCCGGCTTCCTCGGGTGCTGTGCCATGCGCATCACCCGGCAGTTGAACGCCATCACGCAACGCGTCGGCATGTTCGGGTCGGGCAGCCGCTTCCAGGTCTCACCGCTGTCCTCGCTGCGATACACTGCGACCGGAGAGCCGCCGGCATAGATCAGCTTGGGGTCGCCGGCATCCACCAGGAACGACCAGATTTCCATGTTCTTGTCTGGGAAGTTCACGCGCTGGAAGGTCTTGCCGCGATCGGTGCTGCGATACACCCCATCATGCGTGCCGGCGAATACCAGGCTCGGATTGGTGGGATGCACGTAAACCACGTTGCTTGAGGTGTTGCTGATCACATGCTCCCACGGGCCGCCGTCTTCGCGGCGGAATACCCCGACAATGCCGGGATCGTTGGCGCTGCGGCCAACCGTGCCGGCCACGCTGGCATAGACGTTCGCCATGGTTTCCTCCTCCTGGCTCTGGTTCCTGCGCACAGGCTACGCCAGATCGGCCAGGGTTGACAGTCTCGGCCAACGCCCGCTTGCTCCGCCTGACACCGTTGAGGGGAGGGAGCCGTGCCAGTCGTGCAGGCAGAGAAGCTGATGGAGATCGCGCGGGCGCTGCTGCAGAAGGCAGGCGCGTCGGCCGAGGAAGCCGCCACCATCGCGCGCTACAATATCGGCGCGAACCTGGTGGGCCATGATTCGCACGGCATCATCTTGATCCCGACCTACATCGATCGCATCAAGGTCGGCCACATCGTCCCCGGCGCGCCGTTCGACGTGAAGGAGCAATCGCCGACCACGATGGTTGTTGATGGCAACTGGGGCTTTGGTTACGTGGTCACCGACCGTGCGATGCGCATGACGATCGACAAGGCGCGTCAGCAGAACGTGGCGGCGACCACGGTGTTTCGGCAAAGTCATATCGGGCGGCTCGCGTCCTATCCGCTGATGGCGGCGCGCGAGGGCATGATCGCGATGATCACCGCCGATTCGGGGCGCAGTGCGAAGGCGGTGGCGCCATTCGGCGGCGCGCAGGCGCGGCTGGGTACCAACCCGATATGTTTCGCGATCCCGTCCAATCTGGAAGGACCGCTGTTTTTTGACATGGCGACGTCGGCGGCGGCAGCCGGCAAGATCAACGTCGCCACCGCGCGCGGCGAGCAAGTACCGTCAGGCTGGCTGATCGACAAGGACGGCAAGCCCAGCACCGATCCGCGCGTGCTGCGCCAGGGCGGTGCATTGCTGCCGCTGGGCGGCGCCGAGGGCTACAAGGGATACGGTTTGGCCACGATCGTCGAGATTTTCTCCGGCTTGCTGACTGGCCTGGGCTTTGGCGTCGAGCCGACCGGGCGGCACAACGACGGCTGCTTCATTGCCGTGTTCAACGTCGCCGCGTTCCGCGACCTCGAGACGTTCAAGCGCGAGGTGACCGAGTTCGCGCAGTATTTGAAGGCGACACCGCCGGCAGCGGGGTTCAAGGAAGTGTTCTATCCGGGCGAGGTTGAATTCATAAAAGAGCAGGACCGGCGGAAGAACGGGATTCCGGTGGAGGATGCGACTTGGGGGAAATTGCGAGATCTGGCCCAAGGCTACGGCATCGCCGCCGAGCTGGGATTCTAATGCACGGGGATGGTGCTCCTTTGTTGCCCCGGAGGCGGCGGCCTGGGCGCGACGCCACACTCCTGTTGTCTTTGCGTCTGTTGTCTTTGCGTCTGTTGTCATTGCGAGGAGCTAAGCGACGAAGCAAGCTTGGTCAAACAGGCGCACGGACCATGCGCGCGTCCATTGACCGAGGTTGCTTCGTCGCTGTGCTCCTCGCAATGACAGGTTACCGCGACGCGGCGGTGTGACATGTCGTTCCGGGGTCAAACGCTGCGCCGCCTGGAGGACGCCCGCTTCCTGACCGGGCGCGGGCGCTACATCGAGGACATCGATCTGCCGCAACAGGCCTGGATGCATGTGGTGCGTTCGCCGCATGCATCCGCCGCGATCGATGGCGTTGACCTCGCGACGGCACGCAGCATGACCGGCGTCCTGGGCCTGTTCACCGCCGTGGATCTGGCAGAGTTGGGCCCCCTGCCCTGCACTGTCCCCGTCGCCAGCGTGGCACCGATGATCGTCCCGCCGCGGTTTGCGCTGGCGGCGGAGCAAGTGCGGCATGTCGGCGATCCGGTAGCGTTCGTGGTGGCGGAAACGCGTGCCATCGCCCGCGACGCGGCCGAGGCGGTCGAGGTCGGATATCGTGAACTGCCGTCAGTGGTCGATGCGGCGGCGGCATTATCGCCCTCCGCGCCGCACCTGTGGCCGCAGGCGCCGGGCAATCTCTCATACCGCTTTCGGAAGGGCGATGCCACCGCCGTTAGTGCTGCGATGCAGGCTGCGGCGCACGTGGTCGAGTTGGAACTCATCAACAACCGGATCGTGATCTCAGCCGCTGAAACGCGCGGCGGCATCGGCCAATACGACGAGCATGGCTATCACCTGACATTCTCCGGCGCCGGCGTGCATGCGCTGCAATCCCAGCTCGCGGACAGCGTATTTCGTGTCCCGCATGAGCAAATGCGGGTGGCGTGCCCCGACGTGGGCGGCGGGTTCGGGGTGAAGAACGCGCTGTACCCCGAATGGGTGATGCTGCTGTGGGCGGCACGCAAGCTCGGCCGGCCGGTGAAGTGGATCGGCGAACGCACGGAAGATTTCGTCACCACCGCGCAAGGCCGCGACAACATCACCCAGGCCCGTCTGGCACTGGACCGCGACGGCCGGTTCCTCGCGCTGGAAGCGAACACGATAGCCAATCTCGGCGCCTATTTGTCATCCGGCGGTCCCGGCAGCTCTACCAACGCGCCCGCCAATGCCATCGGCAGCGGCTATGTCATTCCAGCGATCTTCATGGACGTGCACGGGGTGTTCACCAATACCGTGCCGATCGATGCCTATCGTGGGGCAGGCAAGCCCGAAGTAAACTACATGCTCGAGCGCCTGATCGACGAAGCCGCCCGCCGCTTCGGCTTCGACGCCGTCGATCTGCGCCGCCGCAATCTCGTGCGCGAATTCCCGTATCGCAAGGCGCTCGGCACGGTGATCGATAACGGCCGCTTTGCCGCCAACCTCGACGACGCGATCGTCGTGGCCGATCGTAAGGGCTTTCCCGCACGTGGCGATGCGGCGGCGCGCGAGGGCAAGCGGCGAGGTATCGGCATCACCTGCTTCATGGAAACCGCGCGGGGTGCACCGAACGAAGGTGCCGAGCTGCGCTTCGATCCCGATGGCCGCGTCAGCTTGCGCGTCGGCACGCAATCCAACGGTATGGGCCACGAAACCGCCTATGCCCAGATCGCCGCGGACCTGCTCGGCCTGCCGATCGAGACATTTCGCTATATCCAGGCCGATACGGCCGAAGTTCGCGCCGGCAATGGCCATGGCGGCGCGCGCTCCATGCACATGGGCGGTGCCGCGCTGTGCAAAGCCGTTGATATGATGCTTGCCAAAGGCACCAGCATCGCTGCGCGCCTGCTGCAAGCCTCGCCGCAGCAGATTGCGTTCGCCGATGGCCGCTTCAGCGTGCGTGACGCACCTGCCCGCGCCATCACCCTGCCGGAACTGGCCCGCGCCGCGCGCGATCCCGCCAACCTGCCCGACGGCACCGAGCCCGGCCTGGACACCTACATCTGGAACTTGCTCGATATTATCACGTTCCCGAACGGCTGCCATATCGCCGAGGTGAATGTCGATCCGGAAACCGGTGCGGTCACGCTGCAGCGCTACACCGCGGTGGACGATTTCGGCACGCTGATCAATCCGATGCTCACCATCGGCCAAGTGCAAGGCGGCGTCGCGCAGGGCATCGGCCAGGCCATGCTGGAGCACACGGTGTACGATCCCGAATCAGGCCAGATGCTCAGCGGCTCGTTGATGGACTACGCCCTGCCGCGCGCGGACGACCTCCCCGACCTCGCCATCACTTTGACGGGCGTGCCGACCAACGCCAATCCGCTCGGAGTAAAAGGCGCGGGCCAGGCGGGCGCCATGGCGGCGCCGCAGGCGGTCATCTGCGCGGTGCTGGACGCGCTGGCACCGCTCGGCGTCACGCATATCGACATGCCCGCAACGCCCGAACGAGTCTGGCGCGCCATCCAGGCGGCACAAGGACAGGAGACCAAGCGATGACCCAGACGCGCATTGCCGCCGAAGACTATCTGGAAGCGCTTGCCGCGCACGGCATCGATCATCTGTTCTGCAATCCCGGCACGGATTTCGCGCCCATCGTCGAAGCGTTCGCTCGCAGCGCGCGCAGCAACCGCAAGGTGCCGCGGCCGATGGTGGTGCCACACGAAACCGCCGCCGTGGCGATGGCGCACGGCTACACCATGGTGACCGGCAAACCGCAGGCGGTGATGCTGCACACCAATGTTGGCACCGCCAACGCCATCAACATGCTGATCGACGCCGCCCGCGACCGCGTCCCCATCCTGCTCACATCGGGCCGCACGCCATTCACCGAGGCCGGCGCTGAAGGATCGCGCAACGCGCACATCCACTGGGCGCAGGAGATGTTCGACCAGGCCGGCATGCTGCGCGAAGTCGTCAAATGGGACTATGAAATGAAACGCGGCGACCAGGCCGGCACGGTGGTGGATCGCGCGCTGGAAATGGCAATGGCGTCGCCGAAGGGCCCGGTCTATCTCAGCCTGCCACGCGAAGTTCTGGGCGAGGTGATGGACAGATCCCCCGCCAGCAATTGGGAACGCCGCGCCCGCCCTCGCTCGCCGGTGCCCGCGCCGGCCGATGTCGAGCAATTGGCGGAATGGATCGAAGCGGCGAGGGCGCCCGTTGTGATCACCGGCTCGCTTGGCCAGGACCCGCGCGACGCGGTGGTGCTGTCGCGATTGGCGGAGCAATGGGCGTTGCCGGTGGTGCCCTACAACACGCGCTACTTCGCGATCTCGGCCAACAGTCCGATGTTCCAGGGCTCGGTGCCGGGCCCGCTGTTGAAGGACGCCGACCTGGTGATCGTGATCGAGGCCGACGTGCCGTGGATCCCCAGCCAGGAACATCCGCCGGCCGGCGCGCGCATCGTGCAGATCGGCGAGGACCCACTCTATGCGCGCTACCCGATGCGCAGCTTCCCCTCGGATTTGACGATCACCGCGAGTGCGCTCTCCGCACTGGAAGCGCTGGAGCAAGCGTTGGCAAAGCTCAAGGGCACCCATGTGGAGACGCGGCGGGCACGACTGGTGCAGCGTTCCACGAACCTGCACGCCGCCTGGCGCGCCGAAGCCGAGCAAGCGGCGCAAATCAACAAGAACACGTTGGCCTGGCTCAATCATTGCATGCGCGAGGTGGTGGACCGCGACACGATCGTCATTTCGGAATATTCGTTCCGCCAGGAATACTGCCCGCTCGAGATGCCTGGCAGCCTGTATTCGCTGAGCTCAGCCGGCGGCCTCGGCTGGGGATTCGGGGCATCGCTCGGCGCCAAGCTCGCGGCGCCGGAGAAGCGGGTGGTTTCGGTGCTGGGCGACGGCGCCTATATGTTCGCCAATCCCACCGCATGCCACTACGTCGCACAGATGCAGAACCTGCCGGTGTTGACGGTGATTTACAATAACGCGCTGTATGGCGCGGTGCGGCGCGCGACATTGGGCATGTATGGCAGGGGTGTCGCTTCGGAAAACGACGGCCGGTTGCTCGCCGATCTGCCGGCGCCGGCGTTCGAAAAAATCGTGCTGGCGCATGACGGACATGGCGAACGCGTGGACAATCCGCGCGACCTGCCGGGCGCGCTGCAGCGTGCTGCCGCGGCGGTGCGCGGCGGGCAGCAGGCGCTGGTGAACGTGATCTGCCCCTGAGATGCGCCGCTTACGCACACGCGTGCTTATCGTTGGTGGTGGTCCGGTGGGCACTACATTGGCCATGGACCTCGCCTGGCGTGGCATCGACGTGACGATGCTCGAGCAACGCCGGCGAAATGACGCGCCGAGCGTAAAGTGCAACCACGTTGCGGCAAGGTCGATGGAGGTGTTCCGCCGGCTCGGTGTTGCGGCGGCGGTGCGCAATACCGGACTGCCGGCGGAATTTCCCAACGACATCTCGTTCCGTACCACGTTCGTCGGTCAGGAATTCGCGCGCATCCCCATCCCGTGCCGCCGTGACCGCTACAATGCGACGGAAGGTCCCGACACGTGGTGGCCGACGCCGGAACCGCCGCATCGCATCAACCAGATCTTCCTCGAGCCGGTGCTGGTGAACCATGCGGCGCGCATGCCCGGACTGACGTTTCATCACCGGACCAGGGTGCTGGGATTCAGTCA
>Ga0335074_10008015_pt1 | contig 14672 bp, 11 predicted proteins | sample Lox_Sample_23_FD_206715 | JGI IMG/M metagenome (GOLD analysis project Ga0335074, IMG submission 206715) | Soil microbial communities from Loxahatchee National Wildlife Refuge, Florida, United States - Lox_Sample_2.3 | ecosystem: Environmental > Terrestrial > Soil > Wetlands | place: USA...
GGCTGAGTGCACAGGAAGCGGACGAGGACGTCTACAACGCCGCGTCCGAGCCGGTCGCTTTGCGGCCCGGCGCCAGCGCCTTCGACACTGTCGAGGCCTTCGAGATGGCGCGCGGCGGCCGGCTGGACGCTGTCGTGCTCGGCGCCTACCAGGTCGCCAGCGACGGCTCCTTCGCGAACTGGACGACGCCGCAGATGGACGGCGGCGCGATCGGCGGCGCGATGGACCTCGTCGTGCGGCCCGGCAAGCTTGTCATCGCGATGTGGCACTGCGAGCGGTCCGGGCGGCCGAAGGTCGTGCGGCATTGCCGCTACCCGGTCACGGGTACCGGCTGCGTCGATCTCGTGGTGACCGATCTGGCCGTGATGGAGCGCGAGGAACACGGCCTTGTCCTGCGCGAATGCGCAGCAGGCTTCACGGCGGATGAGGTGGCGCGGTTGACAGACGCGCCCTTGACCGTCGAGCTTTGGGATGAGATGAGCGACAGCAGCCTGTCGCGGTACCGGTCCTGGCTGGACTCGTTCAGGCCCCGTGGTCAGCAGCCCCGTGGTCAGCAGCCCCGTGGTCAGCAGCACAGCGGTCGGCGAGACAGTGGGACACGGAGGGCAGAGCCATGCCCGGTCCACTGACCGGAATCCGCGTGCTCGACTTCGGTCAGTACGTGGCCGGCCCGCTTGCTGCCGTCTTGCTTGCCGACCAGGGCGCCGACGTCATCCACATCGATCCGCCGGCTGGCCCGCGGCTTGCTGGTCTTCCCGACGCGTTCTTCAACCGCGGCAAGCGACGGGTGATCCTCGATCTCAAGCGGGCCGAGGACGTCGAGGTGGCGCGACGCCTGGCCGCGGCTGCCGACGTGGTGGTCGAGAACTTCCGGCCAGGCACGCTAGCGCGGCTCGGCCTGGACCCGGCGCGGCTGCGGGCGGACAGCCCCCGGCTGGTCGTTTGCTCGATGCCGGGGTTCGGCGCCGATGACCCGCGCGCCAGCCTGCGCGGATACGAGGGCGTCATCGCCGCAGCGACCGCGAACTGCCAGCCGCGGGTCGGCGAGGAGCCGCCGGACTGGGACTGGGAGCGACCCACCTACTCCGCTCTGCCGCTCGCCTCCAGCTTCGCCGCGTATCTGGCAGCGCTCGCCATCGTGATGGCGCTGATCGCCAGGCGGCGTACCGGGCGCGGCCAGCAGGTCGACGTGCCGCTGTTCGACGCGATGTTCACGCTCATCGGGCACAGCGGCGCGTACGCGGACGAGCGCGGGCTGCGCCCGCCCCGGCCCATCCACGTGCGCGGCTCGGGCGCGTTCCGGTGCGCCGACGGCAGGTACGTCCAGTTCGACACTTCCAGCCCGCGGCACCTGCCCTGGTTCGCCCGCGCGGCAGGGGTGCTCGGAAGGTGGGAGCCTGAACTGCTTGACCTGTCCGCGAACGGCGCGCCTGCGGTGAACGAGCGGCTGCACGCTCGCCTGCGTGAGCTCTTCATGCAGCGGACCGCGCGCGAGTGGGAGGAACTGGGCAACGCGGCCGGTGCCGCGATCGGGTTCATCCGCACCCCGGCGGAGTGGATCGCCACCGACCACGCCAGGCAGACGCACGCCGTCGCCGAAGTCACCGACCCTGAGTTCGGACCGCTGTGGTGTGCAGGCGTGCCGGTCTCGCTGAGTGCGTCCGGGCCCCCGGTCGTCAGGCCACGCCGGCTGCCGGGCGCTGATACCGATGCGGTGCGTGCGGAAGCGCGCTCGCTAGCCCCGGCTGAGTTCGCGCCCGGATCTGAGCCCGACCTGAGCCAGCCGCTCGACGGTATCCGTGTCGTCGATCTTGGCCTCGCGCTGGCGGGGCCGACATGCGGCCGGCTGCTTGCCGAGTTCGGCGCCGACGTGGTGAAGATCGGCGCGCCCGGCGCCGGCGTGAGCGGCTACCTGAACCGTGGCAAGGACTCGCTGCTGCTCGACCTCGCGCCGCTGGCGGGCCAGGAGGTCTACTGGCGGCTGGTGGATCGCGCCGACGTCGTGCTCGAGAACTTCTCGCCGGGCACCGCCGATCGCCTCGCGATCGGCTACCCGGAGGTGAGCGCCCGCCGGCCCGACGTCGTCTACACCTCGATCAGCTGCTATGGCCTGGGCGGCCCGTGGACGCGCTGGCGCGGCTGGGAGCGGCAGGGCCAGGCGGTGACCGGGATCATGGAACGGACTGAGCTGCCATCCGTGCTCGGCCCGTACAACATCGTCGACATCGGGACCGGAATCCTCGGTGCGTTCGTCACTGCGCTCGCGCTCTACCACCGGCAATCGACCGGGCAGGGCCAGCTGGCCAGCGCCTCGCTTGCGCAGACCGCGACCTATCACCAGGCCGCGTACATGTTCGACCTCCGCGGCTACTCTCCGGCCGAGCCGCGCGGCTACCTGGTGCTCGGCGAGGGGCCGCTGCAGCGCTACTACCGCGCCAGGGACCGGTGGTTCTTCCTGGCCGCCCGCCTGCAGGATATCCCCGCTCTCGCGGAGGTAACTGGCCTTGAGACCGCCGCTGCGAGTTCTGAGGCGTCGCTGGCGGACGCGTTCGCGGCGGACGACGCTGATGTGATCGTCGGCCGGCTGACGGCGGCCGGCATCGCCGCCCACGTCGTGGTGCCGATCGCGGGGCTGATGGCCGACGACCTGGCGCGCGCTCGCGGACTGAGCGTGACGCAGGACGTCGCCGAGGTAGGCCGCTGCACCATGCCGGGCATCTCGGCGCACCTGTCCGACACGCCGGCGAAGGCCGGGCACCCGCCCCGCCGCCCCGGCGCGGACGCGAAGGCCGTGCTGGCCGGGGTTGGCCTGGCCGACCGGCTCGACGAGCTTGACCGCGCCTGGGTGGTCCGTTCGACCGACTTGCCCGCCGCCTGGCCGTGATGCCGCGATGACAGAACGGACGCCCGACTCGTGACCGTGACCGTGAACCCTGACCGTGCGACAGAGAGGCAGGCCGAAACGTGCTTCGCAGCCACAGCAGGTTCCTGACCACGCACACTGGCAGCATCATCCGGCCGCAGCGGCTGACCGAGCTCGCTGAGGCGGCCAGGCGCGAGGGCGCAGGTGCGCGGCAGGAATACGAGCACGAGCTCGAGGCCGCGGTTGCTGATGTCGTCGCGCATCAGTGGAAGGCCGGCCTGGACGTCGTCAACGACGGCGAGTTCGGCAAGTCCAGCTGGTCGGCCTATGTGCTGGACCGGATCAGCGGCTTTGAGATCCGCCCTGAGCAGCTCAAGCCGCTCGACTGGCTGGGCAGGGACCGGGAGCGGTTCCGCGAGTTCTTCTCCGGCAACCCGGAGATCCCGTCTGCGCTGACTGGCGCTCCGGCCGAGGTGTGCGTCGGCCCGATCACCTACACCGGTCAGGCGGAGATCAGCCGGGATCTGGCTAATCTCAAGGCCGCGACGGCCGGGCAGAGCGATCGCGACATCTTCTTCACCAGCGTGGCCCCGGCAAGTACCGCCTACCAGGGCGTGAACAAGTACTACCAGACCGAGGAGGAGTACGTCTACGCGATCGCTGAGGCGCTGCGGCAGGAGTACCTGGCCATTCACGAGGCTGGCTTCATCCTGCAAGTCGACGACGCGGTGCTCGCGAACATGTACGACTACCTCGCCGCCAGCGGTGCGGAGGGCTATCAGCGCTGGGCGCAGCTGCGTATCGACGCGCTGAACCATGCGCTGCGGGGCATCCCCGAGGACCGGATCCGCTACCACGTCTGCTACGGCAGCTGGCACGTCCCGCACGTGGCCGACGCGCCGCTCGAGGCGATCATCGGCTTCATCCTGCAGGTCAGAGCCGGCGCCTACTCGATCGAAGCGGCGAACCCGCGGCACGAGTGGGAGTGGGAGGTGTGGGAGAAGGCGGAGATCGGTGCCGGGAAGATCCTGATCCCCGGTGTCATCACGCACCACACCACGACGGTGGAGCATCCGCGGCTGGTGGCGCAGCGCCTGGCGCGGTTCGCCGGCATCGTCGGCCGCGAGAACGTCATCGGCGGTGCCGACTGCGGGTTCGCGCAGGCGGCCGCCATCAAGCGAACGCATCCCGAGGTGATGTGGGCCAAGTTCGAGGCTCTCGTGGCCGGCGCGCAGCTGGCGTCGCAGCGGGTCTTCGGCTCTGGCTGATCGAGGAAGGCAACTACCAGGTAGGCAGGAAAGCCGACGAACAGGAGAAGGCAATGTCGGTGCAGGAGCAGACCATCGACCGCGGCGAGCCGGGAGCCATGGCTGGCAAGACGCCCGGAGTGCCGGAGCGGCCGGTACCAGGTCCGGGTGAGATTAAGCAGACCCCGCAGGAGATCGAAGGGCCGTACTTCCGGCTGGGTGCCCCGATGCGGTCCAACCTGCTTGAGCCTGGTGACAAGCCGGAGATCGTGCTGGCCGGACGGGTGCTTAACGAGCGCGGCACGCCGATTCCCGGCGCGATCGTGAACTTCTGGTCGTCGGATGCGGGTGGCAACTACGACATGGTCGGGTACCGCTACACCGGCTATGTGCTGACCGATGACGACGGCCGGTACGAGGTCACGACAATCATCCCCGGCTGCTACACGCCGCGGGAGGCCAAGCACATTCACGTCCGGGTGCAGGGCGTGAGCAGCCCGATCACCACTCAGCTCTACATCGAGGGCGAGCCGGGCAACACCGACGACGACTACTACCACCCGGACCTGCTGGTTCCGTGCACGATCGACGCGGACGGCGTCAAGCACGGCACCTTCGACTTCGTCATCAAGCAGGTCACCGAGGCGGAGAACGTCACCCCGGAGAGCCTGGCCGTCAGAGTGTGAGCCTGCGCGCGCAGGCCGTCAGGAGTTACTGGGAGGCGCTGGCGGCGGCGAAGCCGCCAGCGCCGAACATCAGCTATCGAAGGGCAGGCATCGCGTGTCCGAGGTCATCGGGTTCCTGTTGCTGGGGATCGGGTCCGGCGCACTGATATCCGGCGTCGGAATGGGCGTCGTGCTGAGCTACCGCGGCGCCGGAGTCATCAACCTCGCCGCGGGCGCGATCGCGATGCTGGCCGGGTACTTCTTCTGGTCGATCACGACCGGCGAGTTCGCGTCGATCCCGACATGGCCGGCCGTCGTCCTGACGCTGATCTTCGCAGTCATCCTTGGCGTCCTGTTCGAGCTGATAGCGGTCAGGCCACAGCGGACAGCAACGCCACTGGCGAAGCTGATCGCCACTCTGGGCGTCCTGCTGGCCTTGCAAGCTGCCATCGTGATCGCGTTTGGTCAGGCCGCCCGGCCGCAGCCGACCATCCTGCCGACTCAGAACCTGATCATCTCTGGCGTGCCGGTGGCCTGGTACAACTTCATCATCGGCGGCATCCTGCTGGTCATTTGCGTCGCGTTCATGGCCGTCTACCGGTGGACGAGGTTCGGGCTCGGCACCAGGGCGGCGGCGGAGAACGAGGCCAACGCGATGTTCATGGGCCTGTCCCCGAACGCACTGTCGCTGGCCAACAGCGTGCTGATGGCTGTGCTGATGGGAGTCGTCGGCCTGCTGGCGGCTTCGATCGCCGAGGTGGATAGCCAGACGTTGCCGCTGCTGATCGTGCCGGGCCTGGCCGCCGCGATGTTTGGCCGGTTCACCTCGTTCGGCGTGACGTACGTGGCTGGCATCCTGCTCGGCATGGGCGAGTCGCTGTTGCTGTATTTCCAGACCGAGAGCTGGTTCCCGACCAACGGCGGCCCGGGCATCCCGATCCCCGGCGTCCAGGAGCTGCTGATCTTCCTCGTCCTGGTGATAGCGATGTTCTTCAGGGCCGGGAAGATTCCCGGCCGCGGAGATGTGCTCGAGCGGCGGCTGCCAGCCGCGCCCCAGCCAAAGGCACCGGTGCGCAGCCTGCTGATCTACGGCGCGATCGCCGCCGTCGCCCTGCCTCTCCTGCCCGGCGGCTTCCGCGAGGGCCTGATCGTCTCGCTGATCTCGGCCGTCCTGCTGCTGTCACTTGTCATCATCACCGGTTACCTCGGCCAGGTCTCGGTGGTGCAGCTCGCGCTTGGCGGCGCCGCCGGATTCATGGTCTCGCACTTCGCGACCGGCTTCGGGATCGCCTTTCCGTGGGCGCCGATCATGGGAGTGCTCATCGCGGCGCTGCTCGGTCTGCTCTGCGGCATCCCCGCACTGCGGGTGCGCGGCGTGAGCCTCGCCGTGGTCACGCTAGCGGCAGCAGTCGCCATCGAGGACTTCTGGTTCGCCAACACAAGCTGGGGTGGCGGGTATACGGGATCGCCGGTTCCGTCGCCGTCACTATTCGGGTTCAACTTCGGTCCGAACGCGTCGCTGCACGGACTTGACGGCCCGGAGCCGAGCCCGCTCTTCGGCTGGTTCGTGCTCATCGTGCTCGCGGTGGTCGGGCTGCTGGTGTCCAACCTGCGGCGCAGCGGCCTCGGCCAGCACATGCTGGCCGTTCGCGCGAACGAGCGGGCAGCGGCCGCAGCCGGCATCAACGTCCGCCAGACAAAACTGCTCGGCTTCACGCTCTCCGCCGCGGTGGCCGGGGTCGGCGGCGTGCTGCTCGCCTACCTCTACGGATCGATCTCGACCGCCAGCTACGACGTGTTCACCTCGCTGGCGCTGATCGCGTTCGCCTACATCGCCGGCATCACGACGGTCGGCGGTGCCGTCTGGGGCGGGCTCATCTTCGTCGGCGGCCTCTTCGCCGAGGCGCTGCTGATCTGGTTCGGCCTGCAGGGCGAGTGGTTCACGCTGATCGGCGGACTGCTGCTCATCCTGACGCTGGTCCAGCAGCCCGCCGGCATCGCCACCACGATGTTCTACCGCGACAAGCCGCTGCTGCGTTCCCTGCCGTTCCGGCGGAGTGGTAGCCCGCCGCCACCGACGGAGCTCGCGGATGTCGTCGGCGAGGCAAAGGTGGCGTCATGACGGTGATGCTGGCAACCAGCAAGATCTGCGTGAGCTTTGGCTCTGTGCGGGCGCTGGTGGACGTGGACATCGAGGTCCCGGCCGGAAAGCTGATCGGTCTGATCGGTCCGAACGGCGCGGGCAAGACGACATTCATCGATGCGGTGACCGGGTTCGTCCCGGCTAGCGGGCAGATCAGGCTGGACGGCCGGGACATCTCGGCCCAGCCGCCGCACGTCCGGTGCCGACTCGGGCTGGCCAGAACCTGGCAGACCATCGAGTTGTTCGAGGACCTGACCGTGCAGGAAAACCTGATCGTGGCGGCGCGGCGGCCGACCATGGGCAGCTCGCTGGCAGAGGTAGTGCTGGGCCGGCGCCAGCGGACGGCCGGGCAGATCGATGAGGCCATTCATCTGCTCGACCTCGGCGAGTACGCCGACCGGATGCCGAGCGAACTGCCGCAGGGCAAGCGCAAGCTGGTCGGCGTCGCCCGTGCGCTCGCCGGCCAGTCGAAGCTCATCCTGCTGGACGAGCCGGCCTCCGGCCTGGACACCTCCGAGAGCGTCGACCTGGGCCGCCGACTGCGCCGGGTCGTCGACGAGGGCGTCGCGATGCTGCTCGTCGACCACGACATGGGCCTGGTGCTCAACATCTGCGACGAGGTCTACGTGATCGACTTCGGCCACCTGCTAGCACACGGCACGCCGGGGGAGATCCGGCGCGACCCCAGGGTGCTGGCTGCCTATCTCGGCGGCAGCGGCACCGGCGCGAATGGCGATGGCAGCGGAGCGCCGTCCGACCCCGCGGCGGCCGCCGGGTCGGCGTCAGTCACGCCGGCACCAGGCCAGGAGGAGGGCCGATGAGCAGCCCGGTTCTAGAGCTAGCCGACGTCTCTGCCGGTTACACCGGGGCGGAGGTCATCCGGCATATCAGCATCACGGTCGACAGCGGCGAGGTAGTCGCGCTCTTCGGGCCGAACGGCGCCGGGAAGTCCACGACCCTGCGGGTCATCTCCGGCATCGTGCGCCCGTCCCGCGGCCACGTCTGCTATCAGGGCACCGACCTGGCGAAGCAGTCGCCGACGCTGCGGGCCAGGGCCGGGATCTCACACGTGCCGGAGGGACGCGGCATCTTCTTCGGCCTGACCGTCGCCGAGCACCTCCGGCTCGGGTACCGCGGAGAGCGGATCGACCCGGCCGTCGTCTACGAGTACTTCCCCGCGCTGGAGCCGCTGCGAGACCGGAAGGCCGGCCTGCTCTCCGGCGGTGAGCAGCAGATGCTCGCCGTCGGGCGGGCGCTCGGCCGCCGCCCGAAGCTGCTGCTGCTGGACGAGCTGAGTCTCGGACTCGCGCCGTTGCTGGTGGAGCGGCTGCTGCCGGTAGTGCGCCAGTACGCGAGGGACAGCGGCTGCGGCGTGCTGCTGGTGGAGCAGCACGTCCAGCTCGCGACCGAGATCGCCGACCGGTGCTACGTGCTGTCGCACGGCGACATAGTGCTGCACGAGACCGGCGCGCGACTGCTCAGCAACCCCGACATGCTGGTGGCCAGCTACGTCGGACAGCAGGTCCTGGACGAGATCGTCGCCGAGCCCGGTGCCGGTGCCGACCTCTCCACGGCTGGCCGGGTCCCGGTTGACCGAACCACGGGTGACCTGACCACGGGTGACCGAACCACGGGTGCAGGGAGCGGCGCGTGACCATCCGCGGTAAGGCCCACATCGCCGGCGCTTTCGAGCATCCGGACCGGAAGATCCCCGACAAGTCCACCGCCCAGGTCCACGCAGAGGTAGCACTCGGTGCGCTGGCGGACGCCGGGCTGGCGCTGTCCGACGTCGACGCGTATTTCTGCGCCGCCGACGCGCCGGGTTTCGGCCCGATCTCGATGGCTGACTACCTGGGCCTGACGAACCTGCGCTACCTGGACTCGACCGAGACTGGTGGCTCCTCCTATGTCGCCCACGTCGGCCACGCCGCCGCCGCGATCGCCGAAGGCAAGTGCCAGATCGCCCTGATCACGCTGGCCGGCCTCCCCAGATCGCAGCCGGTACCCAGGTCGGGCGCGAACATCCTGGCCCCCGAGGCCGCATTCGAGCAGCCGTTCGGGCCGACCACAGTGTCGATGTACGCGCTGGCCGCGCGCCGGCACATGCACGAGTACGGCACCACGAGCGCGCAGCTAGCGGCGATCAAGGTGGCAGCGTCGCAGCACGCACAGTACAACCAGAACGCGATGCTGCGGACCCCGGTGTCGGTGCAGGAAGTGCTGGACTCGCCGATGATCAGCGACCCGCTGCACCGGCTGGACTGCTGCGTGATCAGCGACGGCGGCGGCGCGCTGGTGGTGGTCGCACCGGAGGTGGCCAGAGACCTGCCGCGGCAGACCGTCAAGGTGCTCGGTCACGGCGAGTCGCCGAAGATCGCGGCGGGCCGGCGCATCGACCTGACCTACACCGGCGCCGTGTGGTCCGGACCGCGGGCCTTCGAGGAAGCCGGGGTCGCGCACGACGACATCGACTATGCCTCGATCTACGACTCGTTCACGATCACGGTGCTGCAGACCATCGAGGACCTCGGCTTCTGTGAGAAGGGCAAGGGCGGCGCGTTCGTGGCGGACGGCGCGCTGCTCGCGCCGCACGGGCGGCTCCCGTTCAACACCGACGGCGGCGGCCTGTGCAACAACCACCCGGTCAACCGGGGCGGCATGACCAAGGTGATCGAGGCGGTGAGGCAGCTCCGCGGCGAGGCAAACGCCCCGGTGCAGGTACCCGATTGCGAGATCGCGCTCGCGCACGGCAACGGCGGCTCGCTCGGCACCAGGTCGGCCGCTGTCACCCTCATTCTCGGGCGGGAGGACGCATGACCGTGCCGGCTCCGTCGCAGCCAGGCCAACCACAGCCGACACAGTCCCTGCCAGCGCCCGCGCCGCCGGTCAACCCCGAGACGCGGGAGTTCTGGGCCGCCACAGCGCGCGGTCAGCTCCTGCTGAAGCGGTGCCTGGACTGCGACAGCGTGATCTGGTACCCGCGCGCCTTCTGCCCGGAGTGCTCCGGCATGCGCACTGAGTGGTTCGAGGCGTCGGGCCGCGGGCGCATCTACAGCTACACCGTCAACCACCGAGGCGAGGGCGCTTACCAGGGCCAGGCGCCGTTCGTGCTGGCGTACGTCGAGCTCGACGAGGGCCCGCGGATGATGACCAACATCGTCGGTGCCGAGCCGGCGGACCTGAGCGTCGGCGCCCCGGTGACCGTGATCTTCCACGACACCGGAGACGGGACCGCGCTGCCGCGCTTCCAGCTGAGCTGACTGATACGACTGCAGGGAGAAGAGGACATGGCGACAGGGAAGATCAGCGGCGCGGAGTATCTGGCCAGGACGATGGATGCCTACGGGGTGACGGCGGTGTTTTTCGTGCCGACGATTCTGAGCAGGACGTTGTATGAGATGGAGGCTCGGACCCCGATCAGGCGAGTGCTGACGCATGGGGAGAAGGCCGCGGTGTACATGGCCGATGGCTATGCGCGTGCGACCGGGCGGCCTGGTGTGTGCATGGCGCAGACGGTCGGTGCGGCGAATCTGGCGGCGGGGCTGCGTGACCCGTTCCTGGGCTGCTCGCCGGTGGTGGCCTTTACTGGCGGTCCGTACAACTGGAGCCGGGGCCGGAACTACTACCAGGAGATCGAGGATTTCCCGCTGTTCAAACCGGTGACCAAGGCCAGCGTTCAGGTGCTGGACGCGGCCCGGCTGCCGGACCTGCTGGCCTGCGCGTTCGCGACCGCGGTGTCCGGCCAGCCGGGGCCGGCGCATCTGGAGGTGTCCGGCCACTCGGGCGAGGACGTGGAGGACGGCGAGATCGACGACTTCCCGGCTGCGCAGACGTTCGCGGTGCCGGCCTACCGCACCCGTGCGCCGGCCGAGGCGGTCGCCGCGGCGGCGCGGCTGCTGGCGGAGGCGAGCCGGCCGGTCATCGTGGCCGGCGGCGGGGTGCGGGCCTCGGGCGCGGCTGCGGAGCTGCGGAGCCTGGCCGAAAGCCTGAACATCCCGGTGGCGACCTCGCTGAACGCCAAGGACACCTTCCCCGGCGACCATCCGCTGGCCGTCGGCATCCCCGGCGTGTATGCCAGGGGTAGCGCGAACCAGGTGCTGCTGGAGGCCGACCTGGTGCTGTACGTGGGCAGCAAGACCGCCAACCAGGTGACGCTCAACTGGCAGATCCCGCCGCGGCACACCAGGGTCATCCAGCTCGACATCGAGCCGGGCGAGCTTGGCCGCCACTATCCGGACACGCTCGGCCTGGTGACCGACGCCAGGCTCGGCCTGGCGGACCTGGCGGCTGCGCTCAGCCAGGGCGCCGGCGCTGAGCCGGGCGCCGTGCCGGTCCCGGACCGGGCGGCGTGGGCGGCGCGGGTGCAGCACATCGTCGCCCGGTGGCGCGAGCAGTACGCCGCGCTGATGGCCTCCGACGCCGAGCCGATCCGGCCGGAGCGGCTGTGCGCCGAGCTGACCAGCCACCTGCCCGGCGACGCGCTGCTGGTCTCCGACACCGGCCACTCCGGCATGTGGACCGGCGGCATGGTCGATCTCACCCAGCCCGGCCAGGGCTACATCCGGGCAGCCGGCTCGCTCGGCTGGGGTCTGCCGGCCGCGCTCGGCGCCCAGATCGCACAGCCGGACCGGCCGGTGATCCTGTTCACCGGCGACGGCGGGCTCTGGTACCACATCGGCGAACTGGAGACGGCCGCGCGGTGGCAGATCCCGGCCGTCATCGTGGTGAACAACAACCGGTCGCTCAACCAGGAGATCAACGTCTACACCAAGGCCTACGGCGGCTCGCTGCACGGCCGGCACGGCGAGCTATGGCACTTCGAGGACATCGACTTCGCCGCAGTCGCCGAATCGATGGGCGTGACCGGCATCACCGTCACCAAGGCGGCCGACTTTGAGTCAGCCCTGGACAAGGCGGTAGGCAGCCCCGGCCCGGTCCTGATCAATGTCGTTACCGACATGGAAGCACTGGCCCCGCGATCATCCACCCAGCGAGCGGCGGAAGGGTAAGGCATCGTGCGAGGAGACACGACCACAGCGCAGGCCGGGGATTTCGCCTTCGATGTAGATGCGCGGTGGGAGAAGCCGCCGGCGGGCATCGAGCACCGGGACGTGTCCGCGGTGGACACCGACAGTCAGGGCCGGGTGTACCTGCTCACCAGGTACGACTCCAACGTCCTCGTGTACGAGCCGGACGGCGAGTTCATCACCGCGTGGGGCGGGGAGGCGTTCACCAACCCGCACGGGCTGACCGTGGGCCCGGACGACAGCGTCTGGACCGTGGACAACGGCGACCACTCGGTGCGGAAGTTCTCGCCGGACGGGAAGCTGCTGATGACCCTGGGCCGGCCAGGCGAGCCGTCGGATACCGGGCATCAGCAGCGATCGCCGTTCGTGGTGCACAACGTGGAGACCGTGCTGCGCGGCGGGCTGCCGTTCAACGGCTGCACCAACCTGGCGATTAACTCGGCTGGGCAGATCTACGTCGCCGACGGCTACGGGAACTGCCGGGTGCATGTGTTCGCGCCCACCGGCGAGCTGATCCTGTCCTTCGGTGATGTCGGTATCGGTCCCGGCGAGTTCCACCTGCCGCACGGCATCGCGGTCGGCCCAGACGACCGAGTGCACGTGTGCGACCGGGAGAACGACCGCATCCAGGTGTTCGATCCTGACGGCCGGTTCCTCACCGAGTGGACCGACGTGCAGCGGCCGTGCCACATCGCCATCGACCGCGATGGTTACTCCTACGTGGCCGAGCTATGGCGGCCTAAGGGCAAGGGCTCCTTCACGCACGGCTTCATGAAGGAAGACCACCCGGGCCGGGTCACGATCTTCGACCGGCATGGCTCGATCGCGGCGCGATGGGGCGCCAGCACGATCAGCCGCGGCGCCCCGGGCAACTTCATCGCGCCGCACGGCATCGCCGTCGACGCCCGCGGTGACCTGTACGTGTGCGAGGTGTCCTACACCTTCGGTGTCCGCGCCAACGGCGTGGACCCGGAAGTCGCCGGCGCTCATCAGATCCAGAAGTTCACCAGGAAGGGATAGCTGCACGATGAGGCATAGCACGGACCGCATCCGGACCACGCATGGCGGCAACCTGCCCCGGCCGAGGGCCTTCGACGAGCTTTTGCAGCAGGGCCCGGTGGTGACGGCAGAGGTGGCCGCCGAGCTGCCGGGCGCGGTGCAGTGGGTGGTGGATGAGCAGCTCGAGTGCGGCGTCGATGTGATCAACGACGGCGAGTACGTCAAGGCAGCCGGCGGCGGCAGCTATGCCGGCTACATCCACCAGCGGGTGACCGGCTGGGAGGTGCTGCCGATCGACCCGGCCAGGCCGCGCAAGCGCAACGGTGTCGGCGGGCGTGAGCGCCGGCTGTTCCCTGGCTTTTATGAGTCTGGATTGTGGTTCCAGGGCTCGGGCGGCCCGGTGCGGCCTGGTTACTTCACGCCCGGTGCGCCGCCGGAGCCGGTGACCGAGCGGGTGGCTACCGGTCCGGTATCCTACGTCGGCTATGACGCCATCAGGGCGGACGTCGATGCGCTGAAGAAGGCGCTGGCAGGCAAGCCGGACGAGGTCGAGGGCTTCGTGGCCGCGCTTGGCCCGCTGAGCCTGGGCGCCGGCGCGCGGAATGAGTACTACTCCAGCGAGGAGGAGTACATGATGGCTGTTGCCGACGTCATGCACGAGGAGTACAAGGCGGTCACCGACGCCGGGTTCATCGTCCAGATCGACGAGCCTGAGTTCGCCACCTCCTGGCAGTTCTACCCGGACTGGGACGTGGCGCAGTACCGCACCTACCTCGAGTCGTGCGTGGAGGTCATCAACCACGCGCTCGCCGGGCTGCCCGAGGACCAGATCCGCTTCCATGTCTGCTGGGGCAGCGGGCACCGCCCGCATGTGTCGGACATCGACCTGCGCGACATCGCCGACCTGCTGATCAGGATCAGCGCGCAGGCCTACTCGGTGGAGGCCGGCAACGTCCGGCACGCGCACGAGTGGACGGTCTGGCGGGACGTGAAGCTGCCGGACGGCAAGATCCTCGTGCCGGGCGTCATCAGCCATGCCACTGACCTGGTCGAGGCGCCCGGCCTGGTGGCCGAACGGCTGGTGAACTACGCCAGCGTGGTCGGCCGGGAGAACGTGCAGGGCGGCACCGACTGCGGCATCGGCTCGCGGGTCGGCCACGAGGAGATCGTCTGGGCCAAGCTGCGGGCCATGGCCGAAGGCGCCGCCCTCGCCAGCAAGCAGCTCTGGGGCAACTGAGGGAGTGAGGACAGCGGTGACATACGACCTGCTGATCAAGGGCGGCCACGTCCTCGACCCTGGCCAGGGTCTGCACGACACGCTCGATATCGCCATCGCCAACGGCAAAATTGCTCAGATCGCTGCCGGCATCCCGGCCGAGGAAGCGGCCAGGGTGCTCGAGATCCGCGGGGACGGCCGGTACGTGGTGCCCGGCCTGGTCGACATGCACACGCATGTGGCCGACGGCGCGGTGACCGAAGGCGTGGGCATGGGCTGCTGTGACCCGGACGCCATCGGCGTGCACTCAGGCGTCACGACGGTGTCGGACTGCGGCTCGGTCGGGGTCGCCAACCTCGGCGTCTTCCCCGCCTACATCCTCCCCCGGGCCAAGACGAGGGTGATCACATTCGTCAACGTCGGTAGCTATGCCCACACTATGCCTGGCCCGGCTGACGTTAACTCGCTCGACGACATCAACCGGGACGCGCTGGTGAAGGCGGCCGAGCACA
>Ga0335074_10008016_pt1 | contig 14671 bp, 9 predicted proteins | sample Lox_Sample_23_FD_206715 | JGI IMG/M metagenome (GOLD analysis project Ga0335074, IMG submission 206715) | Soil microbial communities from Loxahatchee National Wildlife Refuge, Florida, United States - Lox_Sample_2.3 | ecosystem: Environmental > Terrestrial > Soil > Wetlands | place: USA: Florida...
TCTCTCTCACTCTCACTCTCCCTTCCCTCCCTTTAACGCGCGCTATGCGGCCCCTTAAGACCCCCTGTTGCTAAGGCTGTAATATAGTTGCTGACTTAAAGCGTGCTGCAGCTTGCTGTATAGTAGAAGATCAGTCTCTCCACTCTTCCTAGCTGTGCTTCTATTTCAGGGTTTGTAGCTTAAGTGTATTTCTTAGTGTTTTATCTAATATATATAAGAGAACGCAACCCCTACAATGCCATCTAACAACCCGCCCATTTGCTTGCTTAAAAAGCTCTTACGTTATAAATCTATCCTCATTTTTAGACCTATAAAACAACAACAACAACTACAATATCCAATTAATCGATTAAAGCCTTCCCCCCTCCCCTTGCTACTAGGAACTCTTACTAACCTTACTCTATTAACAGACCTGCTGCTCTATTCGACTAAGCCTCCTCCTCCAAGCTCTACGCGACTAAGCCTAGCATTTCTAGTTCGTAGAGAGAGGTTCACTAGGCTTAGTAGCCTCGATTCTAGCGCCCCACGCCAGTCTTAATACGTTTGTAGGGCACGCTGAGGGAAGGGTGTTAACAGCAAAGAGGCATTAATCCCCTCTGCGCTAGTTAGTTGGTACCAATCAGCTCTCCGCCGGCCGGTTGGAAGCCCAAGACGGAAGTGATTCCTATACCTTGAGCTTCAGACTATTAACATCGCTGCAATTGCTGCTGCTATTAACGATAGCGCGCATTAAAGGTGCTTTATAATGAAATAAGGCTATTCTTCATATAGGGAGCTATAAAGTTCTATAAATAGTAAATAGTAAGTTTTTTGGTGTTCTTGCCTCTTTTAGAATAGTATCTTATACTGCGGCATGTAATAAGACCTTATATTTAGGGCACAATCTTACTAACTTTTAATACTAACTAATAATACTAACCTACAATATTAGCCTACTACTATGCTATTACTATATAACGCTATTACTACTTAGTAAATATACAAACAAGGATGCAATATGATAAATGCCACATACACATAGCAACTGCTGCTATAGCCCTTAACAAATCGTATGCGAGGGCTTCAAGTGGGCCGCCGAAGGCGGGCCCGAGCGCATAAGCGTACAAAAGCAGCAAAAACTAAAGTAACCCTCAACCTTAAACAAGGGAGATGCTGCCCGCCCGAAGGGCGGGCGCGGCTCTCTTGTAACTTAAATAATAATATCATATGATATATAAGTAGGCAAAATAAAGCTATTCCTCTATTATTAAGCTGCATATTACTTGTATATAAGCCCAAATTTTTTTTGTATGCCTTACACACACACACTATAATATTTATACTCTAATATTTAGTTTTTAAGCTTATTTGCATTTGATTTGTAAAGCTATTTGCATATTATTTACAATGCCACTTAACAATCAATTCGATTCGATTAATACAGCTTGTAATACAATTAAGGCTTTTATTTTAAACTAAGGCGAGTCTTATAAGACTATAGCCTCTAACAAACATCGTTATATTATTAGATGCAAAAACAAGTACTACAGCTTCTACATTTAAGCAACTTTTTACAAAAAAAAGGGAACATTGTACTACTAGCATTTATTACTTAGTTTAAACCTTATACTTATAGTCTTATAGTTTATTATCACTTAAGACAGTCTTAGCCTGTTAAATATCTAGCTAGTTACTATTATACGTTTATTCTTAATAATTGCAATATTACTATTGCTTAAATATATTCTAACAAGCGCTTATAATTTAACAGTAAGATTAGCTATAAGCAAGCTTATTATATAAAGCAAGCTTTAATTAAAAAGCTTAATAGCAATAAAGCTAAAGCTTTTACGAAAATCCTAGCACTTTATAAGCGAATTCAAGCTGCAAATAAAGATAATTATATTGTAACTTTATATTATTATAATTCTTACACTGTTAGAGCTAAAAGCTATGCGGAAATTCTAACTATTTGTAAAACAAGGAAACCTTACTACTATTATAGCAGGATAAAAACCCCTACTGCCATTCTTCTTGTCTGTATTTCCCTTGCAGCCTATAATTACTAGAAAGTAGCTATACTGCTACCTACTTAACAGATAAGGGCCTACTCATACAACCCTTTAAATACGTCCTTAATGTCCTTAGAGTTCTTTGCAGCCTTTATTGATCCAACTAGTCGTCTAAGCTTCCTGTGTTTCTTTGGTGGTCTAGTTGGTAGGCTTGTCGTCTTACAGTTCCTAACCTAGGTCTACTGCTGCTATTCGTCTTCAACTGTAAGTGGCTGATAGCTGCAGTTATTAGGCTTTAAGGCCTAAGCTAGAGCTGGAGCTGGGGCTGGAGCCGGGGCCGGAGCTGGGGCTGGAGCTGGGGGAGCTAGGGCTGGAGCCGGGGCTGGAGCTAGGGCTAAGAGGGGCTGGAAGCAGGTTGGTCGATTGCTATATGCTAGCTGTACGGCTGTCTTGTGTTTCACTCGCTCTAGGCATTCTCTAGCCTAAGACTAGTATCTGCCATAGCAGTTTACACACTCGTATTTCAATTTGTCGTCCTTTTCAAGGTAGTCGTTTGTTATGTGCCTTAAGCCTGCACAGCATCCACAGCATAGTAGATTTTGGCAGACCCGTGCTACGTGCTCAAACTTGTAGCACTTAAAGCATTATGTGACAACGCAGCTGCTATCAAATAGCTTGTAGTCGTACAATTTGTAGTACTAGATCAAGCTAGCGTCAATTAGGCGATTGGCTTGCTCTAGCTCTACCACGCTAATAATTAATAGGCTTGTCGTACGACTAGACCGTAAAAGCTTCTTTGTGAAGGCCACCTGTAAGATCTCTATAGATCTATAGAGCCTTAGGTTCTACTTGTATATCTCCTTAATTGCCCTACCTTGCACTTAGTTGACCTGTATCCCGTGTGCGATTACTACAAACTCCCTCCTTTTAACTCTTACACCCGTCCTAAATGTGGACAGCCAACTCTAGTTAGTAAGCCAGCTCGTACGAGCTTGTTCATTGTCTATTGTTAGCACTATGTCGCCGCTTGGGAGCCAGCGAACTGCTGCAGCTTCACCAGCTACTCCTATCTTGTTTAGCTGCTTGATGATCTCTTTGTATGACCTTGCTTTCTATGTATCTAATTCGCTGCCGCGTACGACAACGATCTTACGTCTATAACGCGTTAGGACTAGTTTGTAGGTTGGTGTTAACAGAGGATGAGGCTGGGCAATGCCCTTGCGCGCTATAACAGCATATGTACGCTAGTCGTTTGTTAGTGCTACACTTAGTACAGGCTGAGCTTGCTTTTATACTGCTTGTTGCAGTTTTTAGATCGCGTTCTTTATGCCCTAAGCGTGTTGTGCGAGACAGGCAATCCTATCTAGCGCCTCTACTATCTCGTTTAAGGCCCCTATCTCTGTTAAGTAGGCATCAATTTGTTCGTAATCTATAAGTATAGTAGGCAGTATGCACTCTACTAGTGTGGTTGTTGCTGTGTCTAGTTGGGTGAGCGCGTCTAGCATCGCGTCGTTGCAGTTGCAATTGCTGCTACTAGCACTACTTGTACTACGCTAGCTATTACCCGCCGAGCCACTAGCTTTAGAAGCTAGAGGCATAATATAAGAGGTATTTAGGTGATTTCAAAGTAGGTTTTGTGTTGTATGCGTTTTTTCTCCTATTATAACTTTATAGTCTAATAGTAATATTAGCAAGTTTGAGGCTATACTTATTATACTATTTAGCGTATGCAATGCTTAATACTATCTACATCTATTTATTAGGCTTAATAGTGCACACACAAAATTGAAATATTAGATGCAATTATTTCTTACTTGTAATATTAATACTAACAATTAAGCCTTACCTCTTATATAAGCTTTAATACTAATTAAGAATAAGTGTTAGTAAATATAGTTTTATATATACTTAAAGAACGCATTTAACTATAATATTTATAATAATTTTGTTTTTATATCTAATTAGGAGAAGGGATTAGTTTTAGCTGTTAAATAAGTATTCTTAAACGCTAAGCACTTATATTATTGCTAACATATTATAGTAGGGTTCTATAGTCCCCTATAAAATCATATGATTTAAGCGAGGTTGAGTTGGATTGGGTTAGCTAATCTAGGCAATTGTTGTTCTTATACTAGGGCACCTTAATGTATATAGCTGGTTTGGAGGATATTGTGATTATAATTTAAGGGGGGAATTATTATATTTTTAAGGGATTAGCAAGGGACGCGCGACAGACGTACAAAGCTGCTTACAGCAGGTTCAAGCAGTTTTACAGACGGTTTTATAGATATAAACTGAGCTTTACGGACACCCACATGGAATTTACAGGTTGTTTATTAGGCTTTATAGATATAGTGTAAAGGGCTAGGGTGGGTGTGCCGTCGCAGTGCACGATCGTTAGGGCGATAAGTGGGTTAGCGTGCGCTCAATGAAGTGCTTAGCAGAAGGAATAGGACCTAAAACCACACAATAAGTAGCCAACACAAGAAACAACTGCACTTTGTGTCCGTAAAGTCCTATAAAACCTGCAAATGCCATGCGGGTGTCTGTAAAGCTCAGTCTATGTCTGTAAAACCGTCCGTAAAACTGCCCAAACCTGCCGTGGACAGCTTCGTACGTCTGTTACGCGTCCCTTGCTGATCCCTTATCTGATGATAACCCTTCCCAGATGATGATCCTCACAATGTCCTCCGAACTAGCTATATACATCAAGGTGCCTCGGCATAGGAACAACAATTGCCCAGATCAGCTGACTCAACCCAACTCAACCTCGCCTAAATCATGTGATTTTGTAGGGGACCATGGAACCCCACCACAGTAGTAAACCTAAGTGGAGCGACAACCCACTTAGAGCTACCTCTTATTAAGTATCTAATACTATAGCAACTGCTTAACAAACTACTACCTTAACAAGGCGTAAAGCAAGTAGCTTGTAAGACTGTTAGTCTTATAGGGTCTCTAGTAGGGAATCAATACAGGTTATAGTACGATATACTAGTGTTATATAAGTGGTTATAGGATGTAAAGATAGGTCTTTAGAATGACAGTGATATTCAAGGAACTACTTGCTACCTTTTCTATTTCTAGGAATGTCATTCTTTAAGTATGGCTAGCATCAGCCGGCTGGAAAAACCACGCTCCATAGCGTTCTAACATGTGCAGCAGCTTGAACTATACGCTGTACGTTCTAGCGCTTAACAATATAATATTTTTTCTAATAATCTTTATAGTAATCTATATTATTAACTATATCTTGTTGTTAATCTTACTTAATATAACTTCTTCTTATATTTAAATAATATTATTCCTCTATATACTCCTTTAAGACTATCTTATAGTTGCTTGGATTGCGTTAAGACTTCTATCTAGGCAGCTTCTAGCCTAAGACTCCAAGTGAACTTAGCCTTAAATATTAAGAGACTAAGTGGGTACCCTACAAATACCTACCTAACCCGACCCAAAATACCTAGTGGGTTAGGGCGGGTTTTACCTATAAACCCGACCCGGCACGTGACTGGGTCGGGTTGGGTAATTAGCGGGTGGGTAGTAGGTAGTAGGTGGGTAGTGCGCACCCTAGAAACTGTCGTCGCTGGCTGCTTAACATAAGACGCAGATGGACTCGAAGTGACTTGCTTAGGAGACCGGAGTTCTATTGTCGCAGGAACAAGTGAGAATTGGGCAGGCTGAGATGCGTCTCTTGCTGTCATTAAGCTCCCTGCAGTGCTTTCGGGTGGTGTCGCTGACACGATAGGCGAGGCGACGACAGGACCATCTTGAGGGTCGCCGTCCTCAGTCTCCTTTGACCTCTCCTATATAGGGTGTATAAAGCGACGGAAAGGATTCTGTCGCGGGAGTGATAACGCTTTTTGAGACATAAATGTTCTCGAGAATGATTAGTGGAAGTAATAGAGCCCTATCCAAAATGCCTTAGACCAATCAAAAAAGTGCGGGAAAAGGTGGCAGAATATTGGGCAGGTTTCTTAGGGGGCTGCCCTTCTTTTTTTCTACTGGTTGAATTGAGCTAAAACTTGGGCATCTATTATATCTAATATCGCCATTTTCATAACCGTTTTCAGAATGTAAAAATTCCAAGTGGAAGTGGTTGGTTGATAAGAGTGACGCTGTTGCTGATTTTTAGTAAGAAACATAAAATTTACTTAACAACTACACTATTCAATTATAGTATGCTAATTAGAACTATAATTAAGAAGCTGAAACTTGGGTATATAATAATACTAACCGTAGCGACACTATTCCTATTAATTGCAATTAAAAATTCCTCTTAGAAGTGGATTTATTGTTACGGACCGCAAACCAGGTAACGGTCCGCAACGGCTCGGGCAGGGGCCCAGAGCTGCCCTTACAGATGGGGGTTTACGGGCGGTTAGCTATGGCCCGTTAGCACTTGGTTTACGGACGGCCCGTAAGCGACATGTGACCTGTAAGGGGCACATAAACCCGCCCGTAAACCAGTGTCTCCTTCTTCTTCTTCCTTCAGCTTTAGATTCTTGTATTATAGGACTACCAATAGCATCGGCTTCACCCATTCGCGGCGTCCCGGTGCCACTTATTGACTGAGTTCGCGACATTTATTAGTAGTAGTTGTTGTCGTAGTCGCATTTTAATAGGGTGGTCGCAAAACCCAAGATTTCAGGCAGGAACTGCAATACAACCCTCTAGTTACAAGTCCTCCTTATCTCCGAGGATAAGTTTAATAAAAATCCAAGAATTCATGATTCTGATGACCAAATCACTATCCTGCGGTTTATATTCCTTGGAGGCGGGACGTCACTGTGCTAATAGTAAGTAGTAAAGAAAACAAATTTGTCATGCGCTTCTAGTATTTTTCATTACCGTTACCGTCATTTCTAGATGCAAGCACAAAATGTACCTATGTATAGATCCATTCTCTCTTACTCCTCCACGCCACACCCCTCCGGCCAGAATGTATTCTTACTCTTACGCATAAACCTAACCAGCTCCCTGATCGGCACAACACTCCCCCTATCTACAACCAGAAACCTATCGAAACCCATAATCGTGTCCACTCGATGCGCAACAGCAGGGGCAGTCCTCACATAAAACTCCTCTTTGGAAAACACATATGTTAACGCATCCGTCTCCTGGCCTACAGTACACTACTCGGCAGTGCATCCAGTGCCAACAAAACGCGACCAGGTCTCAGAACTGCCCTTGCAAGACAGAAGTGCAGTCTCTTGCCATGACTCAGCATTTGTTCACTGAAACCCACATCCAAGCAGCCCCTCTTCTCAGCCACGTCCAAAGCGTGTTAGGAGTGATTTCGTGCTGATCTTCATAGTATGGCTAACATAACACTTTGTGACTATGAAACTTTCCAATCTTGTCCTCCAAGCTGGGTGAAATAAGTCCATACACGCAATCACACGCAAGGAAAGTAAAAAGTTTCTTATGGATAAATACTATTCCCATACAGAATTTCAATTATTACTATATATGATACCAGTTGTTTGTTGTGCAGACTGCGCCGCATTTAATATTTTTAGCTCATATTCCTCTTTTGCCAATCTAGCGTGGTAGCCCTCCACCCTTGAAAACGGCCTTGGTAGCAGCAGATCATAATCACGTCCCCACGTCTTTCCATGCTCCGATTCGAAAAGAGCCGGGGAGTCCTCCTCAACCCAAACATTGAATCTGCGAAGCAGCGCAGCACAAGGCTGATCCTGTACGTGGTGCGCTAGAATATGGTCTAGCAGCTCTCGCCACTTATAGCAGACTCCAGCACTGGCCCGAAGAGGGCAAAATGGGCATTCGTAGTCGCCTTCGCGGTGCCGAGTCTTGCTGGTGGCCCGAACATGACACTTCCAGAAGAAGATTGTACGATAGAAGATCCCGTCGACCTCTTCGCGATGGTTTGCTCGAACATCTAAGTGGTACTCGAGAGAGGTTGCTTCGAAGGCGCGGCGTCGAGGCACGAAAAATAACGGTGTGTTCTTTGGCCTCAGAATGCTAACTAGGCTATGATGCTGGAAGCCAATGAAAGAGCATGTTGGGCACTCCAACTTATATTTGTAATTCCCAGAGTCACTTTTCAGCCAGTTGTTTTTCCTCACTCGTATGCCCCCAGCTCTTTGTTCCTGTAAGCAAACAGCTCCCGGGCAGACGCGGGAGACCAGGTGTTCTTCCGTTGGGGGCCCAATAACGAACCCGTGGCTTCGATTTCGAGAGTTATTGGGCCCGTCTTCATCATCACTGCTATCGCTATAGCCATACACTATACTACCTTCAAGGTGCTCTGATCGGAAGGGATTTGATGGTTGATCTGATTGTGCACTTATTTCGCGTTCCGATTCTGTTACTTCGTGAATCGCTTGGACGTGTTCTTCAAGCGGAGCTCGATATGGCGCTGCAATTTCCTCAGTGATGCCTCTTTCCGCTAGCATGGTAAGCAAAGTGTTCCAATTAGCTTGGTAAAGCCGGTCTTGGTTTTCTAGGATGGCCATGATCCGGGCTAGGTCGGTGGTGGTCAGGCTTGCGTAAAACAATTTCATTGCTGAGGTCTGGAGATGTAAATTTGCCTGCAATACCCGCACTTTAGCACTCGGGAACCTAAGGCGATCCCAGACACTTGGGTGTGACTGAAAACTTTGGAACTGGTCTCGAATATTACCAAGGCCCTTTAATATTGAGTTGCTACGTCCCAAAATCATGACCAGTTGAAGTTTTTGCTCTGAATTGCAGCGGTTCAGCGGGGACGTTGGTATTTGCACATCCAGCTCGAACTGCGAGACCACGCCGCGAAAGACATCAAGATCGGTGGATAGTGATCTATATTCCCCTGGTGCTGAAGCATATGCGCGATACAGCTCAAATGCAAGCTGACCGACTGCGATGAAGTCTCCGACAGCGAACCCGAAATTCATGAGGACTCAATGCTCTGGCTTGGGCTCTCCGGTTTCGTGATTGGAGCGGAGGCGAGCATTGAGCGAAGAGGTGCGCTAAAGTTGGTAAGGCTATGTAACAGATGGGAAGAATCGTAGGTTTCAGTCCCTTACTATGGCGAGAAAGATTTCCTTTAGCTTGTCCGTAAGCTTGACAGTGAAGGGCATCAATTTCAGCATGATTATTAAAACTTCAAAGCTGAGTAACGTAAAAGGCTGTCAGGCTCAATCGCTCTGGAAGGCATTCACTGTCGAGCTAAGTATGTAGGTCCAAAATGTGGATGCCCATTCTCCAATCGCGAACGGCCCTTTTATCACATCACACCACCTGCACAAATCATGAACGCAGCCCAAGTCAGAACCATAAGTGCGTTATCGCATACTTTTTACGTAGTTCCTACTCTACAGCTTCTGCTGTTCGGTATGACTCACTTCAGCACAAGCTGCAAACATCTACTTTTCCATGCATTTAGCGCTGAGCCTGTCTTGATTAAGAGGTGCGGAGAGGACACAATAGCATGCACCTAAGGGGCCAAAGCGCTCTTATTCTGCCTTGTCTACGTCACGTTCAGTATGCCTGGCTTCCGAGTCCATAGAAGTGATCTGCTTGGATGGATCATCCATGAGGCTGTCTAAGGCTTTTCTCAAAAATCCAGATCTCAATAAAAAGCCTGAAGAAAGGTTGGTCTGTCAAAACTTGCTTTTTTTGCTGCAATAGCCCTGCAACTAGCACTAGGCTTCGGCTAAGAGTTTGCTGGAAAACCACAGTTAAAAAGCTTGATTAGAGCTTACCCGCATTTCTGCTCCTTGTCGCTTGATATAAATCAAGTTAAGGGACCAGGTATTCGTAGCACAAATATGGTGCGTAATGATCTTAACAAGAAAAGCCCATGCGACATGTGCTGACTTCCAGAATGAGCAGATATCTCTTGAGATTCTCGTTATTCTCTTTTGGCACTGCGTTCATGGGATTTTTTGTATCATCTGTGTGGTTGCATCTCTTATATTCCTGAACATAGAGCTAGAACCACAACTTGACCCGGACTATCTGGATTACACAGAGATAGGACCACAACTTGACCAAAGCGATCTGAGTCAAGCAACGTGAGTGCAATATATTGGCTCTTGAAAATGTCCCTGTAGCTCGCTAACTAACTTACGTTCTGGATTCCAGAAATGTTGCACGACTGTTAACACTCGTTGCTCTGATTAGTGTTGCCTTAGATATCCTGGGTGTGGCCTCATTGCGCATCCCGTTACTGCAAAGGTTTGCAAAATCACTCGGCATTGCGATGACGCACGGTGTTATGTTAATATTTTGGATGGCAATCCTCATTGCTGGACTGTCACCGTTGAATATTCTGAACATATATCTGTCCGATGGAACAAATAGCACTTCAGCTGTTGTTGCTATCATCTTGTAAGTATGTCGGAACAGATGAAGTCAGATCCAAAAACTCACTCGGAACGTCTAGTGTAATGGAAATAATCGAACTGGTAGTCTTAATTATCTTAAATGTCGATGAACATTTGATACTGGATCATATACACCGACCGAATGAAGTTTAATGGCTTTCTCTTTATCTTGCACTACCAGAAAATTGGCAGATTGAGTTAAATACCCTACACTATAAAGACAACTAAACTACAGAGGGAAGGAAAGGTTCTGATAGGAACCTATGTCCTGATGGATTTGCAAGAAGCGATTACATGCACTGGCTTCTTTATTAATACTATCTTTGTTTGTCCTAGATAATATCTTAACAATTCCTCTGCTCAACTTTGCACGATGCTGCCTACGTTTTTGGCCTTAGACCACTTTACTGTCTTGCAGGTAGGAGATTTCAAAATAAGAGGTGGGCCTTTACTTTCTCGAAGGCCGGAAGCGGGCATAGATTTAGGGTGGCAGAACGCGGAATCTGCGCTCACCGCCCGCCCGATCGGGGTTTTTATCCAGTCCTGCGACCGACTCTACTTCGTACAGGCCTAAACAAATGTTAAGCGAGGGTTAGCCTAGCTATCCATAATGCCATGCTCCGGGGAGCCCTCCCCGGAGGCTTGGGACCAATTAGAAAAGTGCGGGAAATGGCGGCAGAATTTTGGGGGGGGCTCCCCGGAGCAAAATCCACTGGCGAATTGAGCTGAAACTTGGGCATCTATTACCGCATTAATTGCTGTATAAGACCACTTTGGGTTTCAAGATCCCTCGGCTTATAAGATAAGGTTCAATTGTATCCTCTAAACAGGTTTTTAAAAATTGCTCTATTAAACTATAGTCTTATAACTATAAATAGTATATTTTGCACGTGATTTGTAGAATAAGCCTTTACTTTCCTTTAGGTATTTTGCGCACCTTTCCTGCTCACTTTCCCACTCCCCACCGTCCCGGTCTGCCTGCGGCCTAGCTGCATTAGGAAGTTATGTGCTATTCTGATTTTTATTACAGATTTGCGTGATTTGCTCGCGATCTACCTAGGCGATCTGTCTGGGTGCTGTTACGGCCCCAACACAGCTGCTCACAGACTGTTACGGGTCTACGGACGGGTGGTTAGCTAACAGATAAACCTTACGGACTGTTACGGCCTTGAACTATAAGTCGATGGGCAGTTTGACGGACTGTTAGCATGAGCAGTTTGGCACTTGGTGTTACAGACTGCAAACCAGGTAACGGTCCGCAACGGCTCGGGTAAGGGCCTAGAGCTGCCCTTACAGATGGGGGTTTATGGGCGGTTAGCTATAGCCTGTTAGCACTTGGTTTACAGATGGCTTGTAAGCGACATGTAACTTGTAAGGGGCATATAAACCTGCCTGTAAACTAGTATCTTCTTCTTCTTCTTCCTTTAGCTTTAGATTCTTGTATTATAAGACTACTAATAGCATCAGCTTCACCTATTCGCAGCGTCCTAGTGCTACTTATTGACTAAGTTTGTAACATTATTTAAAGCTCTACCTAACACTATAGTTCTTAGGAAGGAACTCAAAGATATCCAACCAGACAACTCAAACTAACACTCATATAAAATACGGACGCTGCAAGTTGGAGACTCAGTTTAACCCTAACTGAATCTTACAAATAAAGCGCACAGACTATTACCCTTAAACTTTGCCTTTAACAATTAGGGCTAACACGCTAGCAATTTCCTAGAAATTAAGGGCTATTGTTAACTATAATACTAAGCGCAAAATTAACAGCTAGTAGGGCTACTGCTAGTACGTCTACAAAATAAAATTTAACCCAAATGGATCTACAAGAAGAACTTTTAGCCGCACAAGCTGAAATCGAGCTGCTACAAGCCCAGCTTGCAGCTCGAACTCTTAGAGACACTTTGCCAAGCAATATAAGACTAGTTACAGTCCTTAAAACACTTGCCTAACAGTTAAATAGACTGTTATCCCTTGCAAACTATTTGTAATAGTTTATAAAAGTTGCTAACCCGCCTATTTTAACAAACAAGGCGGACTCAAGTTTTAACAACTAGAGACTATAAATCTAAGACAAGTTAGAAGTTAATACAAACTACTTCCTTAACGTATAAGCCTAAATGGCTTATATTTTTAGCTATACTAAAAGGGACGCTTAGACCCATTTAAGACCTTAATATATAAAAGAGTTTGCAAACGCTTTTAAAACAGACAAGGAAATAGTTGCACATTTAGCCTTTATCTATAAAGACTTATATAAGGTTTAAAACGCCTAACTTGCTTATTAAAGTCTAATAATAAAGCTATTAAAAGCATTTATAAATTTTTAAATATAGTTCTTGCACCTAACAGGCCAAGCTAGGATTCCAGCTAACAATTTTGTCCCTAACTTATTTAACAAACTAACTATAAACTTATAATAAGCTGTATTGCTTATATACTTAAACTTTTAAACCTTAAAAGAACTAATATAATAATATTAAGCCTTAAATTAAGGACTTCAACGAATTAAAGCTTATATAAAGCAAATAAAAGCTAAGAACCTAACTAACAAGCTAGCCTTTAACTAAATAGCGCTTATACGTACTACAACAAGCTTAGCCTTATTTGCAAACTTTATATACATTAACTAGTTAACTTGTAAAAGTACTCTTATAACACTTATATTTTAAAAACACCCTTCTTACAACAACTTACTATAATAAGCACTTAGCAACTAAGAAGCTTATTTCTCTTACAAGTAGAATAACTACTTTATAAAAGACTATTTGTTTAAAAAAGCAAAAAGGGTAGATGTAAGGCTAATTTAAGACTTAAAGAACTTAAAGGACTTAAAGAACTTAAGAAAAGAGGAACCTTAAAAAGAGATTCTGCTTTAAAGTCTAATAGTTAGATTGATATATTTAATATTAACTTAAATTAGCTAGTAGGAGGGAAAAGCTGCTTTATTTTATATATAATATTTTGTAAGAATAATAAGTTAAAGACTTCTACACACATTAAAATTTAATACTTAATCTTATAAACTTTAAATCGTACAAGCAAACTATAAAATAACTGCTTAACTAGCCCTAGCTGTAACAGCACGTATAAAATGCTATTTCAATGAAGGATGAAGGGAGCTTTGTAGATTGCACTTGTTGAAAATACTAAGCTAAAAAGAGAAGAAAAGGATAGAAGAGGAAAAGAGAACTATTTATATATACAAGCTGTATTTTGTAACAGTACAACTATAAATAACGCTTAATGCAGTTAGCAGTTTTAAAGGCAGTTAGCAGTTTTAAGGGCAGTTTGATATAGTAGTTGTTGCATATATAAGACGAACTGTCACATCACCCCCCCCTCCTTAAGAAGCTTGTCCTCAAGCTTGTTTTAATGCTTCTCTATTATCATTTAAATTATTATAGTTATCTACTCCTTTTTCCTACTGCGCTATCTATTCGTCTAGCTTGCAAGGTAGCCCTAGGAGGTTTAAGTGGGCTAGGTGGAAGTCCTTAAGTTTGTAGGAAGAGTACTTGAAGTCGGATGCTAAGTACCATTCTAAGTCTTTATTGTACCCTATCCAACTAGCATGGTATCTTAAACTGTTCCTTACCTTTTTTACAGCTATAATGTCCTCTACTTCCCATTCTTAATTGTTTATAACTTATATTAGTAGGGGGGGTTTGTTGTATTGTTTAAGTAATAGGTTGTTAGCTGCTTTTTATAGTCGGTCTAGTAAAAGGACATAGTAAACCTTTATAGTACTAGGCAGATCCACTTTAAAAGAGTTGCCTACTTGTTGTAGAATCTTATATGGGCTAGCTATTTAGTAGTTTAGCTTTCAATTAAGCTGCAAGGTCTTCTAATTCTTTGTTAATACTTACACTTTATCTCCTACTTAGAAATCTACCTTTTAACAGTAGCAATTTACATCTTACTCTTTCTTCTCTTAAGCCTGCTTTATAATTGTCTTTGCTGTCTCTTATATGTAATATATGCTTTTAGCAAGCGCTTATACTTCCTCTTTATTTAGGCGCTTGCAAATAGTAGCAGGCTCCTTTAAAGTCTTCTAATTAAAGGACGTTTGCAGTTTAAATTTGTATAACAGCTTAAATGGGGACATCCTTATACTCTCATACTAGTTTGTAAGCTGCATGTAGTCTATTATTAGCAGCAGCTCTAACTAATTGTCTTAGTAGTAGTTTATAAAGGGCTTAAGACGTTAAGCTAAATATTAATATCTTATTTTCTAAAAAAAACAACATCATTTTTGGCGACCTACATTTTTGAAAACTAGCCCCTTAAAACCTATTTAAGCATTAATCTAGTTCTGGGATACCTAGTATTGCGTCCGTC
>Ga0335074_10008018_pt1 | contig 14670 bp, 11 predicted proteins | sample Lox_Sample_23_FD_206715 | JGI IMG/M metagenome (GOLD analysis project Ga0335074, IMG submission 206715) | Soil microbial communities from Loxahatchee National Wildlife Refuge, Florida, United States - Lox_Sample_2.3 | ecosystem: Environmental > Terrestrial > Soil > Wetlands | place: USA...
TGGCGCTTATCGCCGTTCCAGTCCGGCCCCGGATTGCCGATGCCCCAGTAAGTTAAATTCAACTGCGGATCGTAAGAACCGGTGACCCACACCGACGCTCCGCCGTGCTGCCAGGAATCGCCTTCCCAGGTTTGATTTCCCGGATCGCCTTTTCCGGGAACGGTGTAGAACCGCCAATCGAGCTTGCCGGTTTTCACGTCATAAGCGCTGATATAACCGCGAATGCCGTATTCGCCGCCGGCCACGCCGATGATGACTTTGTCCTTGATCACCAGCGGCGCGTGCGCGATGGCGTATCCCGCTTTGTCGTTTCCGACTTTGACGTCCCACAGCGGCTTGCCGCTCTTGGCGTCGAGCGCAATCAGATGCGCATCAATGGTGCCCATGAACAGCGTATTTCCGAGCACCGCGACCCCGCGATTCACGCGACCGCAGCAGGGCCGCGCGTCTTTATCGGGGGTGTAGGAATAAACCCAGAACAGCCGGCCTGTAGCCGCGTCCAGCGCCGTGACGTCATTCGGCGCCTGCACCGTGTACATGACGCCGTCGACTACCAGCGGCGTAGCTTCGAATTTTTCGAGCGAATGCGCCTGAAACATCCATTGCAAATCGAGATTTTTCACATTGGCCGGCGTGATCTGCGCGAGCGCGCTGTAACGCTGGCTCATGTAGGAGCCCGAATAGGTCAGCCAGTTCTGCGGCTGTTTGGCCGCGTTCAGCAACTGGTCGGAAGTCACCTGCGCCGGCGACACGCCCGCGGTCAGGACGCTCACGACGAGGACCGCGCAAAACCGAAACATCTATCGCACCCCTTTCAACGAAGCCAGGTAAGTGACCAGATCGGCCATTTCCGCCTTGCTCAACCGTTCCTTATAAGATGGCATCGGCGAATGCAGCGGAACAAATTCCTTCAAATTTGTTCTTTCAAGCGACAGCAGCCGTTCCTTCGAATCGATCAACTGCACGGTGAACGTATCCTGATTGAGAATTCTTCCGGTGATCACGACGCCGTTGCGCAGCACCGCGCGGAAAATGCGGTTCTGCGGCAGCATGGTGGCGTCGGGATCGTCGAGGGTCTTCTCCAGTTCCACCGCCCGGCGCACTGAGCCGATATCGCTCAGGTCCGGACCCAATCCGGAACCTTCCTCGCCGACGGTGTGGCATTTCAAGCACCCGCCTTTGCCTTCAAAAACCGCTTTGCCGCGCGCCGCGTCGCCGCCGGGAGGCAACCCGCCGTCCACCGACGCGAGCGAGTGGAGATAGGCGACGATGGTCCAGGCGTCCTGATCGGTCATGCGCGTCTGCGCGGGCATGCCGGTATCGGGAATGCCGTGCCGAATGATGTTCACGACATCGTCATAAGAGGAAGCGATCTTGAAATGACCGTGCCCCAGATCGATGCCCGGCTCCTGATCGCCTTCCGGTCCATGGCAGTAGATGCAGTTGGCGATGTACAGCCGCTGCCCTACTTCAACGTCGGTCGGAGTGAACTGATGTTGCGCGAATAATATTCCGGCCGCCGCGAGAAAAACCGCAATCCTCGAAATCCCCATGCGTGCCTCACAAAACGCCGCCATCATATCAAATTCGCGAGCGAGAAAACGCGATTCTCCTGACCACGCGTTTCTGCGTGTGGACGAAACCGGCGTTTTTAACCTGGGCGAGACATCTCGTTGGTAAACGAACAGGCGGATCCAAGCCTGCCCCACAAAAAACTTTCGATTGATCGGACGATTAGGGCCATCCGTGCGGTTGCTCGTTTTATTTGGAGCTACGCGCTTCAAGCGATGGCATAATAAAACGCTCCGCGAAAATGCTCGAAATCGAACGGGTGTGGGAACCGAAGAACCGGACGCTTGTTCTGGTCCTGAGCGCGGCGATGATCCTTCTGATCGCCCTGATCGACTGGTGGAGCATGCCGTTCGTTTCGCTCGGCTTTCTCTATCTGTTTCCCATCATGCTGGCGGCCGGATTTCTGCCGCGCTGGGCGGTCGCGTTGTTGGGGGTGAGTTGCGCCATTCTGGCGGAGCTGTTCAGCTCGCTTCAGAAATCCTACACCCGGCTGTCGTTAGAAATGCTGGCCCTGGCCGGCTGCGGTTTATTCGTGGCCGAACTGGTGCGGAATCGGCGCATGACCATGGAGGCGCAGGAGCGATTGCGGATTCTGGTGGAAACCAGCCCGGCCGCGATTGTCACCATCGACGAAAATGGCTTTATCCAGCTCGCCAATCAGGCGGCTAATCAATTGATGGCGCCGGTGGATGGTCCTCTGGTGGGCAATCCGATCGCGGCCTTTCTTCCGGAACTTCATCATGCTCTGCGCTGGGAGAATCAGGCTCCGCCATTCCGGACATCGATGCAGTGCCGCGGCCATCGCGGCAACGGCGAAACGTTTACCGCCGAGGTCTGGTTTTCGACCTACCGCGAAGGACCGAAACCGAGGCTCGCGGCCATCATCGCCGAGGTGACCGAAGAGACCCAGCCGGTTTCGCCGCCGCAGGAAGAAATTCATCTGACGGCGCGGGAACTGGAAGTTCTACGGCTGCTGGTGCAGGGGCTGGCGAATAAAGAGATTGCCAAAGAGATGGCGATTTCCGAGAGCGCGGTGAAAAATACGCTTCAGCAACTGTTCTCGAAGACCTCGGTACGAACGCGCAGTCAACTGGTGCGGGTGGCGCTCGAAACGTATCGCAATCTGCTCTAGGAACTTCGCGTTCCGGCGAGCCCGGACGGGACTGGGCGTTGTAAAAATTCCTGCGAGTCGAAGGCCCCTTCAAGCGCCATTCGCACCAGTTGTCCGCGCGTCTTTACGCCTCCTTTATGAAACAGGCGCTGCACCACGTTCTTGACCGAGCTTTCCGACAACCCCATTTCTTCGCCAATCGATCGATTGCTCAACCCGCCCAGGATTCCGAGCAGAACGTTTTTCTCGCGATCGTCGATCTGCCGGGGTGAGTTGACTCCGCGAACGCGGTCGCGATCGATCAATTCGCCGGCGAGCGACTGAATCACCTTTTGATCAATCCAGACATCCCCCGCGGCGACCACGCGAATGGCCTGCACCAGCCGGTCCGGCGCTTCGGATTTGAGAAAAATGCCCGAGGCGCCGAGCTTTAGCGCGACGGCCGATTTTCGGGCGTCCACGGTGCTCGAAATGGCCAGGAAGCGGCCCTGATAGCCGGCCTCACGGGCAGTCGAGATGAATTCCGCCGGATCCGCGTACAGATCGAAGTCGAGCAGAATGACATCCGCGGCGGCGTGCCTCAACACATCGAGAGCTTCGCCGGAGGTGGCGCATTCGCCCGAGATTTCAAAGCCAACCGCGGCCAGGAACCGCGCCAGACTGGCCCGGGACAAGCCCAGGGCGTCGAGCAGGATCACTCGAATCGCGCTCTCTGCGGTGATTTGTTCCATCGTTGCCATCGTTCGTGTAACTAAAATGCTATGCCTAACGAGCGCCGGCGAAAAGAGGTTTAGCCGAAAGAGCGGATGCGCGATCTGAAAGAATGGCCGCCGCGCCAGTCCGCTGGACAGCAGTCGAATGGCGCGTCCGCGATTGATCGAAAGAGCAGCGCCGCATGGACGCACGATCTCTAGTTTTTCGCGCGACCCGGCGGTAGATTCAAGTTTCTGCCGAATGCCCCGGCTTGGCGGCCACGGCCCTCTGGACGAAGATGATGACGCATAGGAAGACGTGTGCGATTCTGTTGGCGGCGATGCTGCCGTTGTTGCACGCGCAGACCGCCCTGAGCTGGGAGCAGATCAAGGAAATTTTCCGCAACTCGAATCCCACGCTCAAAGCCGCGCAGATGAATATCGACGAATCACGCGCCGAAGAGATCACGGCGTTTCTTCGCCCCAATCCCGATTTCAGCCTGACCGCGGACGGCTTTCAAATCGCGCCCAACCAGGGGATTTTCCGGCCGTTGAGCGGAATTTACGAATCGCCGGGGATCAGCTATTTGCACGAACGCGATCACAAACGCGAATTGCGCCGCGACACCGCGCGGGCGTCCACCACCGTCGCCGAGTCGGCGTATCTCGATCAGGAGCGCAATCTTGTTTTCAGTCTGCGGAATGCGTTTGTTTCGCTGTTACAGGCCAAAGCGGTTTTCCTGAACGCCAAAGAAAATCTCGATTATTGGGACCACGAATTGGGTATCAACCGGACACGTTACAACGCGGGCGACCTGGCGCAAGTGGATATGGACCGTCTCGATTTGCAGCGCGTACAGTTCGAATCCGATTACGAAACCGCGCTGGTGAATATTCGCACCGCGAAAATTCAGCTTCTGATGCTGCTGAATCAGCGGACCCCGATCGAGCGGTTCGACGTCGCCGGCGCCTACGACTTCAACGAATCGTTGAAGCCGCTTCAGGATTTCCGGGACATCGCGCTCGAAACGCGGCCGGATTTGAAAGAGGCGATGCAAAACATCGATCTGGCCAAACTCAACCATCAGCTCGCGGTGGCGAACGGTTCGACAGATCCGACGTTCAGCATGTGGTTCACCAACAACGGGTCGTTCGCCAACCCGTATTCGACCAAGACGATCGGCGGAAGCATCAGTATTCCGCTGCGCATTTACGATCGCAATCAAGGAGAAAAAGCGCGTACCCAGATCGATATCGGACGCAATCAGCAATTGGCGGAAGCAGCAAAGGCGCAGGTGTTTAACGACGTCGATTCGGCCTACTGGACGCTGGTGCAGAACATCAATCTGCTGAAGCCGTACAAGGGCCGCTATCTGCCGCTGGCCACCGATGTTCGCGACAAGATGGCGTTTTCCTTTCAGAACGGCGGCGCTTCGATGCTTGATTTTCTGGACGCGGAGAAAGCGTACCGGGACACGCGGCTGGCATATTTGAACATGATCGGCGCGTATCTGACAGCCGCGGCGCAAATGAACATGGCGGTGGGACGGGAGGTTGTGGAATGAATCGCTCACTTTTGAAGATCGCTCAAGGTATCGGTATCCGCCGCTTCCTTCGGTCGCGGTTCATTGCGGTCCGCAGGCCATCCAGGTGCAGAGAGAATCCGACCATACTTTGGACGGAGCGGCGAGCGGCCGGATTGTTGCGCAATCTCGCTCTCGTTTTGGCGTGCGGATGTCTCGTTTTCCTTGCCGGCTGCGAACGGAACGTTTCCGCGCAGGAACAAGCCGAAGCAAGCACGGGCCCGGTGCCGACCAAGATCGTGCCGGAAATGGATTCGAACAATTTTAAAGTCGACCATCCGGAGCGATTTCCGCTGGCGACGGCGGGCGAGCACGTGGCCGCGCCGGAGTTGAATGTCACCGGGGTGGTGAGTCCCGACGTTTCGCGGCAGGTTCCGGTGCCGTCGCTTGCGACCGGACGCATCGTCGAAATCGACGCGCGGCTGGGCGACGAAGTGAAAAAGGGCCAGCTTCTGTTTAAGGTCCACAGCACCGACATTTCCGGCGCGTATTCCGATTTTCGCCAGGCAGTCAAGAACGAAGAGCTGACCAAAATTCAACTGGAGCGGGCGAAGATTCTGTACGAGCACGGCGCCATTCCGAAAAGTACGCTGGAAATCGCACAAAACGCCGAAGACGACAACGTGATCGTGCTTCAGACCACGAAGGAGCACCTCAGTGTGCTCGGCGCGGACCCGGACCATCCCACCGGAATCGTCAGCGTGTACGCGCCGGTGTCGGGAACGATCACCGATCAGGAGATCACGCAGCAATCGGGCGTGCAGGCGCTGACGGCCCCGAATCCGTTCACCATTTCAGACATGTCCCATGTGTGGATCATGTGCGACGTGTGGGAAAACGATATGGCGCAGGTGCACGTGGGCGAGTATGCCGACATTCATCTGGCGGCGTATCCGAATCGCGTGCTGAAGGGACGAATCAGTAATATTCTGCCGATTATCGATCCGAATATCCGCACCGCCAAAGTGCGGATTGCAGTGGAAAATCCGGGGCTGATGCGGCTCGGGATGTTCGTGACCGCGACGTTCCACGGTTTATCGGTGGAAAAGAACGCGACCGTTCCGGCGACCGCAATTCTTCACCTGCACGATCGGCAGTGGGTTTATACGCCGATCGGAAACGGCAGTTTCAAGCGCGAGGAAGTGGTGGCGGGAAATATGCTACCGGGAAATTTGCAGGAAGTGACTTCGGGATTAAAGCCGGGCGATCAGGTGGTCGCCGACGCGCTGACGTTCCAGAACACGGTTGAGCAATGATCAGGCGGGTTGTCGATTTCGCGCTGCACAACCGTCTTTTCGTGCTGGCGCTGGCGTTGTTGATCGTGGTGGGGGGCGCGGTCGCGTTTCATCTTTTGCCGGTGGACGCGTATCCCGACGTCGCCAACAATTACGTCGAAGTGCTGGCGCAATGGCCCGGAATTTCGGCCGAGCAGATCGAGCAGCAGGTGACCGTGCCGCTCGAAATCGTGATGGCCGGAATGCCCGGCGTGCAAAGCCTGCGATCGTTTTCGCTGTTCGGCCTTTCCGATGTGCAACTGGTGTTTGAGGACGGCACTTCGAATTTCGAAAATCGCGAGCGCGTGCTGGAGCGGATGTCGCAAGTGAATCTGCCGCCCGGCGTGACGCCGCAGCTGGGAACCGACTGGAGTCCCGCGGGACAGATTTATTTCTTCACGCTCGAAAACAGCAACCCGGCTTATGACGTGATGGAGCTGAAATCGCTCGAAGACTGGGTGGTCGAGAAAAATCTGAAGTCGGTGCCCGGCGTGGTCGATGTGGCGAGCTTCGGCGGACCGACGCGCGAATATCAAGTCCGCGTCGATCCCGACAAGCTGATCGATTACGGGTTGAGCATCGGGCAAGTGGAGCAGCAGCTCACCAATAACAACGTCAACGGCGGCGGAAGCTTTATCGAAGCCGGTTTGCAGCAGATCAATATTCGCGAAGTCGGCCTGGTGCGTAATGTTCAGGACATCGAAAACACCGTGATCTTCGCCAAAAACGGTACGCCGCTGCACATCAGGGACATCGCCGTCGTTTCCCAGGGTCCGAAGATCCGGCTGGGCCAATTCGGCCGGTCCACGCGGCGTCCGGATGGAACGCTGATCGATAACGACGACGTGGTTTCCGGCATCGTGCTGCTGCGCAAAGGCGCGGACGCCGATCCGGTACTGCGCGATCTGCACGAAAAGATTAAAGAAATGAACGATCACATCCTGCCCGCCGGCGTAAAGATCGTTCCCTTCATCGATCGCAGCGAACTGGTCAGCTTTACCACCGACACGGTGCTGCACAACCTGACCGAGGGATTCATTCTCGTCGTGATCGTGCTGATGCTGTTGTTGGGGAATCTGCGAGGCGCATTGATCGTCGCGCTGACCATTCCCTTTTCTCTGCTGTTCGCTTCGATTCTTTTGCAGGCGAATCACATTCCCGCGAATCTGCTCTCGCTCGGCGCGCTCGATTTCGGAATGGTGGTTGACGGCGCGGTGGTCATGATCGAAAACATTGTGCGCCATCTTTCGCGTCATGAGCATCAGGACCTGTCGATCCTGGAGCGGATCAACATCTCGGCGCACGAAGTGCAGCGGCCGGTATTCTACGCGATCACCGTCATCATCACCGCGTATCTGCCGATCTTCACCTTGCAACAGGTCGAAGGCCGCCTGTTCCGCCCGATGGCCTGGACCGTCGCATTCGCGCTGCTGGGCGCGGTGATTTTCTCGATGACCGTCGCGCCGGTGCTGGCCAGTTTTTTTTATCGCAAGGAAACCAGAGAAAGGCACAACCCGGCGGTGGTCGGTCTTACCTGGGTTTATCGCCGCGCGGTGAGCTGGACCGTACGCCATCGCTGGGCGATGGTCGGTGTCTGCTGTGTGTCGCTGTTCGGAATGTGGTGGCTGTTGCAGGGTGAGCGCATCGGCTCGGAGTTTCTGCCGCACCTGGATGAAGGCGCGCTGTGGGTGCGCGGAACGCTCGCGGCAAGCGCGGGGCCGACCGAAGGCATTCGCATTTCGAACGAAACGCGGCGCCTGCTCTGTTCCTGGCCGGAAGTCACCGAATGCACCAGCCAGACCGGCCGTCCCGACGACGCCAGCGATCACACCAGTTTTTTCAACACCGAATATTACGTCGGATTAAAGCCGAAAGAGGAGTGGCGTCCCGCGTTTCATCAGAACAAGGATTTGCTGATCGCGTCGATGGATCGCGAACTGGAAAAAATTCCCGGCGTGATCTGGGGATTTTCGCAGCCGATCGAAGACAACATGGAGGAAGCGGTCAGCGGCGTGAAGGGCCAGCTTTCGGCGAAGATTTACGGCGACGATCTGCATGTGCTCGAAGCGAAAGCGGACCAGGTGGAAAAGGTGATGAGCGGAGTGCGCGGCATCACCGATTTAGGGGTGTTCCGCGTCACCGGCCAGCCGAGCGATAACTTCATCGTCGATCGCGATGCCGCGGCGCGGTATCAGATTAACGTCGCCGACGTGCAGGATGCGATCAACACCGCGGTCGGCGGCAACGCGCTGACGCAGGTGTTGCAGGGCGAAGCCCGTTACGATCTGGTGATGCGCTATCTGCCGCAGTTTCGAGATACCAAAGAAGCGATCGAAAATATCCGGCTGCTGGCGCCCACCGGCGAGCGCGTTTCGCTGGCACAACTTTGCAAAGTCGAGGAGCGCGATGAAGGCTCCGAGATTTACCGGCAGGAAAATGAGCGCTACGTCGCGATCAAATACAGCGTACGCGAGCGCGACCTGGGCGGCGCGGTGCGCGAAGCCATCGACAAAGTCGCCAGAGAAGTGCCGCTGCCGCGCGGTTACCACATCAGCTGGGAAGGCGAATATCAGAGCGAAGTGCGCGCCGAGAAGCGCATGTTCATCATCGTTCCCCTGACGGTATTTTTCATTTTTCTGATCATGTATGGCGCCTTTGGATCGGCCAAATGGGCGACGCTGCTGCTGGTAAACGTTTTTGTTTCGCGTCTCGGCGGACTGCTTGCTCTGTATATCACGGGAACCCATTTCAGCGTTTCCGCGGACGTGGGCTTCATGGCGTTGTTCGGAGCTTCGGTGCAGACCGGTCTGGTGATGGTCGATTACATCAATCAGCTGCGCTCGCGAGGCATGCCGATCATGGATGCCGCGATCGAAGGCGCGGTCCGCCGCCTGCGCCCGATCCTGATGACCATGCTGGTGGCCACGCTGGGCCTGTTGCCGGCGGCGATGTCGCACGCCATCGGCTCGGATTCGCAGCGTCCGCTGGCGATCGTGGTGGTGGGCGGCTTGATCGTCGACCTGGTGATGAGCATTTTCCTGCTGCCGACGTTCTACGTGTGGTGGGCGCGCCCGACGGATAAATTGCCGGCGGTGGATGACGCGGGATTGGGGCCGGAATCGCTGGAGCACGCTTAAATGCGGGCTGGTCAGGAAGCCCCGTTCTGACGGGCGAGGCTCTCTTGCGCTTCGGCCTGCTTCTTATCCCGAGACTCGGGACCACACGAGCCCGACATTCACGTCGGCACGCCGAAGCGCGGCAGAATCCAGCGCATTCGCCCGAAATAGGCCGCGACGAAAAGAAGCAGTTCCAGCCAGTCAGGCACGTTATCGTTATTCTCTCATGCGCAGGTGACATATAATGATGCTTCTTCAACAGGAGGTCGAGATGAAGAAAATTCACGCTTCGGTGGCGATGCTCGCTGCGATGATTGTTGTGCGGGCGCAGAACAGCGCGCCGCCGATGCCGCCGGGACCGGATCCCAATTCGCAGTACCGGCTGGGACCCGACTCGCTGCCGCAGGACGGCGTACCTAAGGGCGAGATTCGCGGGCCCTTCGTCATTCCGAGCAAAGTCTATCCGGGAACGCAGCACACCTACTGGATCTACGTTCCCGCGCAGTATGACCCGGCAGCGCCGGCCAGCCTGATGATCTTCCAGGACGGGCAGGCCTTTAAAGATGAAAATGGCGACATCCACGCGCAAAACGTGATGGACAACCTGATCTATCGCCGCGAAATTCCGGTGATGATCGGCGTCTTTATCGATCCTGGGCGCACGCCGCAGCAGCCGGAGCCGACGCTCGCGAACTGGGGCGACCGCGACACCAATCGCCCCACCGAATACAACACGCCCGACGACAAGTACGCGCGCGTGATCGTCGATGAGTTGATGCCGGTGGTGTACAAGGAATACAACATCTCGAAAGATCCGGAGCAGCACGGCATCGGCGGGGCCAGCTCCGGCGCGATCGCGGCGTTTGGAGTGGCTTGGGAACGCCCGGACGATTTTCGAAAAGTGCTGAGCATTGTGGGCAGCTTCGTCAATATCCGCGGTGGGCAGGTGTACGCGGATCGAGTTCTTCAAAGCGAACGCAAGCCGCTGCGCGTGTTCCTGTGCGACGGGCGGAACGACAATCGGGGAATCCGCAACGGCGTCTATGATCAGACCCGGGATTGGTTCTTTCAAAACGTCCGCCTGATGAAGGCGCTGACCGAGAAGGGTTACGACGTCAATTACACCTGGGGCATGAACCGGCACGGCCAGAAAATGGGGGGAGAGATCCTGCCGAGCATGATGCGCTGGCTGTGGCGCGACGGCCCGGTGTCCACGGACCCGAATGATATGGTGGAACGCGGTTTTCGTCAGCCGGCGAAGCGGAATTGAGCCCGCTGCTGTTCTGTCTCTGAAATCCCTTGAATATCTCAGCGCCGGGTTGGAGGGCGGGATTCATCCCGCGGGGACTCCGCAAATCGAATCGGGTGGCGGGGCTGAAGCCGCGCGCGGACTGAAGTCCGCCCTCCGCCGCCACCGGAGGGACTTCGGATGCCGCTGCTGTGGTCACGGCTCAGTTGGTCTGAAACCGGTCGTCGATTTCCACCTGGTAGCCGCTGGCCAGTCGATTGGTTTCATTCGCCATTCCGACCACGGCCATCAGCTCCGCGAATTGCGCGTCGCTCATACCGGCTTTTCGCGCCGACGCGGTGTGCGAGGCGATGCAGTAGCCGCACTGATTGCTGGCGCTGACGGCGACATAGATCATTTCCTTGGTGAGCGCATCGAGCGCGCCCGGCGCCATGATCTGCTTGATCGATTCCCAGGTCCGCCGCAGCGTCGCCGGATCGTGCGCCAGCGCTTTCCAGAAATTGTTGACGTAATCCGTGTTGCGCGTGCGCATGATGTCGTCGTAAACGGCGCGCACCTCGGCGCTCGCGACTGCGTATTCGATCAATCCGAGCGTCGCCATACGCTCAGTTCCGGTTTCCCGGCGGCTCGGTACGTCCGGCGAGCGGCTTCACCACTTCTCCGCCGCACACGCCGACGCCGGTGTTCAGCAGCGCGTTCAGAAAATTGTAGAGCACCGCGTAAACCGTCTGCTCGGTCACCGGCGCGCGATTGGGCAGGCGGAAACTTGCCGGCAGTTCCTTATTGATCTGCAAACGAATCGCGTGCGGCAGCGCGCGGCCGGTGCGGTCGCGCTGGTTGGCGAGCTGGATCGGCGTTTGCAGCACCGCTCCGTTGGCGCCGTCGACATAAAACTGGCAGCGGGAAAACCACCCGAGATTGGCCGGGTCCGCGGCATCGAACAGCAGCAGCGGCGCCTGCCGGCCCTGCGCGTTCAAATCGAGCAGCACGCGGCGGGTATGATCTTCCAGGCGAAACTCGAAGCCGGCCTGGCGCGCGATGTTCTCGATGAACTCGGTGTCCAGCTCCAGCAACAGTAGCTTATGTTCGCCGGCTTTTAAAACCTGCATTCGAGAATCATTCTAGCAGGTTAGTCAAAAACGGCAGTGGTGGCGCGGGCTGGGAGAAGTCGAAGTTTTCAGCAACCCGAAGTTCGGTAGTGCCTGAAATCCGCGTTGATTCGGGACGCGCCCCCGCCATCACTGACAGCCCCGCCAGTCATGGCGGGGGCACTCCATGGTCGCAGCCGCCCGAAGTTCGCGCAATGCGCTCCAGGTATATTGAAATTTACATGGGTGCTCTGGTCCTGTTCGACATCGATGGAACGTTGCTGCGCCGCTCCGGGCCGCATCATCGCGAGGCGCTGGTGCGCGCGGTGCGCTCCGTCACCGGTCTTGAAACCACCACCGAAAACGTGCCGGTGCAGGGCATGCTCGACCGCGATATCGTCGCGGAGATGCTGCGCAACGCGGGCGCGTCGCCGGCGTTCATCCGGAGGCACATGCCACGCGTGGTCACGCGGGCGCAGCACATCTACGCGCGAACCTGTCCCGATCTGCGCCGCCGCGTCTGCCCCGGCGCGCGCATGCTGCTCTATAAACTTTCCCGCCGCGGCGTTCCCGCGGGGCTGGTCACCGGAAACCTTTCGCGCATCGGCTGGAAGAAAATGGAGCGCGCCGGATTGCGGCCCTATCTGCGCTTCGGTGCATTCGCGGAATCGGCCAAGGATCGCGCCGGACTGGTGCGGATCGCGATCCGCCACGCGCGGCGCCAGGGCTGGATCGACCGGCACAGCCCCATTGCGCTGGTGGGCGATCATCCCAACGATATTCGCGCCGCGCGGGCGAATCGCGTGCGCGCAATCGCCGTGGCCACCGGGGTGGTCGGCGCCGTGGAGCTGGCCGAGCATCAACCTGACGTGCTGGTTCCCGACATGCGCGTGCTGACCATGGAGATGCTGCTCGGATCGGGAACCCGCCGATGAAGACGCAGCCATTTTCGGCGAAGCGCGCGCAGGTGGAGTTTCACAATTTCGCTTCGCTCGGCGAACCGGAGCGCAATCTGCGCATCTACGCCGAAGAAAACCAGCGCCGCGGCGGCATTCTGCGCAAGCATCGCGAATTCGCGGGCGAGCTTTCGCCGTTTCTCGAAATCGGCGCCAACGCCGGCCATTCCAGTTACATGCTGGCCAACGAATTCGGCGCGTCCGGATTCGCGCTGGACCTTTCGGCCGATTCGCTGCGCCACGGCCGCGCGCTTCAGGACGCCTGGAAGCTGGATCGCGCGCCGGTGCGGATCGGCGGCGACGCGGCCAATCTGCCGTTTGCCGACGAATCGCTGCGGATGGTCTGCGCGTTTCAAATGCTCAGCCAGTTTCCGGACATCGAAAGCGTGTTCCGCGAAGTGACGCGGGTGCTCGCGCCGGGCGGCATTTTTTTCTTCGCCGAGGAGCCGATGCGCCGCCTGCTTTCGCTGCGCCTGTACCGCTGCCCGTATTACCACAACATGAAACCGTGGGAGCGCTGGCTATATGATCGCGGCTTGCTCGGATTCGTGGCGCGCGACGTGATCGGCGCGCAGCAGGAAGAAAGTTTCGGGATTCGGCAGAATCATCGGATGGGCTTGCGGGATTGGCACGCGCTGGTGCAAAAATATTTCGCCGATCATCGCTATGAGGTTTTCGTCCAGCAGCATGGCTGGGGGGAGCGGATGGTGAAGCGCGCGGCGGTTCGCCTGGATCCGCATCGTTCGGAATGGCGCGCCGCGCGGCTGCTGGGAGGAACGCTCGCGGCGATTTGCAAAAAAGCCGGAAGCTCGGGCGGGGATCGGCCGATCGAAAATTTCGCGATGTTCCTGCGTTGTCCCGATTGCCGCGCCAGGATGGTTTTAAAAAGGGAAGCTCTGTGCTGTTCCGCATGCGATTATCGTGCGCCGGATGAAGGCGGCGTTTTTAACCTGCTGCCGTCGCGCGAGCGCGCCGAACTGTATCCGGGCGAGCGCGACGACATTCTTGACTTTTCGCAACCGGGCCACGAACGGCGTTTACGCGAAGGCTGGTATGAGCTGGAAGGGGTGTTCGGCAACAAGTATCGCTGGATCGGCGCGCGCGCGGTGGCGCATTTGACCCGCGTGAAGAGCGGTCCGCAGCGGCTGCGCATTCGCGGCCACGCGTCGCCGCAGGCGGTTCCCGGCGAGGTGCGCGCGAGGGTGAACGGAACGGCGGCCGGGGACTGGAAAATCGATCGTACGGGATTGTTTATTCTCGAAGCGGATGTACCGGACGCGCCGGAGTACACGGTGGAGATTCAGGCGTCGCCGGTATGGCAGGTGGAAACTGACGATCGCGTGTTTACCGTGAATCTCAGCATGATCCGGCTGGTCGATCGCGAGTGAATACGCCAAGCCCCACCATTACGGGCGCGGATACCCGGCCTTGCGCCGAGCCGGACCGTCAAACCGCTCCCTGTGGCCGCGGTTCAACCTCCGGTCTGCTCCGAAGGCTGCCCGCAGCAGGTATAGAGTAGTAGAAACAGTGATTTTTCGAGCTGCCATTCTGCTGGGCCTCGGCGCGACCATCCTCGGCGCGCACGATATTATCACCACAAAAATCACGTGGTCGAAAGAAATGTCGCGGCTGGTGTATAAGCGCTGCGCGATGTGCCATCGCGACGGCGGAGCGGCCTTTTCGCTGATGACCTATGAAGCCGCGCGTCCGTGGGCCAAGGCGATCAAGGAAGAAGCGCTCGAACGGCGCATGCCTCCGTGGCAGGCGGTGAAAGGCTTCGGCGAGTTCAAAGACGATCGCGGATTGACGCAGGAAGAACTCGAAGTGATCTCGGATTGGGTGGAAGGCGGCGCGCCGGAGGGCGAGCCGAAGTTCCTGCCGCCCGTTCCCAAGCCGGTGGACTGGCTGGATCCGGTGCAACCGGCGCGATCGGCGGAAGTGGACGTCGCGGCGAGCACGAAGCTTCGAGCGGCGGCGCGCGTGGTGGCGATTCGCGCGAAAAATCTGAAAAAAGGCGATTCAGTGCAGG
>Ga0335074_10008020_pt1 | contig 14668 bp, 11 predicted proteins | sample Lox_Sample_23_FD_206715 | JGI IMG/M metagenome (GOLD analysis project Ga0335074, IMG submission 206715) | Soil microbial communities from Loxahatchee National Wildlife Refuge, Florida, United States - Lox_Sample_2.3 | ecosystem: Environmental > Terrestrial > Soil > Wetlands | place: USA...
CGTTTTCCGGCGGAAAATAGCGGGCGCGGGTGTGGCCGAAAGTAGTGTAGGCCTGAAAGCCGCGCATGTTGATGGTGGTTAGCCGCCCGGTCACCCCATCGATCTTCGAATTGTTCCAGGTAATCGGAAACGTGATCGGCGTATTGAACAGCACGTCAAAGTCATAGGCGTTATGCGTGAATTTCCAGAAATAATCGGCATCGAACACCAGCCAATGGCCGATCTTCTGCTGCAGCCCGCCGTTGAACTGATTGCGAAATCCCGGCTCGATGGGAAGGCTCGCCTTGGCTCCGAACACATTTTCCGCCAGGCCGCCGGCTCCGGTCGCGCTGGATAGCAGCAGGTTCTCGTTAAAGGGAGTTTCGAATGTCCGCGAGTAAGCTACGCGCAGTACCGTACCCGTGCGATTCACTAAATAAGACAGCCCCAGCCTTGGTTGAGGCCCGTTCTTCGAAACCAGTCCGTTGTACTGGTCATCGCGGAGGCCCGCGTTGATCGAAAAATCCCCAAACTTGATGTCATCGGTGGCATAAAACGCCGCCTGGTTGATGTTCCCGAGGCCGTGAAAGTTGAAGTACGAGCCTCCCGTCAGCAAGTCATAAGGCGCCAAGGTCGGATAGAGGGCCACGATGGCCGGGCTCGTCACGCCTAGGGTGAAGTTCTCAAGCAGCCGCGTCTGCTGCACCTGCGTTCCGAACTTGAAGTTGTGACGCCCGTGCGTCATCGAAACGTCCGCCTTTACTCCGTAATTGGTCAAGAAGCGGTTCTGCGATTCGGTGACGGGAGTATCGTCGAACGGATCGCGGCTGCCGTAATAGTTCACTTGGTCGCGCCGCACGAAGGAATTGACGGTGAGCAGGCTGGTCGATCCGAAAGTGTGCTGATACCCAGGCGCGACGTCGTACGTCAGGACGCGCTGTTTCTGGTCCTGGGCCAACTGATCGTAGCTATTGGGCACCTGGAACCAGTTGCGTGCGACGAATAAATTGAGATGAAATGCATCGCGCCCGTCCGGTATAAAATCAATGCGGTCAAAAATGTTCTCGTTGTTGCCGATGTCGTGGAAGGGCTCGAATTCCGGCGTATCCAGAAAGTGACCGGTGCGCAGCCCGTTAATCGCCAGGAAATCGCCGAATTTCGCGGTTCCCCAGCCAAATGTCGCATTCTCGCCGTAGGTTCCAAATGAGCCAGCCTCGGCCTCAATGCTTCCGAACGGCTGTGCGCCGAGTCCGGATTTTGTGGTCGCATTCACCACCAGGCTCGACTTGTCGCCATACTGCGCGTCGGGCGCACCGGTAATGAGCTGCATAGTGTCGATGGCGTCGGGCGGAAGCTGCGTCGAAAATACTTTGCTCTGCTGGTCGTTGATTGGCTGGCCATCGATGACGAAGCTCACTTGCGCGTGATCGCCCAAAGGATGAAAGAATCCGTTGGCGTCCGCCGCTGTGCCTCCGGTGCTGTTGTTGATGATGCTGCTCAAGCCAGCCGCCGGATCGAATGACGGCAGCTTCATGAACACCGACGAGTTCGTGTCGGTGTGCGCGGAAGGATCGGTATCGATCAGCGAAAGAGACGCGCCGACATCCACTGTGGTTGCGACCTCGCCCATCTCGAGAGTGAAGCTCAGGCTGATGGGATTCGGGCTGGCTACTTCTACCGGCTCTCGTTTCGAGGAAAAGCCCGACGCCGTCACAACAATTTCATACATGGCTGGCGGAACATTGTTGAACCGAAATGAACCGTTATCGTCGGTCTGAACGCTTTGGGTGTAGTTCGTGACCTGATTACGAAGCTCCACCTGGGCCTTGGGGACTGCCATTTTTTGGGGATCGAGGACCGATCCGGTCACGGTGCCGCTGCTAATGGATTGCGCGGACAGCGGAACTGCGGCTAGAAACGCGAGCGAGACGACCGCAACGATGCGGGTCATACCTGGCCCCTTTCGGCTGCATCTTGATTTCTGGCAGCAAACTAAGCGGAACGTTACGCATTTGAACAGCCAGACTCGGTCATGCAAAAGCCGCGTTTGTGTAGATTTCCCTCGCGAATTGCGGGATTTCGCGCAGGCGGGCGTGTGAGGATACGCGGAGCCGGCATGTGTCGCCGCGCCGGTTAGCTACGTTGTTTGCACGAGACGATTTAGGATTATCGGCTCACAAACCGGTTCCCCGCGATCACAAACCGCAGCGGCCAATCCGCGCAGTGCGTGATCCCGATGCGCGGAGTCGCGACCACTTCAATGGGCGATTCTTCAACCGGCCGGCGGACTTGCAGCGGACCGGTCACAAGATCGGACCCGTTCAGCTTGCGCGTGATGCCCATCGCAAGCGTCAATTTTCCGGGGCCAGACGCCAGGTCCTCCAGATGCCGCGCTCCCGGACGCCGCTTCCGCATAGCCGCGATTCCCGCCACCGGCTCCAGCGCACGGATCAACACACATCCGGCTTGACCCTCGGGCTCGGCCACGAAATTCAAACATTCGTACATGCCGTAGATGAAATAAACGTACGCGTGGCCGGGCGGTCCAAAGATGACGCGCGTTCGATCGGTGATGCCGCACCATGCGTGCGCCGCACGGTCGTTCACACCCAGATACGCTTCCACTTCGACGATACGGCCCGCAGCCGCGCCGTGCACCAGGATCTTTCCTAAACAATCGCGCGCCACTTCGATGGCCGGCCGTGCGTAGAAATCGCGATCCATGGGCTCCGATGTGGCCCGGATTTGAGCGGCTGAAATGCGGCTTGCTTCTTGTATGCTAGGAGGTTAGCATGCGGCTATTCACTGGGATTGACCTGCGCGAAGATGTCCGCGAGCGCCTGGAACGTTTGTTGACGCTACTGCGTCCTTGCGCGCATTTGAAGTGGAGCCCCCTGTACAACCTGCACGTGACGCTGAAGTTCATCGGCGAATGGCCGGAGGAGAAGCTGCCGCAGCTGGAAGCCGCGTTGCGCGCAGTGGCGCCGCGAAAGGCCATACCGGCCGATGTGAAAGGACTCGGCTGGTATCCGAATCCGCACCACCCGCGCGTGTTTTGGGTCGCGGTGCAAGGAGGCGATGCGCTGATCTCGCTCGCCAAGGACGTCGAATCGGCGCTCACGCCCCTCGGAATCGCGGCGGAGGACCGCCCCTTCACCGCGCACCTCACGCTCGCCCGCATCAAAGAGCCGGCGCCGCTGCAGGCGCTGCGCAACGCGATCGCGCAACTGGAATCGGTGGACTTTGGGTCCTTTCCCGTGGATCGGTTTTATTTGTACCGCAGCCAGCCGGGGTCGGCCGGTTCTATTTATACGAAATTGTCGGAGTATCCTTTTCAACTTCAATGATGCCTTGGATCGCGGTCCTTGCCGCTTACTTGGTCGGCGCCATCCCTTTCGGATATCTGTTGGTGCGCTGGAAGACGGGCGGCGACGTGCGGGAGAAAGGCAGCGGGAACATCGGCGCGACCAACGTACTGCGGACCACGGGCCGCACAGCAGGCTTTGCGACCCTCCTGCTCGACATTGCGAAGGGCGTGTTCGCGGTTTGGCTGGCCGACAAGTTGTCGGACGGGTCGGCGGTGTGGATGAGTCTCGCGGCGCTGGCGGTGATGGCAGGCCACGCGTTTCCGGTGTTTCTGAAGTTTCACGGCGGAAAAGCGGTGGCAAGCTTCATTGGCGCGTTTTTATACTTGATGCCGGTTCCGATGATCGCGGCCCTGGTGCTGTTTGTGATCGTGGTAGCGTCCACGCGCCAGATTTCTGTGGGATCCATTGTGGCGGCAGGCGCGCTGCCGTTGGCGGCCTGGATCATCGAGCATCCGCCGTGGATTGAGGTGGCCGCGGCGCTGGCAGCGGGCGTATTTATTATCGTTCGGCATCGCGCCAATATCGAACGGATCCGCGCGGGCACCGAAAACGTCTTGAACCTCGGACGCTCCCGGTGAACGGCGCAGCCGGGCAGCACACCGCGATTATCGGCGCCGGGAGCTGGGGTACGGCGCTGGCGATCGTGCTTGCGCCAAGGTTTGAGCGAATCCAGTTGTGGGCGCACGAGGCTGACCTCGCCGGGCGCATGCGTGCCGCGCGCGTCAACGATATTTTCCTCCCCGGATTCTCGCTGCCGCCCAACGTGGAGCCAACCGCCGATCTTCAATGTGCGCTCGCCGGTGCAGGCGTCGTCATTGGCGTTATGCCATCGCGCTTTGCGCGGGCGATTTACCACGCGATGTTGCCCCATCTGACAACGGACATGCGATTCGTCAGCGCCACGAAGGGCCTGGAACAAGGCACGCTGTTGCGGATGTCGGAGGTGGCGCGCGAAACGATCGCCCCACGATTTCCACCGCGCATCGCGGTTCTGTCGGGCCCGACGTTTGCGCGCGAAATTGCCGCCGGAGAGCCGGCGGCGGTGGTGATCGCGTCTGAAGACCGCGATTTGGCCGTATCGATCCAGCGCGATTTCTCCGGACCGACGTTTCGGTTGTACGCGAGCGGCGATCCGGTGGGCGTGGAGACCGGCGCGGCTCTCAAGAACATCATCGCCATCGGAGCCGGGATCTGCGCGGGGCTGGGGCTGGGCAGCAACACCCTGGCGGCGCTGATCACCCGCGGCCTGGCCGAGATCAGCCGCCTGGCCATTGCGCTGGGCGGAGAGCCGCGCACCTTGTCGGGATTGGCTGGCCTCGGCGACCTGGTCCTCACCTGCAATGGAGCGCTCAGCCGCAACCGCAGCGTGGGCATCGAGCTGGCCCGCGGCCGCACCATCGCCGACATTACCGCCTCCATGACAATGATCGCCGAGGGCGTGGAAACCACTGCCGCGGCGGTGGAGCTGGCCCGCAAGTTCCACGTGGAAATGCCGATCACCGAGCAGATGGGCGCCATACTGGGTGGCCGCATCTCCCCGCGCGCAGCCATCCGTGAGTTGATGGAGCGGTCCCTAAAGCCGGAATAAGGTAAACACTTGTAAACCACCCGGCAACTTTGCCGTCGTGAGGATCAGGCGAGATGATTCCTGACCTCATCGACGCAGAAACCGGCCAGCCGGCTCCGGCCCCGGCGCAACCTTCCTCGGATGGGCGGGTTAACAACGATAGAATATGCGTCAGTAGGGCATCCAATGGGGTGCCAAGGGACCGGGACGCCGAGTTGATGCTGCGGGTTAGGGACGGAGATCCGGGGAGCTTCGCATTACTTCTGGAAAGACACCGTGGGGCAGTGTTGCATTTTCTGCATCGCATGGTGCAAAACGAGGCGGTCGCGGAGGAGCTGACGCAGGAGGTTTTTCTTCGCGTCTATAAGTCAAGGGGGAGTTACGAGCCGACGGCGAAATTCACGACCTGGGTGTTCCGGATCGCGACGCACCTGGGGTTAAACTGGATTCGCGATGGGCGGAGCGAAAAGTCGCAGACGAGTCTGGATCAGGAGACCGCGAATGGCGCCGGCAGGCAGGTGCCGGACCGGTGCTGGACGGTGGAGCAGAAGTTGGTGCATCAGGCCAAGTTACTCGAGGTGCGGCACGCGATTGAAAGCTTGCCCTCCAAGCAGCGCGCGGCGGTGATGATGCACAAGTATCGGGAGATGGAGTACGCGCAGATAGCAGGCGTCATCGGATGCACGGAATCTGCGGTAAAATCGCTGCTATTTAGGGCGTACGAAGCTCTGAGAGCGCGATTGGCGCACCTGGCGTAGCTGCGGGACGCCGCGAACCGGGGGCGGAATTGGCACTGAGGGAGGGAAGAGGTATGCGATGCCCACTGGGGCTCGAGGAAAGCCGGGAGCTCGTGGTAGGCTATGCCGCGGGAACTCTGGATCCGCACACCCGGGTCAGTTTCGAACGGCATATCGAATCGTGCGGCGTTTGCGCCGATGAGGTAGCCGGGCAGCAGGTGCTGTGGCACGCGCTGGATGAATGGCGTGGTGTCGCGGTGTCGCCGGATTTCGATCGGGCGTTGCAGGCGCGGATCGCGCGCGACGCCGGCGGCGCGAACTGGCTACGGCGCTCCTGGCATCCCGCATTGCCGGTGGCCGTCGCGGGAATCGTGCTGGGCCTGGGGCTTTGGTTGAACCAGCGCGCGTTCGAGAATCCTGATTCTGTACCTGCGCAGTCGGCGCAAATGCAGAAACTCGAAAGCGCCCTCAACGACATGGATCTGCTCGGCCAATTGAGCCTGAACTAGCAGCATGCGCCGCCCGTCTGTATTGACGCTTGCGGCGATGATGTTTCTGGTTTGGACCTGCCCGGCCTTCGCGCGTCCTCAGAAAGGCGGGGGCCGTACCTTCGGGCGTGCCCGGCCTCCGGCATCCGCATCGCAAAGAGCGGAGACGCCGATCGAGGAGTTCGAGCGCATGGCTCCGGAAGAACAGCAGCGGTCGCTCGCGCGACTGCCCGCGGCTCAGAGGAAACGCATCGTGCAGCAGTTGCAAAAATTCAATCAACTGCCGCCGGAACAGCGACAGGCCTTAAATAATCTGTATAGCCGTTTGCATCAGTTGCCGCCGCGGCGGCAGCAGACGGTGCACGATGCGATCGATCGCTTCTCAAAACTGCCGATGGATCGCCAACAAGCGATTCGGAGCCAATTGCGTGCCCTCGCGCCCCTGTCCGCCGAGGACCGCGCGGCGCGTCTCGCCAACCAGGATTTTCGGCACAGCTTCAGCCGCAGGGAGCAGGGTATCGTCCGCGACATGCTGCCCCTGTTGCCTTCGAAGTAGAGGCAGACTGCGCGGGAAGAATCTCGCGAATCGGGCGGCCGGGCAGCTTGGCGGCATCCGCGTGGCGGCCCATCAACTCCAGAATGGTGGGCACAAAGCTCAGGCTGTCGTAGGGCTCCTGCACTTCCAGGTGCTGCGGAACGCCGGTGTCGGCGCCACCCGCGAACAGCAGGATGGCATGCGTCGACGCCCGCAGCATCGAGCCATGATTTCCACCCGGATTGAAGTTGCGAATGTTGAAGTTCCAATGGTCGTTGGCAAAGATCAGGAAATCGGGTTGTGCGAGTTGGCGCCGGCGTTGGTTGAAGCGCGCCAGCAGTTCGGCGTCGGAGGTGGCCGCGCCGAGCGGGCCGGGTTCCAGGAATTGTTCGTTGAGCGCGATGACCCCGTCCGAATAATTGGTCAGGTGCGTGGCACGAAGCCAATCGAGCTCGGAATGCCAGGAGCTGAACCATTGTTCGCGATCGGCGGGGGCGACGCGCAAATTCTTGTCTTCGAACAGGTGAAGGGGAAAACCGGGTCCGGGCGGCGCCGCCTCGAACTGAATGATGCCGATATCGTCCTGGTGGAGAGAGCGGACCGCCAGATAGCGCAACGCACCGCGGCGGGCGAGGATCAGAGCCTGATGATTCTCATCGCTATAAAGCCAGATGGGATCTTGTGCGGGCACGTCTCCGGGCGGGAAGTGAAACGCGCGCTCGGGTACCCGCATGGCGATGAAATCGATGGGATGCGAAGAAACGCCCGGCTGCACGTTATTGCGGACCGACAGGCTGGCGAGGAGCGGCGGATAATCGATGCGCTCGAAACTGCGCGCCAGATCGAGCGATCCGCCCGGTGTGAGCACCAAACCGCCGGCGGCCGGACCGGCGACGTAATTCTCCAGATCGTAGATGGAATTGGCGTCGCCCATCGCGCGCTTGGGAATCAAGTCGGCCGCGGTAACGTGGTGGCGATCGAACTCAGCCGGTTCGAGATCCAGCAGGCCGGAAAGACAACGTAAGTACTCCCGGTAATCACGCTCTTGTTCCCGCCAGGATTCGAGTTCCACGGCCAGACGCCGGGCGGCTTTGTCGAGTCCGGCGTCATGCTGGGCCGGGGTCCATTTCTTGGGCTGCTTCTGAACCACAACACGGCGCTGCTCGATCGCGCGATGAAGCGCGCCAAGTTCCGCGGAAATGTCGCGGACTTCATCCGACCAGAGATCGCGATGCCGATCGATAATTTTAAAAAATGCAGCGATCGCCGCGCGGCGGAGGGCGGGATTCACGCCGGCCCGGTTGATGGCCTGAAGCAAAATTTGCAGGGTATTGAAATTGGAATTGCGGAGGTAGACAGAGGCGCGCTCGTTGCCGTCGGGATCGAGCAGAACCGTAGGGTAATCGTCGGCTTGCCCCTTCAAGTACAGCGAATCGTTGCTCGGCGTGACGACTTCGGACACGAAAGGGTCGAGGCCGCTGAGCTTGAATTCATCCAACGGATGGCGGTCCGTCACCACATGATGCCCGCCGCCGGCGCGGCTGCCGAAGAATTGCAGCAGACTGTAGCCCTGGCTGTAGATGCCGGGCTCCGTATTCATCCCGTGATCGGAGACTGCGGCCAGCACGGTCTCGGCGGCGAGCGGGCTGGCTTGGATGGCGGTCCATACGCGTCCCACAAGAGCATCGATGCGCTGGAGGGCCAGGCGTTGCGAGGCGACGTCGGAAGTCGCATGCGCGGTGTGATCGAAGTCGCCCGTAAAATAATCGAGATATTGAACGTTGGGGTCGGAAAGCCTGGCGATCAACTCACGCTCGGTCTGGTCCTCTACCGAGCTGCCGATCTCGAAGCCAATGCTCCATTCGTCGAGCAGTTCGCGCAAAGAGCGCGAAAAACGATGGGGAAGCGCATCCTGCAAAGTCTTCCAGCGAACGCCGCGCTGGTAGAGTTGAAAACTCTGATAGCTGGCGCCATACGGGAAATAATCGATCAGCAGCGGGATCCCAAGGCTGTCCAGCACCTCCACGCCCGGCATATCCACGCGATGGGAGCGTGCATAGCCCAAGTAGAACGGGAAGAAGTTCATGTAGTCATAGACGTGGTAGGTGTAGCGGTCGAACTCGGCGTTGCCATGAATTTGCAGATGTTGGCCGGTATCGAGGATCGACCAGGACGGCGTCGAAAGGCTGATGGAGCGGACGTAGAAATTCTCGAGGCGCGTGCCGCCTTCGGCGAAGACGTGATCGATCCAGGGAAGCGTGCTCTTGTGGGTCGTGGGATCGATGCGGGCGAGTTCGCGCTCGAGCACATTTTCGGGGACTCCGTCCAGCTTGAGGATCACGATGCGCTTGACTTGGGCGTGGAGATCAACGGCCGCCAGAGCGTACCAAAGCAAGAGCGCGAATGCTCCAGCGCGCGGGAACCGCATCACTGCACCGGGGCAGAAATGGAAGCCTCGCGCGCCGCTGCCGCCGTGGGCGCCATCCGCTGGTTGAGAATCTGCAGGGCACGCCAACAGGCTGAACGAAGCTCCAGGTCGCCGCTACGGGCATAGATCTGCCCAATCAGGCGCGGCGCTTCGGGCCCCGCGTGAGTATCCGCCGACAAAGCCTCCACAGATTTGCGGATGGTATCGCTGTCCCAGACCACATCGGGGCGCGGGCCGGAGGCCAGGATGCGCTCGAGGAAATGCTCATGCGCCGCGGTACGGCGATAAGCATCCAGCTCAGTGCGCAGCCTGAGATCGTCTTGCGGAGTGGCGGGTGCGCCGCCGCTTGCGAATCGGCCGAACCAGTCCCACATGCGAACGGCCGGGGAACGGGTGTAGGATTCGAGCTCCTTCTCGCGATCGCGATCGAGCTTCGCCTCTGCGCGGGGCGAGTCGAGATAGCGCACAAGCGTGGAATACTGCTCGCGCGCCAGTGTGTCCTCATGTGCGACGTCGTTTTCGCGGGGATTCAAGGCCAGGTGATCGAGCTGGAGACGGAGTGCGGACTTCAGTCCCGGGTCCATTGCGGAATCCATCGCCAGAAACTCGCGTGCGCCCGAATAGGCTTGCAGGCGCGCGGTACGGTTGACAGCAGCGCCGTGGCGGCCGCGCACGAACATCCACGCCCATTCGGCGGCGAAGAACGACGGATTGCCGAAGCGCGTGAAGCCGAGGATCCCGGTCACCACCCCGGTGGCTCCTTTATTGACCATCTCACGCGCTTTGGGCGCCAAGCTGCGGCGAAAATCGGCCAGCAACAAGGGCACGCGTGGATAATCCAGACTGTAGAGGGCTAGCGGAATCATGTCGGCCGCGTGCGCGTCCGGCGTATCTTTCGACACCGGACGATTCTCGCGATCGAAATATCGGACTTGCGAATAGCCGCTCCAATGCTGCAAACCGGCGTCGGTCCAGGGATTGGCGATGTCCAGGAATTGTCCATCAAAAGGCCGCCCGCCGGAGGCAGCAAGATCGCTACGCGCAATCCACAGCATTGCCAGGCTAGGAGATGCGGAGCCGATCGCCAGCGGCTCAAAGTAGAGGCCATCGAGTTCGGCCCGCTGCCGCAACAGTTCCCAATTGTGCCCGCGCGTTTCCTGCTGCTGGCTGGTTTCTTTGTCGTAAAACCGGGAGAGATTTTGCTCGCGCACTAAGCCCCCGAAGGTGCGCGTGGACAAGCTGAGACGGGCATAGATTTCGCGCAGTTGCTCCTGGGGCAAAGCCGTGTTGACGCCGGAAGAGAGAGCCAGGTTATCGAGATTGCTCAGCGCCTGAAAAACCTGCAGCTTATTGTAGTCGGCAGAATTGCCGCGATAGGTGCGCGTGGTGGACCGGACGGGCGCTCCCAGCGGATCGAGTTCGATAGCCTGCAGGCTGTCGCCGAACAGGTTGCGATACACGCTTTTACTAGGCGCGGCGAGATCCAGCGCAGGAGAAGGCACGCGGTCCGCGTGGCGCCGGTTTCCGACTCGAAAATACCCGAACGAAAGAGCGGAGGCGGTGCGCTGCCAGATGGTGGGGCGTGTGCTGGTGAGAATCCACACCGACCGCAAGCGATCGTTGTCGGGATCGTTGTCGCCGAGCGAATCACGCAGCACGGCCAGCAGCGGGACGTCCAGATCCCGAGATCCGGATGCCGCGTTGTCCAGGCGCGCGAATACGGTAACGAGTTCGGCTCCGCCGGCCACAGGTTGGGACTCCGCGCGGTACACCGGACCGGACAGCGGCCTCGGCGGGCTCAGAATCCCGGCCCCTAGAACAGCGCTGATCAAGGCCGTTTCTAACACGAGCGATCAACCCCTTAGTTTCAAGGTAATCGATGCGGGCGGCGGGAAGCAAGACAGCGGATCATCACGGTCTCGGAACTTCGGGCGATATGAAAACTGAGGCGGGTCCGTGATTGCGCAGGCACGGTTTGTCCCGAGGAGGTTAATTTGAAGAGACGGCTGACTGTGAGCCAGAAATTGACGGTAAATTTTGGAGTAATTCTCTTTTTGACTGGATTACTGACCCTTTCTTCGGTCTATTCCGTACGGAATCTGGGCGGGCTATTAGGCCGGGAAGTCAATGAGAATGCGCGGGAAGCGGATTTGATCGGCTCCATCCGGTTGCGGATTCGCGAGATGAAAGAGTTTTCAATTGCAACGCAGTTCTCTTATGCGGTCGGCAATGTTTTGCAAGTTAATTCTTCGCACAATCATAATGCGGCGTCGCTGGGGGAGTGCTCGGCCTGCCACGCCATCGGTTCCATGGAGGAGAAGCGGCGCGATTTCGCCAAGCTGGCGGGCGAAGCGGCGCAGGATGCGGATGAATTGTTGCCGGCGGTTCACAACGCCCAGACGCGCGCCCTCCTGCAGACCATCCGGGGATCGATCACCGAATGGCAGCAGGCGTTTCAGCAGTATCTGGACTTCGTGTCAAAGGGCGATTTTGCGTCCGGCCACGGGCTGGTAATGGGAAGCATGGTGCCGCTGCTTGAAAAGATCGACGCTGCGGCGGGACAACTGGAAACCAAACAAAAGAAGCTGCGGGCGGGTTCGCAGGTTGCGGCGGCGCAAAGTGTGGCGCGGTCCAATTGGATCACGTTTGGGCTGCTGGTGACGAGTCTGATCTGCGGCGTATTTCTGGTGGCGGCGATCCTGCGCATCAATCGTGAGCTGCGTAGTTTCGCCGCGGAGTTGCGAGGCGGCGCGCGTTTGGTTTCCGAGGAGGCCGAGCAGGTCCGGCAGGCGAGCGAAGCATTGGGCCGCGACGCCACGGCGCAGGCGGCGGCGATTGAGCAGACGTCGGCTTCGAGCGGCCAGGTGAATGCCACGGCGAGGATCAACGCGGAACATTCGGCCAAGACCAGCGAACTCATCCAGGGCGTGCGGAGCGAAATGGAACAGACCACTCACGCGCTGGAGCAGACCCGGGAAGCGATGAAGGAGATCGGCGAATCGAGCGAGCACATCTCGAAGATCCTGCGGGTGATTGACGAAATTGCGTTTCAGACCAATCTGCTGGCCCTGAATGCGGCGGTGGAGGCGGCGCGCGCAGGCGAATCCGGCATGGGATTCGCAGTGGTGGCCGACGAGGTCCGTGTGCTGGCGCAGCGCTGCGCGGGTGCGGCCAAGGAGACGGCGGACCTGGTGCAGGAATCGATCGCAAGATCGCAGCAGGGACGCGAGCGAGTGGATCGGCTGGCCACGCACATCCGAGTGATTACCGAAGGAACTCATAACGTGACGGTTTTGGCCGAGCAGGTCCAGACCGGTAGCTTGGAGCAGGCGCGGGCGATGGAGGAGATCGGCGTCGCGCTGGAGCGCATGCAATCCGCTACCAACGAGACTGCTTCGAAGGCAGAGCAAAGCGCGGAAACGGGTGAGCGGCTAAGCGAGCAGGCGAGCGCGCTACAGAACGTGGTGGATGGGATGGATGCGCTGGTGGGAGCGGGTCAAACGCCCGTAGATTGAGCGCTCAGGAAATCCGATACGCGCAGGCGTCGTCGTCGAACCGATCGCCGATGGTTTGGCCGCCCAAGCGCATACCTGCAACACTCTTAGCTCTCCCGAAGATCTTTCGAAGTATTTTGATAAAAGGATCAGTTGTCCGCAAAGCTGACCACGGCTGGGGTTTCCTGCAATCTTACTCGGGACAGGACCTGTAAATCCCTCCAGTTCACGAGGACATCGTATCGAAGATGAGCTTGCTAGACTGGTCTCTTGACACTCGCATCCAAACCGCGCGTCTCGGTTGTCTCTTACCTCAACACGGTCCCGCTGGTGTGGGGCATGACTCACGGCGAACAACGCGGTCTCTTTGACCTATCGTTCGCCATCCCGGCTGAATGCGCGGACCGTCTGGCGTCCGGCTTGGCGGACATCGGCATTGTGCCCGCGGTGGAATTGAACCGGCAAAAGCTCGACATGATTCCCGGCGCGGGCATCGCTTGCCGCGGGCCGGTGCGCAGCATCCTGCTCATCTCGAAAGTGCCGTTTGGCGAGATTCGGAAGCTGGCGACGGACGCAACATCGCGCACCTCGGTGATGCTGAGCCGGGTGATCCTGGCGCGCAAGTATGGCGTCGAGCCGGAAGTGCAGTCGCTTAAGCCTCACCTTTCAGCGATGCTCGAAAATAACGATGCGGCTCTGATCATCGGAGATGCGGCGCTGGTTTTGGAGCCTCAGGATTTGCCGTTCCACGTGCTCGATCTCGGCGCGGAGTGGAACCAGATGACCGGCCTGCCGATGGTATTCGCGGTGTGGGCCGCGCGCGGCGGATTTCCGACGCAAGATCCGAAGCCGTTCCTCGATTCGATGCGGTTTGGGCTGGCGCACATCGATGACATTGCGCGATCGGAGCATGTCAAAATCGGGGTGAGCGAGGAACTGGCGCGGACGTATCTTGAAAACAACATTGTATTCGAACTGGGCGAGCGCGAATACGCGGGTTTGGATCTGTATCTGCGGTATGCGGCGGAGCTGGAAAGCAAAGTCGAGGGGAGAAGGGTTTCGGCATGATGACGCGCGAAGAGGCGATCGATCTTTTCAACGGTGACGATCTGGTCGGCATTGGGATGGCTGCAGACGCGGTTCGCCGCAAGCTGCACCCGCACGGCGTGGTGAGCTACATCATCGATCGCAACATTAATTACACGAATTTCTGCACCGAATATTGCAGCTTCTGCGCGTTTTACCGGCCCATGGGTCATGCTGAAGGCTATGTTCATCCCAAGGAGGTGATCTTCGACAAGATTCAGGAGACCATCGACCTGGGTGGTACCGGAATTCTGATGCAAGGCGGACTGCATCCGGATCTGAAGATCGAATGGTACGAGGATCTGCTGCGGTCGATCAAGGAGCGCTTCGGCGACAAGATTTGGAACCACTGTTTCTCCGCGCCGGAGATTGTGAACATTGCCGAAGTCAGCGGATTGACTTTGCGCGACACGATTGCGCGGCTGCGCGATGCCGGTCTCGAATCGATCCCTGGCGGCGGAGCTGAGATCCTGGACGACGATGTGCGGCGCCGGATCAGCCGGCTGAAATCGTCCGCGCAGGATTGGATTGATGTGCATCGAATTGCGCATTCTCTTGGCATGCGTACCACGGCCACCATGATGTTCGGCACGGGCGAGACCATCGAGCAGCGCATGAATCATTTCGACATCGTGCGGCAGATTCAGGAAGACACCGGCGGATTCACAGCCTTCATCCCGTGGAGTTTCCAGCGCGAGTACACGTCGCTCGGGAAGTTTGTGAAGCAGGAAGCGACCGCGGTGGAGTATCTGAAGATGCTGGCGCTGTCGCGGCTGTATTTCGAGAACATCGAGAACATCCAATCCTCATGGGTCACGCCGGGGCTGAAGACTTGCCAGTTGGGATTGCGCTTCGGCGGTAACGACGTGGGCAGCATCATGATCGAAGAGAACGTGGTGTCGGCCGCGGGCACGCACAATCGCGCAAGCGAAGAAGAACTGCGGCGGATGATCCGCGACGCGGGATTTATTCCCAAGCAGCGCGAT
>Ga0335074_10008022_pt1 | contig 14666 bp, 13 predicted proteins | sample Lox_Sample_23_FD_206715 | JGI IMG/M metagenome (GOLD analysis project Ga0335074, IMG submission 206715) | Soil microbial communities from Loxahatchee National Wildlife Refuge, Florida, United States - Lox_Sample_2.3 | ecosystem: Environmental > Terrestrial > Soil > Wetlands | place: USA...
ATTGATGCAAACTAGAAGAGGTCGATGTGGAGAGTGGGCCAACTGCTTCAGTATGCTGTGTCGTGCCCTTGGTGGCCGTGTAAGATGGGTCTGGAATGCAGAGGACCATGTATGGACGGAGGTCTATTCCGAGATGCAAAAACGATGGGTGCACGTTGACGCCTGTGAGGAGGTATGGGACAAACCACGGTTATATGCCGAAGGATGGGGAAAGAAGATGTCATATTGTATCGCCTTCTCCATTGACGGTGCGACAGATGTTACTCGACGTTATGTGCGGAAAACACAGCACGCAGAACCTCGGAACAAGTGCCCGGAGGAGGTATTGCTCTATATCATGAACGAGATTCGAACCAATCGCCGTGCGAATATGCTCAAGGACGAGCGCTTTCGACTTGAGAAGGAAGACAGAATGGAGGATCGCGAACTCAGAGGTTACGTCATCCAGGAGATTGCCGAAAGTGTTGTGACCGGCATTGTTCCTGGCAGTCCGACAAATCAAAACAATCGGCCTAGAACTCCAGATGATCAGAAACTACCTGCTGAGCAGCCCGCTGGACGACAGAGTGGTACAGAGGAGTGGGTGAGAGCGAGAGGTGAGGCAGGACCAAGGAACAACTATCCTCCCCGTGATCCCTCTCAACGTGGACACTGAGACGCCATAACGGAGTTCCGATATCCACTCGATGTACGTTACGGACAGCCAATCCGCATCACGGCCGACCAAGTCACACACCACTACGTGGCTCATACGCGGCTTACGAGGCGCTATTGTCGTGACCACAGCAAGATACTCATCGTACGCGCTACGCAGGGTATTCGCCAGTCCCTGACTTGGCTCCTTGTCCCCTGCAGGTCAATCACCCATAACCTCTCCCACATCAGAAGTAGCCTTACACCATACTGTCTTACCTGGTAACTTTCGTCAAGTCACATTCCTGCTCCCGTCCTACCCACCGGGAACACTTCACTTCACGCCCTGTATACAGCAAACTATTTGAACTATCATCAAACATCGTCATCGGCGTTCACTCGGCATATTTTGCATAATTCAATACTTCACAGGAAAGTACTGGAGAAGGGAAAGAAGAAGGATCGGCAGGCCGCCGGGCGTTTGGGATGAAGGGCCATACCCTGTTCCGCTATTGGCTCTTTTGTCATTATCACATCACATAGGTGCCATGTGGGAGGCTTAGGCTATCCTGCCATTGGCTTTAGGCATGTTGATCTTTGGTTAAGGGGAGGTTGCATGACTGTTACGCATATATACGAGGAATGAAACCGTAACAGTACACTAGGTCTACTACCATACTTGTGCGTGTGATATACACGAGTGATTTCCAGGATCCAAAATCCAATCTGAAGTATACAGTACCTGTATTAGATGAATAGACATACACCCTTCTATGTCTAGAAGTATAAGTTCTCTATCGGGACTCCAAAAAACACATGGCACATCACACACGCGTACACTACTTACCTTAAGTATTATGATCCAATGTGATCTTCGTCCTTTTCCAGGCTACGGTAGTTCCATTTTAGCTTACCCGTCATCGTGGATCTTCGTATTGTTCCACATCCTTTACCGTTACTGTGTAGCATCCCATGCCTTCGCCATCACCAATGCGATTATATCTCTCTCTCGTTCTTATCAGAAAGGCTCTCTTTAACAGTTCTACTTCCTAGTATGCTTTCGCATCTGTCAGGTTCGAGGTATTACGGGATGTTTGCTGCACGGTTCTGGTATCCATCTCGAGCGTGATTATTCTTACTGTCCAGAGTGGAAGGTTCGGGGGTTTGGAGACTTGATTTGAGTCGTGTATGCTGCAAGAGCGGAGAGAAGTAGGTCGCTTGGAGGGTTGTTCATGAGTGACCTAGGTTTTAGGAAGCGGAATTTAAGCCGAAGCTGCTACTCGGACTAGGCTCCGTGTCTTTACGTGGAAATTGTTTTAAAGATGAAGGCCAATCAGTATTTGATAGGCCATTTTGCCATTTTTGGCGCTGTGTGATTAGTTAGATTAATTCCCTATAAAATAATCTGTCTGCAAGGTTGTACAATAAGGAATATTTAAATGGAAGAACTAGCGGTGTTGGTACAATAATGTTACAGCTAAGCATGGAATGTCTAGAAATGAAGATCATAGATATCATAGATGTCTTGGCCTAGACATTGATGGTCTCATCATGAGTCGAAGGGATTGTTGAATAAATCTTTGTTGAAACCTTTCTCAACCAACCGTTTTGTGACTTCTTGAAGACCCTTTGGTACAGCTTCCCGTAATGCCCTATTGAACTCCTCATCATCCTCGTCAAAGTAGGCATCGTTCTTCAGGAGCTCCTGAACTACGTATATATAGCCGTTATATGCAGCAGCTTGGAGGGCATTTTTGTATTCTCCACCTTGTGCGTTCACCTCAGCTCCTTTCTCAATAAGCTGTTCAATCATCATTATGCCACCATAAGCGCGTGCTGCGGCTTGAAGAGGATTTCCATGAAGACCACCTTGGGCGTTGACATTGGCGCCTTCATCAAGAAGCAGCTCGACTGCTTCTCTTCTGCCCTTCGAACAAGCTGCTTGGAGAGCATTTCCATACAGACCGCGACAGGGCGCATTGACGTTCACCCCTTCCTGTTTTAGAAGGAGCTCGATCAAGTAAGTGTTTCCAGTCAAAGCGGCTGCTTGGAGAGCATCCCCATACTCGCCGCCTTGTGCACCGGCATTTGCGCCTCTATCAAGGAGTAGCTTGCATACATCAAGTCGATCTTCCACGCAAGCTGCTTGAAGAGCATTTCCATACCTTCCACATTGTGCATTAACTTTGGCGCCATTGTCTAGCAAGAGTTCGACGATGTCTACGTTGCCGGCATATGCGGCTGCTTGCAGTGCAGTACCCCATGGTCCCCCTTCAGCGTTGACATCAGCTCCGGAATTTAACAGCATTCTAATGACGGATATGCGGTTGCGCGTTGCTGCTGCTTGCAATGCGGTACCATATTGCCCACCTTGCAAATTCACGTCTGCCTCACGCTTAAGTAGCAGTTCTACAATAGTTTCATTGCCCCGTGCTGCAGCTGCCTGTAAAGCACTGCCATGGGGTTCCCCCTGGAAATTGACTGCAGCTCCGCGCCTTAACAGCATTCGAACAACAGGCTCATGATTCTCTAGTGCTGCTGCCTGTAGAGCGGTACCGTACTTTCCGCCACACGTGTTGATGTCGACATTCTTCTCCAACAGAAATTTGACCAGAATAACACTTCCTCCACCAGCGGCGGCCTGTAGTGCGTTCTCAGTGTCCGCTCCATTACTTAACAGAATCTCAACAATTTCATAGTAGCCGTTTCCCGCAGCAATCTCCATTGCGCTCATTCCTTTCCCGTTCTTCGCTCCTGGCTTGGCTTTCATTTGTAGAAGCAATTCTATCATTTCTTTGTGCCCTCTTTGGGCAGCGTGATGCAATGCTTTATTGCCATATTCACCTGCTGCTTCTATAGATACGCCCTTTTCCAAGAGAAGGCGGACAACGCTTCGGAGATCTGAGCCAGAAGCAATGTGTAACAACTCTGGACGAGTAGTATCTGAACTCCGGAGCTTATTCGTGACTAATTTGTAAATTTCCCACCAGTGCTCGAATAGCTGGTCAACTGCGTCGAATTTTTTTACAAGATGCTCTTGTAATACCCCGCGCTTTTCAGCTTTCTCGGCATGAACGAACCAAAACCTAGCAGCGTAGTCGATGAACTTGAGATAGCGGTTTAATTGATTGTGCCCCTTTTCCGGCTTCACATCTTCCCATTCTACTTTTACTTTTGCAAGTCTCAGGTAGTTTACACAGCACCTGCAGAGTCGATCTTGGCTTCGGCCAATGATCTGATCGTGAGGTAAACTCATCATCTGTCCAGTACGTTGACAATTGGGATTGTCGTCGGTCTTCGAGACTAAAAATGCGAGCCCCCTCATGTTCATGAAATCATTAACAGATTGGTGAATGAATTGGACGATAACTCTGGCCTCGTGAAGGATCACCTCGGCAAGGCCACCTGAGAGACTGTTAACAGATTTCTTCATCTGCTCATATGTTTTTACTGAGCGCTTTGTATCCTGGTAGGATTGCAGTGCTGGAATATTGTCGGCCTCGTCGAAAGCCATAGCAAAACGTATCTCATCTACCGTCAACGGCCGCTCAGCCAGGAAAATCCATTGCATCAAATGCAATGTATTCTTGCGGTTTTCAGGTTCAATGATATTGTTCAGGATGTGTTCATAAACAGCGCCTAATTCGCGTGGTACCTTTTTCAGCATCTCCTGGATCTCGCTCGGGGACTTTCCCTCGTCGTAATTTTTTAGGGCCAGTTGCACTACAAGTCGTGCCCATTGGAAAACACCCGAAGCATTGCTGACGATTTCGTGCTCGATCTCGTTAAATGATTTTGAGTATGATTCATTCTTTCCCTCTCGAGTGTTTGCTCTGAGTTTGAATTGGACATAACTGGAAATATCTTTGTAGTTGTTGTCCTCTACTCGGACCTCCAGATTGGGGGTAGCGGCTATTACTGGATAGTGGCGACAAGAGATGCATATTGCCGCCATGTTGTTCGCTGCATGTAGACGATCATTCAATTCGTGGAAATAATCGACAAGCTCTTGCGTCTCAGGACCCGCTTCATCTAGAGCATCAATGAAAATGACCACTTTTCGGGTTTTTGCAGCAGTAAGAATGGCGTTGAAGAATAAATCTTGCAGTTCGCCTAATTGCCATTCCCACCCTTTCCCTACTTCACCGAAGACTTCCTTCTCTTGGAAGGCTTTCCGAATTGATTCTCGTATTGAGCTGTCCCTAGTATATAATTGATGTAACAAAGCCCGAAACATGCCTATTGAGGTCTTCTGCAGGGCAGCACCTCGTCCATGGAAAAAGAACTCGAGGCTCAGGTTCTCTTGATCTGGAAGAGCCTTTTGGAACATCCGGTAAATGAATGCCAGAAGAGTCGATTTTCCCGCGCCTGGCTTACCTTTGATCCACAAGAGACCGCGTTGTTTACTGAGCCAGTCCTTGTATGACTCATTTTCGAGTATCCAACCACAAGTGTTTGGATGAGCTTTGTCAGCCTCAGATCGTCGGGAATGCATTTCTAGAAAGGCTAACGATTTCAGGCACGCTCAAAGAAGTTAGAACGACCACCTCTATTATAATGGTGAATTGACGTCTCACATATGTCTTCGGAAGAAAATTCTTTTATGTCTAAATGATATAAATATTGTCAGATGCTTTAATCTCCTCTGGTTCTCGAAAGGTTGAGAAATCTACGACTGACTTTCTCTGACCTGCGTAGTGTATCTTACAAGCACGTCCAAAATACTCTTATATCCATCACTAGAAGCATTTCCGAACCTACAAACAGTCGTGTGGTCGCACCCGTCCATTGGCACAATTAACTCCTCGTCTATGTTCATTACGCCTGTGTGCTTATCAACAATCTGTGATCGGCATGAATTAGCTGTCACTGTAAGTGTAAAGTTTTGTTTCCCTTATAGACACTTACCACTTCGTGTAGACCTGGCATAATGGCTTGTTCGACGAATGAGGCAATTTTGATATTTTTCCTCGAATTCCTAAAATTTGTAGATATCTCATGTAATGTCTTCGATTCCTTTTCAAGCGCTTCAACAAGATCCCTCCTCGGTTTTCCTGTTTTTTGTCTTTTTAAAATGCTCATGATGGGAAAACTCGCGTAGCTGGCAAGTTCGACTAGCTGCAGTGGCAAGTTTAAGAGTGAAGTAATACCAGCACCGTGATGAGGAGTGCTAAGAAACAGTATGGCAGATACAGCTTTCTGGATATCACCATAGTCCACGTCATCATTGCGGGCCATTATGATTGCCTCCTCACTGTCAGCAAAGGTCTTAAGATTGTACCTTATACAATTGACTAACCTGCTTAGCTACGATGCCTCCCATACTATGGCAGATAAATATGATAGGCCGAGAAGGATTCTTAAAAAAAAAATTAGTAAAGCTGAGTCCAACCACATCCCGCCATCAAGCAAGATGCTCAAAAGTATTCACAAGGCATAATAACCTCTAATTGCCTCCTTACACGCGCTAAACCGTTTAACAATGATCTTGCGAAAGAATTGATATCTCCTGTGTCTCTCGTCCAGAGAACGTCGGCAGAATATCCGAAAGTAAAGATTCGAGCTCCCGGGAAAGCTGTTGGTAGGTAGTCTTTGAGCCAATTCGTCCCATTTTTGTGCGTCCATGTGTTAAAAGCATCCCCAGTTATGCCATGTATCGCGATGATATCCAATTGCGGAACAGCATCCGCATTGAGGTCGTTTTCATTGAGGAGTATTAGACCGATTTGTCTTTTATGACTAGGAACCGCACCATCTGCGGGAAGGACAACACCACCTGGAGGAGGGACGACATCACCTGGAGGGACGACATCACCTGGAGGAGGGACGACACCGCCAGGAGTAGATATCACACCATTTCGAAGAGGATGCTTTGTCTTGAAAAAGGATCGCAGTTGCTTGAAGGCCATTCAGGTTCTGCAGACAACAAGAGTCAGCACTATCCACAAAGCTTGATTCCGAACTTAATATGCCACAAAATAGTAGGGCAGACGGACATCTAAAGCCCATCACCTTGCACGAGGAGGAGGAAGCATGCATATACACTTACTGTTCGCCTTGCGCGCAAGCCTTCAATCGGCCCCTTAATCAAATCTTCGCAACAGCACGATCAGAAGATCAAATGTAAAGCGCGTACAGGTCAGAAAGGTTCTAAAAGAGTGTTCCCAAGGGTGAAAAATCATATATAGATGAAGATAGGTTGTACACATGCTCGTCCATGGTGGTAAGTCGCATCTTAAATAGGCTTCTTCTGCGAAAGGCTTTCAACATAGTCGTCGGGAGCTGCCTCGGAGGCTGCCTCGCGTTTACTTCCAAAGGGTTGCGTGTTGGCGTCTCAGGTCCCCTGTTCATTGGCCATGGCCTCGCTATATCGCTGAATAATAAGCTGATACCGCCACAGCAGTCTCCAAGTCTGGCAAAGGACTGGCGCTTACGGCACGAAGCCCTCCTCTGCTCGCTGGTGTGGCACACTCGTTGCTTACACAGCATTTGTTTGCTGCAAAACATGGTGATTGTGTACCTGTCATTATCTATCAAAAGTTCATATGAGACAAGTCTTCAAAACTTGGTACGAAATACATTTGCTAAACGGGTTCGGCGCCTTCCGATGCTGCCTGTTCTATTTCAGGCTCGCACTTATTGATTTGATGAGTACTTGATACGCCTCTACACTGCGGTCTTTCTGCCAGCGGAGACAGGCTAAGATAGTTGATGCTTAGGGGGATGATTGAGATCTCGGTCGTGTCTAAAACGTCGTATTCTTAGATTTATCACACTATTAACCTCAGGACGGAAAGCAAGGCGGAGAGTCAAACATCCTAAACGCAAACTCAAGCTGAGACAATCTAGAGACAAAACAAAGCTGATGAAGTTGATGTTCTCTAACATGATGTTGAAGATCTTACTTAGGTGACGTTGCACCACCACCATGATACAGACGGTACGGCCCGTCAGTCCCAATTTGGCCTAGCACCAATTCTTTCGACATACTTGCATAATCAATACTTCACAGGAAAGTACGGGGAAAGGAAAGAAGAAGGGGATCGGCAGGCCACTAGGCGTTTAGGACGAAGGAACATAACCCGTTCCGTTATTTGCTTTTGTCACTATCATCCATATCATATAGGTGCCACGTGGGAAACTTGCTTAAGCTACCACTCATCGGTTCCTAGGTTTGAATCATTCCATTTGTGGGTTGTGGACGGTCTGCGGGAGGCGGGAAGAGGGGTTGTAGTTGCATGGCTGTTACATCTATATACATGAGAAATGAGAACGTGACAGCAATTCTAAATGTATCAAGGTGACTGCAGGACCCCGTGATACTTGCGATTCTAAATAACCATTCCCTTCCCCGGCCGTGCCTTTTCATACCCACACCATCGAATACCTTGAAATGATATCCCCTGATCTGCTGCCCGTGTCCATATTAGATTAGCTTCAATGTCTCAAACAGCATTTTATGCTCTCCGCTCCGCCAAAGCACCAACATACACCCGCAACCCCGTCCATCCATCAAATGCAACATTTTGCTTCAGTCTTCACCTCCAATCGAGGCCTAAACGCAGTAGATATGCATCCACTTCTATCATATTTCCGTTCGATTGCGGGTTTTCTTTCAGGTTCCTCATATCCCGGCCTATGCAATATAAAGTGTAGATTGGTTTGAGGCCGTTAGAACGACCCAGAGAGAGGACTCGGTATGAGTGTAAGGAAGGTCGGAGAAGAGGTGTTGATAACGGGGACGATCCCGTGGATTTAGTTGAGTGGGGGATGCTTTTTTGGCAGGCAGTTGGAGTGGGATAAACAGGGCTGGGATGGGAATAGATTTGATCATAGTGGGGACTAGTTTGTGCACATTTCAAGAAGTGAGTCTGTGGTGGATGGGGCAATGCATAAGTGCTTTGATCTCTGTGTAAGCTGCGTATGAAAATAGTCTATAGATATAATATGTATACTTCTAAGCAGGATTTCTATATGCTACATAAATGAGTGCCGTACATAGCAGTGATATAAACATTATATCAATACGCATCATCCATTTCCATAAATGCCAGGTCTATTAGATTGTCCTTTTGTCATATAACACAGGACTCTTTCAGTGTGTCTCTGTTGGGTATGTCCTTGCAGTTCCATTCCTTCTGAGAATTTCAGACAATGAAAGAGATTCTCTGTGCTAATCGTTTTCTTTCCCTCTTCAAACAGCACGTTGCTACCAGCTCGATCAGCTTTCTTCAAACGGCATTGTGGACGACCAATAACATCTGAAGAGCCAAATATCATCAGTAAGGCATGTGATGATAACACTAATAGACTGACAATGCCATCTAAATCGTGGCATATCTGGATTCAAATCATCTCGATGTTTACGAGTGTTTTCATAGCGCATATCTTGACTGGAGATCTTCTATATCTTCCAGGTGATCGTCCAGCCGCTGTATTAGCTTGGGTGCTTGTTGCTTGTTAGGCTCAGTTGTCAGGGGAAGATCAGTTTGTCCCAGGCTAGTCCCTCCCTGCGCAGTATCTCCACTTTCAGTCTCTTCCGGATCCACTATCATCCCACTGGACTTGCTGCTTTCTAAGGGGCCTTTGCCAACCATGAAATTTCGAAGTTCCTGAAGACCTTTTGCGGCGGTAGCCTTTAGGGTTGCGTTGAATTCTTCCTTCATTATATGATCCTGCGCGCCATTTTTCAGCAAGAGCAAGGCCACATGTATATGACCCTTAGATAGAGCTGCTCGGAGGGGATTGCCCCATTCTCCACCTTGTGCGTTGACGTCAGCTTTGTTTCGTATCAGAAGCTGAACTATGCCAAAGTCGCCGCCTGCAGCAGCTGCCTGAATAGCACTTCCGAATTTCCCCCCTTGCGCATTTATATCTGCTCCTTTCTCCAAGAGGAACCCAACTACGTCGGCGCGGTTCCAGTACGCAGCTGACTGGAGCGCGGTCCCATATTGACCCGCTTGTGCATTGACTTTCGCCCCTTTTTCTATCAGTAATTTTGTCGCAGCAAGATTTCCTGACTCCGCCGCAGCTTGGAGGGCATTGCCGTGTGTACCACCCTCAGCATTGACATCAGCCCCCGCATCAATCAATAAACCAATAGTGGTCATATTGGCCATTTCCGCAGCTGCCTGGAGCGCACTACCAAGACGCCCCCCCTGTGCATGGACGTCAGCGCCTTTCTCTAGTAGTAGTTTCACAATACGGTCGCTATCAAAGCCTCTCCCAGCCGCTGCTTGTAGAGCACCGCAGTATTCGTCGCTGCGCGCATTGATATCAGCTCCATGACTTAGCAGTTCCTCAACGACTGCCTCATGCTGACCTCTGGCAGCATAATGTAAAGCAATGCCGTGCGCATCTGAAACTCTGTTAACATCCGCTCCGGCTCCGAGTAAGAACTTGACCAGCGCAAGATTTCCCTTTAGAGCGGCACCTTGCAATGCGTTATCATTGATGTCTGCTCCCCCGTTTAATAACATTTTAACAATCTCAATGTCCCCAAATTCAGCTGCCAGCATCAAGGGAGACAGGTCATCATTATTCCTCGCGCTTACATCCGAACCCGCTTCTAAAAGCACCTTTGTCAACATTTTGTGACCTCGACGTACAGCATAATGTAGTGGTCTATTGCCCCAGATGTCCGCCTCTTCAATATCTGCATTTTGCTGCAGGAGGACGGAGACTACGGTCTTCAGATTCGCGCCTGATGCAACATGCAACAACTTCGCCCCTTCCTGAGGACAGTAGATCGAGAACTCGTCCATTAGGATATAGGTTTTTATCCACTTCGTAAGGATCTCGGGAGGCGGGGCGAATTGCTCGATGAGGGTCGCCTGTGTGATTCCGAGGCGTTCAGCCTTCTCGGCATGCAAGAACCAAGATTTTGTTGCGTAATCTAGAAATGGAAGCAGTTCGAGATTTAGAGTTGTGCCCAACATCTGGCTCAACTGTACGTCCTCGAGCTTGAAATAGGTGATACATGACCTTGCCAATCGGTCATGGCTCCTGCCAATGATATCATCTTCGGAAGACACCAATGCCCTTTTTGTATTACGAGTACCAGCAATGCCAGTTGAAACTGATTCCAAGAATATGAGCCCGCCAGATAGGAAGAAGTCATTGACCGACTGATGAATGAACTGAACAATCTTCTTTCCCTCGTGATTCTGGACCTCAGCCAAGCCACCAGACCAACTCGTAACGACAAGTACCATGAGATCATCTGACTCTACGAAGTCTTTTACATCTGCGCAGGCTATTGGTGGCGGAGACCCATGTATATCATCAGAGGCAATAGCGTAACGCATCTCGGTCACTGTCAAAGGTCTCTCGGCTAGAAATATCCATTGCATTAAGTGTAATGTCCGTTTTCGAAAGTAGGGCTTAATGATTTTGCTGAGAATATATTCATATACATCTTCCAGCTCATCTGGAACTGTTGCTAGTATTCGGAAGATTTCGGCTCTTGAATCCCCATCGTGGTAGTGGTCAAGAACGATAGGAATAACTAGACGAGCCCATTGAAAGATTCCCGCGGCCTTCATAATAATTTTCTCCTCTAGTTCGCGCCAGGTTTCAGAGTCTAAATCGCCGGGCTCTCTCCGGACCTCTGACTGAAGCGTGGCGCGGACGTACTTCGATATGTCATCTTGGTTGTGATTCTCGACCACAACATCTAGGCCTGGAATCTTAGCAGTGATTGGATAATGGCGACATGAGATGCAAATTTTTGCCGTGCTACGTGTTTCGCCAATTTTGTCGTTTAGAACGTGGAAGAACTTAATGATAGCTGGCGCGTCTGGGCCGGCTTCATCGAGTGCATCAATGAAGATAGTTACCTTCCGGGACTTGGCAGCCATGAGAATGGCATCTGAAAGTAGGCTTTGCAGCTCAAGAGGCTGCCATTCCCAACCAGTCCCGACATCACCGTACTTGACTTTGTCGTTAAAAAGGTGACGAAGTGGTTCTCGTATCGACCTATCTCGGATAAACATTTGGTATACCAGCGACCGGAACATGCCTATTGAGGTTTTCTGTAACTTTTCACCGCGTCCATGGAAGAAGAATTCCAGCCGTAAATCCGGCTGACTAGGACTGCCATCCTGTAGTGTCCGGTAAACGAATGCCAGCAGAGTCGACTTTCCTGCCCCTGGCTTGCCTTTTATCCACAACAGGCCGTATTGGTTGCTTAACCACTTTGTATACGAATCATGCAGAAGTATCCATTCGCAGGTTCTTGGGTGTGCATTGTCTGCCTCAGACCGGCGGGTATTCATCTCTAGAAAGGTTAAGGTTTTAAGGCAAGCTACAGGGAGTTAGTACGGCGAATAACCATGAAATTGGATCACGTCTCACATGTATCCTGGGGAGAGAGTTGATTTATGTCTATGAAATAAATGGTCAGATCATCTAATGTCCTTTGACATCTAAAAGGTCGAGAAAATTACGACTGACTCTCTTTGGCTTCCTCAGCCCAGTCCTGAAGCACCTCAAATATGCTCTGGTATCCAAAACTAGAATCACCGTCGAATCTACATATAGTACTATGGTCGCACCCGTGCATTGGCACGATTCGCTCGCCAGGAATGCCCATAGTGCCTGTGCTCTCATCAACGATCTGTTAGGTACAGATTAGCTTCTGCTCCATATGCTGATTCTACCCATGTTAGAGCTACTAACAACTTTCTTTAAAGGATAAGTAAAGGATTTTTCGATAAATGAGGCGATTTTGATATCTTTCATTGAATTTCTGAAATTCCTGGAAATCTCCTTCAATGGCTCTGCATCTCTTTCGAGGCCTTTTATGAGATCCTTCCTAGTCTTTCCTGTAATGCTTATAATTGGGAAACTGGCGGAGCTGACTATCTGCATTGGTAACTTGAGAAGTGAAGCAAAACCAGCACCACGATGAGGAGTGCTAAGAAATAAGATGGCAGATACAGAATTTCGAATTTCGCCATAGTCACCGTCATCGATTCGGGCTATTGTGAGAGCCTAAACAGTGTCAGCCATGGTCTCAACAAGAGGGTTTGGGCATCTGCCTAACTTTCTTGACTACAATGCCTCCCATACTGTGACATATGAACATAGTATGCCGAGACCGATGCTAAGTAATATTAGCAAGGCCTAGTATAAACGAACGCTGCCATCCTTGATAATGCTTAAATTAGGCAAGGGAGGATTTACCTTCAATTGCCTTCTCTCACGCTTCAAACCCTCCAACAGTGATCTTGCGAAAGAGTCAATATCCCCGTCGCTCCGAGACCAAAAAACCTCAGCAGGGTATCCAAACGTGAAGATTCGAGCGCCAGGGAAGGCATTTGGTAGGAAATCTCGAAGCCAATTCGTCCTATTTTTATGCGTCCATGTGCTAAAAGCGTCTCCAGTTATGCCATGTATTGCAACAATATCCAACGAGTAGTTGTCCGCCGGTGGAACAGCATCCGTGTTGAGGTCGTTTGGGTTAAGTCGGAGCAGGCCAATTTGTCCTTTGTGAGTAGGAACCGCACCATTCTGAGGTGGGACGATACCATTTTGTGGATGGATCACGCCTCCGGGAGGGATGGCAATTTCTTCTGAAGAGGCTACATCATTTCGAGGAGCATGCTTCGTGTTGAACCATGAACGCAGGTGCTTGAAGGCCATTCGCGTTCTGCAGATCGTAAAGAATTAGCATTCCCTATCCAAAAGGCTTGATCACCACCTTAAAATGCCACAAAACGGCAGGGCGATGGACATGTGACAAGTAATACACCATGCAAGACGAGAAGGGAGCGTACATATCCACTTACCGTTGGCCTTGCCTGCGAGTCTTCAACTGCGGTTATCTTCGCAACGGCACGATCAAGAACACAAAAATGTGCGCACAGGTTAAAACAGTTTGAAAAAGCATCCTCAAGCGTCTACACAACGATATACGACTGAAAGTAGGTCGTACAGATGCTCGTCCATGGCGACAAATCGTATTTTAGGTAGGGTCATCCACGAAAAGCTCTCAACAGAGTCGCGGGGGATGGCTGCGTCGCGCTCACTTTTCGAAAGGTTGCCTATTGGCGTCTCAGGTCCCTGTAAGGAACAGCGGACAAGGCGTTTTCCATTGGTCATGGCTTCGCTATGCCACCAAATAATGTTGTAAACACCGCCACAACTTCCCCAAGTGCAACACTGTCCTCGACGCGCTGATGTGATAAAGAGACGTCTAATATAGCTTCTGTCTCTGCGGACACGATGATCCTAAGCCTGTCGAAGTTCAAGGAGAAATTTGTGTTTTGTACTTTGCTCCAAATACATTTAGGAGCCGGGTTCGGAGCGTACCGAAGCTGGGCGCCTTGCTCTTTGGCAGGCTGCGCTTAATACATACCCACCGCCCCTAGCGAGTGTCTATCATCTTGGCTTGTCCACTGATGGAAAACGACGTGAAATACGCGCTGGAAATGGCAAATGGTTGAGGGCCTGGTCGTGTCTATGGTCTTGAACGCACAATTAGCCTGGGCGCAGAAACAGAAGGTGGAAATTCAAACAACACCAGGGCAAACTCCAAGCTGAGAGGTAAGGAAATAATGTACATCTGATCAAGACGATGTTCTTACAGTATTGATGTTAAAAAAGTTCTTTAGCTTGGTGAGACGTTGCACTGCTGCGATGATACCGACGGTACGGCCCGACAGCCCAATTTGGCCTAGCACTCATTCCATGGCAGTGTTTTGTCTTCATTCGAGAATGTTCTATGTCTTCTAACTGGAAGCAGCTCTACTGTAAGAAGGACTGTAATAGCCATTGAGAGTTCTTCAGTATGAAACCTCCTCCACGTGCTCGATGCTGCCCGATTACATTGGGTGAGGGGCAAGGGTCATTTCCTCGCATGTTAAAATTGATCGCATGACGTCTGCAGCTCGCGTATTGACGGCTACCTGAAATAGTCCGGACATTTTGGATGTCACTTGCCCCTTGAATAGAGCATTTCAATGTCAACCATTGGATAAAGAGGTCTCCTGCAGGACCCTGCGTGCGTACTTCAGATCCCAAATTTCCAG
>Ga0335074_10008023_pt1 | contig 14666 bp, 14 predicted proteins | sample Lox_Sample_23_FD_206715 | JGI IMG/M metagenome (GOLD analysis project Ga0335074, IMG submission 206715) | Soil microbial communities from Loxahatchee National Wildlife Refuge, Florida, United States - Lox_Sample_2.3 | ecosystem: Environmental > Terrestrial > Soil > Wetlands | place: USA...
CAACGCCGCCCGGCGCGCGGTCGGCGACAACGGCGCGGCGCAGGCGGTCATCCGCACCGTCTCGCGCAAGGGGGTGCGGTTTGTCGCCGAAGTGCAGGAGAACGCGGCGGCGACGGCGCCGCGCGCGGTCGCGGTCGCGGCGTTGCTGCCGCCCGGCCGCTCGACGATCCTCGTACTGCCGTTCCGTAACGTCAGCGGCGATCCCGGCCAGGATTATCTGACGGACGCGGTGACCAGCGATCTGACCGTCGATCTGTCGCGCATGCGCGACATCGCGGTGATTTCGGCCGCCACGGCGCTGACCTACAAGGACAGTGCGCTCGACATCCGCCAGATCGGCCGCGAACTCGGCGCCCGCTATCTCGTGGTCGGCAGCATCGGCCGCAGCGGCGAACGGGTGCGCACCAACATCCAGCTGCTCGATGCCGCGACCGGCGAGCAGCTGTGGGGCGACCGCTTCGAGATCCGGTTTGTCGAACTCGACGGGCTGGAGAACGCGATCACCGGGCGGATCGCCGCTTCTCTGAACGTGCAGGTCGTGCGGGCCGAAGGCCGCCGCGCCGAACGGGCAAACCAGCCGGACGCGCTCGATCTGAGGCTGCGCGCGACGAGCCTTTTCTATACTTCCGTCGCGCCGGAGCACACGCTGGCCACCCGCGAGCTGCTGCAGCGCTCGGTGGCGCTCGATCCAAGTTCGGCCGAGGCCTGGGCGCGGCTCGCCGAACTGATCGCCTCGGACTATCTGGTCTCCTGGAACAACGCCGGCGAGGAGCAGCTGCGCGAGGCGGAGGAAGCGGTTCACAAGGCGCTGCTGCTCGATCCGAACCTCGCGCTGGCGCACGTCGCGCACGGGCTCATCGCGCGGGCGCGCGGCGAGCATCACTCATCGCTGGAGGCGTTCAGCCGAGCCGTTGAACTCGATTGCAATTTCGCGTTCGCCTATGCCCACAAGGCGAATGAACTCATCCTCGTCGGGCGACCGACGGAGGCGCCGCCGCTCGTCGAGCAGGCGATCAGACTGAGCCCGCACGACCCCTCGATCGGCGTGTTCTACTGGATCATCGGGCGGGCCTATTTTTTTACCGGGCAGTATCAGCAGGCGATCCCGTGGCTCCGCAAATCGGTTGAGACCCGGCCGAACCTGTGGTTCAACCGCCTCTATCTCGTCAGCGCCTGTGCCCTTGCGGACCTGCCGGAGGAGGCGGCACGCGCGTTGTCGGACTTCAACCGCCGCTTCCCCAGCCCGGTCTACACGCTTGCTGTCGTGCGGGCGCGCGAACGCGCCGCCCCGAACGACAACTCGACCGCCCTCGCCGCCTCCCGAACGTTCCACGAGGGCCTGCTGCGCGCCGGCATGGCCAGGGACTGACCGGCCGCCCGGATCACGCCGTTTGCGCGATTACCGGCGGGCGTGTAAATAATGCCGCGACAGGTCAGCGCAGGAAGCTCCGGCGATGAGAAGCAGCAGCGACGACCCGCTGTCCGGCGCGCGGGCGCTCTACCAGAGGACCATCAACCCGGCAAGGACGCAGGAAATCCGGCGCCTGCTCGACCAGTCGGCGGCGGAAACCGCCGCCTACTCGGCGATCACCGCGCTCTGCCAGTATTTAAATCACTGGCCCGACGCCGGACCCGCGGAGGTGGCGAGCGCCGAGGCCGCCGTCGAGCTGGCCTTGGCGGACAGCCCGCAACGCTTTATCGCGCATTACGCGCAAGGGTTCCTCTACCGTACCAGAGGACAGCACGAAGCGGCCGTCAACGCGTTCGACGAGACGATCCGCCTTGCCCCCGAATTTGCTCGTGCATATGCGCAAAAGGGCGAGGATCTGGTGTTTCTCGGCCGCGTGGCCGAAGCGATCGTGGAGGTGCGGCGCGCCCTGGAGATAAGCCCGCAAAGTTCGGTGCGCGGCTATTTCTATTGGGTCATGGGCCATGCCTATTTTGTCATGCACGAAGATGGCGAGGCAGTCCGCTGGCTGCGGGATTCGGTCAGGAATTGGCCCGATGTCTGGTACAACCGGCTTTATCTCGTCAGCGCCCACGCGCTGGCAGACGAGCTGACGCCGGCGCGCCGGGCTTTGCAGACGTTCAACCGGCGGTTTTCCTCCTACCGGATCGCCAACGTCATCGAAAGCGAAAGCGTCGTGCCGGACGACAATGCCGCGATCCATGCCGAGCGTGAACGGTTTCACGACGGGCTGCGCCGCGCCGGCATGAACCCGTAAGCGCCGGCGCCGCGCCGGGCGGCGGCGGTGCGACATAATTGGCCTGCCGTTAAAGCAATGCTCCGGACACCTCGTCCGGTGATAAATCTTGTCGAAGAGGCGGGGCGAAATCCCGTCGATGAGGGAGGATTGCCATGAGCCTGGGAGCCGTTGCTCGCCTGAACCCCGGGGCGGCGGCTCGCCGCTGCATCATCGCCGGGTTCATCGGCTTTGCCGTAGACTTCTTCGATATCTATTTGCCGGCGATGGTGCTGACGCCGGTTATTAGCTTTTTTGAACCGAAAGGGGTGAGCAGCACGGTCACGACGACGATCTACTATTTCACCGTCGCGACGACGCTGCTCGGCCGCCCCTGCGGCGCGATCATTTTCGGCCACTGGGCCGACAAGCTCGGCCGCCGGGTGGTCACGATGATCAGCATCGCCGGCTTCGGCACGCTGACCGGGCTCGTCGCTTTCATCCCCGGCTATGCGACGATCGGGGTCTGGTCGCTCGTGCTGCTGCTGGCGCTGCGTTTTATCGGCGGTATTTTCATGGGCGGCGAATACACCTCGAACAACACGCTGGCGCTGGAAATGGTGCCGAAAGCCCGCCGCGGCTTTGTCGGCGGGCTGCTGCAGGGCGCCTTCCCGATCGGGTTCGGCGCGGTCTCGCTGACCGCCTCCGTCATGCTCGCGGTGACGACGAAGGCGCAATATCTGGCCTGGGGTTGGCGCGTGCCGTTTCTGATCGGCGCGGCACTGGCGTTCATCTTCCTCGCCTACTATCGCACGGTGCCGGAATCGCCGCTGTGGCAGGAGAGCGAGAAAAGCGCGGCGCCGTTGAAAGAGGTGCTGTCGGGCCATCATCTGCGCAATCTCGGACAGGTGTTCCTGATGATGAGCGGCTTTTGGCTGGTCGGGCAGCCGGGCGCGGTGCTGCCGAGCATCATGATCCAGCATCTGCACATCCCGAGCGAGACGACCTCGAACACGTTCCTCGTCGCCAGCATCGCGCTGTTCTTCGGCTTTGTGTCTTATGGCCTGCTCGGGCAGGCGATCGGGCGGCGGCGGGCGATCGTCGTCGGTGCGCTGATCGTGCTGATCGTCGTGCCGATCCTCTACTACGCGATGATCGCGTATGCGCTTTCCGGCGGCTCGCTGCTCGTCACGACTGTGCTCGCCGGCGCGACCCAGGTCGTGTCGCTGGCGCCGTGGGGCATCGTTACGTGCTATATCTGCGAGCGATTTCCGACCCATGTTCGCGCCAGCGGCTACGGCATCGGCTACTCGCTTGCGATCATCATCCCGTCCTTTTCCGGCATCTACCTGTTATGGCTGGCGCATGTGATGCCCTATCTCTACACGCCGATCGTGCTCGTCGTGCTGGCGCCGCTGCTGATGATCGCCGGCGCCTTGCTCGGGCCGGAGACGCGCGAAGTGGAACTGCATCTGCCCGATCTCGGCCGCACGCCGATCGCGGCGGCCGCGCCGGCCGGGAGGTAGCGGGCCGCGGGGCGGCGCCGCGGGTCAGGCGGGGCAGGTCTGCGGGCGCCGCGCGACGAGCGATTCGATCAGTTCGAGAAACTGCGAGATCGCGATCGGTTTTGCCATATAGGCATCGCAGCCGCTCGCCATGATCGTTTCCTCGTCGCCGCGCGTCGCAAACGCCGTTGTTGCAATGATCGGGATGTCGTGCGTCTCGCTGTCGGCCTTGAGGCTCTGGGTGACTTCCAGCCCCGACATGCCCGGCAACTGGATGTCCATGATGATCAGATCGGGGCGCTGCCGGTGCGCCATTTCGAGGCCGCTCTGGCCGCTGTTCGCCTCCAGCACCTCATAGCCTTCGGCCGCGATCATCGCGCTGAACAATTTCATGTTGAGCGGGTTGTCCTCGACGACAAGGACCCGCTTGCGCGCGCTCGCGGGGTCATGCGGAGCAGCCATCAGCCCGACTCCCATTGGGCGGTATCTCACCCCGCCTACGCTAGCGCGAGATCGTTAGTTAACTCTTAACCAGGAATCGCCGACCGTGGCGGCGAGCCGTCAGCTGTCGTACGCGATCATCGTCGTCAGCGGCACGCCGATGCGCTGACGGCCGCCGAGAAAGGTCAGTTCGATGATGCAGGCGGCACCCTCGACGGTGCCGCCCTGGCGCCGCACCAGTTCGATTGCCGCCTGCATCGTGCCGCCGGTCGCGATCAGGTCGTCGAGCACGACGACGCGCTGGCCGGCAGCGATCGCATCCTCCTGCATCTCGATCGTGTCGCTGCCATATTCGAGATCGTAGGTGTGGCGCGCCGTCCGGCCGGGCAATTTGCCCCTCTTGCGCACCATCGCAAAACCGCAGCCGAGCGCATAGGCGAGCGGCGCCGCGACGAGGAAGCCGCGCGACTCGATGCCGACCAGCAGATCGGGCCGCATCGGGCCGACCGCGACGGCCATCGCCTCGACCATTGCGCGCCACGCCTCGGCATGCGACAGCAGCGTCGAGATGTCGTAAAACAGGATGCCGGGCTGCGGAAAATCGGGAATTGCCCGGATGTGCTGTTTGAAATCCATTGCTCGCCCTCGCGCCTGCCGCGCCTTGCCGGGTGCCGTTCTCGCCGCGGCCGCGAAGGATCGGCGGCAGCGCACGGCGCCCGTTGCGGGATAGCCGGTTTTCGCGTAGTTGGGAAGGCGGGAACACAGTGCGTTGACATCCTTGGCGGCGGAGCATGGCGTCGGCAGCAAGCATCTTCGCCGTTGAAGACGGGCGCGCGTTCGTATTGCGCGCCGAAGGCAGCTGGCTGGTCGGCGACGCCGGCCCGCTCGACGGCCGGCTGCGCCAGTTGAGGCTGCCGAGCGGCCGGCAGGTGCAGCTCGACCTCGCCGGCGTCGATCGGCTCGACACCGCCGGCGCCTGGCTCGTGCTGCGCACCGAACAGGCCCTGGAAGCGCGCGGCAATACGGTCGCCGTGACGAATGTCCGGCCGAGCTTTGCGCCGCTTCTCGCGCAGTTGCGCGAGCACGGCGCGGTGTCGCCGCTGCCGCATCCGATCCCGCCGCATCACACGTTCATCGGCTTTCTCGCGCGGCTCGGCGAGGTGACGACGATGCTGGCGCGCCGCGGCTATGCGATGCTCGGCTTCGGCGGCCTCGTCTTCACGACGATCGCGCGCCTGTCGTGGCGGCCGGGGCGGCTGCGGCTCACCGCGACCTTCGTCCAGATGGAGCAGACCGGGCTCGACGCGATGCCGATCGTCGGCATGCTGTCGTTTCTGGTCGGCGTCGTCATGGCCTATCAGGGGGCCGACCAGCTGCGCCGGTTCGGCGCCGAGATCTATACGGTCAACCTGCTGGGCATTTCGATCCTGCGCGAATTGGGCGTGCTGCTGGCGGCGATCATCATTGCCGGCCGCTCCGGCAGCGCCTTCACCGCGCAGATCGGCACGATGCAGGTCAACCAGGAGATCGACGCGCTGCACACGCTCGGCCTCGACCCGGTCGAGGTGCTGGTATTGCCGCGCGTGTTCGGGTTGATGCTGACGTTGCCGCTGCTCGTCTTCTATGCCGACGCGATGGGTCTCCTCGGCGGCTGCCTGATGACCTGGGGCACGCTCGGCATCAACGTGCCGGCCTTTCTCGATCAGCTGCGCGGCGCGATCACGATGTGGACGCTGTGGATCGGCGTCATCAAGGCGCCGTTTTTCGCCGCGATCATCTCGATGGTCGGCTGCTACGAAGGCTTCAACGTGACCGGCAGCGCCGACAGCGTCGGGCGTCTGACGACGCAGTCGGTCGTCGAATCGATCTTTCTCGTCATCGTTGCCGACGCGGCGTTCTCGATCCTCTTTTCGCTGCTGCACATCTGATGGACGGCGCGCCCGACGATATCGTCATCCGGGTCAAGGGACTGGAGACCCGGTTCGGCCAGCAGATCGTGCATGACGGTCTCGACCTCGAGGTGCGGCGCGGCGAGGTGATCGGCGTTGTCGGCGGCTCGGGCAGCGGCAAATCGGTGTTGCTGCGCGCGATCATCGGCCTGAAACGCCCGGACGCCGGCGAGATCGACGTGCTGGGCCGCGAGGTCTGGCGGCTCGACGAAGCGGCGGCCCGCGAGCTGGAGCGCCGCTGGGGCGTCCTGTTCCAGGACGGCGCGTTGTTCAGCTCTCTGACCGTCATGCAGAACATCGAGGTGCCGCTGCGCGAGCATTGCCCGATGCCGGCGCGGCTGATGGACGAGATTGCCACGTGCAAGATCGCGCTGGTCGGGCTGCCCGAGGCAAGCGGCGACAAGTTTCCGGCGCAGCTTTCGGGCGGCATGCGAAAACGCGCCGGCCTTGCCCGGGCGCTGGCGCTCGATCCCGAGATCCTGTTTCTCGACGAGCCGACGGCCGGCCTCGACCCGATTGCCGCGGCCGAATTCGATCGCCTGATCGGCGACCTGAAGGCGAGCCTGGGCCTCACCGTGTTTCTCGTCACCCACGACCTCGACACGCTTTATGCGATCTGCGACCGCATCGCCGTGCTGGTCGACAAGCGCATTCGCGTCGGCACGCTGGCGCAGCATCTGCAGGACCCCGACCCGTGGTTTCAGGCCTATTTTCACGGCCCGCGGGCGCGGGCGGCGCTGGCCGCGGGCGCCGCCGCAGCGCAGCCGGTCGCGCCGGCGGGGGCAAGGATCGGATAAGACGCGGCCAGGATAAGACATGGAAACACGAGCTCATTACGCCGCGGTCGGCGCCTTTGTGCTGGCAATGGTGTTCCTCGCCTTTGCCGCGGTGCTGTGGCTGGCGCGCGGCGCACTGAACGCCGAGGTCGCGCGCTACGACATCTATTTCCAGGGACCGGTAACCGGCCTGCGCATCGGCGCGGAGGTCGATTACAACGGCGTGCCGGTCGGCAAGGTTGTCGATGTCCGCATCGACCCGCGCAATGTCGGCCTGATCCGCGTGCGGGTCGAGATCAACGATGACGTGCCGATCAAGGTCGATGCGCGCGCCAGCGTCGAGAGCAACATTCTGAGCGGCGTCTCCTATGTCCTGATCGATGGCGGCACACAGGCGGCGCCGCTGCTGCGCCCGCAGGGCGACGAGGAATATGCGGTCATCCGCGCCCACCGCTCGCGCCTCGCCAGCGTCACCGCGCGGGCGCCGGAGCTGCTGGAAAAGCTGAACGATACCGCCGATCGCCTCAACCACCTGCTCGGCGACAAAAACCAGAAGGCGCTGGCCGCGACGCTCGACAACCTGCAGCAGTTCAGCCACGGATTGGCCGAGCGCAACCGCGACATCGCCGATCTGACGCACAATGCGGATGCCGCGGCGCGCGGCCTCGTCAAATTCGTCGATAACGTCAACCGCAGCTATTCCGGCCCCAACGGGCTGGGGCAGAAAGCCGGCACGGCGCTGGCCGATTTCGACCGATTGGCGAAAAACCTCAACAACACCAATGAGCAATTGCAGGCGACGCTGCAGGAAGTGCGGCCCGGCCTGCGCAACTTCAGCCAACAGACCCTCGGCGACCTGCAGGGCCTCGTCGCCGATGCGCGCCAGCTGGTGTCGGGGTTGAGCCGGGTGTCGGACCAGATCGAGAACGACCCGAGCCGAGTCCTGTTCGGCGACCGGCGGCAGGGATATACGCCGCAATGAGCGCGCCGCCGGCGCGGCTTGTCCGCGCGCTGCTCGCGGCCGCGCTGCTGTCGGCGCTCGCCGCCTGCGGCGGGCTGTTCCCGACGCCGCCGGAGCGGCAGCTTTACCGCACCGAGCCGCACTTCGCCTTCCCGGCCGGCCTGCCGCATGCCGCCACGCAGCTCGCCGTCGCGATGCCGAACGCCACGGCGGGCCTCGACACGCGCCGCATTGCGCTGAGCATATCGCCGCTGGCGCTCGATTATTACGCCGGCGCGGAATGGGCGGACAGCGTGCCGCTGCTGGTGCGGACGGCGCTCGTCGAAGGGTTTGAAACGAGCGGCGCGGTTGCCGGGGTCGGCGCGACCAGCCTCGGCGCCCGCGCCGATTTCGTCCTGGAGACGGCGATTCGCGATTTCGAGGCGCAATATAGCGCGGCGAAGCAGCCGCCGCGGGTCGAGATCGCCCTCGACCTGAAGCTGATCGCGCTGCCGCAGCGGCAGATCGTTGCCGGCGGCCTCGTGCGTGGCACCGCGACAGCCAGCCGGAACGCGGTTCCGGCGGTGGTTCTCGCGTTCAACGCCGCGCTCGGCCAGGCGGTCACCAATGCCGTCGCGTGGACGGTTGCAAATCCGGCCTTGTCGGGGCGGCGATTGGCGCTAGGATCTCCTTTCGTTCACCCGAGGGCTGCCACCCCGTGACCCGATCCGAGCGCGACGCCGAGGCGGCCGCAACGATGCGGCAATGCCGCGCCGAACTCGCGGCGCGCGGCAGCACGGTCATCGACGAGGTGCTCGGCGCCGCGCCGGCCGGCATCGAGGATTGGCGCCATTATCCGGCCGGCGAAGCCTACGACCCGCGCACCCACGTCCAGTATTTCTATCATCGCCATGCGCGCGCCGCCGCGGCACCGGTGGAAGAGAGCGGGCATTTCCACCTGTTCCTGCGCGGCGAGGGCATCCCCCCCGGCGTCTCGCCGCTGCTGTTCGCCGACAGCGCCGTCGCCGCTGCGCCGCTGCCGCCGCAATCGGCGCCGCTGCGACGCGGCCGACGCGAGGAGGTGTGCCACCTCGTCGCGATCTCTGTCGATGCTGCGGGCGAGCCGGGCGGGCTGTTCACGACCAACCGCTGGGTGACCGGCGAGGCGTGGTATCGCGCCGAGGACATGATCCCGCTCATCGCGCGCATCCGCTTTGACGCGGCGCGGCCGCCGAGCCTGCTCGACCGCTGGATCGCGGCGCTGGTGCAGCTCTATGCGGCGGATATCGCCGAGCTGCTGCGGCGGCGCGACAAGAGCGTCCTCGACTGGCGCTGGCGCTGGCCGCGGCGCAATGTTTTTGAGGACCCGCGGCTGGAAATCCCGTCGCATTGTGCGATCGATCTCGACGCTCGGCTCGCGGCGGCGGCGGGCGAGGTGGCGCCGGCGGCCATGCCGGCGATCTGGCGCGGCTTCCCACTGGCCGCCGCCGACGGCTGGGGCCGCTAGACGGGCGCCCCTGATCTGCCGGAAGGCCGGTTGACGCGGCGGCGGCGTGGACCGATCGTAGCGGCAAATATCGCTGGAGGGCCGCCATGAAAGTCGGGATCGCGCTCAACATGCTGTGTCAGGCGGGGCGCTCGGACGCCTCGGTCGTCGGCGAGCATCTGGCGTTGGGCGACCTCGCCGAGCCGCTCGGCTTCGATTCGCTGTTCGCGCTCGAGCATCACTTCACCGGCTATGCGATGTCGCCGGCGCCGACCCAGCTCCTGGCGTATTTTGCCGGCCGCACCCGGCGCATCCATCTCGGCACCGCGGTCATCGTGTTGCCGTGGCATGACCCGGTCAGGATCGCCGAGCAGATCGCGCTCCTCGACATCCTGTGCGGCGGGCGCTGCCTGTTCGGCTTCGGGCGCGGCGCCGCCAGCGTCGAGTACGAAGGGTTCCGCATTCCGATGGGCGAGGCGCGGCCGCGCTTTGTCGAGGCGGCGAAGATCATCGTCAATGCGCTGGCGCATGACAGTTTCGAGCATCAGGGCGAATTCTTTCAGATCCCGCGCACGGCGATCCGTCCCCGGCCGATCTCGCATCCCGAGCGGCGTTTCTATGCGTCGGCGGTCAGCCCCGACTCGGCCGAGATCATGGCCAAGCTCGGCTTCGGCGTCTTGATGGTCATGCAGAACGAATGGCCGAAAGCGGCCGAGTCGATCCTGCAGTATCGCGAGATTGCGACCGCCGCCGGCCATGCGGCGCGGCCGCCGATCATCCTGACCAATGTGTGCTGCGCCGACAGCCGCGCCGAGGCGCACGAGCGCGCCGTCAAGTATCTCGGCCAGAAATGGCAGTCGATCGATGACCACTACCATTTCTCCGACGGCCATCTCGCCACGGTCAAAGGCTACGAGAGCTACGGCCGCATGGCCAAGACCTACGCCAAGATCGGCGAAAGTGCCGAGCAGCGGCAGAAGGCGACCGATTTCTACGTCAAGATCCAGATCGTCGGGACGCCCGCGGATTGTCTCGAACGGATCGGTGAGTTGCAGCGCCTGACCGGCCTCGACCATCTCGTCACCGAATTCTCGTTCGGCGCGATGCCGCACGAGGAGGCCGAGATCAACCTGCGCCTCTTTGCCGACCGTGTGCTGCCGATCTTGCAGCGCGACCCGGCCTTTGCCGGCGGCGGCGCGCCCGACCTCGCGGCGCGCTCGCGTGCCGTCAAGGAGGACCTGTTCGCACCGGCATAAGCGGTGGAAGCGGGCGAGGTGTTTTTCACGGCGACGCCGGTGCTGCGTGGCCATGCCGGTACGCAGCCCGACCTCTACCTGTGCTGGAACGCGGTGCCGACCGCCTGCGCGGCAATCGATGTCGTCGTCCACCTGCACGGCTTCTCGCAGCAGGGCGGCGCGATGCCGCTCGCCGAAAAGGTGCCGCGCAGCGGCCTCGATCTCAAGAGCCGCGGCCGCCCGACCCTCGGCGTCCTGCCGCGCGGCAACTGGATCCGGCACACGTGGTACGATTTTCCAGCATTGCTCGACGGCGGCCTCGACCGTCTCGTCGAATACGCCGTCGCGCAGTTTGCGGCGGGCGGCGGGTTGGCCGTCGACCGGCTGATCGTGACGGCGCATTCGGGCGGCGGCATGCCGGCGATCGACGCCATCGCCGGCGCCGGCCGCGCCCCCGACGAACTCCACATCTTCGACGGGCTCTACGGCCGCGACCCGGCGCAGGGCGACCCGCTGCGCGGCATCGAGATCGTCGATCGCTGGCTCAGCCGGCGGCTGACATGCGAGCCGGACCAGCCGGGCGCGCTGCGCATCGTCTATATCGAGCGGCAGACCGGCGCATTCTCGCGTGCGGTCGCGGCGCTGATCACGAGGCATCTGGAGGTTGCCGGAGCCGCCGCCGCGGCCGGCCTGGCGCGACGCTACCGGGTAGAACGCGCGGGCGTGCCGCACGGCTATGTCGCCGCCGTGTGCGGCCCGGTGCTGCTCGCCGACCCGGCCGGCGACATCGACTGGTCGCGCGTGTGAGCGCGGAGGCGCCGGCCGCACTGCCGCCGCTGCGCGACGTTATCGCCCGCCACGGCCTCGCGGCGCGGCGCAGCCTCGGCCAGAATTTCATCCTCGACCTCAACCTGACGCGGCGCATCGCCCGCGCCGCCGCGCCGCTCGACGAAGCGGATATTGTCGAAATCGGCGCGGGACCGGGCGGGCTGACCCGCGCATTGCTGGCGGAAGGCGCCCGCCGGGTTGTCGCGATCGAGCGCGACCCGCGCGCGCTGGCGGCGCTCGGCGAGTTGGCGGCGCATTATCCCGCGCGGCTCAGCGTCGTCGCCGGTGACGCGCTGGCGCTCGACCCGGCCGCATTGGCGCGGCCGCCGCGCCTCATTGTCGCCAACCTGCCCTACAACATCGCCACCGCGCTGCTGCTGCGCTGGCTCGACGATATCGCGGCTTATGAACGGCTGGTGCTGATGTTCCAGCGCGAGGTCGCCGAACGGCTCGTCGCGACGCCGCGCACGCCGGCGTATGGCCGCCTGTCGGTGCTCGTGCAATGGCTGTGCGAGGCGGAGATCCTGTTCGACGTGCCGGCCGCCGCGTTTGTGCCGCGGCCCAAGGTCGTCTCGTCGGTAATGCGACTGCGGCCGCGCGCCGCGCCGCTGGCGCCGGCGGCCAAGCCGACGCTCGAACGGGTGACCGCGGCGGCCTTCGGGCAGCGCCGCAAGATGCTGCGGTCGAGCCTCAAAGCGCTGGGCCTGCCGGTGGCGCCGCTCGTCGCCGCCGCGGGCGTCGCGCCGACGGCGCGCGCCGAGGAATTGCCGGTCGCGGCGTTCTGCGCGCTCGCCCGCGCCGCGGCGGCGCTGTCGCAAGACGGTTCGCAGACGCGACGCGCACCCTCGGCGGCGCTATAATACCGCCCCGATGCGAGGAGATGCCCGATGCCGCTGACCCAGGAACTCGGCCGGTTTGTCGCCGGCCTGCGCTTTGAAAACGTGCCGCAGGAGGCGGTCGCGGTCGCCCGCACCGGCTTTATCGACACGGTCGCAACAATGATCGCCGGCGCACACGACCCGGCACCGCAGCTGCTGCGGCGCGGCCTGGCGCCGGCCGCGGGGCCGGCGAGCCTCTATTTCTCGGGCGAGTGCGCAGCGGCGCCGGAGGCGGCGTGGATCAACGCCACGGCCGGCCACGCACTCGACTATGACGATGTCGGCTGCCGTGGCCATGTCTCGACCGTGCTCGTGCCGGCGATCATCGCCGAGGCGGAGACGCTCGGCCTCGGCGGCCGCGACATGCTGGCCGCCTACGTCGCCGGCTACGAAAGCTGGGCGGAACTGTGCGAGCGCGACCCCGGCCACCATCACGTCAAGGGCTGGCACCCGACCGGCATCTTCGGCGCGATCGGCGCCGCCGCGGCGTGCGCCAGCCTGCGCCGGCTCGCTCCCGCAGAAGCGACGATGGCGCTGGCCCTCGCCGCCTCGCAGGCCGGCGGCATCATGGCGAATTTCGGCACGATGACAAAGCCGTTCCACGCCGGCCGCGCGGCCCATGCCGGGGTCGTATCGGCGCGCCTCGCCGAACTCGGCTTCACCGCGGCGGCCGACGCGCTCGAACACGGCCAGGGCTTTCTGTCGGCCGTGTCGCCCGACGGCAAGGCCGAGCGCGAGCGGCCGGCGTCGGGCCTCGGCACGGAATGGCAGATCGTACGGCAGGGGATCAGCATCAAGAAATACCCGGCCTGCTACTGCACCCACCGGGCGCTCGACGGGATGCTCGACCTGCTCGCCCGGCGGCCGTTGACGCCGGCCGACATCGCTGCGATTTCGGTCGAGATCAGCAAGACGCATGCGCTGATCCTGCGCAACCATGCGCCCCAGACCGGGCTCGAGGCGAAGTTCAGCATGGAGTTCGCGATGGCGGCGGCGGTCGTGTCGCGGCGCGCCAGCCTCGGCGAATATACCGACCAGTTCGTGCGCCGGCCCGACGTGCAGGAGCTGATGCGCAGGGTCAGCATCGTCACGAACGAGAACTACGACCCGAGCCAGATCGGCGGCTCGGTCTACGACCAGGTGACGGTCGAGCTGGCGAACGGCGAGCGCATCGCCGGCGCAAAGGTCCATCGCGCCCGCGGCCACGCCGAATTGCCGCTGGGCGAGGCGGACCTGTTCGACAAGTTCCGCGCCTGCCTCGACGCCGGTGACGCCAAGATCGCGCCCGATATGCTGTTTGATCGCCTGCGCCGGCTCGAAAGCATCAGCGGCCGCGACCTGACGGCGGTTGGGTGAGCCTGCCGGCGCCGCCGCTGCTCGTCATTTCCGATCGCAGCCAGGCGAAGCGGCCGCTCGCCGAGATCGCCGCGGCGGCATTTCGCGCCGGCTGCCGCTGGTTCAGCCTGCGCGAAAAGGATCTGCCGGCGGAGGAACGCCGCCGGTTGCTGGGCGAATTGGTCGCGCTCGGCCATCGCTATGCTGCGACGATTTCGGTTCACGATGATGTCGACGCCGCGATCGGCGAAAGCGCCGGTGGGGTGCACCTGCCGAGCGGCGGCGACCCGGCGGCGGCGCGGCGGCGGCTCGGGCCGGGCGTGCTGATCGGCGTTTCGGCGCATTCGCCGCAAGAGGCGGCGGCGCAGATCGAGGCCGGCGCCGATTACGCAACGCTCAGTCCGATCTTCCTGACCCAAAGCAAGCCCAGCTACGGCCCGGCTGTCGGCCTCGCGGCGCTGGAAGCGGCGGCGCGCCGGGCGGCGGGGCCCGTCGTCGCATTGGGCGGCATCGACGCCGACAACATCGCGGCCTGCGTCGCGGCGGGTGCGGCGGCGATCGCGGTCATGGGCGAGGTCATGCGCGCCGCCGACCCGGAAGCGGCCGTCCGGCGCCTCCTCGCCGCGCTCGCGACCGCTTCCCGTCGCGCGTAGAATTTGCCGACGCGGCCGTTGCGGAGGATGACCATGGATGCGGATTACGTCGTCATCGGCGCCGGCTCGGCCGGCTGCGTCGTCGCCGCCCGCCTGTCGGAGGACCCGGCCGCGAAGGTCGTCCTGCTCGAAGCGGGGCCGCCCGACCGCGACCCGATGATCCACATCCCGGCAGGCGTGCTGCACCTCCTCAACCACACGAACATCAACTGGAACTACAACAGCGAGGGCGAGCCGGGCACCGCCGGCCGGCCGCTCTATTGGCCGCGCGGCAAGACGCTGGGCGGCACCAGCTCGATCAACGGCATGCTGTATGTCCGCGGCAACCCGGCCGATTACGACAACTGGGCGCAGATGGGCTGCCGCGGCTGGAGCTGGGACGAGGTATTGCCGTTCTTCAAAAAATCGGAGACCTATCGCGGCGATGGCGACCCGGAATTCCGCAGCCGCGGCGGCC
>Ga0335074_10008025_pt1 | contig 14665 bp, 15 predicted proteins | sample Lox_Sample_23_FD_206715 | JGI IMG/M metagenome (GOLD analysis project Ga0335074, IMG submission 206715) | Soil microbial communities from Loxahatchee National Wildlife Refuge, Florida, United States - Lox_Sample_2.3 | ecosystem: Environmental > Terrestrial > Soil > Wetlands | place: USA...
AGGCGCAAGTCGCCGGTCATCTCAAACTCGCCTTAGGTACACCTGCGAACAAGCTGGCGGAATTCGTGGATGCCTTTTCCGAATTCTTGAAGAAAGACGAGAATGAGATTCCAGACGTTCTGGTATTCAGATCGTCCTCGAAATACTGGACGCGCCCGGTGGAAGTCAGACTCCCTTTCAGACAGCTGCGCGAGAGCCTTGAGGCGAGGCTGCAGCGGGTGGACGTGTATCGTGACTTGCCGCGCGGGCGAAAGCGGCCAAACTGGAAGGCAGAGTTTCTCGCCACTTTGAAGGAGGCTTCGCGAGATATTGGCGACGTTCCTCCTCGGGACGTTCAGCGCGCGGTTCGGGAGTACCGCACTTCCAAGAAGGCAAAGCCGGAGATAACCGTTGTCGCAGAAGCGGCGCAAGTCTAGGGGCGTCGTGGACACGTCCGTATTAGTCGCCGGCGTCGCTGGAATGAAAGACTCGGTCCACGAGAGCAACGTTGCGAGTGCGAAGTTCGTGCAGCGCTGGGCGGAAGAACGGCCGTTCGTCTGGCTGATCAGCGATGACATTCTGGAGGAGTACCGAGAAGTACTCGCCAGGCTTGGCGTCCGGCGCCCTCTCATCGGGAATATCGTCAACACGCTGCGAGCCAAGGGTGAACATGTCGAGCCCGGCCCAACTCGCAATCTTTCTCCTGACCCTGACGACAATCACATTTGTGATTGTGCCGAGTATGGAGATGCCGACTTCATCGTCACGCTGAACTCGAAGGACTTTCCTCAAGCATCACTGCGGGCGAAAGTGATTGGCCCTGGCGATCCGCTGCCAGGTCGGCGCACAAGACTTCGGCGTCGGAATTTATGAAACGAGTGACGTGTGAGTGAGCTTGACCTCACACGAATTGCTGCTGGATGACGCCCTCCCTGTCAACTGTGCTGCATCATGTTCCTGCCTTCCAGATTGTCTGCGATCCGGACGCAATCGCTAGCAAACCTCTCCACAAGCCGACTTTTCGTTACTGATCTGTTCGGGGCGGCATCGCAGCATCGAGGCTTGTCGGCGACCTGTGGGGGCTTGACAATGCCGGCTTCATCACGTACACTGAAGGGGATGGAGAAGAAGTTCACACTCAAGGAATTCGGACCTCAGCTGTGGACGCGCGAAAAAGCGCGGCCGATCCGCAGCCGCCTGGGCGATGCCCTTGATAGTCTCAAGGCTGGCGACGTTCTGGCAATTGATGCTTCCGGTGTAGAGGTTTTTGATTTTTCCTTCGCCGCCGAGCTCTTCGGGAAAACACTATCGACATTGGGCGCGGAGTACCCTGGTCGGTTCCTGATTGTAGAAGGGCTCACCGACTGCACGCGCGAAAACCTGACACAGGCGTTGGAGGGTTCGAACGCTCTGATGATCGAGCGAAGCGGGGGCAAGCTCCAGTTGCTCGGCAAGGTCCATCCGGCCGACGAGGCGACGTTTCGGGGGATTCTCAAGGCCGGAGAAGCAGTATCGGCCGGCACCCTCAGCCAGAAGCTCGAAGTTAATCTCACGGCTATGAACGAAAGGCTCTCGAAACTCGGCAGCCTGGGAATTGTTAGGCGGGAAAAGAGTTCGTCGGCCAGCGGCCGGGAGCAGTACGTGTACAAGGTGATGGGATAAAAAATTTGGCGACTCCTTCATTTCATTCAGTGAAGGAGTTGACTGTAACCAGGGCCGCCACCGGGCTACAGGTGGAGAAAAGGAACCAAACAAATGTCTGAACAGAAAGAGCAACTGAAAGTAATCGTTAACTACCCGGCGGCAAAGGGGCCTTTCGAACAAGACCACGCCGCACCGAGCGAGACATTGGCTACGTTGAAAGCAACTGTGCTCAACGCTTTCGGATTAACGGAAGGACAGGTCAACGGAAGCACGTACACCTATACTCTCTTCCATAACAAGACGCCGCTCGAAAACCTGAGCGAAACCATTGGCCAGCTCGCAGGACATGCCGCGACACTCGTGCTCAAGCTCAGCCAGCAGGTGACGCAAGGGTGAGCGACGAGTTCTCAGTTCTGAACCTGCTCGACGACTTCGTGGAAGCGGCGGATACTCCTGACGCCGGCCGGTGGACACTCGAGATGCCTGCCGATCTGGAAGTGCTCGTGACGCTCGCGCCCGCGCGCGAGCCCGGCGAGAAATTTCAGGCAAGGCTCCTCTGGACCAGATACCCGGAGTGTCCGCCATCACTGAAGTTCCGCGATCCGAAAACCGGGCGTATCGACATGCCTCAGGCGTGGCCTGTCGCCCGCGGCTTCAGACCGCAAAATGTTGACGCGTGCGTGAACTGGTGCGCCGAAGGTTTTGCCACACACCCCGAGTGGAAAAATGATGCCCGGTTTCAATGGAATCCCAGCGGCAATCCGTTGCTTTGGGTTTTGCGGCAACTGCAGGAGGAACTCGATGAACATTATCAAGGTCGTTTCAAATGAATAACCGGTATTTCGCCCAGACTCAGCTTTGGCGCATACCCCAGGCCGCAATCGAAGACTCCCTCGATGAAATGGCGCTCGACGGCGCCAAAGACCGCGAAGGGATCGTCTTATGGCTCGGTAAGGACAGCGCCGAAACTACCGACATAACGCACCTGATCCGCCTCCGGGGTCCGCTGGTGGAAAGGCGCAAGGGATTTATCAACATCCATCCGGCGCTGTTCAACGACGTTGCCGATGTCGCGATAGAGCACGGCCTCCGGCTTGTAGGACAGGTCCATTCCCATCCTCCGGGCTACGGCGTGGATCTTTCGCCCACGGATCGTATGTACGGCATTCAGGTGCCTTCTTATCTCTCGCTCGTTGCGCCTGACTTCGCTCGAACCCGACTTCCCGTCCACGACTGGGGCGTGCATGTCTACTCCTGCGAAGCGGGATTCGTCCGCCTCAGCCCCGAGGCGGCGCGCCGCTGCCTGGAAATTAATGACGGTCTACGTCCGCCGATGTTGACCGTGGGAGCCGAATCATGAACTTCGATCTTATTTATAGCCGCCCCGCAAAAACTGCGGCACAGCTCTCGGAACAGGCCGCGGACCGTCACCGGTTTCTGGCCAAAAGGGTGCTGCTGACCGGCGAACCCGAGGTTCTCAACACTTTCAACGGCCGGAATTGCTTCCTTGATGCCGTCGGATTGCTCCTCAGGATTTGCCCGAACATTACAATCCATATCCCGGCGGCTTCTCAGGACCTGAGGGTCATATCTCAGTTATTTTCAAAGCGCATTGCCTTTGGACCAGGCGTGGAATACTGCGATCGAATCGATGACGTCGGGTCCTTCGACGCGATTTTGTCCGTTGGGACGGCCGTGAACCCGGGCCTGCCCTGGACGACCATCAATTCAAATGGCTGGCTTGCGCGGGTGAGTTCCGGCACTCGCGCCCTGCCGGCAGACGTGGGAATGGAGAACCCGGTCGGAGCGTTCGCGGCCGCCAGCCTGGGCGTAGGAGGGGTATTCAAGCGCCTGATCAAACTCAGACCGGAGCGAGGCGAACTCCTCGACGGCTTTTCATTCTCGTTGCGGAGTTATCGCGCCGGAGAAACCGATTGCGGCCCTCAGCTGCCATCCTCAGTCGATCTGGACCTCCTGCTTGTCGGCGCCGGCGCGATCGGAAACGGCGTCGTTCGGCTGCTGTCGCAGCTGCCCTGCCGCGGCCGTGTGGAGATTGTCGATCCGCAGACGTATGGGGAAGAGAACCTCGGAACCTGCATTCTGATGGGACCACAGGACTCGGGCGCCTCAAAAGCGAAGACGTTGGCCACCCACCTGCGCGGGCCGCTCCTGAGGGTGGACGGCTTCGAGATGACGTTTGAGGAATACGCCCGCGAGGCTCGCGCGGTTCCGGCAGTTGTGTTAAACGGGTTGGACAACATTTCCGCGCGCCACCAGGTTCAACGCACGCTGTGGCCGGACATCATTGTGGACGGCGCGATCGGCGATTTCACGTGCCAAGTCAGCAGACACCCGTGGCCGGACGATGTTGCCTGTCTCATGTGTCTTTTCCGCGAGCCAGCCGGCGCTGCCGCCGAAGTGCTTCAAATGCAGGCGACCGGGCTCGGCCTGGAACGTCTGTCAGTCCCTGATTCCCTGGTCGCCGCATCGGACGTGGAGAAAGCGCCCGGCGAAAAACAGGATTTCCTCCAGTCACGGATCGGCCGTCCGATTTGCTCGGTCATTCAGGAAGGAATCGCGCTGAAGATCTCCGCAGAGCAGCAGCAGAAAGGATTCGAGCCCTCGGTTCCCTTCACGGCTTGCTTCAGCGCGTGTATGGTCGTGGCGGAGATGATTGCACACCTTATGAAATGGCCCTCCGTACTGGCCCCGCGGTTCCAGTTTGACTTCCTGATGGGTCCCGCCTACGGTCAGGAACTGCCGCAGGCACGCCGGGCGGATTGTATCTGCGCGCGACATAAAAACATTGAGCGCATGCGCGCGGCCCGACGGGGGAAGCCGATGATTTCTGAGAATGCATCTTCGCTGACCCTGCAGCATGAATCCGATCAACCGAGACCCGCCATTGGATAGCAGTTCGCCTGATGGTAGTCTCGAAACAATGCGAGACAGAGCGCGTTTCGGCGCGCCTTCGAATTGAGGCTCCACATGTGGACGATTGAGCAGCTAGAAATGAACGGGGGGTTTTTGCCAGGGTTGAAAACCGTCCTGCCTCCCGGGCTCATCTGCATAATCGGGCCACGGGGCAGTGGAAAATCGACTCTCGCAGAAGCGTTGCGCTTTGCTGTCAAAGGGGGCGTTGGCGCATCGAAGAAACGGCTGGACCTCCTCCAGGCGAACATCGGCAATAATGGTCTGGTAACGCTGACGCTCACGACCGACGCAGGGTTGAAACATACCTTGAGACGAGGCCTCAAGCAGCCTGTCGTGCTGCTGACAAATGAAGGGCGCCCAGTCTCCGGCGTCGATCTAGACCGTGGCACCTATCTGCCCATCGATGCTTACAACGGCGATGAAATCGAGACCATCGCCGATGAGGTTCTGGGCGAAACGCGCCGGGCGCTTCTCGATGAACTTCGCGCCGCGGAACTTTCGACTATTCATCTTTCGCTGGGCGAGCACCGCCGGGCACTGGATGCCAGCGCGGACCAGATTCGGGCCGCGCGGCGCAGCATCGGCGACCTCGCCGAGCGGATTGAAGAATTTGGCGATGTGAGGGCGCAGCTCGCCGCGCTTGAGCCGGTTGCAGAAACAGGCCCGTCGAATGTCTATGACAAGGGTTTAAAGCAGCAGCAGCGAAATGCAAAAGAGAAAAAGCGCGTCGAAGAGTTTCTTCAGACGCTTCGTTTGCTTACGGCCGATGTGGAGAAGTTCAAGTCGCGCGTTGAACAGGCCCGCATGGCGCAATTCGCGGAAGAGGATTCGGCGAATGCGGAGATTTTGCAACGCCGGCAGCCAGACATTCAGAAATCATTGGCCGGCGCGGTGAAGCATCTGACGAATACCGCCACCGCAGTTGACGCCGCCATCGCAACTGCAGAACAGGTACGCTCCGAGCTTGGCGAGGCTCACACGAATCAAACCGCCCAGTTTACGGAATTGCAACAGGTGCATCAGCAGGCAGACGAACGCTCCCGGGCTCGTCTGGAGCTGCAGCAACGCGTTGCGCGGCTGGAGGAAACCGAAGCTGAACAGACGCGCGAAAAGGAGCGCTTGACACAGCTTCTGGAAAGCCGGCGAACGTTAAAGGCCCGTTTTTTATTAGAACGAGAACAGATATCGGCCGTTCGCGACACAGTGGCAAATGAGCTGACGCGAGAAGCCGGTGAAAAGATCAGGGTGCGTGTTCTCCGGAATGCCGATGACCTCGCATACCGGAACCTGTTGATGCAGGGCCTGAAAGGCGCCGGCGTCCGCAATCATGATGAGATACTCGCCGCGCTGCTCCAGCTTCGGCCCGAGCAGTTCGCACAACTGATCCAGACTGATGACCATGTCGGGTTCGATGAGGCCTGCGGGTTTGGCCCGGAACGCGCGAAGAAGATCCTGGCTGCGTTCCGCCTTAACGTAGATCCACTCCAAATGGAGGTCGTCGAGATCGACGACGTGGTGCGCATCGAGCTCAATGTTGCGACTAACGCAGAGCCGATCTTCAAGGATGCGGCGGAACTTTCTCGCGGCCAAAAGTGCACGGCTCTCCTCCCTTTGCTGCTCGCGCGCACGCGGAATCCGCTGGTTATCGATCAGCCGGAAGACAACCTGGACAACCACTTCATTTATGAAACGGTGGTCAATTCCATACAGCGCCTCAAGAAAAAGCGCCAGATGATCTTCATCACACACAACGCCAACATTCCGGTGCTGGCAGACGCCGATCTAGTCATCGTCATGAATTCGGACGGAAAGATCGGGTACGTCGAAAAGTCGGGGTCGGTCGACGATTGCCGCGAACAGATCGTGGATCTCCTGGAAGGAGGCAGGGAAGCCTTTGAGCTACGCAGGAAACGTTATGGCGGCAAGTGAAACGCTATATGAACGCCTAAGAAGGCTTGGTGTCGAAGACCCGAAAAATGCCCGGATCGTTTTTCTGGAGGCCTTCGAGACGAATAACGACGATCTGCCGGAATTCCTGGAGCGTCTGCGGAGGCCGGGCGAGGCAAGGTTGCGCCAGGTCGTCGCCAATGCGGTTCGTGCGCACCCCGGAAAAAAGCGCCTCGTGCCCGAGTTGTTATTTTGGCGCGACACAGAGACGGACGAGTTCACGCGCCGCGCTATTGCAGGCGCACTTGCCGACGTCGATGCTTCTGCCCTGCAACATCCGAAAGAAACCTCGATGGAGGTGTTGCCGAAGGAGATTGTAGACGCGTACCGCTATGTCTCGGAGAGATTGCGTCACCGACTCCGCAATACGATGTTAGCGGCACAGGCGCAGGCAAGTCGGGTGAAGTCGGCTGCCGCGAATAACCCCGTGCCCGACATTCAGGTCGCCCTCGCAAAGATCAATGACGCACTGTTGTCGCTAAGCCGTGAGCTGGAGGCCACGGATGCCGACCCTGAATACTTTCAGCAGAGGTCCATCGCCCTCGCCGATTGGCTCCGCCAGATGGACCTCCGTTATACAAACCGATATAGCTCCGTAAACCTCAAGCTGATCGACGCGGACAATGCCGAAGCACGAATTCTCGCGAGCGATTATCTGCTGGAGATTGTTTTCTGGAATATCTGGCTGAACGCGCATCAGGCGGCGGGTATCAACTGCAATGTCACTATCATCTTCGATGCTGCCGGCAAGGATCTCATTTTAAAAATACTGGACAATGGCCCCGGCTTTTCAAGGGATCTGAAGGAAATTGCGTTTCAGGAGATGTATTCCACAAAAACGCCAGGACGAGGGCGCGGTTTGCTGGAGATCCAGGAGGCTGTAGAGCGTCTCGGCGGTCAGATCCGGCTATATGAGGAAAGGCCGTCGGAATACCGGTTGCAGATCCGGCTTCCGCTGGAGGGCCGATGAGTTATCCGCTGATGCTTCAGCCGCTGGTCATCGAGGACGAGGATCGGATCAAGGACGTCTACCAGGGTATTTTCGAGACTGTTTCTGGAGAGATAAGCAATGCTCTCCCGTTTGCGATCATGCCTCCTTGTTATGCATTTTCCTCTGATCAGGCAGCAGACCTCCTCGAAGGCAGCAAGATTTTTCACGTCGTCATTCTGGATCTCCGCCTGCCCGAGAAGCAGGGCTTACCGGAGGTGCAGGATCAGGATCTCGGCCTCGCGCTGCTGGAAAGGTGCATCAACCGGGACCGTTATCCGATTCCTGCGCTTCTCGTCATCAGTGGACATGTTGGCTCGACCGATCAGGTGCGCATTCAGGACACGCTGCGCGACAATTTCTTCTACGGAAAACTTCTCGCGAAGGGGGACTATGGGTTTCTTGAGGGGGAAATACGGCGCGCCTGCCGTGAGGCACTCCGGTATGCGGGGCTTGGCATTCATCTTCGCGATGCAGGAATAGAACAGTACCCGACCTTGAGTCCGCGCGATGAGGACTTGTTGCGTCGCTCCGTTTTGCAGCAAAGCGGCGGTATCGGCGTGGACCTTGATTGGTGGTCTGCCACGGATTGCCCTGACGCCAGCGTCGGTTCGACAGCGAATCCATGGACGAAAGTCCTGATGGGCCGCTACTTACTGGAGGACGGCATCGGCGCATCCCGGCCCAAGTTCTTCAAACTGCTGGCCGGGCCAGATTCTCGCAGCGTTATCGATAGCGCCCGAAGAATTGAGCAGAAACTCACGCATATCAAAATCACGAGCACCGTGGTCTCGCGAAGCACCGGCTTGATCGTCACAGAAAAGGTCGGGGCCCAAGACGCGCGGCCGAAGCCGCTCGGCGAGATGTTTCAAAACTTCGATCGAGCAGCCGCTTTCGAAATTGCAGGACAAATCGTTGGTCAGGTAGAGCAGCTCGGAGATCTCCTGGACGACAGCAAGCCGCTGAAGTCGCTGCTATGGTCGGCACATGATGAACAAAACTTGCGGGATCAATGGCAGGACGTGCAACAGCGATTGCCCGCTGGCCTGCCTGCCGCCGATCCCGTGGCGCTTTATCTTCAGCTGCGGCAATGTGACGATAAAGTCCGGCTTCGGGAACGTCAGATTGTTCATGGCGATTTGCATATGAACAATGTCGCGCTCGATACCACACCGCGAGGGCCCGAGGCCTATATTTTTGATGCTGGCATGGTCCGGCGGAGCACCGCCGGACGAGATCTGGCGGTCCTGGAGGTTTCGGTGCTTTTGCATCAGCGGCTTGATGTGGAGACTCTGATACAGGTCTGCTCGGTCACCTATGACGTTGCGAAACCGCTGGATGCGAACAGCTTCGCGTCCGTCACGGACCCGCTGGCGCAGAACATCATTGAATTCATCCGGGGCTTGAGGGCTGGCGTGAACACTTGGAACCGAGCCGCGGTCTATGCTCTCCTTGTTTTCGACTTTGCTCTGATCCAATTGGGGGGATTGAGTTTTGGATCATCGGGAAACCGGATCGCTGATCCACGGGCCGCGGGCGTCGTAACTGCTTTCGCCGCCGAATGGTACACGAACATCGCGAAGCTGGTTACGACATAGGACGCTCTGCCGGCCAATACGGGCGATCAGTACAGACAAACGGGCTTCTGGCAAGGAACTCGGAGTGAAGTCGTTCGCTAAGGGTTGCGAAGAGCATGTCGAATTGCAGACCAACACGGGATGCGATCCGTCGATCAATATCGCGGTGATCGCATCCTCAAGGTGGAACAAGACTGTGGTATGTCATTTTCAACATGCATCGATGTAGAAGACCAATTCCCCGTGTTTTCCGATGGAAGTCCGCCATTGTTTGGACAAGCTCCGCATATTGTCGATCAACGTGATCAGGTCATTCCTGTTAACGGCTATCCCTTGTTCTTCCATACTGTCTTTGAAACTGGCCGCACTGAAGCGCTCGTCTGCCTCCATGTAGTCCAGGACCTTCCTGCCGTTTTCAAGCCAGACCACCCGTTTGTCTCCGTATTCGTGCTCCTCGCTCGCGGTTCCTACTCTGCCGGCAAGGTCGTGGACTAGAACCATCAACTTCTCCGGTTGAATGAAGCAGGACGAGTGTGCGTTCCATATTTCTTTCACTGCCCGAAAACTTTGGCTCATTGCCTGTCCACCTCATTTCTCTTGCGTTTAGGTAATTCGGAATCTGCGAGCCGGGTCCGCATCCGCCGCCATAGAACCGGGTCGACAGCCAGGGAGGTTGTGCGGCCAGTTCGCAGGTTCACGAACCCGCCGTGGTACGAAAGCCGCCCATATCGGAATAGTCGCGCAAGCATCGCCAGCGCCTGGTATGCGAGAGTCTGGTTCACGAACGGCTCCTGCCGCTCCAATGCTTCTAACGCGCTGCACGGCGGAAGTCTGTCCTTCTTGTCGAACTTGGGGTTGATGAGTTCGGGGAAAAGTTCCGGAGCGGTAGGCAAACGCAAGTTGCGCGCTTTATTCCTCTGGTTTTCGGGCTGCCCCAACACGAACTGGCCGCTGTCGGCGTTGTTACCCAGATCCAGCCAATAATGGCAATTCCAGTAGGCTGGGGTACGAGTCATTGCGTTGCGGGCAGCACGAGAATCCACGCAGCCAATCAGAATGTCGGTCTCGTGCCCCCAACGTTCGTCGACGAAGTGTGGCACTCCTTTCCAGCCCAGCCCCCAAAATAGATTGATTCGCGTGGCGAGTACCGTCGCCTTATGCAGTCCGATCTCACTCTCACTGAAAGGCTGGCGGACGCAGTTGGTGCGGGAAATCCGGTCGCCGTCGACCAGGATCACGTCCAACCCGTGCGGATGCCCTAACGCGAGCATGGCCTGGTGCAGATATGGCAATCCGGCAGCAACGGCGCTTCCCGTCCCGCCGCAGCCGACGACGGTGACCTGAACCTTCTTCTGCAGCAGCGTACTTGGAATCTGATGTTCAAACTCCGCCGCCATTGTCGTTTCGATAGCTGTGGTCATCGTTCCTCACAAAGTCCGCGAGTGTCTGCGGCAACTTCACCAGGTACTTCGCTGGAAACACTCTTTGCCCTGCGAGGGATTGCCACATCGCCAGGAATCCGCCGCGAAATCGGACGTGTTTGCGAACGCCGGAGGCGTGCGTGAATTCGCTTTGGAAGAAGGACTCCTCCCACAACTCAATAGCTGCGATCGATTTCTCCTGCGGAATCTTCATGCTCCCGGTGCAGCACACGCCGTTGTCGTAGCAGTTCCAGTACGGCGCCATGCAAAGTCTTGTTTCGGCCTTCGGCCGTTCGTTCTCAGCAAGAGCGCGAACCCACAAATGAGATCCGCACGCTTTGAACAGCAAGGGCGGGTGGGGATAGAGCTTGCCATTTATCTTTTTCAAGACGGAATGGTCACTGCCATCACTGAAAAACATGACCTGCACGCAGGCTGGACTCCACCACACGATCATCTCTGCCGTGCGCACCAGTAAGCGCGCTGGCAAAATCTCGGCTGGAACTGATCGTCCCAAGCCGGCCAAGAGGTCGAGCAGCATCTGCGGCGTCATCAACTGGCCTTCGGCCAGTCGCGCCACCTCGCCGTCATGCATCACTTCATGGAGAGTCACAAAGGGATGGCGATAGGGGTAGCCTTCATAGCTGCTCTTCCCGTACACCAGCAGGGTCCGGCTCAGCCGGAAGTCCTGACTCGAGCCGATGTTCACGGAGATATTCATCGTAGAGGTCCCTCACGAGTTCGACGATTTTGGCAGCGGAGGCTAATGACCGAAGCATCGCGCTGGCGTGATCGAAGATGCGTCGCACTTCTTCATCTAGCTCTTTCGCCGACTTGCCCAGACGAATCGGGAGCGCCACATTCGGCTGGCAAGGACCGTTCTCACCCATGTGCTGCGCCTCTTCATCGAAGCAGGCGTTGATCGCGTCGTTTTCGTACCAAGTGATGAGACATCCGGGGCGGGAATACTCAGCATCCGAGAGCCATGTTTCAATGCCTGGAACGTCCTTCTCACTGATCTGGCCGGGCCACGCGTGCTCGTGCCCCTGGCCATGAGCATCCATCTCAAGTAGGTGCCGGATCAACTCGCGAGCCACACTCGTGTGGGGTTGTATCTCCCGCACCAAGTTCCGGGCTCTCCTGTATTTGAGCGTCTTCGAGTGCCTCTTGATACAGGCGGGGATTTCGATATCCACTTTGCGATAGATCGATGCTTCCAACTCCTCGTCGCTCAGATCCTCCATCCACATCTCAGCGTGCTCCTGGGCATCGAGGTAGTCATACACGCGCATCCATTTGTAGAGGTTGGTGGTGAAGACTTCGTAAAAAGCAGCTGCCAAGTGATCATGCTCGGCTTCGAGGTGTGCGAGCGTCGCGCCAATTGGAATGGAAGCGGCAGCTTCGTAGTCGCCGATCAGATACAAATGATCGGTCATTCCTTCTCGTTCGGCTTCGACCTGATTCCGCTCTTGCTCCGTCAACTCGAAAAGGCTGTCCGTAATTCGCAGGTCGCCAACCCAAACTTTCTTGGCAGCCGCAACGTGATTCTGTGAGCAAAACCTCCGGAACCCACGCTCAACGAAGTCCACCGCGCTACCCGACCAGTCATTGGGCTGGCAAATTTCCAACCGCAGTAGGCTCATTCCCAAAACCGCAGCCGGCCCTTCATCCCATCTTGTGCAGTAGCGGCATCGAATCCCCCTGAGCCGGGGGAACGTAACGTCCAGAGGCAGCCCGATCACACGAGGGGCGGAATCGCCGTGCCCGCGGGCGGTAAGTATCGGTCTCCGAGTTCGGCTCCGCCTTGAGCGTACTTGAGCGAGTCGAACGCCTTGCCGAGAATTTCCCCGACTTTGAATGCTTCTGGACATTGCTTCAATTGCTCCACGATGGGATCCTTCGCATTGGTACGGCCACGCGTGGCTTCTTCCAACGCTCGCAAGACTCGTTTCGCGTTCTTGTCGGCGGTTCGGGAGCACGGGGCAGCTATCTTCCTGCGCTTCATGGAAGTCACCCCTTTATCGCGTCTGATACGACTGTCACGTCTGACTGACCGCGGAATTGTGGCTGCTTATGTAATGCCGTGCGGTTTTGTACAGGTAGATTGTCGCTCGACCCGTAAAATCGGATCTCGGGACTTGCGGCGCGCGGGCCCAGTGATGGATCAGCTACAATTCCCGCAGAGGAACCATATGATGACTGACCCAGCCTCCGCCATCAAATGTGAGGTTCACCAATTGGTAGATCTGCAGATCGAAACGCTGCGACAACCATCAGCTCTGACATCCTCCGACCTGCTTGATTATCGCGCGCGCTCCGAAAAGCTCATGATGTTGTACCAAGAGTTGGACCGGATAAGACGAGCGAGTTTCAAGGGGCAATTGCGCAGAGCGTCTTAGCGCGATGCAGAGACTTAAGAACCATGCGCCTGCGCCAGTCGTTGCGAAAACCGTTCCTGGCAACATTGGCGATCGTGTTTGCCGTGGTTTCGATCTAATCACCACAACCCTGAGTATGACGAGAAGACGCACTCTCAAGCCGTCGAAGATGTGACGAAAGACAGCCCTGCCGAACGCGCCGGCCTGCGTCCTGGTGACCGCGTTATTGCCGTAAACGGGCAAGCACTAAACACCAACATTGCTTCCACCGAGGCCTACACTCGCGGCCGGCCGGGCGACCCGGTGGAATTAACCGTGGAGCGCGCCGGTGAGCAACAGCCGCTGATTCTACATGGTGTCTTTCGGGCTCGTACTCTGGCTGAAGCATCCGAGGGCCTGGCCAAGTCCTCCGCGCTCGAAATCACGGGATCATTCCCCATTCCTTTTCTTCTAGTGGCGTTTACCGTTCTCTTCTTGAGGCTGGAGGAACGGAATGCATGGCTTCTGGGATTGCTGTTCTGCGCCTTTGCCGCAGCCCCAAGTTTTCCCAATTCTGCGGACATCCATCCTTCACTCCGCACATCTGCGTTTGCCTTTCGCGCCGTATTTGCGGGAATGCTGGGTCCGCTCTTCTATCTTTTTTTTGCAACGTTCCCGGTGCAATCGCCTCTGGACAGGCGCTTACCGTGGTTGAAATGGGTGGGGCTCTTGTACGGAGCTTGCATTGTCATTCCTGGTTTGCGGACTGGCTCTCCCAGCCTTCCACGCGCGGTGACCCACCTGCTGGGCAGCCGCAACGCGATTTTCATTAACGCCGGTTTGAACTACGACTTACTGATTCTGGGGTTAATCTCGCTGGCGCAGAATTCGTTCATGGCCGCCGTCCCGGCAGAAGCCCGGCGCAAGTCGCGAGTGATTTTGTGGGGCACGTTGGCCGGCGTCCTGCCCATCGTGCTCGCACGGGCGTTATCGGATTTCGCCGGATACCGCCCTTCGTTCTGGCTCGATACCACGCTGGTGCTGGTGCTGCTGCTCTATCCACTCTCCTTCGCATACGCCGTGGTGAAGCACCGCGTGATGGACCTTCCGGTGCTGTTGCGACGCAGCGCGCGGTACGTTCTGGTGCAGAGGGGCTTTATCGTCTTAATGTTCCTCGTTGCAGCTTCCGCCATCGGGCTCTTCACTCAGGTTTTCTCGCGATTCGTCCGCGCGGATGCAAATATCGGCATGGCGCTCAGCGCAGTATTTGGAATTGTTTTGGTCTGGACATCAGCGCCGTTGGTCAAGCGGGGAACGGTGCGCATCGACCGGGCCTTCTTTCGCAGCGCTTATGACTCTCGTATCATCTTGCACGACCTCGCGGAGAAAACGCGGACTGTAGGCGACCGTCGCCAACTGGCAGCGCTGCTCGAACGCCACGTGAGCGAGGCGCTGCACCCGAAAACTTTCGCGTGTTACTTCGAATCAGGCAATGACCGCCTGGCCGCGATCTCGGGAACGGTCCCCGCAACGCTCGAAACGCTCTCGGCGAGCACACCGGGGTTCGTCGAACTTGCGCGCCGCGGCAAAGCGTGGGAAGTACGCTCCGTTTCCGTCGGCGCCGAAGAGTTAGCTGCACTGGCGCCGCTCGCGCCGGAATGCCTGGTTCCGATCCTCGACCGTGAGGACGACCTGATTGGCATGCTCGTCCTTGGGGAGCGCCTTTCGGAAGAACCGTATTCTGGCGAAGACAAACATTTACTCGATTCCGTTGCGGCCCAAGCGGGCATCGCTCTGGAGAACATCCGTCTCGCGGAA
>Ga0335074_10008026_pt1 | contig 14665 bp, 15 predicted proteins | sample Lox_Sample_23_FD_206715 | JGI IMG/M metagenome (GOLD analysis project Ga0335074, IMG submission 206715) | Soil microbial communities from Loxahatchee National Wildlife Refuge, Florida, United States - Lox_Sample_2.3 | ecosystem: Environmental > Terrestrial > Soil > Wetlands | place: USA...
CCAACGTGCGGGAGGCGTTCGGCAGTTCGGCCACCGTGCCGCCGGCCTCGGGCTGGATCAACGCGTCGAACTACAGCGGCAATCTGTGGGGCGGCTACCCGGACGAGATCGCGACGGCCGGCAATTCGTATTTGTGGATCGAGGCGTTGAACGCAGGCGGCGCAGTGATCGGGCTGCTTGTCACCGGACCCTACACCGTCACCTGAGCGGGGTGTCCTCGGTCAGCACGGCGCTGCGCAGCTTGCCGAGCGTCTGCTTGAATGTTTAGCTGTGCCGCGCGGGAACGACTTGGTACATCAGAATACCCACTCCATAAGGAAGACCGCCCGCTGATGTGGAAAGCTCCGTCCCAATACGGTCGAGTTCGCCTGCGTCTACTTCGCGTGGGCGCATCGAGTCGCTCGGTTTGAGAAGCTTGATGTTGGCACCCGCGTGGACGGCCAGCGCCCACAGATAGTGAACTCCCATCGGTTCATGAACCGCAAATGCCTGTGGATGGTCGACGCGTGGAGCATGGGTCGGAAAGTCTGTCACCCCGGTACGAACGTTGGATTCTGGAGCAAACACCGAAGGAACTAACAGGGAAATGCGCTTGTGAGGCGAGACGTGCAGCAATAAAACCCGCGCAGGGAACCTTACCACAAGAGCTACTTTGACAAAGTGCCGAGGGGCAAACGTCGGGACGTCTGGGGAATCCTCGACAAGGCCAAGCATTGGCTGTTCCGCTGGCCTGATGGAAAGAGAGATTTCGTGGCCAAATGCAGACATCGCCGAAATAGACTGCCAAACAAGCGGTGCGACAAGCTTGCCCTTCTTTGCCAGTTCGCTCCAGGCACTCTCCGTAAACTGGATCTTATTCTGAATATTCCATGTGTCCAAGCTGATACCAAAGAACTCGCAAATCGCCGAGGACAACACAGGGGAAAGTGGCCGCCGCAGCGCGAGTTGCACCTGGAGGGCGTCGTGCGGCCGAGTGCTCCAATAAGACTGGCCGCCGGGCTTCTGCCGCGCGAGCTCGTAGATCTTAGCAGCAAAGCTATGAAGTGGCTTGCTGCAGGTATCTATCGAACCGTTCCACAGTATCCTGAATTTCGTTCTCTCGAACGACTCGTCTGGCGAGTATCTTGGCGACATGACAAGCTCCGTCCATCGGTCTGCCGTTAGGTTAGGTACGTTCCATTGGTCGTATCATGTGATGTAGTCGTCACAATATTTGCCTTCACGAGCCGAAGTATTGGAGACCCCAAAGCATTGGGTTCGACGTCCTGTAGCGGGCTGGAACCTCGTCACCAATACCCAGCATCGGCTTCCAGATGCTGGACCCTGATCCTGCTGATCGAGCGTGAGCAATCTGTGCGGCACGTAGAGCCTCAGAGGGCTCGGTTCCACGCGCGATTCTCGCCATCATCGAAAGAGATACCGGGACCGCATGGGCAGCATCCACAACGCACGGGGCTGCCACGACTCCTGCAACCCCGGATTGGATCAGGCCCCCCGAGAAGCTCATGGCTTCCTCCACGATGCTTCCGTCAGGTCTTGCTCCCTCGCAGGCAACGACGACCCACAGCCTGTGTTTCAGCAGCAGTTCATCCAAATCTCCCAAACGGAGGAGCTCGCCACTGGGCAAATACAGACCACACTCAGGCCCGGTAGTCGCCGGCCCGCGCCCATGACCTATGAAGTAAACAATTGTTGCACCCTCCAGCGACGAACGCACAACCGACAGCGATGCAGATTGGCCGCGAAGGACAGTCAGTCCGCCTCCAAACGATGCCTTTAACGCAGTCACTGCCGCTTCTGCCTGTCTGGGAAAGCCGTGATCTGGTCGGTCATCAAGGATGGCGAGAACAGAGCCGGTGTACGTGCCTGGTCGGTCAAATATACTAGCACTCGACCGAGACTGACTTCCTGGTGACGACACGATGGAAAGTAGTTCTCGGGATGCAGCCAAAACTTGCGCACTTGGTGCGAACGAGAAGTCAATATACTCAGATGCGAAGCACCTGCCGTCCCTCTGGTCGTGCCATGCAAGATGAAGAGGCACATGGGATAAGTCACCAAACGGCACCAGAATGGCCTTCGCTAACCCCTGCCTCTTGAGCGCTGCGACCACGTGGCTCATGAGCAGGGACCAGATGATGCCCAGCGAAGCTTCATATCGTGTGGGTAAATCGTCCTGTGACGGTTGCGATGCCTCACCGTCGTTCATGCGCGAAGCCGCAGTTCGAAGTCCCTGAACATCAGTGATGCCGGGCACTAGCCATGTGCGCGAGCGATGGACGACAATACCGAAGGCCTTCTCGGGTCCCAGGCCAAGATAGACGAGGGGTCGTGCTTCAGACGTCTGCTTAATATCAGGCCAATAGAACGGCTTTCCAAATGCCGGATCGTGCTTCCGAATCTCCTCCGTCAGCTGCGCTAGATTGGCTCGCTCCTTGCGGACTCGCGAGGCCCGTTGGGCTTGGTCACCTGGCTCAAGGAGCGCATGGGAACGCCGGAGTAGCGCCGCACGATACTCAGCAGCTAGTCGTGTGTCTCCCGAGATCGACAAAGCCGTCAGAGCTGGAAGCTTTACTCCCGTTTCCATGCTCAGCCGGACCGCTCGTCCTCGCTCAACATGTTCGACCGCATGTTCCAATTCCCCCATTTCGAGGTGCAGTTCAGATGCCCGAAGCCCAACGCCGGCGAAGTTCTGAAGCCAATACGTCTTCGTCTCACTACTAGGAGAAATCCACAGAAGCTGGTCTCGCATCGAGGCAAGCAGCCGAAGTTTGGCGATGCGTGCTGCTAGGTCGGGTGACCGTGTGCTCCGGAACCCTACCCGCCACACCCATTTCTGAAGGAGTCCATTCGGACGCTCCGACCGGTCGCATTGTCTTGGAGGGTCAGCCTCATCTCGCGCATCAGCGCGGCTAAAGAGATTGCCCACGTCATCTAGCAATGACGAGTCAACTACAATGTCAAGCACATTAGCTCGATATGCTGCCTCGAGCAAATCATCTGGCGTGCTGTCTTGTGCGAGCCGTTTCAAGGTCTCGATAAATGCTGGGAAAGGAGCATCCTCTTCCTCGATCCCTCCAGCTCCCGGTGGCTCGTATCGGATCGCTGAGCCAATAGACTCGAGCGCTAATTCGAATCGGCCAGTCTCATATAGGACCGTTCCAAGATAGAATAGCGCTGTTGAGCTCTTTCCGTGCGAGGTGGTGACCTGTCGATATTCGGCCTCCGCCTCCTGGTAGCGGCGTTGAGCTTGGTATAACCGACCCAGGCCAATACGCGCCATCAACGCGTCTGGGCTATGCGCTAACGTGCTTTGATAGATCTCTTCAGATTCCGACCAGCGCCCCGCTGCGCGGAGAATGTCGCCCAACAAGGCTTGGAAGAGGCTGTTGTGTGGGTCGTTTTCGAGCGCGCTCCGCGCATCGCGTTCGGCCTCGTCATGACTTTTCGATAGGAGCAGAGACCTTGCAAGGGCCATTTGGCAGGGAGCTAACATCGGTCCGGGAACCATCAATGTCACTGCGGATCGGAAGGCGTTCGTCGCCTTTTCACGGATTCCGAGAGAGCTGAGAACGTGTCCCAAGTAGAAATGAAACGTGGACTCGTTCGGCCGTAACGAGATTGATCGCTCAAGTTCAGTGATAGCCTCGCGACTACGCCCCGTATGGGACAGAGAGACGGCCAAGGCGAAATGGAGACCGGATGTCACCTCGTCGCGAGGTAACACAAGTCCCAGTGCCTGCTTAAGGTACTGCTCGGCCTCCGAGTATCTACCGACGAGCGATAGAAGAAGTCCCAATTGTGCACATGGATTTCCAGTGACTGCATCTTCAGCGATAGCGCGTCTATATTCCGACTCTGCATCGGTAAATCGACCTTTGTCGCGGTAGGCGTCGCCCAAGACCCTATGTAGAAGAGCCCGAGGTGTGCCCTCTGGGCTGACACGCAACCCTTGGCGGAAATGCTGGATCGCCTGATCAGGCTGCCCCCGCTTCATGCTGATCTGGCCCAGGCCATAGTACGCAAATGGCTGAGGCGGTCGCTGATCGAGGAGGGTCCGCATTACGCGTTCGGCGTCCGCCAATCTTCCGGAGTCGAGCAGCACGCCCCCCCGTCGAATTAGGTCGATAAGATTACTGCCGTCTGACCGGCCGGTGGACACGCTCCTATCTCCTGTTGTCCGAGGTGGACTCCGCCCATGCCTGTTCTGCCGGGGCGTCTCCCGTTCTAGAGGTCAGTCTGCTGCAAAGCCAATTAGCGGCATCTTAGCCGCGGTCGGGACGGGATGACGAGGCGCCGCGCAGCTTTGCGGTGATGCGTTCGCCCAATATCGCCACGAATTCCGCGAACTCGACCGCCACCAGCATGGTGCCGAACACAAGACCAAACTGGCCCATTGCCGAGCCTGTCAAAGGAAGGATGTGGGGACAGCCACCTGCTGCCTTCATCAGCGTCAGACCAAGCTCAACTGAAGCGGCCAAACGCATCGCTGGTTTCAGCATTGAATGTACTCCTCGTGCCATTGCGGAACGACGGTAAAAATGGGGCTTGTCGTCCTGCTAAGCGACGAAGACGACGCTTAGGAACCGCTCGGTCAGGCCACGCACGACGAAATACAGATTGACCGGAGTGCATCGGGTGCTGCGTCGGATGTTGGCGGAGAGGTCTGTCCGTCTTCGAGGGCGCGGTGCCGACAGGGTTCCCTAACGTGGCAGAGTGACAATCCGATGCCATCTTCCCCTGCCTCCAACCCAGACGCCGTAACCATCCAGGTCGGCTCCAACCGTTTCGTCGGCTGGCAGAACGTGACCATCACCCGCTCCTGCGAGTCGATGCCGAACACCTGGTCGCTGACGGCGAGCGCCGAGTTCCTGCAAGGCCCCGCACTGGCAGGAACCCGCCCGGGCCAGCCCTGCCTGATCTATATCGGCTCCGACCTCGTCATCACCGGGAAAATCGACCGCCGCTCCATCCCGATCGACGCGCGCAACCACCAGGTCACTCTCTCGGGCCGCGGCATCACCCGCAACCTGGTCGATTGCTCGGCCGATCTGCTGAACGATCCGGGCATCCGGGGCGGGCAGATCAACGGCGCGAACGCCCTCGACGTGGCAGCCAAGCTCTGCAAGGCGTACGGCATCACTGCCCGTTCGGCTGTCCAAGACCTCGGCATCGCGATCCCGTCGTTTCAGGTGCCGCTGGGGCGAGACGCCCTACCAGATCATCGAGAGCGTGGCGCGCTACGCCGGCTACCTGGTCTACGAGGACGTGTCCGGCCGCCTCGTGCTGGACCGCATCGGCACCGCGCAGCACGCTTCCGGCTTCACTCTCCCGGGCAACATCGAGGCGATCAACGCGGAGCGCTCCGTCGATGGCCGGTTCTCGACCTACGTGGTGGTCTTCTCCGGCGTCGACCAAACCACCGACCTGGGTGGCCTGGCCAATCGCCGGGCCACCATCCTGGATGACACGCTGGGCGAATACCGGCTGCGCATCATCGTCTCGGAGCAAATCGCGCCGGCCCCGGCCGGGCAGCAGACGATCGACAACGACGCCATCGCGAAACAGCGCGCGAACTGGGAAAAGGCCCGGCGCATCGGCCGCAGCCAGGGTGCATCCATCACCTGCGATAGCTGGCGCGACAGCGCGGGCACGCTCTGGATGCCGAACAGACTGGCGACGATCGACGCGCCGGCGGCCGATATTGCCAACGCGATGTGGATCATCGGCTCGCTCACCTTCCGCAAGGACAGCAGCGGCACGCACACCGACCTGATCCTGATGCCACCCGACGCCTTCACCCCCGAGCCGAACCCGCTGAACCTGTTCGACGCGGAGCTGACCAACGCGCCGCAGACCGCGCAGGCCCCCGCGCCGCCATCCACCAGCACGCCGCCGTAGCGGCCGGAGGCTGCATGTCCACATCTCTCGAAGCGACCGTCGCCCTGCTGACGCGCCAGGTCGTCATGCTGGAGCGGCAGGTGAGTGCGCTGATGCTGCGCCGTGGCGCACCGTTCGCGCTGGCCCGCACGACGCTGGCGGTGAACGACACCGGGCCGGTGCAGACGGTGCAGGCGCAGCTCGATGCGCTGTCCATGCGCGACAACATCCCGGTGCTCTACGGGTTCGGTGTCACCGGCTCGCCGCCGATCGGCACCGACCTGCATCTGGCGTTCCTCGATGGGGACCGGGCGAAGTCGCTGGCGATTGCCGGCGGCCACCAGAGCTATCGTCTGCGCAACCTCGGCGTGGGCGATGCCGCGCTGTACGACCTCCGAGGCGCCTATGTCTGGCTGACCGCAGCCGGTCCGTCGGTTGCCTGTGCGGGCAACCCCATGACGATCGCCGGCGATCTGCACGTCACTGGCGCGGTCATCGCGGGCTATGGCGGTGCCGGACAGGTCGGGTTGCAGACGCACAAACACGGCGAGGGCACCGCTGCTGCCGGCACCACCGCACCGACGGCGGGCACCTGATGGGCGACATTCGCATTGTCTGGGACCCGGCCACGGGGACCGGCGACCTCAACATGCTCGGCGCCGGGCTGGAACTGGGGCACGACCTGGAGACGGCGTCCCTCATCAGCATGTTCACCGATGCCCAGGTCGATCCCGGCGACATCGTGTTCGACAACGATCCGCACGGCTGCTGGATCGACACCTATGCGGCGCTGGAGGACCCGACCCTCGCCGTGATCCCGGACGATCATATCGGCTCGAAAATCTACCAGGCTTTCGCTCGGCCGCGCACGCAAAACACGCTGAACTGGCTGCGCGACCAGATCATCCAATGCCACGCCTGGATGATTACCGATGGCGTCGCCTCGGCGGTGGACGCGCAACCGTTTTTCACCGGCCCGGGTGGCATCGGCGCGATCGTCACCATCACGGCGAACGGCGTGCCGAACCTCTACAGCTATGCCTGGTCGCAGGAATCCTGATCCGTGCCATTTCCAAGGCCGACCCTCACTGCACTTCGCGCGCAGGCGATGCAGGACATCACCGCGTCCGATCTGCCGAACGCCGACGGGTTCCTGCGCCGGGCCGTGCTGCGCGTGCTGGCCTGGGTGCAGGCCGGCCTCGCCTATCTGCATTACGGCTACCTCGACTGGATTTCCCTGCAATCGACGCCGTTCACTGCGACCGGCGAATACCTGGAGGGATGGGCGGCGCTGGCGCCGACCCCGGTGTTGCGCGAGGCGCCGACGTTCGCGTCCGGCCCGGCGGCCTGGCCGGGCGTGGTCAATACGCTGCTGCCGGGCGGGACGGTATGCAGCCGCGGCGATGGTACCCAGTACGCCACGGCGGCCGACGCGACCGTTGGCAGCGGAGGGTCGGTCGCGGTGACCGTGGTTGCCCTGGTGGCGGGCTCGAACGGCAACACCGACAGCGGCACGCCGCTGACGCTGGGCGTGTCGATCGGCGGCATCAACCCGAGCGGCGCCGCGACGGCCGCGATCACCGGCGGCGCCGACCTGGAGACGGACGGTCCGCTGCGGACCCGCATGCAGGAGAGCTACGCGGCCCCGCCGCACGGCGGGAACCAGGCGGATTTCGTGACCTGGGCCTTGCAGGTGACCGGCGTCACCCGAGCGTGGTGCGCGCCGTGGATCGCCGGCCCCGGCACCGTCACGGTCTTCTTTATGATGGACGTTGCGGAGGCGGCCTATGGCGGCTTCCCGCAGGGGACGAATGGCGTCGCCGCGCTGGAAATCCGCGACACGGCGGCGACCGGCGACCAGCTCGCGGTGGCGAACTTTCTCTTCCCGCTGCGCGCGGTGACGATGCTGGTCTATGCCGTCGCGCCGCAGGCCTCGACGCAGGCATTCACGATCGCGGGCCTATCCGGGATTTCGAGCGCTCAGCAGGCGCAGGTTTCCGCCGCGCTGACCACGCTGTTCCTGCAAAAGGACAGCCCGCTGGCAACCACGTCGATCGAGCAAAGCGACTGCGCCGCGGCGATCACAGCGATCGGCGGGCTGCCGTCGTTCGCGATCACCGCGCCATCGTCGTGGCCGATCACATCGGCGGCCGGTTTCCTGTTCACCCTCGGAACAGTCACCTATTCCTGATGACGCATCTTGCAAACGGTCGCGAAGCGAACGTGATGCGTCATCCGTCGAAAGGCGGTTAGCACGGTGCCGACCCCTCGTGCATTCGGCGATGCCGACTATCAGCAGGCAATGCTGCGGCTGTTGCCGACCGGTCGCGTCTGGCGGCGCGATCCGGCGTCCACGCTGTCGGCCGTCATGCTGGCGCTGGCGCCGACCTATACCCGGAGCACGGCGGCGGCGGCGCAGGTGCTGATCGATGCCAGCCCGGCGACGACGCAGAACCTGCTGGTGGAATGGGAGAACTCGCTCGGGTTGCCCGACCCCTGCACGGCGGCGAACCCGTCGATACAGCAGCGGCAGGCCGCGGTGCGGGCAAAGTGGGGCGCGCGCGGCGCGTTGACGACGGCGTATTTCGTCTCGATGGCCGCAGCGCTCGGGTTCGTCATCACCATCACCGAGTTTGCGCCGTTCGCTGTGGACATGGGCTGTGACCAAGGGCTCTCTGAACCGGAGTGGGCATTCATCTGGCAGGTGAACGCGCCAGAGGTCGTCACTTTCTATTTTTCGGCCGATGACTCTGGCGTGGACGATCCGCTGGAAACCTATGACGCGGGCGAGTTGGTCTGCCGCATCACGCAGGACGCGCCCGCGGGAACGTTGGTGCTTTTCGCTTTCTCCTGACCGGGAATTTTCATGCAAAGAATCATCGACCCGACGGCGGTTGCCTCGCTGCCGGCGCCGCCGACGCTGACCGGCACGACCGGGTATTTCGGGCCTGCGGTGCCTGGCATCTCCGCGGCAACCCGGCTTCGCTACTGGTTCGTCAACATGCTCCAGGAAGAGCTGATGTCGATCCTGGCGGCGGCGAGCATCACCGCCGACACGACCGGGACAGTGTTCAACCAGGTCCTGCTGGCGGTCCAGGCGCTGATCGGCGCCATCCCGCATGGGGTCCAGACGTTCACCAGCTCGGGGACGTTCACGGTGCCGGCTGGCGTCAAGGCCATCGAGGTCGAGGTGTGGGGCGGTGGTTCCGGCTCCTGGGCATCCGTCTCCGGCATTCCTGGCGGCGGCGGATCGGGCGGTGGTTACGCGCGAAAGCGCCTGTCCGGCCTGACGCCTGGCGCATCGATCACGGTGACGGTCGGGGCCGGTGGGACAGCCGGGACGACTGCTCTGGCCGCACCCGGCGCCGGCGGCACCACCAGTTTCGCGGGAGCCGGGTTCACCACCGTTAGTGCGACGGGTGGCGTCGTCAGCGTCTCAAGCACGACCAGCATTCCGGTGTTTGGCAACAAGGCCGGCGTCGGTTCCGGCGGCGACGTAAACCTGTATGGTGGCGATGGCGGCAATGGCGGCACGGGACAGGGCAGCTCCGGGATCGTCGGCGGCGTCTGGGGCGGCTTCGGCGGCAATGGGCCGCTGGCGGGCGGGTGCAACGACACGGCGAATGGCGTCGGGATAGCGGGCTATTTTCCGGGCGGCGGCGCATCTGGCGCGGGCACCGGAGCAGCGGGCACGACGGCACAGAACGGCGCGTCCGGTGCGGCGGGCCTGTGCGTCGTGAGGTGGTAGCGATGGATGGCACGCTGCGCGGCGTTCCGGTAAGTCGCGAGCCGATCTGGCTAACGCCGAAACTGCCCACTGCCATCAAGGGCTACCGCTACGAGATCGACCCGCTCGATGCGCAGGTGCTGAGTTCGTTGTCGCTCGCCGCTGCGCCTTCGGGCACCGGCGAGCTGACCATCTCTGCCCTGGCGTTCGTCGCCGGGATTGTCACCTTCACGCTGGCGGGCGGGCAGCCGACACGGCGCTACACGTTGCTGCTGACTGCGACGCGGTCGGACGGGCTGGTCAGCGATTACCTGTTCAAGCTCCAGGTCGACCCGGTGCTTTCGACCGATCAGGCGCAGGCGGCTACCTCCGCCGGGTTCGGCGCCGGGCTAACGTTGACTGTGTGAAGTAGGCGGCAATTTCCGGGGTTCCGCACGCGAAACTCCGCGAGAATGAACGACGACGAAGCACCAGGGCCATGCCCCTGGCACTTTTTTTGTGCCCGCGACGGGCGAATATGCGGGCTGGCAACTGTTGAGGCGATGCGATGGAACATGCTGTCTGGACAAGGTTCATCCAGCAAGCAAGGTGCCTTGTTTCGAATTTTGAGATTTCGTCTTGGACTTGGGCTTTTGAACGGTATGAGCGCTTTTCTCTATCGCTCCTTTGACAGTCTCAACTGGAATTATTTGGCCGTCGCAGATGCGCGCGAGAACGTCCGCCTGCTTAGGTTCCAACATCACCAATCTCCCGAGCACGTTGAGGACGTTCAAGAGCTCGGCTGTATATTCAGCCAACCAAACATTTGGTTGGATCTCTCCCAAGGGTGAAGGTGGGCGCCGATCGCCGATAATGGGGCGGCTTCGGTCGCGACCTCGGTAGCTGAACCAATGGGCGATTACCGATTTCCCCGAAACCTCGTAGCTCCACATCGCCGCCGTCACGTTATCGATGTAGCCGGTCCCAAGTTCAATTCGACACGCGACAGGATTGTAGGAAATCGCCGCCGGCATATCGTCGGGATCGGAGGAGATCGTTCCGCCCTCCGGCACCATTGGCCTCAGCTTTTCTGGCAGGCGTGGTGGCCCCGGTGGCCTGCCACCCTTTGGTGAAGCAAAGCGTTCACCGAAGGTATGAAGCCAAACAACCTCCCGCCCGAGTTGGACCGCCTCGCCGAATAATCCGGCATCGGCCGTCAGCGGAATTCGAAGACCAGGCTGCACAAGGTCCGCCAAGAACGTCGCGGTGTAAGCGGGATGCGCAGCCACTGCAGCGATGTAAGCTAAAAAATCTGCCGCCGAGACTTCAGTTTCAAAAGTCTCGCTGAGCAGCGCTAATATTCCTACATGTATGTTTGGCACATTTGCCGCGGCGTTGGACCAGAGCGGAAATGCGCGTCCACCAAATGAACCCTTGTAATGGTGTAGGTCAGGAATGAGATCGGTGAACGTGATAGCCGGCCCGCTCGATGGCGAATGCTGCATTAGCGCCGTCAAATACACCTGCCTGCCCGAATGTGAATTCCAGAGCGTCGGGTTAGGTCGGTTTAGAAGTCGATTGTCAGGAATGATCCATTGCCTGTCGAAAGAGCGGAACCCGTATCGGACCGGGGCTATAATCTCTCCCTTATCCTTCGCTATTGAGGCAGCGTGGTGTTCGTGGCCATGAAGGCCATCGGACAGAATTTTGTTTGTATGCCGGTCGCCCAGATTTTCGCCTGATCCATGCGGATGAAATAATACCTCCTTCCGTGCAGGGTCACTTTCAGCAATGAGAGCCTTCCATCGGTCAACCAAGGTTTCACGATCTGGCGCAATGACCCACGTGCGGCCCGGCATCACGCCAGATCCGTTATAGATGAACAGGTCTTCAAGAGATGGGTATGTCGCCCACCCTCCCGTCGCTGCTGGTAGGAAAGATGCGCGCCAGTCTATTCCACATTCCGTCCACTTGTCCCCATCGAGCTTGAGTTTCGACAGAGCGACGAATTTCTCTTCGCGTATGCCGACCGGAAGGGAGTAATATCGAACACGCGCGGGCTTTTCAGCGTCCGGCTTTCCATACCGAGCCATTAGTACAATGCAAACTGGTTGCTGGACCCCCTGGAAGATGCGAGAGTTGACACTCGGTTGATGTCCTTCAGGTGAGCAGTCTATCACCCAAACCTCGTCAGCGGTGCGCCGCATATCGCTTCGCATGGCCTCGAAGCCGGGACCATTCAGAAATCCGGCGACTGTGATGAAGCATACAACCCCGCGCCGGCCAGGGGCGGCCTGTTGGGCATTGGGGCCGTCGCCAAACACCTTCCACGTCGCCCACCGCCAGAAGAAGATGTAGAGGTTCCGTAGGTGCTTCGTGTGCGCTCCGACGCCCCAAGACGCCGGAGGCATCCAGTGGTCTAACGGCGCGGTCGAATGAGCGGTTCCGGCTTCGACCCAACCGCCCTTGCCCTTCGCTTTCTCCTTGTATGGCGGGTTGCCCACGACGACGGTGATCGGCTCCGCGCGCTTTATTCTGTTCGCCTGAAGACGGGAGTCCGCCAACGGTCGCAAAATCTGAGGTATATACTCGCCTTCCTCGTAGGGATTACCGAGAGTATTGGTAACAAAAAGTCGAAGGTGCAGATTTTTCGGAACGGTCCCTTTCGTCTTCAGCATGTCGGCGACTTCGGCCAGAAGCCGTAGCTGCGCGACAGCGAAAGGGCCAAACTGCAATTCGAACCCAATCATGCGCTTGAGCGCATCTTTGATCACCGCCGGCACCGCGCCAGCGCCTTGATCCTCGACGGTCGCGTCGGCGATGCACCGAAGAACACCCAGGAGGTACGTACCGGTTCCCATCGCTGGGTCAGCCAATGTCACATCGCCGGATGCCAGTCCCTGCGAAACGCCAAAACGCTCTGGATCGCGGAGCGCTGCGTCGACCAGTCGCACCATCGCCGTGACAACCTCTGGCGGAGTGTAATAAGAGCCTGTCAATTTGCGAAGGGCGTTGTCATACACTTCAAGAAAATGCTCATAGAAATACAGCCATGCCTCGGGGTCACCCTTTCCGATGACACCCCAATCTACACCATCGAGAACCCGCGTGAGTGTGCCGAGCGAGGTTTTCAATGCCTCTTGCCCGTCCACGTCATCGGTGAGCACCCGAAACGCGGCACCAATCACCGTGTTGGTCTTTGCCAACTCCTTCGCGACTCGGTCGAAACCCTCCGCGAGCGAGATGCCCTGTGCCCGAGCCATCAACAGGCCGAACGTGACTGCTTGAGCGTAGCCGTCCGCGAATTGTTCGTTGGAGGCGTCGGGGAACAATAGGCGCCGCCAGTCCTCCGCCAGCCCGGTCAGGGCCTGCGTACCAAGCCCCAGTTGTTCGGTGACCTCATCGCGCAACAAGCGACAAAGACCGGCGCTGACTTCGGCCAATGCGCGTGGACTGGTCGGGGGTATCGGTTCCCAGCGAAGAAAGTCCGAGAACAGCCTTTCAAGACTGGCCGGAGCCGCCAACGCCTTTCCCGAGGCCTCGACATCCCCCTCAAGCTTCACAATGTCACCGATGAGCTTGCCATCGCGCCATAGCGAAAACGAATTCCCATCAGAATAGATCAAGTTGGGAAGGAACCGGAGTTTTTCCCACTGCAAGCGATCGTGCTCATCCTTGAATTTGCGCGGGTCCGCGCCCTTGCCCGGTGCTTTCAGTTCGGCGAAGCCTACCAGCACGTTCTTGACCTTTATGGCGAAGTCCGGGCGAGTCTTGAGTTCCGCCATGCTCGACTCACCGACCGCAACGACATCGCCGTGCTTGAACAACACGACTTCCGATATATCGGAGACGAGTGCCTCGAATGGCGCGCGGAGCTGGTCCTCCGGCGCTCCCACAGCCCCTTTACCGGAGAGCTTGGGCTTCAAGACGGCGCCGAACCGAGAGACCGCTTCGGCGAGAGACCCCCCAGGTTTCAAGATTGGTCATCCTCCTATGGATTTGGACTCAGTTAGAACTCGATGCACCGCGCGTTATGGGCCGGCGTTTCCCCAAGGATTGATGACCTCCACACCGCAACCTTCGAAATCTGGCACGTTCCGCGTTGCGAGCACGGCACCGCGCGACCGTGCGATTGCGGCGATCTGCGCGTCCGCCTGTGAGATCGGTCGGCCAGCCCGGCGACGCCCGGCAGCAAGCTCGGCGAACGCCTCGGCCGCTTCGGAGTCGAACGGCAGGATGCGCCCGCGGAAGTAGGTCTCGAACGCGGTGCGGGCCGCCAGCGCCAGCCCTTCCCGCCGCTTTCCTTCCGGCACCAGGGCCACGCCGTAGAGAATTTCCGCCTGGGTCACGGCCGACAGGAACATCGTCGCCCCCGGGATCGCGTCGACCCATGCCATGACGGCGGGCTCGGGGGCCGACTTCATCAGCTCAGAGACGATATTGGTGTCGAGGACGATCATTCGTCGAACGTCGGCGGCTCGCGCATCGGTTCGCGCGGCACCTTCGGCAGGTCGAAGCCGCCGAACGGCTTGAACAGGGCGTTGATCGCCGTGCCCAGGTTCTTCGGCTCCGGCGGCTCCTGGTTGAGCGAAGTACGCAGGATGTCGCGCGCCTCATCCTCCATCGAGCGGCCATGGACAGCCGCCTGGATGCGGAGGCGGGATTTCAGGGCGTCGTCCAGGTTGCGGATGGTGATGCTCGCCACGGAATCGCCCTTGTCAGCATTGATGCGATTATAGGCGATGATTGCAGGCAATCAACGGGAAACCAGCCGACTCGATAGGGCCGGGACCTGCTTCGATCTGGCGGCTCCAACAATCCCGGTCCGGTGTCCTCAGGAGGTCGCCTGGCGGTATGCGAGCCCAGGCGGCGCGAGTTGGGTTCGCTGCTTGGCACCGCCCTCGCAACCCATTGAAATCCCTCGCAGCGCTTTTCCCGGAAAATTGCCAAGCAGCCTTGTCAGGCCTCACTTCAGGTGGGAATCATAATCCCTTGGTCGGTGGTTCAAATCCGCCCGCCGCTACCAAGCGCGACTCGGTTCGCGCCGCCGCATCATGTCCAATGCACAAAGGTCTGCCA
>Ga0335074_10008027_pt1 | contig 14664 bp, 16 predicted proteins | sample Lox_Sample_23_FD_206715 | JGI IMG/M metagenome (GOLD analysis project Ga0335074, IMG submission 206715) | Soil microbial communities from Loxahatchee National Wildlife Refuge, Florida, United States - Lox_Sample_2.3 | ecosystem: Environmental > Terrestrial > Soil > Wetlands | place: USA...
GGCTCGATCACATCGATCCCGGCGTTGTTGACCAGCACCTCGACCGGGCCGAGTTCCCGCTCGGCCACGGCGATCGCGGCGCCCACGTCTGAGCTGTTCGACACGTCGATCCGCACGCCGACCGCCCGGCCGCCGCCGGTACCCGCCTGCTCAAGGGTGGCCGCGTACGCCACCGCGGCGTCGCCGTCCAGGTCGGCGACGGCGACCGAGGCTCCCTCGGCGTACAGGGCGGCCGCGATGGCCCGGCCGATCCCGCCCGCGCCCCCGGTCACCAGTGCGACACGTCCGGCCAATCCGCTGCTCGTCATCAGATCCCCTTTCCGAAGTCCGGTGCGCGCTTCTCGCGGTGGGAGGCCAGCCCCTCGCGGACCTCCGGGCCGGCGAACCCGAAGAACTCCAGGCCGAGCGAGGCGTCGAAGATCGGCCCGGCCTGGCGGAACCAGTTGTTCAGGCTGTACTTGGTCCACCTGATCGCGGTCTGGGCGCCGGCCGCGAGCGAGGTCGCGATCTCCAGCGCGCGCTTGGTGACCAGCTCGTCGTCCACGCAGAGCGATACCATGCCGATCCGTTCGGCCTCCTCGCCGGTCAGCGGCTCGCAGGTGAGCAGGTAGTACTTGGCCTTGGCCATCCCCGCCAGCAGCGGCCAGCAGATGGCCGCGTGGTCCCCGGCCGCGACGCCGAGCCGGGTGTGCCCGTCGATGATCTTGGCCGTGCGGCCCGCCACCGAGATATCCGCGAGCATGGCCACCACCAGGCCGGCACCCACCGCCGGGCCGTGGATGGCCGAGACGATCGGCTTGCTGCAGTTGATGACGTTGTAGACCAGATCGCGGGCCTCCCGCAGGCTGCGGGCCCGGGTCGGGTAATCCTCGATCATGCCCTCGATCAGGTCGAAGCTGCCGCCCGAGGAGAATCCCCGGCCCTCCCCCCGGATGAGCGTGACCTGGGTCTGCTCGTCCCGGTCGATCACCGGCCAGACGTCGGCGAGCTGGCGGTGCATGGCCGGGCTGACCGCGTTGAGTCCCGGGCTGTCGAGCACCAGGGCCAGCACTCCGGGAGCCGGGCGCTCGAACCGCAGGTCGGGAAAGTCGGCGTAGGGATCGGTCACCAGGTCCTCCGTCAGAATCCTCGGCCAGAATCTTCTGTTAGGGTGAAACAGTTATATCATTAAGCCAATCATGGTTCTACGAGGAAGGTCGAGACGACATGGGCTTGCTCGACGGGCGGAACGCGATCGTGACCGGATCGGCCCGCGGACTCGGCCTGGCCATGGCCGAGCGCTTCGGGGAGGAGGGCGCGCGGGTCGTGCTCAGCGACATCGACGCGGCTGCGCTGGAGGAGGCGCAGGACAAGCTCACCGCCCGCGGCCTGGAGGTGAGTACCAGGCCGGCCGACGTCACCGATGAGGAGGCCATGGCCGCCCTGGTCCGGCACTGCGCCGATCGGTGGGGCACCCTCGACGTCATGGTCAACAACGCGGGCATCACCCGGGACGGCGTGCTGCGGAAGATGACCACGGACGACTTCCGCCAGGTCATCGAGGTGCACCTGCTCGGCGGCTGGCTGGGCACCAAGATGGCCAGCCTGCAGATGCGCGCGCAGGGCACGGGCGGGTCGGTCATCAACATCTCGTCGATGTCCGGCAAGGTCGGCAACCCCGGCCAGACCAATTACAGCGCCGCCAAGGCCGGGCTCATCGGGCTGACCAAGGCGGCCGCGAAGGAGGGCGCCCGCTACCGGATCAGGGTCAACGCCATCCAGCCCGGTTTCATCCGGACCGCCATGACCGACCATATGCCGCAGGACGTGCTCAGCGAGCGCATCGCGGAGATACCGCTCGGCCGGATCGGAGAGCCGCTGGACGTGGCCAACACGGCCCTGTTCCTGGCCTCGGACCTGTCCAGCTACCTGACCGGGATCACCATCGAGGTGTCGGGCGGCCGCAACATCTGACCGTGCTGAATCGAACCGGGCCGCGTGGATCCGCGACGGGCGGGTCACGATGCGTCCGGGAAGATGCCGGCCAGCCGCGCGATGATCTCGCGATGATAATCGGGTCCGCCCAGCAGGACCCGGGAGCTTCGCGCCCGCTTGAAGTACAGCTGCGCGGGATGCTCCCAGGTGAAGCCGATACCCCCGTGGATCTGGATGTTCTCGCCGGCCACGAGGGCGTAGCCGTCGGAGCAGCAGACCTTGGCGATGCTCGACACGACCGGCAGCTCGTTGTCGCCGGACGCTACCGCCCACAGGCCGTAGTAGGCCGCGGACTTCATCGACTCCACCGCCACCAGCATCGACGCGCACTTGTGCTTGATGGCCTGGAAGGAGCCGATCGGCCTGCCGAACTGCTCGCGCAGCTTGGCGTACTCGACCGCCATCTCCAGCGCTCGCTGCGCCCCGCCGGCCTGTTCGGCGGCGAGGCCGACGGCCGCGACCTCCAGCATCCGGCTGACCGCGGGCCAGGCATCGTCCACGTCGCCGATGAGCCGCGCCGGTACCGAGTCGAAGTCGAGCCGCGCCTGCTTACGGGTCTGGTCCATGGTGGGCAGCGACTCGCGCGACAGGCCGTCCGCGTCGCCTTCGACCGCGAACACGCCTACGCCGGCGTCGGTGCGCGCCACCGCCAGGATCAGCCCGGAGCTGACCCCGTCGGGCACGTAGGTCTTGGTGCCGGACAGCCGCCAGGTCCCGCCGGCCTGGATCGCGCGCATGGTGACGGAGGACTCCTGCCACTGCCCGTCGGACTCGGTCAGCGCGACGGTGGCGATCGTCTCTCCGGAGGCGATTGCGGGCAGGTAGTCCTTGCGCGCCTGCTCGTCGTCGATGGCCAGCAGCAGCTGGGCGGCCATCACCGCGCTGGCGAAGAACGGAGCGCACAGCAGCACCCGGCCCATCTCCTCCAGCACGATGCCCAGCTCGACGAAGCTGAACCCGGCACCGCCGTAGGCTTCGGGTATCGCCAGGCCGTGCAGGCCGAGCTGGCCGGCCATCTGCGTCCAGACCGCCGGGTCGTAGCCGAGATCGGTGGCCATCAGCCGACGGACGTCCGCCTCGGCGGAGGAACGCTCGAGAAAGCGCCGGACGGTATCGCGCAGTTCTTCCTGGTCCTCGTCGAAGTCGAAGTTCACCGCCGCGTTCCTTCCCGCTACCAGCAAGGGGCTGCCAGCAATAGATGAATTATATTACTATATTGTCAGCGGGAGGAAGCGGAGGAGAAAGATACCGTGGACCTGACCTACCCGGCTGAGGCCGAGGCGTTCCGCCGGGAGGTGCGCGCGTTTCTGGGCGCTGCGCTGCCGGCGGGCTGGATTGGGGTCGGCTCGCTGTCTGCCGATGAGGTGGGTCCGTTTACCGACCGATGGCGCTCGCTGCTGCATGAGCACGGGCTGATCGGCGTGGCCTGGCCGCGAGAGTACGGCGGGCGTGGTCTGAGCAAGCTCGAGCAGGTCGTGCTCGTCGAGGAACTTGCCCAGGCCGGCGCGCCGACCGGGTGGAATAGCGACAACTTCAGCGTGAAGATGATCGGCAACACGCTGCTCGCGGCGGGCACGGACGAGCAGAAGCGGCGGTTCCTGCCGCGCGTGCTGTCCGGCGCGGACCGCTGGTGCCAGGGATTCTCCGAGCCCGGGGCGGGATCCGACCTGGGGGCGCTGCGCACCCAGGCGCGCCTGGTGAAGGGAGAATGGCACATCGACGGCCAGAAAGTCTGGACCTCCAACGCCCGTGAGGCCAACTGGATCTTCCTGCTCGCCCGCACGTCACCGGCCCGGCCCGGGAACCGGGGCCTGACTTTCCTGCTCTGCCCGCTGGACCAGCCGGGCATCCAGATCAGGCCGATCACCATGCTCACCGGGCATCAGGAGTTCAACGAGGTCTTCTTCGACGATGCCGTCACCGAACCGCGTAACGTCGTCGGCGAGGTAGGCGACGGCTGGCGGGTGGCGCAGCTGCTGCTCGGGTTCGAGCGCGGGGACGAGGCGGCGACGAACCCGATCCTGTTCCGGCGGGAGCTGGACCGGCTGATCGAGCTGGCCCGCTCGCGCCACCGTGACCAGGATCCGGTGATCCGGGACCGGCTCGCTTCCTGCCTGGCCCGGGTGGAGGTCATGCGTTATCTCGGCTACCGGATCCTGACCGGCTTCCTGCGCGGCGACCGGCCCGGACCCGAGGCCTCGGTGTCCAAGCTGTACTGGAGCGAGTACCACCGCGATCTCACCGAGCTGGCCATGGACATCCTCGACGCCGACGGCGTGGTCCCGGCCGGCCAGCCGGTCGGCCGGATCATCCGGACCGACCTGCCCGGCGCGCCGAACAGCAGCGCGTCGTGGTCGGGAACCTTCCTGGCCTCGCAAGCTGGGACGATCTACGCCGGAACGTCCAGCATCCAGCGCAACGTCCTCGCCGAGACCGTGCTCGGCCTGCCGCGCGAGCCGCGGCCCGGCGGTTGGGCCACGATGGTTAGGTCAAGCACCACCATCCGTTCGGCCTAATTATTTTGATTGGAGACGCCAGCCATGGCCCAGCCTGACAGTCCCGCGATCCGCGTCGAGTCGGACGGCCCGGTACGGGTGGTCACCCTCAACCGGCCGGAGACGATGAACGCGTTCGACCGGGAGATGCACGCGGCATTCCCGCGGGTTCTGGCCGAGCTCGGCGACGACCGCGAGGCGCGCGCGGTGGTCCTGACCGGTGCGGGGCGGGCGTTCAGCGCCGGGGGTGACATCTCGAACTTCGCGCGGAACCAGGCGGATCTCTACCACCGCCGGGCCGGCCTGCGCGAGGCCAGGCGCCTGTTCGACGAGCTGATCAGCCTGCACCTGCCCGTGGTGGCGGCCGTCAATGGCCCCGCGGTGGGGCTCGGCTGCACGGTGGCGACCGCGTGCGACATCGTGTTCATGGCCGAGACGGCGTTCTTCGCCGACCCGCACGTGACGGTCGCCCTGGTCGCGGGGGACGGCGGCGCGATCACCTGGCCCGCGCTCACCAGCCTGCTGAAGGCCAAGCAGTACCTGCTCACCGGGGACCGGATGCCGGCGCGCGAGGCGCTGGCCATCGGGATGGCCAACTTCGTCGTACCGCCCGAGGAACTGATGGACGCCGTCACCGCCTTCGCACGCCGGCTGGCCAGCCTGCCGCCCCAGGCCGTCCAGGACACCAAGCTGGTGCTGAACCAGCTGCTGCGGGAGCGCGCGGCCGGGGTACTGCCCTTCGGCCTGGCCGCCGAGAGCCAGTCGTCCGACACGGCCGAGTACGCCGAGGTGCCGGCCAAGTTCGCCGAGCGGCGGGCCAGGCGCGATAGCTGACCAGGCTGATCGCGCGGATCAGCCCATCAGGTCGTACACGGTGAGCGCCTGGGCGCCGCCGAGGAGGTAATCGTCGGCTTCCAGTAGGTGCTTGCGCCACAGGCGTTCGGCCTTCTCGACCTCACGCGCCTCGATCAGGTCCACGATCCGCTCGTGCGCGGCGAAGCCCTCGTTCAGCGCCTGCTGCCCGGCCGACGTCCCGGCGTCGGACTCGGCGTGCGCCAGGTGCGCGACGTCGATGATGTGCCGCAGCATGCCCGACAGGACCGACAGCGTCTGGTTGCCGGCCATGTCCACGATCAGGGCGTGAAAAGCTGTCTGCTCCTTCATCTGGGTGACCGGGTTGTCACTGACCGTCCGCGACCGCTCGATCGCCTCACGCAGACGGCGCAGGTCCGCCGCGGTCCGTTTCTGCGCGAGCATGGCGACGCAACCCGGTTCGATCACCCCGCGGGCCACGTAGACGTCCTGCATCGTCACCCCGCGGTGCTCCAGGACCAGGGCCGTGTGGCGGGCCGCGACGTCCGCGTTCGGCACATGAACTCGCGCGCCGCCGTGGGCGCCGCGCCTGACGCTGATCAGGGACTCGGACTCCAGGACCCGGAACGCCTCCCGGAGGGTGGGCCGGGACACGCCGAACCGCTCCATGAGCGCGCTCTCGGACGGGAGCGCGTCACTTTCCACGAGCTCGCCGCGAAGGATGCGGCGCCGGAGGTCGCCGGCCACGAGCTCGGCCATCTTCGGCACCCGGACCTGGGTTCCGACCTGGGTCTTTGCAGCTTCGGCCATGGTGTGTCCAAACGTCTCGCAGGGTCCCGGAGCCGCGGCGGCGGGCGAAGGATCCGACCCGCGCCTGCGCCTTCCGGTTGGGCCTTCCGGCTGGCAAATCAATTATATTATTTACTCATTCAAATCCGGTAACGCGACCGGTCGGCGCGCCGTGCCGGCGCGGTCACGGTGCGGGCCAGACCCTAGGGCTAGGGCGGGCCGAAACGCGCGCAGGTAAGCGACACCGCGGGTGAGCATGTCGAGAGCCACCTCCCGTGCGTCACTGCCTGGCCGGGTGAGCGGCCAGCTGATCTCGACGATGAACGGGGTACTGCCGCCGCGCGGTCCGCGTCGCAGCACCTCGTTGACGGCGCCAGCGACGTCGACGTCTCCGTCGCCCAATGCGCAGCCAGCGATACGGAACGGCGGCTGCGACCCCAGGATGTCCCGTGCGCCCGACTCCACCACCGCGAAGTCTTTGACGTGGACCGAAGCAGCCCATGGCGCCAAGGCGTCGATGTCGGCGCCAGGATCGGCGAAGAGCGCGAGGGCGTTCCCGGTGTCGAAGCCGGACCGGATCGCTTCCGAGTCGACCTCGGCGATCATGCGGGCCCACTCCGGCCCGGTGAAGTCGACATGATTCTCTATCGCGAGCCGGACGCCTTCGCCCTCGGCCATCCGGGCGACCTCCCGCAAGGCCGAGACCAGGCGACGCGTGTGCTCGGCGAGGGATTCGCGCCGGCTGAACCGGCTCTTGTCCCGCCAGAGGTAGCCATACGCGGTACGCACGTAGGGGCCCCCGAGAACACGCGCGGCGCGCATGCTGTCGACGATCTCCCGGCGTGCGGCGGGATCGTCCAGCACGTCGAACGGCGACCGGATGTACGGCTCGATCTCCAGGGACTGCGCGTCGGCCTGAGCGCGAAGGTCGATCCAGTGCCCGAGGTCGATCGACATCGACGCCCAGTCGAAGATGGGCCGGGGGTCGCCGCCGACCAGGTCCAGGCCGCGTGCTGGCGCGTCCTGGATCACCCAGTCGAATCGCTGCTCGAGGGGAACGTCCCGGGGGGCGAGCACCCAGGACAGCGCCCCGACGCGAAGGCTCACGGGGTCACCGCCGGGCTGGCCGAGTACCGCGGCGCCCACTCGTGCAGTTCGGCCAGTTGCTGGGTAAGTTTCGACCCGATCGGCTGCGTCGCACCGGGATCCAGAGGCAGGTGGAGCGGCGGTTCGGGCTCATCGACGAGCCGGAGCACCTGTGCGGCCAGGCGGTTTGGATCGCCGGGCTGGTTGCCGTCCAGAGAGCCGATGAGTTCGCGGAAGCGACCCACGCTGTCAGCGTAGGTATGGTCGGGCGCGGCAGAAATCATCGACGACCCGAGTGCGTCCGTGCGGAAGGAGCCGGGCTCCACGATCGTCAGCCGGATGCCGAGGGGCGCGATCTCCTTGGCCAAGGCTTCGGCGAACCCCTCGACGGCGTGCTTGGACGCCGCGTAGTACGCGAACCCTGCTGACGCGCTCACCCCGGCGACCGAGGAGATGGTGACGATAAACCCTTTCGCGCTGCGGCGCAGCAGGGGCAGCACGGCCCGCGTGACGTCGATGAGGCCGAAGACATTCGTCTCGAACTGCTGCCTGATCTGGTCGTCGGCCGCCTCCTCGACGCCGCCGAGGAGCGTGTACCCGGCGCTGTTGACCAGCACATCGATACCGCCGAAGGCGCGTCGCGCCTGGTCGACGGCTGACCTGACGTCGTCCGGCCGGGTCACGTCGGCGACCGCCGCGAGCGCGTTTCCGTTGCTCGCCTCGGTAATCGACCGAGCCGCGTCAGCGGACCGGACGACGGCGACGACCTGATCGCCACGCGCCACGGCCGCCGCGACGATGGCTCGCCCGATGCCACGGGATGCCCCGGTGACGAACCAGACGCGGCTACCGTCTGCGGAGGCGGTAATCATGGTCATCTCCCTGTTCTCGGGGTTCTCCGACGGGTGCGGGCGACTCGGCCGCCGCCGCGACGATGCTCCGCGCGGACCGGTAGGCGCTGTCCGCCGCGGTCTGTAGCGGGAGAGCGTGGAAATCGGGGTGGAATATCTCGACGCCGAACGGTCCGTCGAATCCTGTTTCCCTGACGGAACGGATCAGGCCGGTGAGATCGAACGAACCCTGCCCGGGCAGCTCGCGCTCGAAGGTCGTCGCCGTCCTCAAGCTGGCGGCGGTGGCTGGCCCGTCGTTGAGCTGGATGGCGACGACCGATCCCGCCGGTAGCGCACGCACGTCATCCGGAGTGCCACCCGAGTGGTACAGGTGCCACGAATCGAGCAGCACGCCACCGTTTGCCGAGCCGGCGGCAGCGACGACCGTAGCCGCTGTGGGCAAGTCCTTGAGCGCGGTGACCTGCGGCACGAATTCCAGGGCAGCTATGAGCCCGTGTCGCGCGGCACGGGTGCACAGCTCGCGGAACCGGTCCGCCATTCGCGGCAGCTCGGGGAGCGGCCCCTCGAACTCGGCCACCACCGTCACATGCCTGCCGCCCAGTACGTCTGCGAACCCGTACAGCTCGTCCTCGGCGCGCCGCCCTTCCCGGCCCGCTGCGGACGCGAGGTACCAGCCGCGTACGCTCTCCAGTTCGTGCACTTCAAGACCGAGGTCGGTAATGATCCGCGCGAGTTCATTGATACTCGTCCCTTGCCGACAGCAGTCGAGGACGTCTGGCCAGCGCAGTCCGACTCCAGCGAATCCAGCCTGGGCGGCGGCAGTCAGTCGGTCCTTGAGCGGCCATCGAGGTGGCTGCCGCCAGCCAGCGCCGGCGAGCGTGAAGTGACAGGCCGTCAGGCAGATGTCGGCGGTCATCTGGCCGTCCTCCTAGTGCTCTACCGCAGTGTGCTTTACCGCAGCCGCAGCCGCAGCGGCGACGCGACCAGCGGTGCGGCCGAAGACGAGGGCACTGGCCAGTGCGTTCCCGCTGCCGACGTAGACGTCGCCGAGTACGCCGCCGACGCACTCGCCAGCCGCGTACAGGCCGGCAATCGGGTGGCTGTCGTTGCCGATTACGCGCCCGTCGCGGTCGATGCGGACGCCAGCGTAGGTGCCCGCGAGACAGGCGAGGCGTAGTTCTGTGGCATAGAAAGGCGGCGTCTGCACGGGCCGAAGGACGTCGGCCTGCTTGGCGTAAAAATGATCGATGCCCGCCGCGGCGCCCTCGTTGTAGCGGCCGATGGTCCCCGCCAGGTTCGCGATCGGCACGCCGATCGTCGTGGCCAGCCCTTCCACCGTAGCCGCGACATGGACCTTGCCCAAGCCGACCATCTGGTCGATCATCGGCTCGACCCAGTTCTCATGGGTCTGGCCCGGGATGTTCACCTTCTTGAAACGGCGGGTCGAATTCGGCTGGGACGCCCGCTTCGCCGCGTCGTCGAAGATGGCCCAGATCTTTCCGCCCTGTGCGCGAACCAAGGGCTCGGTGACGCTGTAGGGGGACATCTCGTTGAAGAAGCGGCGGCCTAGGTGGTTGACGATGATCAGCCATCCGGGGAAGTATGTATCGGACATCAGCGAGAAGTTTGGCTTGAGCGTGCACAGGCCGCGGTCGTACCCGACGATCTGCGCGTCAGCCTGCTCGGCCAGCGCGAAGACGTCGCCTCTGGAGCGGCGCGCATCTACCTCCAGCCCGACGGGGTGAAGCCAGTCCCCGGCGCTGAGCGCGCTGGGGAAGTACCTTTCGATCAGATCGCGGTTGCCCTCGAACCCCCCGGTGGCCAGGATGGTGCCGGCCGCCGTCAGCTGCTCGCCGCCCGAGGAAACCCCGATGACCCGGCGAGCGTCCAGGACGAGGCCGTCCACGCGGCGGCCGAGGACCAGAGTTATGTTCTGCCGACGGCGCACCTCCTTCTCCAGAACGCTCACGATCTCGGCGCCACCCGGCGTGACATGGCCGCGCGGTACCAATTCGTCCCCGGCGGGAAATATGTCGAGGATCGGTACGCCAAGGTCGGCGAGCCACTCGATCGACGGGCCGACCTCACTGGTCAGGTGTTCGATCAGCGCAGGTTCAAGGCGCTGGCCGGTCAGGGTCATGTAGTGGTTGAACAGGTCGATGTTACTGTCGGCGATGGCGCGTTCCCGCTGGAACCGCGTGCCCGCGCCCATTATCATTCCGGTCGACGCGCTCGTCCGCCCGCCCACCGTCGCGTCGGCCTCGACGAGCACGACGGTCGCATCCTGCGACGAAGCCTCCAGCGCCGCGGACAGACCCGCCAGTCCCGTACCGACCACGGCCACATCGAAGTCGCTCATGGGTCATCACCGTACTATGATATAATTCATTTAGCTAGTTAGACGTCGGGTCATCGAGCGAGGAGTTATCCTTGACCGCTGAGGCCGCCAGCGGCGGGGGCCAAGGTCCGGTATGTTTCGTCGTCCTGATTCGCGCTCGTCCGGGGCGGCGCGAAGAGGTCTGGGCCGCGCTGCAGGAGCTCGTGCCGGAGGTGCATTCCGAGCCGGGCTGCGAGCGGTACGCGCTGCATGCCGTCGACGGGCAGGATGCTTTCATGACCATCGAGCGCTGGGCCACCGCTGCCGCAGCGCGGGCTCACGCACAATCGCCGGCGGTGCGGCGGTACCGCGAACGTATCGGCGACCTGGTGGAACCTTCGGAGATCGTCCAGTTGATTCCGGCGGTCCTCGGCGACGCGGCCAAAGGCTCTATCTGAAGGTCACTGGAGAGTGACCGTACGGCCTTCGGTCGCCGAGGTGACGATGGCCTGGTGAACCACGGTATTGGCCACACCGTCGAAGAACGTTGGCAGAGCCGGGAACTTAGGGGGCTCGAGTCCGAGGATCCGGTCACGGAAGGCACCCGCTAGCCTCGCTGTCGCCGGCGGGATCCTCGTGGCCCGCGCTTCAAACCGGGCGTAGGCATTCGAGCCCGCCACGCCGGCCGGCAAATCGAGATCTGGTCCGAGCTGATACTCGGGCGGGATCTCGATGAGACGGCTGCCGCTGGCATCGTCGAGCGCTATCTCGCCCTCGGCGGTGACCGAGACCGTCCCGGCCGTCCCCGAGATCCGCTGGACGGCCGTCGGCGGGCCAAAGGCGCCCTGGGTGGCCTGTATGACTCCGACCAGGCCGTTCACCAGCGTGAATTGAACGGCGAAGCTGTCGTTGGTGGCCCAGTCGTGATCGGAGGTCACGCAGGCGGTCCCGGTAACCGATGCGAACTCCCCGAGGGTGGTGCGTACCGTATCGATCGTGTGCGGTATCTCGGCGTTGAGCCAGCCGCCGAAGCGAGACTTGTCGGTGAACCACCCCGGCACCTCGGCGGCCGGGTCAGCGAACGCGTTCGACAACCGGACGAAGGTGGCAAAACGGGGCGCGCCGATCAGCCCGTCGGCTAGGGCGATGGCGAACCCGACCTGCGGTTTCAGCCATCGCATCTCCTGGCCGAGAACATGCACGACGCCGGCTTCCTCGGCTTGCCGCAGGAGGCTCCGCGCATCATCCAGCCTGGTCGTGAACGGTTTCTCGCACAACACATGCTGGCCGGCGGCGATCACGGCAGAGGTAAGTTCGTAGTGAGTTGACGGCGGCGTAGCGATGACGGCGGCCCGGACGCCGGGTACCGCGAGCGCTTGTTCGAGGCTCGTGGTCGCCATCGCGACGCCAAGTCGCCGCGCGCGATCTGCGGTGCGCTCGCGATCGTTGCCTACCAGCGCCGCGACCTCGAATCCGGCCGCACGCAAGGCCGGAACGTGCGTCAGGCAACCCCAACCGGTACCAGCAACGATCACCCGGATCGGGCCGACCGAGGAATCAGTCATCGTTTCCGTCTCCCTTGACTTGGCCGCACCGCCACAGCATAATAATTTACTGTAGTATAAAAAGTAAACTATTTTAGAATCTTCGACTGGATCAGCCTGTGGCTATGGCAACGGCATCGACGTCATGACCGGCTAAGGGCGTGACGAGATGGTGACTATCGGAGACGGGTGCGCCGCGACGGTACGGGCCGGCCTGAGGAGCCGCCCGGAGGCGGGCGGCTGTACATACAGGAAAATTATCTGCCGGATTATTGACATCAGGCCCGGGCGGAGGGCACAGTGTAGCCAAGATAGCGGTTGCTGTCTAATGGCACGAACCATCGCCGGAGATGGAGCCTCGCATGCAGGAACTCAGGCATCCGCTGACGGAAGGCTTGTACGGGCTGGACCCCGAGACGGGCCTGGTCCGCGTCGAAGAGCACGGCCGGGTCGGCTTGTTCGACTTTCACGGCGAGTGGAGGTCTGGAGACAAGTTCCATCCCGATCCGGAGATGTGTAACTGGATCGGCGGACCAGGTAGCGACGGCGCCTATGACCGGCCCTTCAAGTCCATCTAAGACGACGCCGCGGACAGGAGACAAACGGCGATGACTACTACCGAAGACCTGGTCGCCCTCCTGGCGCCGCCGCACGAGCCCGGCTCCTTCTACCAACGGGTGCTCGATTCCGACCGGTATCCGGTTCCCGGCGTCCTGCGCGAATCAAGCCCGCTGGAAGGCGGGCCGGTCGAAGTTCCGGTGCAGCAGTACCTCGCCCGCGAGTTCCACGATCTCGAGGTCGAGAAGGTATGGAAACGGGCCTGGCAGATGGCGTGCCGGGAGGACGAGATCCCGGCCGTCGGCGACACTCTCGTTTACGACGTGGCCGACCTGTCCTTTGTCGTGGTCCGGGTCTCGCCGACCGTTATCCGGGCGTACCCCAACGCGTGCCTGCACCGTGGCCGCAAGCTGGTGGACAGCGCGCCGTGTGCCGCCAGGCTGAGCGAGCTGCGGTGCGCGTTCCACGGATTCACCTGGGACCTGGAGGGCTCGCTAGCCGCGGTGCCGAGCTCGTGGGACTTCCCGCACGCCGACTTCGATGAGTGGCAGCTGACCGAGGTCAAGGTCGGGACGTGGGGTGGATTCGTATTCATCAACCCCGACCCGGACGCGGCGCCGCTCGAGGATTTCCTGGGGGATCTGGACCGGCACTTCGCGAAGTACGACTACCAGAACCGGTACACGGCCGCCCACGTGGTGAAGGTGGTGCCCTGCAACTGGAAGGCCGCGCAAGAAGCGTTCATGGAATCATTCCACGTCATCGCGGTCCATCCCCAGCTGCTCCCCGAGTCCTCCAACCTGGACGCGCAGTACGACGCGTGGGGCAACTACTCTCGCGCGGTCAGCCCGAACTTCCTGCCCAGCGCCTTTCTCAACTGGCTGCCGACCGAGCAGGAAATCCTGGACTCGGCGCTCGACCGCCGCCTGGATCGCGACCCGGTGGTGACCGTCCCCGAGGGCATGACCGCCCGTGAGGTCGGCGCCGATCAGGCCCGCACGGCAGTTGCGCGGGTCATCGGCGAGGACAAGGCGGCACAGCTGTGCGACAGCGAGATGGCCGATTCGTTCTATTTCACGCTGTTCCCCAACCTGCACCCGTGGTCGGCGTACAACCGGATCTGCTTCCGGTTCCGGCCGTACGGGAACGATCCGGACCGGGCCATCCAGGATGTGTACCTGCTCAACCCGTACGCGGGCGAGCGTCCGCCGGCCTCGCGGACGCACGTGCTGAGCGCCGACGAGGACTTCACGGCGGGTACCGAGATCGGTCCGTACCTGGCCCGGATCATCAACCAGGACCTGTACAACATGCCGAAGGTGCAGGAGGGGATGAAGGCCACGCGCAAGCCGGTGCTGACGTTCTCCCGGTACCAGGAGTCCAAGATCAGGCACTTCCACAAGCTGCTGGACGAGTGGATAGCCCGGCCCTAAGTCACGGTCAGAAGGAGAGAGCCGAGGAATGGCATCGCGGCTGAAGATCCCCAAGCTCGGCATGTCCATGGGAGAGGGCTCGATCGTCGAGTGGCTGGTAGCCGACGGCGACCAGGTCACCGTCGGCCAGCCGCTGTACCTCCTGGAGACCGACAAGACGCAGAACGAGGTCCCCTCGCCCGTCGCGGGCATCATCAAGCTGATCGGCCAGGTCGGCGAGACCTACGACGTCGGAACCATCATCGCCGAGGTGACCTGATGGACGGGTCCAGGCGGGTACACGTCGAGCCGATCGACGTGACCTTCGAGCTCGGGCCGGACGAGACCCTGATCGTCGCGGCGTGGCGGGAAGGCTACTACTGGCCGACGGTATGCGGCGGGCGTGGCGAGTGCACCGCCTGCCACGTGGTCGTCGAGGACGGGGCGGCGAACGCCGTTCCGCCCGGCCGGCTCGAGAACCTCGTCCTCGCGCCGGTGATCGCCAAGCGGGACCCGCGGCTGACCATCAGGCTGGCGTGCCAGCTGAAGGTGCACGGCCCGGTGCGAGTGCACAAGAAAGCGGTGCGCCGCCGGATCATGCAGTGAGCGGTGCCCAGCGACGTAAACATCTGATACCACGACCCCGAGGAGGCAGCGTTGTCCGTACCCGATGGGTCGACCCTGCTGGAGATCTACAGGACCGCGACCACCATCCGGCAGTGTGACGAGCGTTTCCTGGCCATGCTCACGGCCGGGGAAATCGCGATGACGTATTACTCGCCGCGCGGGCAGGAGGTGATCTCCGCCGCCGTGTCGGCGAACCTG
>Ga0335074_10008028_pt1 | contig 14662 bp, 13 predicted proteins | sample Lox_Sample_23_FD_206715 | JGI IMG/M metagenome (GOLD analysis project Ga0335074, IMG submission 206715) | Soil microbial communities from Loxahatchee National Wildlife Refuge, Florida, United States - Lox_Sample_2.3 | ecosystem: Environmental > Terrestrial > Soil > Wetlands | place: USA...
TGGACCTGAAGGTCCGCTCTACCCTTACTGCTGCTCCTTCTTCTTTAAGCTCTCAATCAACTCGTCAATCTTTTCGGTCGTCAGATTCTCGACGAAATCGTAGTTCATCATCATGGCCGGCGCCCACGAGCACGCGCCGATACACTCCACTTCTTCCAGATAAAACAGCCCGTCGGGCGTAGTCTGCTTATTGCCGACGCCCAGCTTCTTTTTGCAATGCTCAAAGATGTCTTCCGCGCCGCGCAGCAGGCAACTCACATTCGTGCAGATCTGGAAGTTGTACTTGCCGATCGCGTGCGTGCGCAGCATGGAGTAGTAACTGATCACGTTGCGCACTTCCAGGTCCGACAACTCCACTCGCTGGGCGATTTCGTGAATGGCCTCATCGTTCAGCGTACCCAGCTCGTCCTGGATGTACAGCAGCATCGGAACGAGCACGGAGCGCTTGGTCGGATAATGCGTGACCATCGTGGCGAAGCGCTGTTCGAGTTGGTCGGAGAATTTCATATGTAGCAACTGGCAATTAGCAGCTAGCGATTAGCTAAACCCGCGACCTTCGACCATGCCTCCAATAGGATTGACAGAAAAAGTTCAGATTGCGATCTTGCAGCTAGTTGCTAGTTGCTGCTTTACTTACCTGTCGCAATCCCCCAGCACGATATCGATGCTGCCAATCGCCGCGACCACATCCGCAATCAGCCGTCCTTCGCACATTGGTTTCAGCGTCTGCAGATTGGCGAACGACGGCGAGCGCATGTGCACGCGATACGGTTTCGCCGTACCGTCGCTGACCACGTAATAGCCCATCTCGCCGCGCGGCGACTCGATCGGCATATACACTTCGCCTTCCGGAACCGTGAAGCCTTCAGTGACAATCTTGAAGTGGTAGATGAGCGCCTCCATCTGCGTCTTCATCTTCTCGCGATCCGGCAACACAACCTTCGGCGCGTCCGCTTTAACCGGGCCTTCGGGCATGCCTTCCAGCGCCTGCATGGCGATCTTTTGTGATTCGCGCAACTCTGCAACCCGCACCATGTACCGCGCATAAACATCGCCCACGGTCGAAGTCGGCACCTTGAACTTAAAATTTTCGTAACCCGTGTAGGGCAGATCGCGGCGCAGGTCGACATCAACACCGCTGGCGCGCAGCGTCGGTCCAGTAGCGCACAACGCAATTGCATCCTCGGGCGAGAGGTAGGCAACTCCTTGGGTGCGCTTCACCCAGATCGGATTGCTGGTCAGCAGGTTTTCGTATTCGTCGATGTTGCCGGGAAAGCGCTGCAGGAACTTCTTCACGCGATCGAACCAGCCCAGCGGCGGCTCCAGCGCCAGCCCGCCGATGCGGAAGTACGAAGTCATCATGCGCTGGCCGGAGACCGCTTCAAACAGCCGCAGCACATCCTCGCGCTCGCGGAAGCAGTACAGGAACACGGTCATCGCGCCGATGTCCATGGCGTGCGTGCCCAGCCACACCAGGTGCGAGTTGATGCGGGTCACCTCGTTGAGCAGGACGCGAACCCACTGCGCGCGCGGCGGAATCTCCAGCCCCAACAGCTTCTCCACCGCCAGGCAGTAGGCCAGGTTGTTGGTCATGGGGCAGAGATAGTCGATGCGGTCGGTCATGGGCACGACCTGCTGATAGAACTTGGCTTCGCAGGTCTTCTCGATGCCGGTGTGCAGATACCCGATGTCGGGCATGATGCGCACAATGGTTTCGCCGTCAACTTCCAGCAGCAGCCGCAAGACGCCGTGCGTCGAGGGATGCTGCGGGCCCATGTTCAGGACCATCGTTTTGTCTTGCGATGGATCCAGTACCGGGGTTGGAGTCATGCGCGCCATTAGCGGTAACCCTCGACAGGATAGTCCTTACGTAATGGATGCCCCTCCCAATCATCCGGCATCATGATGCGGATCAGGTTGGGATGCTCATCGAAGCGAACCCCGAACAGATCGAAGACCTCGCGCTCGAAAAAGTTCGCGCCCGGCCAGATCGGCACCAGCGAATCGACACTGGCATCGTCGCCTGAGAGCCTGACCTTCAACCGCAAATACCTCTTATTAGTTGTCGAAAAAAGCTGGTAGACGACTTCAAAGCGCGGTTCCCGTGGATACCAATCGACGCCAGTGACGTCAGCCAGCGCGTTGTATTGCAGCTGTGGATCGTCTTTCAGCGCGAGACAGGCGTCGCGCAGGGCGATGCGATCGACCCAGAGGGTCAGCTCATTGCGGTCAAACTTTGCCCCCGTGACGGCCGCGGGGTTGCCCGCCAGCAACGCTGCAACTTCGGGACGATCTTTCAGTTGCTCGAGATCGGTGATTGCGGGCTGGAGCGCCATCAGATCTTCTCCGCCTTACCCTGCTTGTTCCAGTCGAGCACGCCTTTTTTCCAAACGTAAAAGAAACCGGCGAGCACGATGCCGATGTACACCAGCATCTCCCAGAACCAAAACATGCCCAGGCCAGCGGCTTTCAGCGGCTTCTCGACGACCGCCCAGGGATAAAGGAAAATGGCTTCCACGTCGAAGAGAATGAAGAGCATCGCCACCAGGTAGAACTTCACGGTGAAGCGCTGGCGCGCGTCGCCCACCGGCTCCATGCCGCACTCGTAGGGCGACATCTTCCTTGCGTTGTATTTATGCTGGCCGACGAAGTACGAGAGTCCAACAATCGCGCAGGCGATGCCTCCAGCGACCAGGATGTGGATCAGCAGCGGAAGATAGCGGGCAAAATATAAATCTGGCATGATTGCGACACGCTCAGAAAACGCTGCAATGCACGGCGTAAACTATCGAGTTTAGATTTCGGCGGCGGACCATGTCAACCGCATAGGAAGCAGGATTCATCGGGGTTTCACATCGCTCGCGGCGTGCGCTGATCCAGGCAGCAATGGGTTAATATCCAATGCCAGGGTTGCAGTTCAGCCAGGGAGTTGATTATGCGGTTTTATTGCTATCTGATGCTGGTGCTGGCCACGGCCACAATCGCTCGCGCGCAAATCGAGCCCTGCCTCACCGGACCTGACACTCCGGGTTGTGGCTTAAAAATCACGCTGAATCCGCCCTTGAGCACGAATGAGAACCTGCTTTCGGTGCCCAACGAAATCACCATCGACGTGCCCATGCGCCTCCACGCCGCCAGAGTCGCTCTGCTCAGTGGAGCGGCAGGTTCAGAGCAGTTCAAGCCTTTGGCCGAGGTCAAGAACTATAAGAAGGTCAATGGGAACGAGCGATTCAAAATTCCAGTGAAGGATTGTCCGGGCAGCGACAACGCGTTTCAGATCAACATCTACTCGCCGCGCATGCCGTATCCGCTCACCGTGAACATCCAGCCGTTCCAGTGCAAGCAGGGCGCCACGAAGTAATCGAGCTATCCGCCACCCACGAAGTGGACGATCTCCAGCCGATCGCCGTCTTTCAGCCATGTTTCCGGCCACCGATTGCGCGATACAATCTCTCGATTGAGTTCGACGGCGACGCGGTCGCCCTTCATGCCCAGCTGGTCGATCAGCTCAGTGAGCGAGAGCGAGCCGGCAAAGGCTTGCTCTTTGCCGTTGATAACCAGGCGCATAACGACAGTTTCCGGTTTCTGGTTGGAAGTTGCAAGAGCAGTTTTGGAAATGCGGCTTCGGGCTCGAGTCTCAAGTCCTCGCTCAAGCTGAGCACATCCGCTCGGCAACTGGGAACGGGGAACTCGAAACTCTGAAACCGCCTGAGCCTCTGAAGGCTGCAGACGAAGGCGATCTAATTCTGAAGGAATCAGTTGGAAATCTTGCATTTTGATGAAGGAGAAAAGCATGGCAGTCAAACCCATTCCCGATGGATATTACACCGTCACACCTTATATTACGGTCGATGACGCGGGCGCAGTGATCGAGTTTTTGAAGCAGGCCTTCGACGCGCAGGAAACCTTCGCCATGCGCGATGAGCACGGTAAGGTGCGGCATGCCGAGGTGAAGGTTGGCACCTCAATGTTGATGTTGGGCAGCTCGCATGATCAGTGGAAGGCTCGCCCAGCCAACTTCTATGTCTACGTCGCAGAGGTGGACGCGGTTTACAAGAAAGCCGTCGCCGCGGGTGGCAAATCGGTGGCCGAGCCTGAGACCCAGTTCTACGGTGATCGCCATGGCGCGGTTACCGACTCGCAGGGCAACACCTGGTGGATCGCTACCCACGTCGAGGACGTCGCAGCGGAAGAATTGGGTCGCCGCGCCAAGGCGGCGGCGGCAAAGCAGACCGCTGCCGCGGAGAAGTCAAAATAGACGTTCTGGCGGCGGGCTTGCAGTACGGAATTAGTCCACCATCAAGCTTTGGCACTCGAAGCCGCCGCGCGACGCGAGGTATTCATCGATCCCGTCGCGTTTCACTCCCATGTGCGTGTGCTGCTGAACGTGTGTCAAACCATGCGGTTAAGGCGCGAAGTAAGAACAAGCGGCAGAGCTGTGTGCTAGGGAAGCTCTGATAAGGTCGAGGCTTTTTAGGTCAGGCTTTTTAGGTCAGGCTTTGAAAGGGATGGCCTTCAAACCGTCCGTAAAATGCGCTTTTCGGGAGCGGCTTAGCCGCTGAGGTACTTAATCAGAGTTTCGCTAGATTGCGTGCGATCGCGCTTCAAATTCGCACAGTACGTCCGGCACCCGATTGGCGGGGGTGCATCTCCGATTGCTATAATTCAACTGCCACAGCAATCTTCACCAGCATTTCCGCTCCGTGGCCAGGTAGCTCAGCTGGTAGAGCGCAGCCCTGAAAAGGCTGGCGTCGGCGGTTCGATTCCGTCCCTGGCCACCATCATTCCAAAGCACTTAGCCGCACAGAACCGAAATCTCCAACCCACGATCCAACCCACGATTCGCAGGTTTGGTCCAACATTTCTCACTGCACCTTCTCCGTCAGCAAGTGGACCCTGTCGCCCAATAGCTGCTCTAGGAACTTGCCCTGCGCATCGCGCATCGACTCCATGTCGGAGTGCGCGTAGAGCTGCATGGTCGTCCCGAAATCCTCGTGACGCAGCATCCCCTGCACAGTTTTCGCATCGACTTTCAGCTTGACCAGCGCCGTAGCCAGCGCATGCCGGAAGTTGTGAAAGCCGAATCGGACCTTCTCGCCTTCCTTGATGACTCCGGCTTTCACCGCCGCCGGCCTCAGGTACTTCTGCACCATGATGGACGCGGACAGAGGCTTCTTGCCCTTGAGCTTGACGCTCGGGAACACGAAGTCGGTGTCCTTGCCGAAAGGAGTCTTGTCGCGCCAAGCGAGAAGAAATCCCGCCAGTAGCGGGTGCACGGCAACCGGAGCCTTCGATGCCTTCGACTTTGGCACCTTGAACCTTCCCCTCACATAGGCACGCCTCACGTACATTACGAGGTCCTGGAAGTCCAGATCTGCCCATGTGAGGGCCAGCAATTCCGACACTCGCAGCACCGTGGCCGCATCGCTCAGAGTGAGCGTACGCCTCGGCTCCGGAATGTTTAGGAGAATCTCGAACGCCTGTGTCGGCGTCATCGGGATCGCCGTGTAATCGCTGGTAGTTCGCTGGCTCACCCAATTCATGGGATTGCCCTCTTGCTGCCGCGGCAAAAACTCGTGCCGCTGCCCATGCTTGTAGACCAGATGCATAATGCGCCGGATCTTGTCGATGGTTGGATCGGCGAACGGCTTCACCTTCTTCTGCGGGTTCCCCTGCCTTAGTTCGCGAAACCATTTCTCGACCTCCGTCGATTTGATCGCCAAGGCGCCAGATGTCCCCAACGGGGAATGATGCGCTTGACGAGGTGTCGCTCGTAGGTCTCGGCGTGTGAATTGGCCGCGGATAATTTATAGGAAGTGAGACCGTCGTTTGCGCTGGTGGTAGTGCAAAGATACGCGGGGGCGCTCTCAATGAGCGCTGACTTACTTGGTGATCAATCCCGCGAACAACGGCGTCACTGCATATCGAATTTGCCTCGCCAATTCATTTTCACTTGGTCTTCGAAGCTTTTCGACCAATCCTGCCTCAGACGATTCCAGCCGTTGAATCAATGACAGGGAGTCTTCTGGAGATTTGCGAAAAGTACATCTAAACAGGCCGTGAAGGCTGGGGCCCTTCATCTCGCCGACAAGCTCTTCTGTATCGGTCACAGTAAGTTTGTACACGTGAAGTGAATCCCCTAACTCTAACCACCCCCCTTGCGATTCATCTGTAGGGCCTGTTTCAGCAGCATGATACCGACAGGAAGTTGGCTGGATGCGAAGGGTGCCATGTTACTCGGCCAACGCAGGTAAGCGGCTCCCGATTACCAACAAATCCGCGACCTGCTTCAACAGATGCGTGGGAGTTGGTCACCAGTCAGCATATCGACGATCCTGGCGGTGCCCAGAGTTGAGCGCATGATGACCAGACCGGGATGCTTGTGGGTCACGGTGCCGATAATCTGCGCGTACTGCCCGAGAGGATGTGCGCGCATGGCGTGCAGCATCGGCTCGGCAATCCCCGGCTCCACGATTGCCACCAGCTTGCCTTCGTTTGCAACGTAGAGGGGATCGAGCCCCAGCATCTCGCAGGCGCCCTGCACTTCGGCGCGAATAGGAATGGTAGCCTCTTCCAGCTCAATGCCGACCTGCGAGCGCGCGGCTATTTCGTTTAATGTGCTGGAAAGACCTCCGCGCGTAGGATCGCGCATGCAGCGGATTCTTCCCGGTACGGTGAGCATGGCAGCGACGAGCGTGTGCAATGCAGCGCTGTCGCTCGTCAATGTGGTTTCGAACTCCAAGCCTTCGCGCTGCGCCATGATGCAGATACCGTGTTCACCAATTGCACCGCTCAGTAAGACCACGTCGCCAGCCTGCGCCTTGTCGGCCGAAAGCTCGATAGCGTCCGGCACAATTCCCATTCCGGAGGTGTTGATGAACAGTCCGTCTGCGCTTTCTTTCTCCACAACCTTGGTATCGCCGGTCACGACTTGCACGTTCGCGGCGGCAGCGGCGTCGCGCAAGGAACTGACCACGCGGCGCAACGTGTCGATCGGCAAGCCTTCCTCGATGATGAATCCAGCACTGAGATAGAGCGGCTGTGCGCCGCCCATGGCGAGGTCGTTCACCGTCCCGTGCACGGCGAGTGAGCCGATATCGCCGCCGGGAAAGAACAGCGGCTTGACGACGAACGAGTCGGTAGTGAACGCCACGCGGCAACCGTTGACGTTGACAATAGCCTGGTCATCCAAACGCGCCAGCGCCGCATTGTGGAAAGCAGGCAGAAAGATTTGCGCAGTCAATTCCGCGGAGAGTTTTCCACCGCTGCCGTGGGCGAGCAGGACGCGGTCATACGTGGTTAGCGGCAGCGGACATGCGAGCGGAAACGACGTTACATCGGACATGGCTTATCCTCAATGGACAATCGCGTGGCGCCGGTACTGGTAGTATGCCGCGCACGCGCCCTCAGCCGAGACCATGGGCGCGCCCAGCGGATTCTCCGCCGTGCAACGCACGCCGAAGGCAGCGCAGTCGGGCGGCTTCTTTCGGCCTTGCAGCACGAGCGCGCTGATGCACTCCGCAGGCTCCTCCACTCCACCTTCCTCCATCCCGAACAACTGCTCTGCATCGAAGGCGGCAAATTCCGGCCGCAAACGATACCCGCTCTGCGCAATGCAGCCGATGCCACGCCACTTGCGGTCGCACACCTCGAAGACCACTTGCATGATTGCCTGCGCTGGCACATTGCCGCTGCGGGAAACCGAACGCGCATATTGGTTTTGCAGCTGGGCGCGGCCGTCCTCCAGCTGCTCCACCAGCATGAGCACGGCTTCCAGCAGGTCCACCGGCTCGAAGCCGCCGATCACGATGGGAACATGGAATTCGCTGACCAACTCCTCGTATTCGCTGCAGCCCATCACCGTACAGACGTGGCCGGGGGCGATGAACCCCTGTACTCGAACACCGGGCTGAGCTAGCAACAAGCGAATTGCTGGAGGAACGATGACATGCGAGACCAAGGCCGAAAAGTTCGTCAGTCCTAAGCGCTTCGCCTCCCAAACTGCCATCGCATTGGCGGGCGCGGTGGTTTCGAACCCAATGGCGAAGAACACAATTTGGCGCTGCGGATTCGCTTTCGCGATTCGCACCGCTTCCATCGGTGAATACACCACACGTATGTCTCCGCCCCGGGCCTTCACCCGCAGCAGATCGGATTGCGAGCCTGGGACGCGCAGCATGTCACCATAGGAAACCAGGGTCACGTCCGGCCGCGAGGCCAGGGCGATGGCTTTGTCGATCATCTCCAACGGCGTGACACAGACCGGGCAACCCGGTCCGTGTACCAGCTCGATGCCGCACGGCAGCAACTCGTCCAATCCGTAGCGCATGATGGTGTGCGTCTGCCCACCGCAGATTTCCATCAATACCCAAGGATGGCGGGTGCGGCTCGCAATCTTCGCCACCAACTTCTGCGCGATGTCGCGGTCGCGGTATTCGTCGATGTACTTCACAACGTCTCCACGGGAGGCAGCTCGGCCTCCAACAGGCCCATGCTTTGCAAAATCTGATAGGTGCGCTCGGCCTCTTCTGCATCGACCACGCTGATAGCGAAACCGACGTGCACCATCACGAAGTCGCCTACGCGAACCTCAGGAACGAATGTGAATTGGACCTGGCGAACGATGCCACCGAACCGGACCCTGCCGATCCGGCTGCCAATGCTCCCTTCGATTTCGAGGACCTTGCCAGGAATTGCCAGGCACATACTTCTCACCCCACCAACACTAACTAGCGCGGTCGGCTGACAATCTCAAGTGATCCCTGTCGCAGAGTGTGGTGATGCAGGTCACATGCGACCCACCTTACGGTCACTGAATACCTGGCCGTCGTCGCGATACAAAGCTCACATTGGCCTTTGTGATCGAACGCTCGTTCGAAGAGCAAGCGCAAGCCCTAGGCTGATCGCTTTGCACGTTAGAGATAAGACGTAGGACCGCACACACGCCGGCCCCGGGTCGAGAAGCAGGTCGAGTCATGGCAACCGTCGCAATTGAGGAACCGATGAACCCGAATCGTTCGGTAACGATCGACGCGAAGAAGTTCCTGTGGGATGGCCGGCTCTTCGAAACTCAGGACGACGCATCAGTCGCGGCCGGGTCCTATAAGAACGATAACTTCGAGGTCCAGATGGTGCAGGTAGGCGGGACCTACCTTATTTACACCAGACGGGTGGTGAAGGAAGTAGTAGTGACCGCACCCTAAGTACCCTACCGAACACCCTGATTGAGGGGGTTGCAGAATGGCAGTAGGCGCACTCCCGGTTCAAAGCGATCCCACTCTGCTGGCTGACATCCGGCGGTATGGCACGTTTGACAGTGCTGCATGCTATCAGTGTGGCAGTTGCACACTCTCTTGTGACCTGGTCAACGGCTCTGCGAGTTTTCCCAGGCGAAGCATCCGGTATGCGCTGCTGGGTCTGAGAGCCCCGCTGCTGGGCAGCCTGGAGCCGTGGATCTGTCACGACTGCGGCGACTGTTCCACCGCCTGCCCCCGTCAGGCCGAACCGCGAATCTCCATGGTCACGCTGCGTCGCTTTTTAAGCGCGCAATACGATTGGAGCGGCATCACCTCGAGGGTACTTCAGTCCAAGGCCTGGTATCTCGGTTCTCTAGTCTTTGTCGCCGTTTTCACCTTCCTGCTGATTCTCGGATATCACCTCTGGTACGTCGCGCTTCCGGTCAGTACCTTGGCCACAACGTCGCTTGGGCTCGACCACATGTTCCCCATCATGACGTACTACACGCTGGTGGTGATCCTGTTTCCGTTGGTACTCCTGTTGTCCAGGGTCTACCGCGTGTGGCGACTCACAATGGCGGGGAACGAGCAGAAGATCCCACTCTCAGCTTACGCGGGCCAGGCCTGGACTTACCTTTATCAGTCGGTGACTCACTCATTGATGCGCAAGTGCCCGACCAAGGGCCGCTGGCTGGGGCATTGGCTGCTGGCGCTCGGCACGGTCACAATGCTAACCATAAAGACATTCGGCCTGCGCTGGTTTCAGACCGACAACATCTATCCGTTCTATAACCCGCAACGATGGGTGGGATATCTGGCCGCCGGTTTCATTCTCTATGGAATTGGCGACATTCTGGTCGGCCGGTGGCGCGCGCAGAAAGAGATCTATAAGGAAACCAAGTTCAACGATCTGGTCTTTCCTGTTCTGATCGTCTCTGTCGTACTCAGTGGGCTTGTAGCACACATTTTGCGCTATTGCGGCTTCGGTCTCGGTTGTCACTACGCTTACGCGCTGCACGTCATCATTGCGACTCCGCTGCTGCTGATCGAGATGTCGTTCGGCAAGTGGTCGCACATGGTCTATCGCCCGATGGCCCTGTATTTCGTAGCTGTCAAGGAACGGGCATCGAAACAGGCGCCTGCACCGGAGGCAGTCCCCCATGCCATCTGAAAACTCCAAAGTTCAGCCGGTCGGTGCGGCGCTGGTTGTCGGTGGCGGCATCGGTGGCATGCAGGCGGCATTGGACCTGGCCGGCGCCGGCATCAAGGTCTATCTGGTCGACAGCAAGCCAGCGATCGGCGGCGTGATGGCGCAGCTCGACAAGACCTTCCCGACGAACGATTGCGCCATGTGCACGATGGCCCCGCGCCTGGTGGAGATAGGACGCCACAAGGACATTGAGATCCTCACGTTGAGCGAGATTGAGAGCATTGCGGGCCAGGCTGGCGATTTCACCGTGACCGTCAAGAAGCATGCTCGCTTCATCGACGAGTCGCGGTGCACCGGATGCGGCGCCTGCATTGCCGAGTGCCCGGTGATGCTTCCGTCGGAATTCGATCAGGGACTGACCGATCGCAAAGCGATCTACCGGCCCTTCCCGCAGGCGGTGCCGAATGTCTTCACTATTTCGCGGCGGGGCACTCCTCCCTGTGAAGCTGCCTGCCCGGTCCATCAGGACGGGCAGGGATACGTGCAGTTGATCGCCCAAGGAAGGTTTCAGGAAGCGCTCCAGGTCATTCTGCGCGACAACCCGCTGCCTTCGATCTGCGGCCGAGTCTGTACCCACCCCTGCACCGACGCGTGCACGCGCGCCGGCGTGGATGACCCGCTGAATCTGCCCGGCCTGAAGCGATTCGTCACCGACCACTTTCCCGATTACAAGCTGCCGCAACCCAGCGTTCCTGATCGTTCCGAGAAAGTCGCCATCATTGGCTCGGGTCCTGCGGGACTGGTTTGTGCCTATCAGCTCCGGCAACATGGTTATCGCCCAACGATCTTCGAAGCCTCGAGCACCGCCGGAGGAATGCTGGCGCTCGGCATCCCCTCGTTCCGCCTGCCGCGGCGGTTGCTGAATGCCGAAATCGACCGGCTGCGGGCGATTGGGATTGAAATCAAGCTGAACACACCTGTGGGCTCCGGCATCAGCTTTGAGGCGCTGCGCCAGAGCTATGTGGCTGTCTTTGTCGCAATCGGCGCGCACGTCGAGCGCAAGCTGCGCATTCCGGGGGAAGACCTACCGGGCGTGACTGGAGGCGTGGAGTTTCTACGACAGGTGAATCTGGGAAGACCGGTTGCACCAGGTAAGCGAGTGCTTGTGATCGGCGGTGGCAACTCCGCTCTGGATGCCGCGCGCACGGCATTACGCAGTGAAGCGGGCGAGGTCACCATCGTCTATCGCCGCACGCGCGCCGAAATGCCTGCCGACCCGCGGGAGGTCGAGGACGCCGAGCGCGAGGGCATCAAGCTGATGCTGCTGGTCGCGCCCAAGTCTTTCAAGGCCGGGCCGGATGGCCGCGTCGCCGGACTCGAATGCCTGAAGATGAAGCTTAGCGCGCCCGATTCCAGCGGGCGTCCCGCACCCGAGCCGATACCCGGCTCCGAATTCGTTCTCCCGTGTGACGCAGTCATCGCGACGATCGGCCAGTCCCCCGATGTAGGTGCCCTGGGTGAGCGCCTCGGCCTCGAGACGACCAAGTGGGGCACCCTCGCCGCCGATCCTCTGACTCTCGAAACCACCCTGGCTGGAGTGTTTGCGGGCGGTGACTGCGTCACCGGTCCTGATGTGGTCATCAATGCCAAGCTCGCCGGAAAGAAAGCCGCCGTATCGATCGATCGCTTCCTGAATGGCCGGGAGCTGCGCGCCGGACGCGAACTGGAAGGGCCCTACCGCACGGAATACGTTGTGGACACAACGGGCGTGCTGATGCAGCGCCAAATAGCGATGCAGGCGCTCAATCCCGCAACTCGCGGCAAAACGTTTGCCGAGGTCCACGTCGGCTACACGCCGCAAGAGGCCATTGCCGAGGCCAAGCGCTGCCTTGCCTGTGGAATCTGCTCCGATTGCCACCTCTGCGAGACCGCATGCCAGGCTCATGCTATTGACTACCTGCAACGAGAAGCGACCCGGAAGCTGAATGTGGGCGCCGTGGTGCTCGCTCCCGGTTATGAGCTCTACGATCCGCGGCTGAAGAAAGATCTGGGCTACGGACGCTTTCCCAACGTCATTACCTCGCTGGAGTTCGAGCGAATCCTGTCGGCGTCGGGTCCGTACTCCGGTCACGTGCTGCGACCTTATGATCGCACCGAGCCGAAGCGCATTGCGTTTCTGCAGTGCGTGGGATCGCGCGATGCCGAGCACGACTACTGCTCCTCCGTCTGCTGCATGTACGCCACTAAAGAAGCCATTATCGCCAAGGAGCATCTCGGCGATAGCTTGCAGTGCGACGTGTTCTTCATGGACATCCGCGCTTTCAGCAAGGGTTTCGAGCAGTACTACCGGAGGGCGCGGGAGCTGGGAGTGCGCTACATCCGGTCCCGCGTGCCCGCCATCAGCGAATCCCCTGGAACGCGAAACCTGATCGTGCAGTATCTCGACGAGAACGATAAGAAACTGGCGGCAGAATACGACCTGGTCGTGCTGTCGGTGGGCATGCAGCCGCCAAAGGACGCGGCAGAGCTGGCGCAACGTTTCGGCGTCGCACTTAACTCATTCAGCTTCTGCCAGACCTCGCCCTTCCAGCCCGCAGCCACGTCGCGGGACGGAATTTTTGTTGCCGGCCCATTCGCCGAGCCTAAGGACATTCCGGAAACCGTTATGCAGGCTTCGGCGGCGGCATCGCAGGTGCTGTCGTTCCTTAGCGAAGCCCGCGGAAAACTGATTTCGCCGAAGACCTATCCGCCGGAGAAGGATGTCGCCGGACAGGAACCAAGAGTCGGCGTGTTTGTCTGTCACTGTGGGACAAACATTGCTGGAGTGGTGGATGTGCCCGCGGTTGTGGAGTACGCGAGAACTCTGCCCAACGTGGTTTACGCGGAGAACAATCTCTACACCTGCTCCAACGACACGCAGGAGCTCATCAAGGAGAAAATCAACGAGCACAACCTGAATCGTGTCGTGGTTGCCTCCTGCACCCCGCGCACCCACGAGCCGCTCTTCCGTAACACGCTCCACGAAACCGGTCTCAATCCCTACCTCTTTGAGATGGCCAACATTCGCGACCAGTGTTCCTGGGTACACATGCACGAGCCGGAGAGAGCGACGGAGAAGTCGAAGGACCTGGTCCGGATGGCGGTCGCCAAGGCCAGACTGCTGGAGCCACTAACCCGGCGCTCAGTCGCCATCAAGAAGTCCGGCGTGGTGATTGGCGGCGGCATCTCCGGCATGACCGCGGCCCTCGCACTGGCGGAACAGGGCTTCGACGCCTACCTCCTTGAAAAGCAGAGTGAGCTTGGCGGACACCTGCGCAACGTTCGCTACATGCTGAACGGCGAGAACCCGCAAGATGAGCTCAAGCGCGTGAGGGCCGATGTCCGGAAGAATCACCGCATTCATGTCTTCACCGGCGCAGCAATTGAGGGCATCGACGGCACCATCGGCGACTTCAAGACCAACGTGATAGCCAATGGCAAAAGATCGGAGCTCAAGCACGGCGTTGTCATCGTTGCCACCGGCGCTCGGCAGTATGAGCCGAAAGAGTACCTCTATGCGCAAGATGAGCGCGTCTTGACCCAGCATGAGCTGGAGCAACGCTTGTCCGATGGCGCCGCCTTCCTCGCGGCGAGCAATGATCGCGCGGCGAAGACTCTGGTCATGATCCAGTGCGTCGGCTCGCGCGACGACGGCCATCCCTACTGCTCACGCGTGTGCTGCTCGGAGGCGATCAAGAACGCTCTGATGATCAAGACGCTCTCGCCGCAAACTCACGTTTACGTTCTCTACCGCGACATCAGGACCTACGGCTTCAAAGAGAGCTACTACACGGAGGCGCGCAAAAAGGGAGTCGTCTTTGTCCGCTACGACGAGAGCAGCAAACCCGAAGTTTCGCAGAATGGACACGGACTGGACGTATGCGTCGTCGACCAGACGCTCGGCATGCCGTTGAAGATCGCTGCGGATTACGTTGTCCTCTCCGCCGGCATCCATCCCAACGAAGGCAACAAAGAAATTGCACAGTTCCTGAAAGTGCCACTGAATGGCGAGGGGTTCTTCCTTGAAGCCCATATGAAGCTGCGCCCTGTCGACTTCATGACCGATGGCGTCTTCCTGTGCGGGCTCGCGCACTCGCCCAAGACGGTGGACGAGTCGATCCTGCAAGCCCAGGCGGCAGCCGCCCGCGCCGCGACCATACTCTCGCGCGACAGCATCGAGATGGAGGCCAATATCTCCGAGGTGGTTGACGCCAACTGTGACGGTTGCGCCTATTGC
>Ga0335074_10008029_pt1 | contig 14661 bp, 9 predicted proteins | sample Lox_Sample_23_FD_206715 | JGI IMG/M metagenome (GOLD analysis project Ga0335074, IMG submission 206715) | Soil microbial communities from Loxahatchee National Wildlife Refuge, Florida, United States - Lox_Sample_2.3 | ecosystem: Environmental > Terrestrial > Soil > Wetlands | place: USA: Florida...
CTTTAATCCTGTTTATCTCAACTTCCAGGTCCGTTTGCGATTTCCCGCTCTTTTCCAGCCATTCTGCCGATTGGTCGTCATCCCTGGATATACCAAGGCCGACTTTGAAGTAAAATGCCAATTGAAAAGCGCTTTCACTACTTGACCAGTCGCCAGTACCATGCACAGCCCGATATTCGAGGCAGTGTCGAATATGCCCCCACAGCCGATAGTCGGCAACGGTGATTTGAGGGAATGATTTCGTTAGCTATTGTTACTGGGTTAGCAAAACTCTATTGGAATGTGCGGTCTGAGAACAAATATATATATCTACCTGGAAATTAGTATGGTCAGATTCATAGCCGAGATCCATAGAGTGAATACGGTAATAACTACTCTTAATTAGCCTACTATGTCCCATAGAGTCTGGGTGACAATTGTATCAAACTGGTGATGCCCAAATGGTTGCAGGATGCCTTCAATATCACAGTAAAGGATCCCGAGATTATTGACCGTGTCCACACTCGGTATGGGGTCCGAGGTGTCGTTCCCACTGTCGCTCTCCTTTGCCCGCCTTTGTTGCCAAAACATGGACTTCGAATTGGCCAGCTTTTCTTCGGACAGCCGACGGCGAATCGGATCATTTGTTAGAGTCCATTTGAAAAATGATTTAAGGCCTTCTTTCTGATCTTGGTCTAGGTTATTGGTTTCATCAACACGAGCTCTCGCAAATGACTGTAGGTCACCATCCTGCTTTAACTTCTCGAGCCACTTCAAGTCATCGTTTCCAATACGTTTCCCCTTTGCATCCGCGTCAAAAGGATTGTCAGAAACTTTGTTCTCAAATAACAGCCAGAGACAGAGCATGCCGAAAGAGTACGCGTCTGCTGTCCTGGCTTCCCCAAAGGAAAACGTAACCTCCCACTCTGTGACTTCCGGAGCATTCCATGGCCGTGATCTCGGCAGTTGAATTTCGCCATCTTCCGCACGGTTCAAAGACAATGTCGAGTACCCGAAATCCGCTACTTTGGCGACATATTTGCCTGGCTCCTCTTCAAATATCAAAACGTTCTCAGGCTTGAGGTCACCATGAATGACGTCTGAAAGATTTATTAACTCGAGGGGCGGGGACATAGAGAGTACGAAGAGGATCTCACGGAAAGAATGCATTGTCATAACAGCAGCTGCAATATCACTACATAACCGTAATCGATCTTCAAATTTGATCAGCCGTCCCACCACTGACCGCATGAACCGTCTCAAATCTCCATGCGGTGTTTTTTTGAATACAAGGACAGGCCACACGTCGTCCGTTCTAAATTCCCAGCATATCCCCTCAAGCCTGATAATGTTCACATGCTGTCTAATTACCGGGTGTCCGAGCACAGTTACCTCGGACATTAGCGCCAGCATGGAAGATTTTCGACCCTCCGCCGAGACTTTCTCCAGGTGTATTCGTTTGAACACGCAGCTGACCTGGAGGTTAACTAGCGACTGGTGGATGAGGGCAGTTGCGCCAACTCCAGCGGCGCCGAGGGCGGGCTGCCAGGTTATAGGCATGTAGTCGATGTTCCGCCATTGTGCAATGGCTAAGAAGTCAATCAGAGCTAAGGGCGTTTCTGCTGGAACAAGTTTGGTGGGAGAGGCGCTTTGCGACAGGCGCCAGGAATTGTAATATGATGTTTTAACAAATGACGATTCATTTTTAGATGATTCATCTTCTTTGCCATCGATGTGCACATTCTGCATCTTTCGAATGAGAGACATCGTGTAGTCACAGCGGGAGAAGTCTTCATGAGATGGGTGGGTTTAGAGGTTCACTTTGGGAAGGCGACTGCGCTCAGTCAAGCCCTACCCCGATTTCGAATTAGCGTGTCAGCCTTGCCCGCATTGCACGTGATCTGTCATTGGATCATGTGAGCCTCGTCCTGAACAGCAATTGCTCGCCAAGAACTGCTTTGACGGGCACCTTCAGGAGTTCTGCTTTGCACGGTGCATGTAATCAAATATGGAGATAAAAACAATGCGACATTCTACTTTTATAGGATATGGAGATAGATTCGTCCAGTAAACTAAAGTACGTGGACATTTGTCAACCTCCACTTCATGGCAACAACACAGAGCATCGTCGCCACCGTCAAAGCCACGGTGACGACCACATAAAGCCAGAACTGCGTGGTAACATAGAGATGTGTATCTACTACATCATCGTTGCTATTAGGTCGCAGCTGTATCAAATTAGAGCTGAACAACGTCTGTTAGGGCACCAGTATGTCAGCCGCCTCCCATCCAGCTAAAGCTTAGCCGAGCGAGTGAGGTGAGCATTCTTACCGCCAGCAAGGTAGCCGGAAGGTACATAGTTGCGATGAGGGTCAGCGCCTTGAGGGCCTTCGAATCCCTTCGTCCCTGCTCAGCAACATCAGCGCTCTCTACTGCAATACGGTTCAGGGCGTCGAGGTTGCTTTGCATCGCTAGGCTAGTCCTTAATAGGACTTTGTTGTTGCGAAACTCTAAGATTTTGGACAGCTGGGAAGTGCAAGTCAGCAAGTCTAGTTATTTATGGAAGAGGGGAAGTGCATCAGAGAAGGAGACACACCAGGCCATCAGTCCCTGAAGAAATCTGAATCAGATTGGCCACGCTTCGGTGATGACACTCGATGTCAAAGCCGTACGACTCTAGGTCAGCGATCACTTTGTTGCAACAAGTTACAAACCCGAGAGAGGCAAGCCTTCGGCAATGAGATTCCAGGCGTTTTGCAACTGCTGAGCATGAATCGAGGATAGAAAGTGTCCGCAGAAGCTTCTGGAGAAGGAGCTGTAGTTTCTGCTTGTCTGCAAATGTGATTGGGTAGTCGTTTGCTTTATCCAATCCGACCCGAGAAAAACAAGCTTTGTCATCCTGGACCCGGTCAGTATGCCCTATGGGATTAGCGACTTGGTTGTTATTACTAGCAGAGTAAGCTCCCTTCGCAAGTCATCGATGTAATCACCCCAGTTGCTCAGCGTCCTAAAGAGGATGAGCATGTGGAAGAGCATAAAGCTTTGCTCCTGGATCTCTTTCGTAGATTCTCTACCCTTTAAAACTTCTTTTAAGTGTCTGTATAAATTGTCTGGCGGCTGTAGAAGGATCCATGTCGACTTTCTATTGTGGAGGTTGACTTGCTGATAAACTCCCACTTGCCGCAGAGACCACGGGTTGCCGGAATTGCGTCCATGTTTCTCAACGTGTCGGATATTATAGCAGAGTTCTGTGTGCAGAATCACAATACTGTTAGTGGATGTGCAGATAGATTGATATACCAAGAAAATCAATTCCAAGTACCAAAACGGGCATGGCTCTTGTCTTCCCAGACGATATCGGAAATAGACGCACGAAAGCCATCCCAGACCTTATCGTCCTCATCAATCTTGAATCCAAACGCATGAGCGGCATCGATGAATGGAGGAAATACGTCATGGAAGGTTAGGATTTTCTGGAATAATTCCTGAGTAGCGCGAAATCGACCCCAAGAGTATTCTTGCCGGATAACGCTAGAAGGTAATTTAGATAGCCTTTAGTAATGCAAGAAGTGCGGCTGCACAACATGCGGTGTGCTTACTAGAAACATATCTCGCTTTTGTTGCCGTTGTCCTTATCGTTCGTCAGGTTCTGAACAGCAGCGTTTGAATGAAAGATTGTGCGTAGGCTCAAGTGTCTTCCAAACACCGCTACGGCATAATACATACACGCAAGTCGTCGTCGAGTGAAGTCGTATCAGCGATTAAACGAGACTTGGGCTCTATGATGCAGAAAGCCAAATCAGTAAGAGATAGATTTCCAGGCATGGGGGCCTCTACCGGGATCACCCCTATAAACACGTAATGATTCTAGCTGGCCTGTCTCCAGAGAAAAGAGGCGCGGCGAGTCTTCGATAAAACGTTGCCGATAGAAGTCCACATCATAATCGATCAGCCTTTGACGGTCGCGGCAGCTGAAGTACGCCTCGTCCCATCCGGCCATGTCGTATATCGTGGTGGCCGCTGAGGAATAAATCGTACAGGAAGGCGTTGAGAAATAATACGGCGAAAGAGTCGATTATAAACAGACCTTAAGAAGCTTTTTGTAGCAATAAACCTTGTTGGCGTCAAAGCATTTGGCCGGCGGAAATTTCCGGTTTGTTTGCGTCGCCTGCTGTGGGATTGAGGTCTACCCTAGAGCCTCTACAGGTATTCCAAGTTGCCCCGCATCCAGGTCCTCTCTCAACCTCGGTCTTGTCCATGCTTGCATCGCTGCTTTGTCTCTCGCAATGGTAAAGCAAAAGCTACGTGAGAGATACATCGACAAGAATCTCTTAGATCGTCTACTGCGTGGCTTGTTCGGAAACGGCAACTTCGAGATTGAGGTACTGTACCGTCCACCACAAATACCCCATCAAACGCTAGGGTATCCGACTTAGCCCCAGGGCTGATCTCTACCTCTACAGGACGACGGCGAGTTCTTGCTAATCACAATCCCTCAAACGCAACCTCTCACAAATGTGTGTCCCATTTATCCCTGCGACGAGTCCTTTCAGTTTTCTTTTGGGTCAGGCTTGAGGAATCCATTGTCGCTAATGCGGAGCAGGAACAGATAGAGTCTGTTAGGATTCCTCAGAGTTAACGTTGGATATCATCAGAGCGGGCACTTTCGGTAGACACCTCTGCATTTGGAATATCTATCAGCAATCATTTAATTATTGTCCTTGTCTTAGCTGGCCTAACGCTAAGGCATGCCTTTGCTGGGAAGAGGATGCATACTTGCTAGCGCATCACAACCATAACTATTGTGGAGGGGTGTGCCAGGCATGGCGGAGGAGTATGGCTCAGGGCTCAAGGACCGGCAAGAAACAACCTAAAAACACACTGTAGAAATGTCCGTAATAGTCAATCGTAAAGGCAATCAATTTATGATTAGAAATAGTCGAAATAACAACCCATAACTAAACTCTATACGTCCCAAGAACCGATGCTTGAGCTTCGAACTGCCTGCGCAGTCGACGGAACTCATGATCCCGGGCCTTTGAACTAACCAAACTCGAGTATGTGTTTCAGGATGCCCACATTACCCCACCACACTATTAGGTCCGATCTATTCTCAGTACTTGATTCAGAATAAAACTCTGTTAGATCTATATAGTGTCTAGGGTCTTCCGAAACATTTAGCGAAGTTGCATACAGGGCTAACGCGGGAAATCCCTAACATGTTACAGCCCCCGACCAACGACGAACACTTAGAAGAGCAGCGGAACCCTGTTGAATTGCCGACCGGAGTAAACCTATTCTGAGGACAAACTCGAGTCTCACGACTCCAAGGGACTTGAGGAACCTACGTATTCACAGTGACGAGTCGTACAAAGATATCCGGAGAGATACTTCAAGAAGTAGCTATTACGAAGATTTTGGTTACGAAGGACATTACTTTGCTTCGTACGACCAGGATCAAGGGCCAGAGGAATTGCCTTAAATAGTATTCTTATTCGAATTGTAAGCCTAAAGGATCACTTACGGACGATGGAGAGCAGAAGGAGGAGGAGCCAGAAGGCCCTCCTTTGTACGACTTTTTTTGACAGTGACTCACTGGAAATGTGAATCATCGCATGATGAGTTCAGTTGTTTCAGTATCACTCACAGGTCTCTTACTTCATATGTGTTAAACCCTTACACCAGGACGTCCGCTGGCGACGAACATTCTATGGGGATGTATTAGTTGGATACTTTGAATTGGATAGATCAAGGATTCTCTCGAACCGTAATATTAGCCTTATCCGCGTCCTTTCAGTTGATGGTTAGATCAATAGGTATACTACTTTACACTGACCCTACGCTATAGGAACCAATAAGCTGGTACCGAGGTCATGGCCGCATTAAACAATATGAACAGATATAGTAATTAAAAGGCTTTGTGCTAAGCCGAACTGCTGGGCGAGCCGGATTACAAGGGCTGTCACGTACTCATAAACCCCCTGTGCGTATCGGCAAGCGTTGGCTCGGAGGGATATTGTAAGGTGCCAATATCAGGACGTGTCTCAGAATTTAGACGAACTTCTGTTAGTCGAACGCGGTAACTCGGTCATCTCGCCGAACTCTCTGAAGACTCCGCCACCAGGATCTCCAGTGCCTCCGCCGCCTCCTGCCGTCCCTGACTCTTGTACGTCGATATGAGATTTTCCATGTTCTCCAGAGTGTCTGGATGATTTAACCCCAAGATTCTCTTCCGTATTGACAGTGCCTCCGCCTCCAGCTTCTCAGCTGGCTCCCAGCACTTTCGCTCTTTATACGCCATGGCCAGACCGTCCATGCTACATAGAGTTTCTGGATGCTCCAAACCCAACACCTTTTGAGAAAGTTCCACTACTTGCAACTGCAGCTCTTCTGACTCTCTCCAACGTTCCTGGCTCAAAAAAGTCATCGCCAGGTTGTGCATGCTTTTTATGGTGGAAGGATGCTCTGGCCCAAACAGCCTCTTCCTCCCCTTTACAACTTGTACTTCTAGCTGCTCCGCCTCATCCAACCGCCCCTGATCCCACAATGTTGATGCTAGGACAAGCATGCTGATTAGAGTGTCTGGGTGCTCCGAGCCAAGTAACCTCTTCCTTGTCTCCATCACCTCCATTTGTAGTTTTTCTGCTTCCTTCAACTGTCCTTGATAGCCGTATATCATAGCTAGGTTGATTTTGTATGTCAGAGTCTCTGGATGTTCTAAACCCAATATCCTCTTAGAAGGCTCCAGCACTTGCACCTGGAGCTCCTCTGCCTCTTCAAACCGCTCTTGGAACATATAGGTTAATGCCAAATTACCCATGCTCATTAGCGTGTCTGGGTGGTCTAAGCCTAGCACTTCCTTTCTCTTATGTACTACTTGCTTCTCAAGCTCTTCTGCTTCCTTCAATCGCCCCAGATCTCTATACGTTGATGCTAGATTGGTCATGCTCATTAGAGTTTCCGGATTCTCTAGGCCCAGAAGCCTCTTTCTTGCCTCTACTAATGGTACTTCGAGCTGCTCTGCCTCTTTCCACCGCCCCAGGCTAGACAATGTTGAGGCTAGGTTGTGGACACTCGTTAGAGTTTCTGGATGCTCTGGTCCTATCACCTTCTTTCTCATCTCCAGCACTTGTAACTCCAGGCGCTCTGCTAACTTCCAATGCCCTTGCCTTCTGTATGTTGTTGCTAGATTAGCCATGCTCATCAGAGTGTCTGGATGTTCTAAACCTAGCACCATCTTCCTCGTGTTCATTGTATGCTCCTCTAATGACTCCGCCACCTTCCACTGTCCTTGATTTGAATACGTCGATGCCAGATTAGCTAAGCTTGCTAGAGTGGATGGATGGTTTGGCCCCAGCACATGTGTAAAGATCTTTGTCGCTTGTACCCCTATTTCCTCTGCCTCTTTCCATCTCCCTTGATTCCAATATACATGTGCCAGGTCATTCATACTGTCTGCGGTCTTAGTATTCTCTAAGCCTTTCGTCTCCTTGTGTATTTCTATAAGCTCGCACAAGAGAGCTTCCGCAGCATTGAAATTTCCCTGACTAGTTAAAATAGATGCCAGGGTTGATTTGAGGTCTATCGTGATTGGGTGAGTATTGCCGAAAGTATGTTCCATATCGTTTGCTCTGGCTTCATATGTCTTTTGTGCGCATTGCAGTATTCCATTTCGTCGATATTCATTCACAAAGTCGATTCGACCTATCCCGACATCTACGCTTTTGTAGAAAGGAGCTGTGTCTGTTCTAATTGCATTAACCTTCTCTTCGAGGTCTATCACCTTCTTTTTGCTCTTCTCCAGCCAGTACATCGATTTTTCGGGGCTTCTGCAACAGCCTAGGCAAACTTCATAACAAAATGCTAACTGGAAAGCAATATTCTCTACAAGGCTTTCGTCAATATAGCACGGAGTTTGACTCTCAAGATATTTGAGAATATGTTCCCAGAGTCTGTAATCGGCAGCCATAACCTGGCGGAATATGCCGGCCAACTGACGAAACGTGAGCTTGGGATTGCTTGATACTCTGGGTACAGAATTAAACTACCTGAAAATTGGATAGGTGATGTAACAGATCGAGTTCGTTGCGCTCTGCATATGGTAGCGTAGTATCTCTATCTATTATTAGATCAGGATTTAATAATTGTGCGGATTAGTAACTATACTGGTGGGCCCCAACAGGGCTAAGTAATCTACCAAGCTCCAACTTCCGACTTTTTTGGTCCTCTGAGAGAGCCAGCGCAAAGAAGGAATGGAGGTCGTTTTTCTCGCTCTGACTCAAACTCGTGGTTTCCTCGATCCGAGCGCGAGCGAATGCCTGTAGTTCTCCATCTTGTTTTAACTTCCCTATCCAAAGAAAGTCAAGATTATGTCTCTCTTCAGAAACCGATTCAGCGCTGCTTGAGTTCTCAGGAGGTCGGTTGTAAAACAAAAGCCATAGGCAGAGCATGCCAAATGAATATGCATCGGCCAGCTTTGCTTGCGTGAATGAGAAGGTGGCCCAATCGACTATTTCTGGGGCATTCCATGGTTTTGACCTTGGGAGGATTATTCTCTCATCTGCAGACTGACTTAAGGATATAGTAGAATATCCGAAATCAGATACTCTTGCTGTGTAGTTTCCTGCATTGTCTTTAAAAATCAAAACGTTTTGAGGCTTGATATCTCCGTGGATAACATCTGCAAAATATTTAAGGAGGGCCTATGTAGATATAGAAATTTAAAAGCACTCACGGCAGGAATGCATCAGCGAGATGGCAGCCGCGATGTCTCTGCATAGCTTCAGCCTATCTTTGATGCCCATTTGCTTTCCAGGTTCGGAGTTCATAAATCTTTTCAAATCTCCGTATTGAGATTTTTTGAATACTAGTACAGGCCAAACTATATCTGATGTAAAATCCCAACAAACCCCTTCAATCCTGACAATGTTTAAATGCCTTCGAATTTCTGGGTGGCCCAACACCAAAATTTCAGATGTAAGAGCGTCAAAGGCTTCATGCTTGTCGCTCGGAGACAACTTCTCAAGGTGGACTCTTTTGAATGCGAAACTCAGTTGTATATTAATGAGGGACTGGCGTATCTCAGCTGTTCTACCCGCCCCTACAGAATCAAGAGCAGGCTCCCAAGTGATCGGAAGTAAATCAATACCTCGACATTGTACAACAGAAAGGAAGGTGAGGAGGTTGTACGGCGATTCTCTCTGTGTGGATTTGGCTAGATAAGCGCTTTGGAATAGGTCTCCAGACTTGTAGAAGGATGTCCTGGTGTAAGAGGATTCACCCTCTTGATTTTTGATATTCATATCCCGGAAAGTCTCAATGGTCGACATCTCCAGCCTATCTCGAGCACGTTGAGTGTAGCTAGAATGAGCGTTATCGCTAAGGACTGAAAGGATTGAGATCTCTCATATTTTGGGATGGCTTACCTCGACTCATATGAAAAGGCCAACAAGGCTCAACTGTTAGGAATAACGAGGATGATACAGTATCCGATAACCTCGCTTCGCCAGCCTGTCAAATGTCGCGAGCCACCACGTGTCTCAGCAAGTATCACAACAGCTTGGAATCTACTAGCTATTGCAGTTTTACGGAATACTATAATCCTTCATTAGTACTTAATACCACCACAGAGTAAGAACTCAGAGGGGCATTGTTTTGTCTAAAATTCTGCTTTCGCCGATACATTCAGTTGCGAGTTTGCATCGAGAGACCGGTAATACCCTGCGGGTAGTGCTTTTCGCACAATTCAACAGACAAGATTATGGCGCAGCTTAGAAGTCAAATCCAGTTATTGCGCTGTAAAGTGGAGAATGAAGATAGATTTTTCATTCCCTACCAGCCACTCTATAAGCTAATGACTAGAGATAGGGTCTTGGATGCTCTGAAGGAATGTGAAGGCATTCACGGCTATCACCTTGACGAGATAGTAAAGAGGATTGTCAAAGGCGGACAGAGAATCTTCGCAATCCTCGTTCTCCTCAAAGGAGAAGAAAGACTTATCTCTCGTTTCATAGAATATGATCATCTCCAGCGTTCGCCACTTGATGTCAAACTGCCTTTCGCAAAGGAGACTCTCAATTTTATTATTCCTGAAGATACTGCAAGGGATTTTTACGAGAAGCAGTGGGAATTTGTAGCGCCCATATTCTCCAGAAAAGTGGTTCACCGGTTGTTCCATGATGAAATCAGATTACCATTCGCAAAGAATAAGGAAATCAGTGAAGGCGGCTTCGGTATCGTTTATGAGATTGAATTTAACACAGATCATCAAAGGATACCCCCGTTTTCTCAAGACGGCGTAAGTTACTGGTGCCACCATGTGTTCAATCCGCTTCTAAAGTTTTACAGAAAGAACTACGGGTGATCCGCAAGGAGTTCAAGCGAAACAATGAGACCGTGGGCGACTTCGAGAATGAGCTGCACAACCTCAACCTTCTAAATGAGCTCAAGCATCCTAATATCGTCGAGTTATTGGGCTCATACACACACAGAGGCAAACACAATCTCCTCTTCCCACTGGCTCAGGGCGATGATCTTGCTAAACTCCTCACCCTGAAAGATCGTCCGCCCTATTTCAAGGAAGATGAGACCTTTTTTCTTGCTTTGAGCGAATTATCGTCAGCAATTGAGGTGGTGCATAATTACGCTTCAGAACGCCTTGATCTCAAACTTATTGGCTGTCATCATGATCTGAAGCCCAAAAACATACTCGTTGACAGGAATACCTTCATTCTCGCAGACTTTGGGCTCTCGAAGTTTAAGAAGGCTACAGAATCTTCTAATACTCCATTTAAGATTGGTGGAGGATTTTACCTCGCCCCAGAATGCGAGGATTATGAAGGCGGTTTTGAGAAGCATACGATCAGTCGCCCAAGTGACATATGGTCCTTCGGCTGCATTATGGCCGATGTACTTACATACATGAAAAGGGGAGTTGATGGTCTGGCAGAATTCAAGAGCAAACGAGAGATTAAGATCGGCTCCTTTAAGACGTATACTTTTCATGCTGGTAGACACGAAGCTAACAAAGGGGTAACGACTTGGCTGCTGGACTTGGAAATCAGCGGTACCCAATCCGATCAACTGCTTATCCGGTTGGTAAGGTCTATGCTTAGCATGGAGCCAAGTGATCGACCGAAGGCTCGAGAAGTCACATCAAGGCTTCGTTTTATTGCGGTGGGTGCATATGTGCATTCGATATGTCAGCAATATGACATACTCTCGCAAACGATCGAGTTGCTTGAGGTTGATATAGAACGAGAGAGGTTTAAGAGCTGGGCATGGTCCATCAAATCAACCGAGAGCGATGGAGACCCCTGGAGTTACGCTATAGACACTAAATTTGATTTCAAATCGATCCTCAAACATCTAACTAGGGTGCGAGATGAGTTAGAATCAACCCTATCTCGATGCCATGATGCCCTAAACCCGCTCTTGGTTGACCTTCGTCTTCTCAACGATCAGCTCACATGTCTACTTCCAATAGAGCATCGAGAGCGTACGAGAGCTCGCTTAGAATCTAGTTTGCTTCGTACAGAAGACTCTAGTTTCCTTGAAAAAATGGGAAATGCGCTCGAAGCCACGGCACTGCATAAAAGGATCGGTATGTTGGCCACCATCAAGCGTATGTCCATTCTAGTATTTGAGCGATCTAAAGAATGTCGGCCCGATCTGCGCTTGGACCCAAAGTTTGTACAGTGTGTAGAGGATTTTGAAGACCACAGTCTAGCCATAGTCAAAAAAGCCGACGAAACTCCCGAAAGGCGAGTCTTGGTGGAATGGATACGATACGGCACCCATTGGGAAGGGCCTGTTAGCCAAGAAATGGTGGTCCGCGTAGAGGCCATCGCAGAACTCCTAAATTCCCCAACAAAGCCGGACAAATTTCGAGTGCTCCATTGTTCCGCATTCTTCCATGATCCGTCTCGATTTGCCTTTGGCCTGGTATATGAGTTTCCTTGCTCTCCCTTGTTGAGCCAACAGTCATTGAGCCCACGTACGCTCAACGATATTCTAAAAATCTCTCGGGAATTTCGAGAAAGGCCGTCCCTTGGGGATAGATTTAAAGTAGCATATGATCTAGCCGTTTCTGTGCTCGAATTCCACAAGGTGGGATGGATGCACAAGAGTTTATCTGCCTACAATGTAATTTCCTTTGTAACCAAAGGATTAAAACCAGGTGAATGGGCAAAAACGGTCTACATCATCGGCTTCAACCGCAGTCGACCTGACGAGCCAGCCGCGTTCACGGAGGGACCTGCTACAGACGACAAAACCAGAAAATACCAACATCCTGAGTATTCAAAAAAGGGTCTGCGATTCCATCCTAGCTTTGATTACTACAGCCTTGGCATCATCCTTCTAGAAATTGGCCTCTGGAAAACTCTCGATAACATGACTAAAGGTTGGGAAGTTCCATCTCGTAACGATTTTCGAGAAATGCTCGTTGAGAGGCGGGTGCCGCTTCTGGGCCATTCCATGGGAGTGGGCTATTGCAATGCCGTCCACGCCTGCCTCGGAGGGAAAGAAGATTTGGGCTTACAGCTAGAGGCAGAGCCAATCGATGGGAACACTTTATCGCTGCTTAACTTTGAAAAACACGTCGTCGAGCCGCTCAGCCAATGCTTCGCTTAAAATGTTCTATTCTCATTTATCATCGTGTTTAGGGTTACCGACAATTCGACCAAAAACACTTTATTGAGTTTTCTCGGGGTTGGGTGTGCTGCCGCATGAACATTGGGTCGAGAAGCTGATAAGATAGAAACGGGAGGTAGGAGATGCTCAGATTGACAGAATGGTCAAGGAACACGAATTGATTCAGGTCAAAGCAATAGTGGTGGAAAGGAGACGCAGAGAATGAGAGCAAGCTGGAGCCGCAGCGGAAAAACGTGTGCAGACACATCGACCACCTGTCCATGCATATAGTCCAAGTCAGCAAGCAGTACGACCGGTTCGGTTCGTCCTCATATCAGATTACGTCGTCAACAAGTTCCTTTCAAGACCCGGATGGCAATTATATATCGAAGTCTTTGAACCTTTCGTCTCAGAGTAGGCTAGCCATAACTTTAGTCCTTGACTTCATAGTGTTGTACTTTAGTATTGAAAAGTTTGACTTGCTAGTCATCTATATTTTGTGTATCTGCGCTGCGGGAGTCTAGCAGGCGTGGGTCGATAGGGATGTCTTCTTCTTCCGTGGTCTGGTCGTCTTCGGTGAGGGTCTGTCCTCTGATCGGGTTGTCAGGTAGGTTACAAAGAGACAGCCACCGAACTTCCATCTGCTTCTTGGAGGCACTAGACCTACATCACATAATTCAGCATCATAACGAGCATTGCGACAAGTACTGGTTACTTAAAAGGTTAAGACCATCATCAATATTTTTAATGATATGACCAGACCTGGTAGCCAACGCCGCTGGCATTCCAGTCGATAAGGTACGTTCATATCGGCTCGGTCTCGTCCATCAACCCTATGGCGATCATATTTTGATTATTTCCCGTGACCCTAAATGCAGCGTCGCCATTACGAGAAGTGACTAGGACCGATCCAGTCGAGGTTTGCGGAATGTGCGTCAGCAAAGACGGGCGAGAGGCACCGGAATCCACGCATGGAGTCGATTGCATAGCACGACTGAAGATATTGGCATCATCGGCATTATCGAGAATGAGGAACTAGGAGCCATTGCCAAACTAGTTTTGGGTGTCAACTTCTTAATCTTCTCTACCAGGAAGCTTTAATACGTTGGCGATATTTCTGTAGCCCTTTTCAAATCGGGTGGATGAACTTGCATGAACCCAGAAAATCCACGTGGATGGCGATTTTATTCTTAATCGGTGCGAATATTCAATGGTGATCTGCGATTTGCTAACAGAGAATTAAGCATATGTCCTCCGTCTGAATTAGTGTTTGGCTTACCCCATGCCGCCTAGGCCAACAAGAGCTACACGTTGGTGATGGACTGAGTCCGAGAATTTTTCAAGGTCTGCCATGATATTTATTCGACCTACAAACTGGGTGTCTCTCGAGAAGGGCAAATTTGATGATGCTTCCAGTCACAACGGCTTCGAATCTAAGATGTAAATCAATATTATTCCAGCGGTCTGCGTCTCTACACTTTTGCTGAGATTCAATTTAACATACTAATATGGCTTGGATGGTTATGAACATCTCCATTGTTTTGCCGCGCTTCATTAGCCGTATTGTGTATATTAGTCCTCTTGTACAAGGATATCGCCTTGACACCGCCTGGCAGAGAGCATCTCCCTCAATCTCCACGATCTCAGCTCGCATACGTCATCTTCAAAAAGCCCTTCCACTATTCGAGGTACTCCCGCCTTTTTGGTTCTTGGCCCTGGCATGTATATTTGGAATTGGTGTGCCGGCAATTTTCTCGATACTGTTTTAGGAAACTAGCTGCCGTTGAGATCACATTCTCAGCCTAATCCGAGATAACACTGCGGGTTTTGTGTTAGCGGCTTATTGCTACGCGACTTGAATCCGTCGGAGTACGCTCTACCGCAATACGCGATGGCATCTCAAGCGTCGGCCAGTCGCGGCGCGTTCATTGTCATTGAAGGCCTCGATAGGTCCGGGAAGACGACGCAGGTCAAGAAGTTAGAGGCTGAATTGTCCCAGTCTGGCAAGAAGGTCAAAGTGCTGAGATTTCCGGGTAATCCCTGCCCGGA
>Ga0335074_10008030_pt1 | contig 14660 bp, 8 predicted proteins | sample Lox_Sample_23_FD_206715 | JGI IMG/M metagenome (GOLD analysis project Ga0335074, IMG submission 206715) | Soil microbial communities from Loxahatchee National Wildlife Refuge, Florida, United States - Lox_Sample_2.3 | ecosystem: Environmental > Terrestrial > Soil > Wetlands | place: USA: Florida...
GGCCCGGCTAGCGGCAAGATGCATGCAGGGCACAAGCCAGGCAGGTCCGCGGGATCTGCGGAATCCAGGAGGCCAGGAACCATGACCGGGAACAGCTTCGGCAGCCAGGCCGATCTCGCCGTCGGCGGGACGCGCTATCAGATACACCGGCTGGATGCCGTCGACGGCTCCGGTGACCTGCCCTACAGCCTCAAGGTCCTGCTGGAGAACCTGCTGCGCACCGAGGACGGGCTGAATGTCACTCCGGAGCACGTTCGCGCGCTGGCCGGCTGGGACCCGGCCGCCGAGCCAGACACGGAGATCCAGTTCAGCCCGGCCCGGGTGCTGATGCAGGACCTGACCGGCGTGCCCGCGGTCGTGGACCTGGCTGCCATGCGCGAGGCGATGCGGGCGCTCGGCGGCGACGCCGGCAAGATCAACCCGCTGGTGCCGGCTGAGCTCGTCATCGACCACTCGGTCGTCGCGGACATCTTCGGAAGGCCGGACGCCTTCGACCGCAACGTCGAGTTCGAGTTCCAGCGCAACCACGAGCGGTTCGCGTTCCTGCGCTGGGGCCAGGAGGCGCTCCGGCAGTTCAAGGTCGTGCCGCCGGGTACCGGCATCGTGCACCAGGTCAACATCGAGTACCTGGCCCGGGTGGTAATGACAGCGCAGGCGGACGGCGGTCTGGCGGCTTACCCCGACACCTGTGTCGGCACCGATTCGCACACCACCATGCAGAACGGCCTGGGCATCCTGGGATGGGGCGTCGGCGGCATCGAGGCCGAGGCCGCGATGCTCGGGCAGCCCGTTTCTATGCTCATCCCGCGCGTCGTCGGGTTCAAGCTCACCGGTGAGCTGCCGGCCGGCACAACTGCCACTGACCTGGTGCTGACGATTACCGAACTTCTGCGCAAGCACGGCGTCGTAGGCAAGTTCGTCGAGTTCCACGGCGACGGCGTGGCCGCGGTGCCCGTGGCTAACCGGGCCACGATCGGCAACATGAGCCCGGAGTTCGGCTCGACATGCGCGATCTTCCCGATCGACAGCGAGACGCTGACCTACCTGCGGCTCACCGGACGCCCGGAGCAGCTGGTCGCGCTGGTCGAGGCGTACGCCAAGGAGCAGGGACTGTGGCTTGACCCGAGTGCGAGCGCCCGGTACTCCGAGAACGTCGAGCTTGACCTGTCCACGGTCGTGCCATCGCTGGCCGGGCCTAAGCGGCCGCAGGACCGGGTGGCGCTCTCTGACGCCAAGACCGAGTTCCGCTCGGCGCTCGGAACCTACGTGCAGCTGGACAAGCTCGACGACGACATCGCCGACACCTTCCCGGCTTCGGACCCGTTCACTGCCGAGAGCGAGAACGGCGGCGGCACCTACCCCACGGCGAACCGGGCGGGCCAGGCAGCCGGCCGGCCGACGGCAGCTGCTGAGGTGACGCTGGAGGACGGCACCATCACCTCGGTCGATCACGGCTCCGTGGTGATCGCCGCGATTACCTCGTGCACCAACACGTCGAATCCGTCGGTGATGATCGGCGCTGCTCTGGTCGCCAAGAAGGCGGTCGAGGCCGGCCTGGAGCGCAAGCCCTGGGTCAAGACCACGCTGGCACCCGGCTCCAAGGTGGTCATGGACTACTACGAGCGGGCCGGGCTCACGCCGTACCTGGAGAAGCTCGGCTTCAGCCTGGTCGGTTACGGCTGCACGACGTGCATCGGCAACTCGGGACCGCTGCCCGAGGCCATCAGCGCCGCCGTGGCGGAGAACGACCTCGCGGTCGTGTCGGTGCTGTCCGGGAACCGCAACTTCGAGGGCCGGATCAACCCGGACGTCAAGATGAACTACCTGGCCTCGCCGCCGCTGGTGGTCGCCTACGCGCTCGCCGGCACGATGGACATCGACCTGGTGAATGACCCGATCGGGACCGGGGCATCGGGCCAGGACGTGTACCTGCGGGACCTGTGGCCATCGCCAGCGGAGATCGAGTCGATCGTCGAGACTGCCGTCGCCGCGGAGATGTTCACCCGCGACTACGCGGACGTGTTCAGCGGTGACGAGCGCTGGCAGGACCTGGACGTGCCGCCGGGCGACACATTTGCCTGGGACCCGGAATCCACCTACGTGCGGCACCCGCCGTACTTCGAGGGCATGGGGATGACCCCGAGTCCGGTGACGGACATTCACGGCGCGCGCGTGCTCGCCGTGCTGGGTGACTCGGTGACGACGGACCACATCTCGCCCGCGGGCGCGATCAAGACCGACAGTCCGGCCGGGAAGTACCTCACCGAGCACGGCGTGCAGCGCCCGGACTTCAACAGCTATGGCTCCCGGCGCGGCAACCACGAGGTGATGATCCGCGGCACGTTCGCGAACATCCGGCTGCGCAACCAGCTCGCTCCGGGCACCGAAGGCGGCGTGACGCTGAAGCTGCCGGAGCACGAGGAGATGTCGATCTACGACGCGTCCCGGCTGTACATCGAGGCGGGAACGCCGCTCGTCGTACTCGGCGGCAAGGAGTATGGCTCCGGGTCGTCACGAGACTGGGCCGCGAAGGGCACGGCCCTGCTCGGCGTCCGGGCGGTGCTGGTGGAGTCATTCGAGCGGATTCACCGGTCCAACCTCATCGGCATGGGCGTACTGCCGCTGCAGTTCAAGCCGGGGGACAGCGCAGAATCCCTGCTGCTGACCGGGGACGAGGTGTTCGACATCACCGGCATCGAGGCGATCAACTCAGGTGAGACACCCCGCGAGGTGACGGTCCGCGCCGGCGACAAGGAGTTCCGCGCCATCGTCCGGATCGACACGCCCGGCGAGGCCGAGTACTTCCGGCACGGCGGCATCATGCAGTACGTGCTGCGCTCGCTGCTCGGCAAGGACTGAGCCGCTCGCCACCCCGCTGGCGAATTGCCGTGACCGCGGTGCCAACCGGCGTCGCGGTAACGGCGTCTTTGCAGATGACGAACTCAGCGTGAGACGTCGTCGTTAACAGGGGGCTGGTTGCAGTGAGGTATCACCGAGTACGTATTGCGCTGGCGGCGGGCGTGCTCGCCGCTTCAGGCACGGTTGCAGGTCTGGTGGTCGCGGCAGGTCCCGCGTCCGCGCATCCCGTCGCCGCGCCCCGGGTGGTGCTCGTCAATCAGTGCTCCGGCAAGGGACAGGTGCGACCCGGCACTGTTCCGCTGCCGGACTGCATGACGTCGAGCGAGCTCATCGGCCACGCGCACTGGACGAGCTGGCGTTCGACGGCATTCGGCAGTGCCGATCTCGAGGTCAACAACTGCACGCCGAGCTCGAGCTGCGGTCCGAGCAAGTACACCCGGTATCCGATCCTCGTCGTGCTGTGGCGGGCGAGGCCGTGGGCCGGCAAGGCAGGCGAGGACTACTTCACGCGGATGACCTGGATCTACACCGGCAGGCGCCCGCATCACGCGGCCGTCACGAATACGATCGCGCTGCCCGGGGCGGCGCAGTAGCCCGAGTTGGACGCTAGGCACCAGGGGCCACGTATCGGGCGGGTAAAGCTTTTCCGGCATATCCGCAGCAACGACTCCTACGGCGCAGATCACTCGCTATGTTCGCGCCTGTGGGACACGAACGCATTGCACTGCTGTTGCTGGCTGCCCGCGGAACGGCCGGACCGGCGCTGACGACGCCCGCGCTGTGGCTGACAGGTGCCGAGCGGGGCGTGATGCTGTGCGGGCTGGCAATGTCGCTGGGCGGGCTCGCCGGGCGCGCACTGTCGCGGCAGTACAAGGGTCCGCGACCCGGCCAGCTGCCGGCGCCGTGGGCCCTGCGCGGCGCGCTGCTTGGCTTCGCGGCTAGCTGCGCGCTGCTGATCACGGCGGCGGCTGGCCCGGTCATCGCCGCACGCCTGGCGAAGCCCGCTCCGCCGGGCCTGCACGATGGCGGGACTGCGGAGATCGCCGCTGTCGAGGCAGTGCTGTTCGCGCTCGCGGCGGTGCTCCTGCGGCTGCGCCAGTCGGCCTGGGCTGGGACGCTCTTGTCGGGTGTCGTGGTCGCCGAGGGCATCCGCTCTCATCCCGAGGGAGTGATCCCGGTTGCCGGGGCGTTCGTGACGTACTGCCACGTCTTCCCGGCACTGCTCTGGGCGGGCATGCTGTTCTACGCGATCCGCGCCGCTGTCGCCTGGCGACACCATCCGGCCGCCGCCCGGGGGATGATGCGGCTCTATTCGACGGCCGCAGCCTGGCTGTTCGCGCTCGTTCTCGTCACTGGCGTGGTGTCGGCACTCGTGCTGGTGCCGCTGAGCTCGCTGCTGACGACCGCGTACGGCCGGGTGCTGATCGTGAAGGCCGCGGTGGTGTGCGTCGCGGCCGGACTTGCCGTCGCCGGGCGCAGGTGGCTGCGGCGGACTGGCGCGCCGGGGAGCGGGCCGGCGCTGGCGACGCGGCTGGAGATCTGCGCCCTCGCGGTCGTGCTCATCGTCACCGGGATTCTCACGGTGCTGACGCCGCCGGCTCACCCGAGCTCGGGAACGTCCGTGCCGCCGGCACCCTCTGCGCGTCCGGCCTCGTCCGCGCGACTGTGATCGCGAGCGCCACTGCTCCGTCGGCGTGGCCGCTCCGCCAGCGGCTCCGGCTTCGTTTCCCGCACTTGGGCTCGTGAGCCCGGGCCGTCTGCGTTAGGTCTGCGTCGTGCCGTCGATTAGCTCGCGGATGACGTCTGCGTGCCCGTTGTGCTGTGCGTACTCGCGGATCATGTGGATCATCACCCAGCGCACGTCGACCTGGCCGATGCGGGGGTTCACGCGGATGTCGTCGAGTGACAGGCCAGCCAGGATCTGGTTGCTGCGTTCCCCGGCCGCGAGGTACCGCGCAACATCGGCCGCGAGATCGTTGCTGCCGTCGAGCCGGAAGTCACCGTCGCGGATGTCCGGCCAGCCGAAGGGTGCGGGCTCGTCGAGCCTGGCAAGCACTGTCACGAACCAGACATGCTCCACCTTCGTCAGATGCCGTACCAGGCCGTGCAGTGTCGTCAGCGAGCCGACAACTCGCTGATCGGCCTGCTCATCGGTGAGCCCGTCGAGCTTGGTCAGCAGCTCTGCGCGCAGCGAGTTCAGCCAGGACTCCAGCGCGAGGCGCTCCGGGGCGATGGTCGGCTCATCTTCCGGCAGTGGCGGCGCGATAAATCCCATAAGTCGCGATCCTACCTCTAGGCTCGGGTCACAGGACGATGACGTTCACGATCCGGTCCGGGACGATCACCATCCGCTCGACCTCGCGGCCCTCGGTGTGCTCCTGATAGCGCGGGTCTGCCGTCACCAGCCGCTCGAGGTCCGGCTGCGTCGTACCGGCCGCGACCTCGATCCGGAACCGGACCCTGCCGTTCACCTGAACTGGGATCGTGACGGTCTCGGCGTGCGCCAGGGCAGCGTCGGCCTCCGGGAACGGCTCGTAGGCCAGCGTCCGCGGGTGGCCCAGCCGCGACCAGAGCTCCTCGGCGATGTGCGGTGCCAGTGGCGCCACCATCAGCACCAGCGGCTCGGCCAGCGCCCGCGGTACCTCGCCGTCGGCCGCGCTGATCCGCGCGGCGGCGGTCGTCAGCTCCGTCAGCCGGGCGATCGCGGTGTTGAACCGCAGGTCGGCGACGTCGCGCCGGACCGCCGCGATGGTCGCGTGCAGCGCGCGGGCGGTCGCGTCGTCCAGCGCCACGTCGCTCACCCGCGGAGCGCCAGTCTGCTCGTCGATCAGGCTGCGCCACAGTCGCTGCAGGAACCGGTGCACGCCGGTGATGTCATCGGTCCGCCACGGCTTGTCTACGTCGATCGGCCCCATGGCCATCTCGTACAGCCGCAGTGTGTCGGCGCCGTAACGCTGATAGATGTCGTCCGGACTGATGCCGTTCTTCAGGCTCTTGCCCATCTTCCCGGAGCGCCGGGTGACCGGGCGGCCCTCGTATTCGGGCGTGCCGTCGGCCGCGACTGCCACCTCGGCGGCAGGTACATACACGCCCCGCTCGTCGGTGAAGGCATCCGCCTGGATCATCCCCTGATTCACCAGCCGGGCGAACGGCTCGGGCGTCGACACCAGCCCGCGGTCGTACAGGACCTTGTGCCAGAACCGCGCGTACAGCAGGTGCAGCACCGCGTGTTCGACGCCGCCGACGTACAGGTCGACGCCGCCGGGCTGCATCCAGTACCGCTCGACGTCCGGATCCGCGAACGCCTGGTCGTTGTCCGGGTCCAGATAACGCAGGTAGTACCAGCACGACCCGGCCCACTGCGGCATCGTGTTCAGCTCCCGCCGGTAGGTCCGCATGCCCTGGCCCAGATCCAGGTCCACTGTGGTCCAGCCGGTAGCCCGCGCCAGCGGCGGCACCGGGTCACTGTCTGGGTCCTGACCGGAGACCGGCCGGAAGTCCGTCATCTCCGGCAGCACTACCGGCAGCATGTCGTCCGGCAGCGCGACCGGCTCGCCGTCGTCGCCGAACACGATGGGGAACGGCTCGCCCCAGTAGCGCTGCCGGGAGAACAGCCAGTCGCGCAGCCGGTAGCGGCGATCCGCGCGACCGTAGCCATGCCGCTCGATCCAGTCGATGGACGTCCTGACGGCCTGCGCGACATCGGTGCCAGTCAGTTCCGGTCCGGGGCCTGCCAGGTAGGCGCCATCGGAATCGGTGACGGGCCGGACCGGCAGGCCGAACTCGCGCGCGAAGTCGCTGTCGCGCTCGTCGTGCGCCGGTACCGCCATAATCGCGCCGGTGCCGTAGCCCATCAGCACGTAGTCGGCGACGAACACCGGCATCAGCTCGGCCGTGGCCGGATTGCGCACGTGACCGCCCGTGAACACGCCCGACTTGGCCGCTGAGGCCGCGCGCTGCCGGTCGCTCAGCTGCGCGGCGGCCGCGCGGTACGCGGCGACCGCCTCAGCCGGCGTCGCAGCCGGCTTCGGACCACGCCAGTGCTCCGGCGTCTCCTCCGGCCAGGCGGCCGGGGTCAGCACGCTCGCCAGCGGATGCTCCGGAGCCAGCACCACATAGGTTGCGCCTGCCAGCGTGTCCGGCCGGGTGGTGAAGACCTCCACCGGTCCGGCGCCCGGGCCATCGGACGGCAGCCAGATGACAGCGCCGTCACTCGCGCCAATCCAGTTGCGCTGCAGCTGCTTGACGCTCTCCGGCCAGGACAGCTCGTCCAGATCATCGGCCAGGCGCTGCGCCATCGCGGTGATGCGCAGCATCCACTGCCGCATCGGCCGCCGGTACACCGGGAAGTTGCCGATATCGCTGCGGCCGTCGGCCGTGACCTCCTCGTTAGCCAGAACCGTGCCCAGGCCGGGACACCAGTTGACAGGCTCCTCGGCGATGTAGGCCAGCCGGTGCCCGGCGATCAGCTGCCGCTGCCGTGCCGTCGGCAGCTCCTGCCAGCTGGCGCCGCCCGGTACCGGCCGCTGACCGGAGGCATACTGTGCGACCAGTTCGCTGACCGGGCGGGCACGACCGGTCTGCTCGTCCACCCAGCTGTCGAAGATCTGCAGGAAAATCCACTGCGTCCAGCGGTAGAACGCGGGGTCGGTGGTCTCGATACTCCGGCGGGCGTCGTAGCCCATGCCCAGCCGGCGCAGCTGCCGCCGCATGTTGGCCACATTGTGCGCAGTGCTCGCCTGGGGATGCTGGCCAGTGCTCAGAGCGAATTGCTCCGCGGGCAGGCCGAACCCGTCGAATCCCATCGCGTGCAGCACGTGATGGCCCGTCATCCGCAGGTAGCGCGCGTAGACGTCGGTCGCGATGTACCCGATCGGATGTCCCACATGGATACCGGTTCCGCTGGCGTACGGGAACATGTCCAGCACGTAGAACTTCGGCCGCCCGGCCTGGCGCTCGAAGCCGGCCGCCAGGGACCCGGCGGGATTGGGCGTGCTGAACGTCTGGTCCGCGGACCAGCGGTCCTGCCACCGTCGTTCGATCTGAGCCGCCAGCGCCGCGCCGTACCGGAAGGGCGGGCTGCCGGCCGATTCCGGTCCCGTGCCGGGCGATGGCTGGTCTGCCACCTCAGTTGCTTGCTCGCTCATGGCGGCGCTGCCTTTCGCTGCTGGTCACCTGGTCTGGCTGCCCGGCTCTCGCCGGAAATGAAAAAGCCCCTCACGTGGAGCATGAGGGGCGGCCGCGCTGACTTACTGCGTCAGTGCGGCCTGCTGAGAAGAAGACTGCGGTACCTGGTCACGACGCCAGGATACGTCCTCGCACGGCGCCTGCGCGAGGAACTTGCCCGTCTGGTCAGCTCGCAGCTGATGCCAGGGTCAGAGGCAGGACGCCCGTCGCGCCTGCCTCGCGCAGGATCGCTGCCGCGACGGTCAGCGTCCACCCGGTATCGATCTGGTCGTCGACCAGCAGGAGGGGGCCGGTCACTCCCGTCAGCTGGCTGCGCACCGCCTCCGGCACCGCCAGGGTGCCCCAGACTGCCCGGAGCCGCTGCGCGCTGTTGTGCTGCCGGCCTGCCGTGCCGGCACTCCCGGCGGGCGCCACGCGGTCCAGTGAGCCGAGCGCTGGCATCCGGCCGATCTCCGCGATCCGCTCCGCGAGGCTCCCGATGAGCCGAGGCCGGGTCCGCGACGGCACGCTCACGACGGCTGCCGGGCGCACGGCCCAGTCCCAGGCCGCGAGCACCCTGACCACCGCGGCCACGACATCGTCGGGAACGAGGTCATCGGCGCTGTCGGCAGCCAGCAGAGCGCGCAGGCGCGGGCCCCAGCCGAGGTCGGTCAGCTTGCCGAGCGCCCGGCCTGGCTCGGCGGCCAGCTCCGGCCCGATCTTCCCGGCGGCGTCGATGCCCAGCTCGCGCATGCCAGTCGGCCACATCTTGCGCGGCTCGAGCTCGGTGCCGGGCCGCAGCAGCCGGTCGCGGGCAGCGATCGCAGCCGCCTCGGGTACGTCAGCCGGCCACGGCGTGCCGGTGCAGTTGTCGCACCGGCCGCACGGCTCGCTCGCGGGGTCGTCGAGCTCGCGGCGCAGGTAGTCCATCCGGCAGCCAGCGGTCGCCAGGTAGCCCAGCATGGCTTGCTGCTCCCGCGCGCGCTCGGCCGCCACGCGCTCGTAACGGTCGGCGTCATAGGCCCACTCGAGCCCGGTCGCCGTCCAGCCACCGGCGACGCGGCGGACAGCGCCGTCCACGTCGAGGACCTTGAGCATCATCTCGAGCCGGCCGCGGGACAGGTCGACCTGAGTCTCCAGCGCGGCTGTCGAGAGCGGGCGATCCGACTCGCTGAGCGCCTCCAGCGTGCGCCGGACGACGCTCTCGCGCGGGAAGGCCAGCGAACCGAAGTACGCCCAGATGTCGGCGTCCTCGCGGCCCGGCAGCAGGATCACGTCTGCCCGGTCCACTCCGCGGCCGGCCCGGCCGATCTGCTGGTAATAGGCGATCGGCGACTGCGGGGCGCCCAGGTGGACGACAAACCCGAGGTCGGGCTTGTCAAAGCCCATGCCGAGCGCGCTGGTCGCGACGAGCGCCTTGAGCTCGTTGGCGAGCAGCGCGTCCTCAGCCGCGAGCCGGTCAGCGGGGTCGTCCTTGCCGGTGTACGGCAGCACCTGATGGCCTCGCTCGCGCAGGAACGACGCCGTCTCGTGGGCAGCCGCGACGGTCAGCGTGTAGATGATGCCCGAGCCGGGCAGCTGACCCAGGTACTCGGCCAGCCAGCCGAGCCGTTGCTGAGCTGTCGGCAGCGCGACGACCGCGAGCTGCAGGCTGTCGCGGTCCAGCGAACCGCGCAGCACCAGGGTGCCGCCGTCAGCGCCTGCGCCGAGCTGCTCGGCTACGTCCCGCGTGACCCGGGCGTTGGCGGTGGCGGTGGTGGCGAGTACGGGCACGCCGGGCGGCAGCTCGGCGAGCAGCGTGCGCAGCCGCCGGTAGTCCGGCCGGAAGTCATGGCCCCAGTCGGAGATGCAGTGCGCCTCGTCGACCACCAGCAGACCAGCCGAGGCGATCAGCTTGGGCAGGACCTGGTCGCGGAATCCGGGGTTGTTCAGCCGTTCCGGGCTGACCAGCAGGACGTCTACATCGCCTGCGGCGACCTCCGCGTACACCTCGTCCCACTGCTCAATGTTGACCGAGTTGACCGTGCGCGCGCGGATCCCGGCCCGGCTCGCTGCCTCGATCTGATTGCGCATAAGAGCCAGAAGCGGCGAGACGATCACCGACGGCCCGGCTCCGCGAGAGCGAAGCAGGGCAGTAGCGGTGAAGTACACGGCGGACTTACCCCAGCCCGTGCGCTGCACGACGAGCGCCCGGACGTGATCGCTGACCAGCGCCCTGATTGCGGTCCACTGGTCCTCGCGCAGCCGGGCGTCCGGGCCTGCCAGCGCGCGCAGGCAGCTCTCCGCCTCGTCCCGCAGCGGGCTTCCAGCCGGATCAGCTGCACTTGTCATGGTGTCCTTCGTATCAGCAACTGCTGACAGGCGCGGGCTCGCCAGCCGCGGACAGCCCCGCTCGCCTGATATGCGAGCCTTGGGCGTGAGCGGAGGAAATCAGGTGACGAGCAGGAAAGAGGTCCCGCCCGGCCTGTCCGGTCCCGGCCTCCTGGCTGGCCGGCGAGGGGCGGCGATTCTGATTGTCGGGGTGCTCGCGCTTGCCTTCAACCTGCGGGCAGCCATCACCAGCCTGCCGCCGATCTTCCCGGAGCTCGAGTCGGCGCTGCACCTGTCGGCTGCGAGCCTGTCGCTCCTGGCAGCCATTCCGGTCCTGTGCTTCGGCGTTGTCTCCGGCACCGGCTCGCCGCTGAGCCGCCGGTTCGGCGAAGAGCGCGTCCTGGGTGCTGCCCTGGTGCTCCTGGCAGCCGGCCTGGTGCTGCGGGGCGTGGCAGCGTCCGCGCTGCTGTTCCCCGGCACCATCGTGGCAGGCGGGGCCATCGCACTCATGAATGTTCTGCTCCCCAGCCTGGTCAAGCGCCGGATGCCGGAGAAGGCCGGGCTGGTGATCGGGCTCTACCTGCTGATGCTGTCGGCCGGCGCGATCGTCGCGTCGCTGGCTGCCGTGCCGGTCTACAACGCCGCAGGCGACGGCACCACGAGCGGGAGTGCCTCAGTTCGCGTCGCGCTCAGCCTCTGGGCGCTGCCGGCGCTACTGGCGGCCGTCCTGTGGATTCCGCAGCTGCGCCACCGGACGACGCCGTTCTCGCCTCGCCGGGCGGGCGAGTCCCCGGCGCGGGCAGCCGGGTCCGGACGGCCAGGACTGCTGGCCCTGAGCCGCAGCGCGCTGGCCTGGCAGGTCACGCTGTTCATGGGCCTGCAGAGCCTCTCCTACTACGCGACGCTGTCCTGGTTCCCGACCATGTTCCGTGAGCGGGGCGTCACCGCCGTCCACGCCGGTGACCTGCTGGCGCTCATGAACCTCGGCAACGCGGTGACCTGCCTGCTCGTCCCCGTGCTTGCGCACCGGGCGGCGAATCAGGGCAAGCTGGCCGTTGCCACCGTTGCCGTCACGGGCGCAGGGCTGGCAGGCGCCATTTTCGGAGGCAGCGGGCCGAGCCTCGTCGGCTTCATCCTGCTGCTCGGGCTGGGCCAGGGCGCGGCTCTCGGTCTCGCGGTCTTCTACACGATGGCGCGGGCGCACGACGCGGTGGCGGCGGCGTCACTGTCGGCCTTCGCGCAGGCAATCGGCTACCTGCTCGCGAGTACCGGGCCGCTGACAGTCGGCTTCCTGCACAACGCGACGGGCGGCTGGACGGTACCGGGCATCGTGCTGCTGGCCGTCACCGCCGTCGAGCTAGTGGTCGGACTGCTCGCCGGACGGGCACGGACGGTCGAGCTCGGCACGGGCCAGGTCGTGCCCGCGCCGGCCGGCGGCTAGCCATGCTCGGCTGCCGGGGGAGGGTCAGAACGGTTACTGGAACTCGAGCTGGCGCCGCAGCAGCCACTGCCAGAAGCTCCGGCGGGGCGGCCTTGCCTTGAAGCTGCCGCTTGCGACCTTCCCCGTCACCCGGATCCGCAGGACAACCGGGACATCGGCGCGCCGGTGAGTCTTGACGCCGACGCTGCCGCTGCGGACCGCCACGTCGTCGGCGTCGACGACGATGCCCGGCCGGGTCACGACCACCAGGCTGCCGCTGCGGACGTCAGCGTCCAGGTCAAGCTCGGGGCTGCTGATAATCGCCTGCGTCAGGTCCAGCTTGACGGAGCCGCTGGTGACGTGGACCTCCATGCGCTGCGGGATCACCCACTGGCCGTCACGCTTCGCGCTGCCGCTCCCGCAGTCGATCCTTACGAGGTCCTTGGGCTGGGGAAGCACGTGCCCGGCGCTGCCGCCCGCTGCCGGAGCAGCCGGCAGGTCCGTGGTCAGCACCGCCAGCTCGCTGTAGGTCCTGGCGGTCAGGGCTTTCTCGAGCCGCTCGTCAAGCTCATCTGGCGTGAGCCGGCCGTCGCCTGCAGCGACTCGCAGCAGTTCGACCACCCTGTCCCGGTCCATGTGCGAGGCGCGCAGCTCCGACTGAGCCTGGACCTCTGGTGAATGGTTCACCGGGGATAGTTCGCCAGCCATGGGACATACTGTAGGTGCCGGCCGTGCCCTGGCGGAACGGCCTGGCTGATCTGTGGCCGGCGAGTCTGCGGCCAGCAGGGAAACTCGCTGAGGCCAGGGCGCTCGCGTGGGACAGATCTCGCGAAATAGACTCGGTCGGATAGCGCTCAGCGGCGCTCCCCGCCGCTAGCCCGGGAGCTGGCAGCAGCCTAGGGTGCGGGGAGGACCGCGCGGCGGCCGCCGGGTGCGGCAGGATTGCAGAGCTCGGACCGACAGACAGGAGCCCGGGTGGGCAGCCATGCGGGCGGCACAGCGCCTGCTGGCACCAGCCCGGGCCGATGACGCAAGGAGCAGATCTAGTGAGCTTGCTGGAGCGCATCAAGGGCCCGCGTGATCTCAAGGATCTCAGCGTGGAGGAACTGCCCCAGCTAGCCGCGGAGATCCGTGACCTGCTGATCCGGGTCGTGACCAGGAACGGCGGTCACCTGGGCCCCAACCTGGGCGTGGTGGAGCTGACCATCGCCCTGCACCGCGTCTTCGACTCGCCGGCTGACCGCATCCTGTTCGACACTGGCCACCAGTCCTACGTGCACAAGCTGCTGACCGGCCGGTACGACGACTTCGAGACCCTGCGGCAGCAGGGCGGCGTCACTGGCTACCCGAACCGGAGCGAGTCCGAGCACGACCTCGTCGAGAACTCGCACGCTTCCACGAGCCTGTCGTACGCCGACGGCCTGGCGAAGGCCTATCAGCTCCGGGGCGAGCCGGACCGCAGTGTCGTGGCCGTGATCGGCGACGGAGCGCTGACCGGGGGCATGGCCTGGGAGGCACTGAACAACATCGCGGCGGCGAAGGACCGGCGCCTCGTTATCGTCGTCAACGACAATGGCCGTTCGTACCAGCCGACCATCGGCGGACTCGCCGACCACCTGGCGTCCGTGCGCGTCTCACAGCGCTACGAGCAGGTCCTGGATTACATCAAGACCTCCCTGTCCCATACGCCGCTGGTGGGCTCGCCGCTCTTCGACACTTTGCACGGCATCAAGAAAGGCCTGAAAGACGTCCTGCAGCCGCAGGTGCTCTTCGAGGACCTCGGCCTGAAGTACCTCGGCCCCGTCGACGGCCATGACGAACTGCTCGTGGAGCACGCACTCCGGCGGGCGCGGGACTTCGGCGGCCCGGTGCTCGTGCACGTGATCACCCGAAAGGGCTTCGGCTACCAGCTCGCGGAGGAGAACGAGGAAGACTGTCTCCACCAGGTCTCGCCGGCCCCTGTCAGCACCGCGGGCAAGAAGGCGACCAAGCCTGCCGCGGCACGGCCGTGGACGCAGGTCTTCGGCGACGAGCTGGTCGCGCTCGGCGCCGAGCGCCCGGACATCGTCGCGATCACCGCGGCGATGCTGCATCCGACGGGCCTGGCGAAGTTCGCCAGCGCCTACCCCGAGCGCGTCTTCGACGTCGGCATCGCCGAGCAGCACGCAGTCACCAGCGCCGCTGGCCTGGCGATGGGCGGCATGCATCCAGTCGCGGCGATCTACGCCACGTTCCTCAACCGCGCCTTCGACCAGGTCCTGATGGACGTCGCGCTGCACCGCCTGCCGGTCACCTTCGTCCTCGACCGGGCCGGGATTACCGGACCGGATGGCGCCAGCCATCACGGCATGTGGGACGGCTCCATCCTGCAGCTCGTGCCGGGCATGCGGATCGCGGTGCCGAGGGACGGAGCCCGGGTCGCTGAATTGCTGCGCGAGGCGGTCGCGGTGACCGACGGGCCCACCGCGCTGCGGTTCCCCGGCCGCCAGTCCACTCCGGACGTGCCCGCGGTTGGCCAGCTCGGCGCCATGGACATCCTGCGCCGGCCGGCTGACCCGGCCCGCCGGGACGTGCTGCTGCTCGGCGCCGGCCCGATGGCAAGCGTCTGCGCGACGGCCGCGGACCGGCTCGCCGACCACGGCATCGGTGTCACGGTCGTCGACCCGCGGTGGGTGAAGCCGCTCGATGAGGCGCTGCCGGACGCGGCTCGCGAGCACGGCCTCGTCGTCACCGTCGAGGACAACGGGCGTGTCGGCGGGTTCGGCGATGCCGTCGCGCGGATGCTCCGCGATCACGACGTCGAAACGCAGGTCCGGACCTTCGGCATCGGGCAGAACTTCGTCGAGCACGGGGAGCGCGGCCAGATCCTGGAAGCTCAGGGCCTGACAGCGCAGCACCTGGCCCG
>Ga0335074_10008031_pt1 | contig 14660 bp, 9 predicted proteins | sample Lox_Sample_23_FD_206715 | JGI IMG/M metagenome (GOLD analysis project Ga0335074, IMG submission 206715) | Soil microbial communities from Loxahatchee National Wildlife Refuge, Florida, United States - Lox_Sample_2.3 | ecosystem: Environmental > Terrestrial > Soil > Wetlands | place: USA: Florida...
GCCGTCGCGATCAGCGCGTCGTCGGTCAGCGGCGCGTCCCCGGCGGCGCGGTCGCCGAGCAGCGCCGCGGCGCGCGAGTTCAGCACGGCGAGGTGGCTGCCGCGCCGGACCATGACCGGTCCGGGCAGGCCCAGCGCGTCGAGTTCGGCCCGCGACGGCAGCCGTCCCTCGCGCAGCTGGGATTCGTGCCAGTTGCGCCCGGTGACCGTCCACTGGTCTCGGGCGCGACCGAGGCCGGCCTCGCGCACCGACGAGAGCACGTCGCCGACCGCGCCCGCCTCGCGCAGCCCGGCCAGGTGCACGTCCGCGGCGGCCTGCAGGGCGTGGATGTGGGTGTCGATCAGGCCCGGCCCGATGCAGGCCGGGCCGAGGTCGACCCGGAACGCGGGCGACCGGCCGGCCGCTCGCGCTGCGTCCGCGGCCTCGGCGGCGGTACGCGTCAGCGCGACGACCTTGCCGCGGGAAACGACGATATGCCGGAACGGCTTTTGCCCCGATTGGTAGTGCGGCCGGATCGCGGCGGCCGTCAAAGTGGCTGTGACCGGGGGTTTCGTCACTTATGTTCCTCCCGGGCGGGCGCGTCCGCCGAGCCTACAATCCAGGGGTGAGGCCGCCAATCCTGGAGCGCGAGGGCGAGCTGTCGGCGCTCGCCGACGCGGCGGCGGCCGCGGCCGGCGGCAACGGGTCGGTCGTGCTGGTCTTCGGCGAGGCCGGCATCGGCAAGTCGAGCCTCGTCGACGCGGTGCGAGCGCAACTGCCCGCCGAGGGCCGGATGCTCGTCGGCTACTGCGATGACCTGGCCACGCCGCGGACGCTCGGCCCGTTCCGCGACCTGGTCGGCACGGTCGGCGCCGAGCTCAGCCGCGCCGTGCTCGACGGCGGCGACCGGGACCGGCTGCTGTCCGCGCTGCGCGCCGAGCTGGACTGGCCGCAGCACCCGGCGGTCCTCGTCGTCGAGGACGTGCACTGGGCCGACGACGCCACGCTCGACGCGCTGCGGTTCCTGATCCGGCGCATCGCCGACCTGCCCGCGGTCCTGGTTCTCACCTACCGCGACGACGAGCTGGGCCGCGAGCACGCCCTGCACGGATTGCTGGGCCAGGCCTCGCGCAGCGACCGGGTCCGGCGGCTGCCGCTACGCCGGCTTTCGGCCGAGGCGGTGAAGCGACTCTCCGCGGGCAGTTCGGTCGATTCCGCCGTTCTTTACGCCCAGACGGCCGGGAATCCGTTCTTCGTCAGCGAGCTTCTGGCCGCCGCTCAAGACGAGCCGGTGCCTCCGTCGGTCGCGGACGCCGTGCTGGCCCGGGTGCGGCGCCTGGACCCCGCCACCCAGGACGTACTGGAACAACTGGCGGTGGTGCCGGTCACGATCGAGCGCTGGCTGGTCGACGCGCTGGTCCCGGCCCTGGTGCCGGACGCGACGGCGGCGCTGGCCGCGGCCGAGGAGCGCGGCCTGCTGTCGGTGTCCGCGCGCGGGATCTCGTTCCGGCACGAGCTCACCCGGCGCGCCATCGCGGGCGCCGTGCCCGCCGCGCGGCTGATGGCGCTGAACCAGCGGGTCCTCGACGCGCTGGTCAGGCGGGACGGCGCCGACGTGTCGCAGATCGTTCATCACGCGGCCCAGGCAGGCGACACCGACGCAATCGTGACCTACGGCCCGGCCGCGGCCACGGACGCGGCCCGGGCCGGGGCGCACCGCGAGGCCGTGGCCCATTTCCGCCTGGTGCTGGGGCACGCGGACCGGTTCGCCGACCGGGAGCGGGCCGACCTGCTGGCCGCTTGCAGCGTGGAGTGCTACCGGATCGGCGCGGCGGCCGACGCGGTGCGGGCGCAGCGCGAGGCGGTCGGCCTGTATCGCGCGCTGGGCGACATGGACGCCCTGGCCCGCAGCCTGCGTTGGCTGTCGCGGACGTACTGGTGGGATGGGGACCGCCGCAGCGCCGAGCGGGCCGGGCGGGAGGCGGTCGAGGCGGCCGAGCGGTCCGGCGACACCCGGCTGCTGGCGCTCGCGCTGAGCAACCAGTCGCAGCTGTCCATGCTCGCCCCGCGGCCGGACGAGGCCATCGCCCTGGGCCAGCGGGCCGCGGCCCTGGCCCGTCAGGCCGGCGACGCGGCGATCACGTCGCACGCCCTGACCAACATCGGTACGTCGCAGTCGGATCTGGGCGACCCGGCCGGCGAGCGGACCCTGACCGAGGCGCTGCGGATCGCGCTGGACGCGGGCGACGTCGAGGAAACCTGCCGCGCCTACGCCAACCTCGGGTGGTGCTATCTCGACTGGTACCGGCTGGCCGAGGCGGAACGCGTGCTGGCCGACGGCGTCACGTTCGCGGAGAAGTCCGAGTTCCTCGGGTTCCTGTCCTACTTCTGGATCCAGCGCGCCCGGCTGGAGTTCGCGCGCGGGAACTGGGACGAGGCCGTCCGGCTGGCCGAGGCGGGCCTGGACGCCCACACGCCGACCCGGTGCACGGCGCTCACCTTGCTCGGCCGGATCGCGGTCCGCCGGGGCCAGCCGGAAGCCGCCGGGCTGCTCGGCCAGGCGTGGGAGGTTGCGGCCAGCGTGGACGAGCTGCAGCGGATGAGCCCGGTCGCGGCCGGGCAGGCCGAGGAGGCCTGGCTGCGTGGCGATCTGGCCGCCGCGACCGAGATCGCGGCGCCGGTGCATGCGAGGGCGGTGCGGCTGCGGGTCGCCACCTACCGGGCGGAGCTCGGGTACTGGCTCAGCCGTGGGGCCGACGGCGCTGGCGCCACCTCGGTCGGCGGCGGACCCGCCCGTTCCGACCCCGGTCCCCCTGCGCCACCCCACCCCACGCCGAGCCACCCCGTGCTGCTCCACCCCTACGCGCTCATGGCGGCCGGGCGCTGGGCGGAGGCAGCCGCGGCCTGGGCCGCCGCCGGGTGCCCGTACGAGCAGGCGCTGGCGCTGGCCGAGAGCCCGGACCCGGACGACCTGCTCGCCGCGCTGGCCACCCTCGACCGGCTCGGCGCCAAACCGCTGGCGGGCCGGGTCCGGGCCCGGCTGCGCGACCTGGGCGTGACCCGCATCCCGCGCGGGCCGGCCGATGACACCCGGGCCAACCCGGCCGGCCTGACCGCCCGCCAGGTCGACGTGCTCCGGCTGCTGGCCCGGGGCTACACCAACGCGCAGATCGCCGGGGAGCTCGTGATCTCCGCCCGCACCGTGGACAGCCACGTCGCCGCGGTGCTGGACAAGCTCGGCGCGCCCGACCGGCGCGCGGCCGCCGCGCGGGCCGCCGATCTCGGTGTGCTCGGCGTCGGGGATCGGTAGCCCGCCGCGCCGATATCGGTAGCCGCCGCGGATCCCCGGCGAGCGCGGCTGCGGTTGCCTCGTGGGCAGGGCCCAGAGCGGCCCCGGCCCGATCGAGGAGGGGGCACATGACAACCGCAGTTGACCAGGACAAGCTGATGGATTTCCTGCACAGGTTCGTGGGAGATCTGGGCGCGACGATCGCCGCGGGCAACGTCGTCGTGGGCGACCGGCTCGGCCTGTACCGCGCGCTGGCGCAGGCGCCGATGCTGCCGAGGGAACTGGCCGAGCGGACCGGCACCGCCACGCGTTACGTCGACGAGTGGCTGCGCGGCCAGGCGGCCGGCGGCTACGTGGAGTACGACCCGGACTCGGGCCGGTACTCGCTGACGGCCGAGCAGGCGTTCGCGCTCACCGATCCGGACGGGCCGGTGTTCGCCCCGGGCGGCTTCCAGATCGCACTCGGCGCGCTGCGTTCGGCGTCCCGCGTGGAGGACGCCTTCCGGTCCGGATCGGGCATCGGCTGGCACGAGCACGACGACGAGGTGTTCACGGGGTGCGAGCGGTTCTTCCGTCCCGGGTACACCGCCAATCTCGTGACGAGCTGGCTGCCCGCGCTCGACGGGGCCGAGGACAAGCTCCGGTCCGGTGCTCGGGTGGCCGACATCGGGTGCGGGCACGGCGCGTCCACCCTGCTGATGGCCGGGGCCTACCCGCGGTCGACGTTCACCGGATCCGATTACCACGAGGAGTCGGTCACCCAGGCGCGCAAACGGGCCGCGGACGCCGGCTGCAGCGGCCGGGTCAGCTTCGAGGTCGCGTCGGCGCAAACGTTCACCGGCGGCCCGTACGACCTGGTGACCAGCTTCGACTGCCTGCACGACATGGGCGACCCGCTGGGCGCGGCCCGGCACGTCCGGCAGATGCTCGCGCCCGACGGGACCTGGATGGTGGTCGAGCCGGCCGCCGGGGATCACGTGTCCGACAACCTGAACCCGGTCGGCCGGACGTACTACGGGTTCTCCACGTTCCTGTGCGTGCCGAGCGCGCTGTCCCAGGACGGCGGCTACTCGCTGGGCGCCCAGGCCGGCGAGCAGGCGATCGGCCGCCTCGCGGCGGACGCCGGGTTCACCCGGTTCCGCCGCGTCGCCGAGACGCCGTTCAACATCGTCTACGAGGCCCGGCCGTAACCCGGCCGCCCCGGGGGGAGCAGCGTCACGCAGCGCGGGCGGCCGCGCTGCGTGACGCTGTCTATGACGCCTGCTGGAGCGTCTGCACCGGGACCGACTGGATGCAGGCGAGCAGCTCGGTCCAGTAGAACGCGGCCATGAAGAACTGCAGCGTGTCGCCCTTCTCGAGCATCAGCTTGCGGTACATGACCACCTTGCCGACGTCGTAGCCGGCCAGCATGTCCTGCCAGTCGGCGTACGAGCCGGACAGCAGGAACACCGCGCCGGGCTCGGCGTCGGCGCGGCCCGTCACCGACGCGGCGGCCACGGCGCCGCCGTCGAAGTCGAGGACCAGGGTGTCGCCGTCGGCGCCGGCGTCCGGCGGCAGGTCCCGCACGTTCAGCGCCAGGCGGCCGGTCACGAACGGGCGGATCATGTTGATCCAGTCCCAGAAGTCCTGCAGCTTGCTGGCCTGCCGCTCGTCACCGGGCCAGGCGTTGAAGGCTTGCTTGATGTCCTCCGCCCACGCGCCGGTCATGAACCGGGCCACGTCAGCCTCCCGCCAGCGTCGGCTTGGCCATCGCCAGCATGTCCTCGAGGTCGGGCGGGAGCGACACCCCGACCATGCCCAGCTTGCGGTGCAGCTGGTTCATGAACAGCTCCTGCACCCGCTCCTCGGACCAGCCGAGCGGCTCGTACTGGATGTAGCTGGACCGGGCGGCGCCCATGGTGAGCAGGGTCCGCAGCGTGTCGTGCATGTCCTTGACGTAGCCCGGATCCTCGGCGAGCAGGTCGCGCACGAACCGCATCCCGGCCTGCACGTGCCGAGCCTCGTCCCGGCAGGTGGCGGTGAAGCCGGTGTAGAACGCGGGCAGCACCCGGAAGTCGCGCGCGTAGTTGAGGGTGATCTTCATGACCGCCAGGGCCAGCACGCCCTCGATCCAGATCATGTACGTGGTGGCGTACTTCATCTGCAGGTGCTTGTTGTAGGGATCGAGGCGCAGGTCGTCGGTCAGGTAGGCGAGCAGGCCGAACGGCCCGACGAAGGTCTCCTGGATGTAGGGCCACGAGCCGTCGAGGACGTCCATGATGCCCTCGCCGTCCAGGCCGACGACGTCGCGGTAGAACCGGTCGAAGAAAACCGTGTGCCGGGCCTCGTCCTCGAGCTGGCTGGTCAGGAACACCTTGTAGTCCTCGGACACGCCGAACAACAGCGGGGCGAGCTCCACCTCGACCTGGCGCTCGCCGTGGTGGAAACCCGAGGCGATGGACAGGAACGAGTTGCGCGAGTCGTCGGTCATGCGGTCGGTCCAGTCGGCCCGGTCCGCGGTGAAGTCGAGCTCGTTGACGTTCCAGCGCTGCCGCAGGTAGCGGTCGTAGAGCTTGCGGTACCCGGACAACCGGGCGGTCGGGACGTGCACGTATTCGAGCACGTCGTCGATGTCGGTCCGGCCCAGCCCGCTCAGGTCGGTGTCCTCGATGCTGATGCTGTCCCTGTCGGCGACAGTCACGCCACGCTCCCTCCCCCGCCCCGGACGACAAAGGCCAGGTAGATCACCTGGTTTGTAATGTTAACAACCATCCGCCCGACTTCCCAGGGCCCGGCCCCGCGCTATCTGGCGCTGTCCCAGGTCGCGTCGGATATCCAGGCCGAGCAGATGGCCGAGGCGGCGAAGCGGTACAACCGGCTCGCCCACGAGACCCAGCCAGCGCCATCGCAACCGCGCCGAGGTGACCCGGTTCTTCGACGGCCTCTCGCTGGTCGAGCCCGGCGTCGTTCCGGTCCAGGAATGGCGGCCCGCCACCGCGGCCGAGGCCGCCGCGCTGTCCGCCATGTGGGGCGGCGTCGCCGTCAAGCCTTAGCGCCGCCGGGGCCAATCTCCATCGCGCCTCTATACGGATTACGCCTCCCCTCCATCCCCGCCGGATTTGGTGCGCTACAACCGATGACGGGCCAACCGGGGGAGGCACCGATGAACCGCCTGCCGATCATTTATGTGCGGGGATACGCCGGGCCGACGTCGGGCATTGATGCGCAGGTCGACGACCCGTTTTATGGCTTCAATAGCGGCGCCACTCATGTGCGGGTCGGCGGCGACGGCGACCCGGCGTTCTATCAGTTCGAAGGCCCGATGCTGCGGTTGATGACCGACGAGCAGTATCAGCTCTTAGTGCACGGCGATCAGCACGCGTTTCTGCTGGACGCGCAGCCCGACTCGCTGCCGTCGGCCACGCTGTGGGTGTACCGGTTCTACGACCAGGCCGCCACCACGTTCGTGCCGCAACCCCACCAGGGCGTCCTGGAGCGGGTGTTCACCGCGTTGCATCGTCACGTGACCGCGGACGGCTTCGACATCGAGACCGCCGCGGCCGGCCTGTACGACCTGATCGACCTGGTGCTGCGCAAGACCAAGGACGCGGACAAGGTGATCGTGGTCGCGCATTCCATGGGCGGCCTGGTGGCCCGGTGCATGATGCAGAAGATCTGCCTGACGCCCGACGAGCGGGAGCCGGGCCGCCGCCGCGACCGCCGGCCCGCGAAGCAGCTGATCAGCAAGCTGTTCACGTACGGCACCCCGCACGGCGGCATCTCCTTTGACGTCGGCGCGCTGAACTGGGCAGAGCAGGCATTAGGCCCGGCCGGGGCGGACATCTTCGCGCCCGCCAAGATGTACGGCTACCTGACGCCCGGTGCGCATTTCGGCGACCTCCCGGCCGCGGGCTCGAACTGGGATCCCCAGGTCATCCCCGAGGATGTCTTCGACCCCGCGGACATCTTCTGTCTCATCGGAACCGACCCGGCGGACTACGGGCTCTCCCGGGTCGTGGTCGGCCCGAAGAGCGACGGCCTGGTGCGGATCGAGCATGCCTACGTGCGGGGCGCCAATCGCGCCTACGTCTACAAGTCTCACTCGGGTACCTACGGGGAGGTCAATTCCGAGGAGGGCTATCAGAACCTGCGCCGATTCCTCTTCGGCCGCTGGAAAATCCAGGTCTCCTTCGACGAGCTGCCCGCGTATCCGGCTGACATGGAGGAGCGGCCCGAACCCGAGCGGTGGCCGGTGTGGCAGGCCGACATGCGCATGGCCATCCGCGGGCTGCCGGTGGTGGTGAGCGAGCAGCTGGCGGCGCACTGGTGCCCGATCCAGCTTAACGAGGAGCTCAGAAGCTCCGGCGACACCCCCGACCATCCCGTGCCGCTGGTGACGACGTTCCTGCTGGCACCCGCCGACGACGGCGCCGACCCGGCCCACGGCGGGCGCGCCCGCTACAGCCTCACGCTGCGGGTCTTCCAGCTCGACGAACGGGCCGGCGCGTTCCGCTTCGCCGACCACCTCGAGCAGGTCGCCGACTGGGCCGACTCCCTGATCGTCGACGTCGGCCCGGACGACACCGGGACCGGATTGCGGGCGTGGCTGGCCTGGAACTCCCGCGTCCGCGGGTCGATCGCCGCGTTCGACCCGATCACGGACGGGCTGCCGGAACCGGAACGAGGCCCGGCTGAGCTGGTGCGCGCCAACGGTCGCTGGCTGTGCCGGATCGACCTGCCCGGGGCGGCCCGCGACCTGCCGATCCTGGGGCCCTCGGCCCGGCTGACCATCACCATCAGCGACCGGGACGCGGCCATGTGACGCGGTTCAAACCAATTGCCAGGGCTCGTCCCGGTCGGTTGAATGCCTGAACGTGAGCTGGCCGCTACGCCGCAATCGCGACTTCGCGATCTTCTTTGTCACCCAGGGGATCTCGAACATCGGGGACGCGGCCAGCGGACTGCTGATCCCGCTCTTTGTCCTGCAGCTGACCCGCAACCCCTTGCAGGTCAGCGCCGTGGCCGCGCTGGAGATCGCGACGTTCATCGGCCTGCGGATCCCGTTCGGCGCGATCTCGGACCGTCGCGAACGCCGCGGGCTCATGCTCGGCGCCGACCTGGCCCGGACCGCGCTGACCCTGGCGATACCGGTGACCAGCGCGCTGCACGGCCCGGCGCTGCCGGTGGTCTACGCCGTCGTCGTCCCGATCAGCGCCGCCTCGGCCCTGTTCGACTCGGGCGCGAGCGGTGCCGTGCCGTTGCTCGTTCCCGAGGAGAGCCGCGCGGCGGCGTACGGCCTGACCGAGAGCGCGGAGTCGGTGGCCTGGGTCATCGGCCCGCCGCTCGGCGGGCTGCTGGCGCTAACCATCGGCACCGGGCAGGCGCTCGGGCTCGATGCCGCCAGCTTCCTGGTCTCCGTGGCCGGGCTGCTGGCCATCCGGACCCGGTTCGAGCCCGAAGCCAGGGAGGCCGGGACGCAGCGGCTGCGGGAGCCGGCAAAGGCCGGGCTGCGGCTGATCCTCTCCGACGCGGTGCTGCGCCGCGACCAGTTGATCTGGGGCCTGTACAGCGTGCTCGGCGGCAGCATCGTGCTCGGGCTGGTCTACGTCGGCAGCCACGGCGGCGGCAAGGACACGATCCTCGGCTCGCTGGCCCTGGCCGCCTACGCAGCCGGCTCGGCGGGCGGGACCCTGGCCGCCGGCGCGCTCAAGCCGCCCGGCCCCTGGCGGGCGATGTCCGGCGGCCTGCTGACCGCCGCGGTCGGCGCCGCCCTGGTCGCCACCCAGTCCGGCCCGGCGGTGCTGATCGGTGCGGCGCTGTTCGGCTTCGGCGAGGGCCTGGTGCTGGTGTTCCACCTGACCCTGCGGGCCAACGCGACCCCGGACCGCTACCTGGGCCGGGTCACCGGCGTGTCGACCGTCATCGGCCAGCTCGCCGGGCTGGTGAGCGTCGCCTGGCTCGGCCTCGCGCTGCGGTTCGGCCACGGCCGGATCGCCTTCGTCATCCTGGGCGCCGCCCTGCTCGCCCTGGCCGCCTGGGTCGCCCTGGCCCCGAAGCCCGCCATCCAGCCCGCCCCGGACCACCCGGCCGCCGAACATCCTGTGGCCAAGCGGCCGGTTTCAGGCCCGCCGGCCGTCACCCCAGGCCCCGCCCGGCCGCCGGACGAATCCGCCGCCCAGGCCTGAACCGGCCGGCCCGCCCGCCGGCTCAGGGCTTTTCGACCGGGGCGTCCGGCAGGCGGCCCCACTCGGCCCAGGAGCCGTCGTAGACCCGGACGTTGTCGCGGCCGAGCAGGTAGGTCAGCACGAACCAGGCGGTGGACGCCCGGCCGCCGATCGTGCAGTAGGTGATCACCTCGTCCGAGCCGTCCGGGTCGACGGCCGGGAAGGCGCGGCGCAGGTCGGCAACGCCGCGGAACGAGCCGCGCTCGTCGTACAGGTCGCCGAGGGGCTGGTGGACGGCGGACGGGACGTGCCCCGCGCGGCCCGATGGCTCCATGCTGCCCGAGGGCCAGAAGCACTCCCCGGCGAACTCGGTCCTGGTGCGGACGTCGAGGATGGTCGCACCGGGATCGTAGATCCGGGCGCGCACCGCCGCGTGGTCGGCGCGGATCCGCGCGTCCGGCTCGCCGAGCTGGTATCCGGGCGGGGCCGGCACCACGGCCGCCTCCTTGCTGCGCGGGCGGTCCTCGCGGCGCCACGCGTCCCGGGAGCAGTCGAGTATCCGCACGTTGGCGTGCCCGTAGAGCTTCATGAGCCAGAACCCCATGGCGGGCGCGTAGCCATAGCAGACCACCGTCGTGTCCGGGCCGATGCCGGACCGGGCCGCCAGCCGCTCGACCGCCGCGGCGTCGGATAGCCGGTAGTCGCCGTCCTTGAGGTCGGCGTAGACGTTCCACAGCACGGCCCCGTCGATGTGCCACTCGTCGTAGCCGGCCCGGCTCACGTCGACCTCGACCACCCGCACCGCGGGGTCGGCGAGGTGCGCCTCGAGCCAGTCCGCCGTGACCAGAACGGCGGCGGCACGGTCTCCCGCGCCCGTTGCCGCCCGCGCGCCCGTGACAGCCCGCGTGCTCGTCATTTCCTGTGCCGTCGTCATCGTGACCTCCGTTGGTTCGTCGGGTCGGTTGCAGGTAGGAGCAGCCCGTCCAGGAATCCGGACAGCAGGTCGTTGACCGCCGCCGGCCGCTCCAGGTTGACCATGTGACCGGCGCCCGCCACCACGTGCGACGCGGCGCCGGGCAGGCGCCGGGCCAGCACCGCGGACATCTCGCGGAACCCCGGCACGTCGTCCTCGCCCGCCACCACGAGCGCGGGCGCGGCCACCTCCTCCAGCGCGTCGATGGGCGCCGGCCCGGCATCCTGGTGCGGGTCCTGCCCGAGCCAGTGCTGGCCCGGGTAGCCGGCGACCATGACCTCGAGCCGGGCGGCCAGGTCCGGCCGCCGGCGCGCCGCGGCGAACAGCGGGTGAGCCAGCCAGGCCGCCCGGCCGGCCAGCAGCCCGCGCGCCCGCACCTGCCGGCCGACCTCGTCCAGCCCGCGCGCGGACGCGGCGTCCCAGGGCACGCCGTCGAGCACCGCGTCCAGCAGCGCCAGGCCGCGGACCCGGCCCGGGGCGGCCAGCGCGGTCTGCAGCGCCACCCGCCCGCCGAACGACAGGCCGACCAGGACCGCATCGGCGATCGCCAGGTGATCGAGCAGCGCGATGAGGTCACCGGCATGGGTGTACGGAACGGCCGGGTCGAGCGGCCCGGAGGCGCCGAACCCGCGGCAGTCGTAGCGCACGACGCGACACCGGGCCGCCAGCGCCGGCAGCTGCGGATCCCACATGCGCAGGTCCAGCCCGAAGCCGTGGATGAGCACCACGGCCGGGCCGTCCCCGGCCACCTGGTACGCGACGCGGGCGCCCGGCACCGTCAGCACGCCGGTCGCCGCGGTCATCACATCGGTCGTCATGCCTGCATCGTCGCGCCCGGCGAGCGCCCGTCACATCGGTACGAACACCCAACCGGCGGCGCGGCGGCTACCCATCTAGGCCGGCGGAATACCCAGCCAGCTGGGCCCGGCGCAGGCCGGTCTTGGCCAGCAGGCTGGCCACGTGCTTCTCCACCGTGCGCGGGGACAGGAACATCCGCTCGGCGATCTCCCGGTTGCCCAGGCCCTGCGCCAGCAGCGCGAGCACGTCGGCCTCACGGTCGGTCACGCCCAGCGCCCGTAGTTCCCCGGGAACCTTCTCGGCCCCCGGCCGCCGCCGGGGCACCGGGGCCCCGGCCCGGCGCAGCAGGCCGCGGCAGGCGGCCGCGAGCCGCTCGTCGCCGCGCGCCGCGAAGTACGACGCGCCCTCGCGCAGCCAGCTGACCGGATCGCCCCAGCCGTCGGCCAGGGCGGCCTCGGCGACGACGCGCCGCGCGTACTGGCGGTACCAGGCCACCAGCGGCCCCATCTGCGCCTCGGCGGCCCCGAACGCCGCCTCGGCCTCGGCCGGCCGGCCGCCGCGGCCGGCCCGGATCGCGTCGGCGTAGCCGAGCAGGGCCGCGACCACCAGGTGCCGGGTGGCGTGCGCCGACCGGACCCGGGCCGCGTCCTCGCCCGCGTCCAGATTCAGCGCGGCGCCCAGCAGCGGCCAGAGCCCGAGGAACGGCGGCGCGATCGCGGCCGGGGAGCCCAGCAGCAGATCGGCCCCCGTGGTCATCTGCGCGTGGGCCTGGCCCGTGTCCTCGGCCAGCAGCCAGAACGTGGCCCGGCAGTGTCCCCAGGCGCAGCCGAGCACGTCCTGGTCCCCGGGCGCCAGCTCGATCGCCTCGGCGATCCTGGCCTCCATGTCCTCCTGCTCGCCGCGGATGGCGTGCGCCGTCGCCTGGAAGATCAGCGCCATCGGCAGCACCGCCAGGCGGAACCGGCGGGCGGCGTCGGCGGAGCGCCGCGCCGCCTGCAGCGCCTCGTCCGCGCGGAACTGCTTGTTCAGCCCGGCGGCGATCTGCAGGTCCAGCGTGGCGGTCAGCGCCAGCGCGCCCTGGGCCACGGCCAGGTCGCGCGCCTCCAGCAGCCGGTCCACGCTCTCGGTGCGCAGCTGGTCGATCGTGCCCAGCTCATGCAGGGCGCGCAGCCGCCAGAGCTGCAGCCCGTGTGCGCTCGCCACCATCTCGGCCCGGGCGAACGCCTGCTCCGCCTCCTTCAGGTCGCGCTGCCGGGCGACCCGCCCGATCACCTCGAGGGCCTCGCACGCCACCTCCGGCCGGCCGCTTTCGGCGCCGTGCAGCGCGGCCCGGGCCAGTTCCTCCGCCTCGGCCAGCCGGCCCTGGCCGACGGCGACCTGCGCCGCGCACGCGTCAGCCTGCGCGGGATCGACGCCCGTGGAACCACGGGCGACCTCGATGCTCGCGGTGGCCTCCGCCCAGCGGGCGCCAGCGATCGCGGCCCGCGCGATGTCCAGGTGCAGGTTCGCCGCCCGGGCCGACGGCGCCTCCCGGCCGAGCCGGGCGAGCAGCCGCTGGCCCATCTCGATGGCCCGGTCCACCTGCCCGGACATCGCGAATACCTCGGTCAGCGCCTCGTCGACCGCGGTACCCAGCGCCGGATCCCGCGGGCCGGTCAGCTGGCGCGCCCGGCTCAGCGTGTGCTCGGCACTGGCCAGGGCGCCCACGGCCAGGTCGCGCCGCCCGGCCTCGAGCAGCAGCGCGGCGGCCCGGGCCGTATCGCCCGCGCGCCCGGCCAGGTCGGCGGCGAGCGTGCACCAGTTGCCGGGCAGGCCGGGATGGGCCGCCTCCACCGCCGCCAGCGCCTGCCCGGCCAGCAGGGCCCGCTCCGGCGGCAGCAGGCCGGCCAGCACCGCGTCGTGGGTCAGCGCGTGCCGGAACCGGAAGCTCTCCCGCTCGGCCACGACCAGCTGCAGGCCCACGCAGCGCCGCAGCGCCGCCACGACGTCCGGGTCGGCCAGGCCGGTCACCGGGCCGAGCAGCGCCCAGTCGAACCCGCGGCCGAGCACCGCGGCCGCTCCCAGCACGCGCCGGGAGTCCGGATCGACGGTGTCCAGCCGCCGCCGCACCGCGTCGGCGAACGTGGCCGGGATCCCGGCCGAGGCCAGGCCGCTCTCCTGCCAGCGGCCATCCCGCTCGGCCAGCGCGCCCTCCGCGATCAGGCCGGCCAGGACCTCCTCGACCAGGAACGGGATGCCCTCGGCCCGCTCGGCGACGAACGAGTGGATCGCGTCCGGCAGGTCGGCGGCGGCCACGCAGGCCAGCGCCATCCTGGCCGTCGCCGCCGCGCCCAGCCGGCCGAGCGGCAGGACGGCGGCCGACGCCCGGGCCTCCAGCGCGCCGGCCAGGTCGGCGGCCGCGCCGCCGGGCTCGTCCCGCAGCGTGCCCAGGCACAGCACCCGCTCCGCGGCCAGGTTGTCGGCCAGGTACTCGAGCAGGGCCAGCGTCTCCCGGTCCGCCCAGTGCAGGTCCTCGAGCACGAGCAGGCAGCCCCCGTCCGGGGCCAGCACGCGCAGCAGCCGCAGCACCGCCTCGCCGAGCACGACCAGCGACTCATCGGCCGCGGTCCCCGGCGGCGGACGCCACTCCGGCACCAGCCGGCCCAGCGCGGGCCGGAACGGGTCCAGCTCCGCGCTGTCGGGCAGGCCGCCGGCCCGGCCGGCCGACACCAGCGCCTCGGCGAACGGCCGGAACGGCACCGGCACGCCCCCGGCCACCGCCCGCCCGGTGAGGACGGCCAGCCCGCGGGCACGGGCGTCGCCCGCGGTCTCCCGGACCAGCCGCGACTTGCCGATCCCGGCCTCGCCGGCCAGCAGCACGGTGCCGCCGCGGCCGGCCTCGGCCGCGGCTAGGGCGTCCCGCAGCTGGCGGGCCTCCCGTTCCCGCCCCACCAGCACCGGGCACAGCACTTGGCGCACAGCACCAGTATGGCCAGAATCGGCCGCCAGCCCAGCTAGGCCCGAGTCGACGGGGCGCGGCGCCGTCCTGGACTGAGGAGCGAGGGAGCCTGCGACCGAGCGACGAGGGAAGGCGGTGCCTTAAAGCGCCCCGGAGGCGAGCGAAAATACAGCCCCTACGCGCCGTCCAGGCGCTCTCTCAGGCGGCGCAGCCGCTCGGGACGATCGCTGGAGAAACGGGCCAGGGCGTCCAGGATGTGGGCCTGGTCCAGGTGCGCCTCCTCGATCACCTCGGCGACCGACCCGCCGGTGCGCCAGCGGTCGTCCCAGTCGGAGGACAGCGAATACTCCCGGACCTGCGGGTCGTCCGCCCAGTCCCGCATCAGCTTGAACGCGCCGTTGGTGATCACCATGGCGTCCAGCCGGTCGGCCGGCCCGGCCACCGAGGACCGGTAGGCCTCCGGCTGGCGGGCGAACAGCTGCGGGCTGATAGCGGCGACGATCTTGACGTTGATGCCCCGGGCGTCGAGTTCCGGCAGCA
>Ga0335074_10008032_pt1 | contig 14660 bp, 11 predicted proteins | sample Lox_Sample_23_FD_206715 | JGI IMG/M metagenome (GOLD analysis project Ga0335074, IMG submission 206715) | Soil microbial communities from Loxahatchee National Wildlife Refuge, Florida, United States - Lox_Sample_2.3 | ecosystem: Environmental > Terrestrial > Soil > Wetlands | place: USA...
CCTGGTCACCCCAGACCGTCTGGAAGATTCCGGGCCACGGATTGCGGATGCAGATGTTGCCGGCCGTCCCGCTGCCCGCAGGGACATCGTTGCCATCTTCGTCGTAGATGACCGGGTAGATGCCGAGCACACCGGGTCCGCAGCTGCCCGGCTTCATCGGCATCAGCGCGGGCAGCGTGCTGCCGAGGAAGCCGCCGTTCTCGGTCTGCCACCAGGTGTCGGTGATCGCGGCCTCGCCCTTGCCGACCTCAGAGTGGTACCACCGCCACACCTCGGGCTCGATCGGCTCGCCGACAGTCGTCATCGACTTGAAGTGATAGTCGTACTTCCTCGGCTCCTCCGGCCCGACCTTGCGCAGCATCCGGATCGACGTGGGCGAGGTGTGGAAGATGTTGACCCCGAGCGTCTCCGCGATCCGCCAGGGCCGCCCCGCGTCGGGGTAGTTGGGCACGCCCTCGTAGATCACGGTCGTGGTGCCCAGGGCCAGCGGGCCGTAGGCGATGTACGAGTGGCCGGTGATCCAGCCGATGTCGGCCATGCACCAGTACACGTCGTCGGGGTGGATGTCGAGGTAGTACTTCGACGTCCCGGCCACGTAGGCGAGGTAGCCGCCGATGCTGTGCTGGCAGCCCTTGGGACGGCCCGTGGTGCCGCTGGAGTACATGATGAACAGCTGGGCCTCGGCCGGCAACGACACCGGCTCAACGATCTTCCCACGATGCTGGCCGAGCAGCTCATCGACAAAAACGTCCCTGCTCTCGGCCATCGGAATCGCCGAGGCGTACTGACCGGGACGGCGGCGCCAGACAAGTACCCTCTCGACTTCCTGACCCTGCCTGGCGGCCTCCGCGACGGCCTCATCGGCCTTGACCTTGTGATCGATGAGCTGGCCGCCGCGATAGTAGCCGTCCATCGTGATCAGCACCCGGCTGCCGGAGTCCGCGATCCTGGTTCCGCAGGCGGCGCCGCTGAATCCGCCGAACACCTGCGAGTGGATCACGCCGAGCCGGGCGCAGGCCAGCATGGTGACCGCCAGCTCGGACACCATCGGCATGTGCAGCGTCACCCGGTCGCCGGCCCTCAGGCCCAGCGAGTCGCGCAGCAGCGCGGCGAACTCGCTGACCTGACGGAGCAGCTCAGAGTAGCTGATGTGCACGTGCTCGTCGGATTCGAGCTCGGGGACGAAGATGATCGCGGTCTTGTCCGGGCTGGCCGAGGCATGCCGGTCAACGCAGTTGTAGCAGGCGTTCAGCCTGCCGCCGACGAACCACTTCCAGAACGGCGCGTTGCTCGTGTCCAGCGTCGTGTGCCAGGGCTGATCCCAGGTCAGCAGGTCGGCGTACTCCTTGAAACAGTCGGGGAACTTGTCTTCGGTGAACCGCTTCAGGATGGCCGGGTCGGCGGCGTTGGCCTGCTTGACGAAACTGGCGGGCGGCGGGTACAACCCCTCCTCGCGCCAGTGCACCGCGATCTGCGCCTCGGAGACCTGCGCCTCAGAGCCCTGCCGCTCCTGGTTTCCCCCCATTACCCTCACCTCGCTCGATAGTCACTGCCCTAGAGCCGTGCCGCCCAGTCCAGCGAATCCCGGCCCATGTCCCCGTATGAAGGCCAGCGCATACGGTCACCCGCCCCGGTGCCCGAACAGGGCCCGCCGGAGCCGCATGCCGCAGCAGCCGCGCCGTCTCCGCCGCGGTCGCGGCGAGCCCATGCGCGCGAAAAGAGCACCGGCGACTCACCAGCCAGATGCCGGTCATTGCCAGTCTGCCGGTGCCGTCTTATCCCGGCCATATGGCGCGCGCCAACCCGAAGGCCGTCGGGCGCCATGCTGCTACCCATGTCAAGCCGCCTCCCAGGCTCAGGGAGCAATAAAATCCTACCGCCGGACGCTATCCATCGCCATGGGCCGACATCACGTGGCCGGCCGGGCGGAGCTGCCTCTGGGCCGCCGCCGGCGGGCACCGTGGAGGCCACCCGGGCCGCCTTCGGCGATCTCGACACTGTGCAGGTTCTCGCTGCGAGGCCCGGCGCCCAACTGAACGGCTTCGCCCGCTTCCCATCGCCGCCTCCCCGTCACTAAGTTGCGCCCAGGTCGAGCGGCCGCATGAAGCAGGTCAGTCGGGCGGATCCGCGGGTCACCTGATCCCAGTCCCCGGTGAGTTCGAAAACCGCCACGGCGGCTGTGGGGAACTTGGTCTGCATGCGGTCAACCATGACAGATAGTTCGGTGCCGCTTCCGGCGTCGGCGTAGTCCGACGGGACGGCTACCGCCAGCGACAGGGCGAGTTCCGGGATTGCTGGATCATGGCCCACGACTAGGAGCGTCCTTACCGCCTGAGATGTCTGGCGAATCAAGTCCAGGAGTTGCTCCGCTGAGGCCTGGTAGACGCGGCCATCGAAGCTGACCGGCGGACTGGTTCCGAGTCCGGCCCGGGTAAGCTGCCAAGTCTTTCTGGCTCGTCGGGCAGTCGAGCACAGGACCTGGTCAGGCAGGAGCCCCGCGTCGCGCAGCCAGCGCCCGATGGCGGGGGCATCCCGCTTGCCACGACGGGCCAGCGGCCGGTCGTGGTCTGGCACATCGGGCCAGGCGGACTTGGCGTGCCGCAACAACGCCAGCTTCCTGCCCACGTCTTCTGGCATGCTCATATCCTCCCAGTCTGCGGAAGACGAGCGCTGGGCAGCATCCGCAGCGCAGTCGGCTGGCCGGGCACGCTGTCAGGTCCGTCGCCTGATGCCGCCGGGGTAAACCTGCACGATCCATCCGCCCAGCGACGGCTTGAACAGCGCGGCCGCCGCGATGCCCCGGCACCGCAGTTCGTCGGCCGTCCGCATCGCGGCGATGCGCGCGTCCTTGCCGATGCCGAAGAACTGGATCCCGAAGCCGACGTCGATACTGCGTGCCATCAGGCGATCCTCCCGATCCGCTTGCCGCATGCCTGCGCAAGCGCCGCCGCCGCCGCGACGGGGCTGCCGTAGGTGCCGATCTGACGTGCCTGATCTTTCCGCACGGCCACCCAGCGCTCCTCCGGACCGACAGGGCCATCGCGCCGGATGTGCCCGAGATGTTCCCCGTCGTAGGTGACCAGTTGGATGGCTGCGGATTGTGGTTCCAGCCGGGCGCATGCCAGACCGGGAATCCCTACCAATTGCTCAAGCACCGTTTGCTCTTGCAGGTGCCAGCTTGCAGCCCACACGATCCGTTCCGCCTCGCGGATCACTTGAAGCATGTCGTCGTCGCTCATTGCTCCCCCCGTCGCCTATCGGGTCAGCTTGCGGTAGGCGACCTGCTGCGGGCGGCGGGACTCCTCGCCCAGCCGTGCAGCCTTGTTCTGCTCGTAGGCGCCGAAGTTGCCTTCGAACCAGTACCAGTCCGCGCCGCCTTCCCAGGCCAGGATGTGGGTCGCGACTCGGTCCAGGAACCATCGGTCGTGGCTGGTGATCACCGCGCAGCCGGGGAACTCAAGCAGTGCCTCCTCCAGCGAGGCCAGGGTCTCCGTGTCGAGGTCGTTGGCCGGCTCGTCCAGCAGCAGCAGGTTTCCGCCCTGCCTGAGGGTCAGCGCTAGGTTCACCCTGCCCCGCTCACCGCCGGACAGCAGGCCCGCGGGTTTCTGCTGGTCGGCCCCCTTGAACCCGAAGGCCGCCACATACGCCCGGCTGGGGATCTCAGCCCGTCCGGCGCTGATGGAGGCCTGGCCGCCAGAGATGACCTCCCAGACGGTGCAGGAAGGCTCGATCCCGGCGCGCAGCTGGTCGGCATAGGAGATCCGCACGGTCTCGCCGGTCCTGACAGTCCCGGAATCCGGCTGCTCCTGCCCGGTGATCATCGTCAGCAAGGTGGTTTTGCCGACCCCGTTCGGGCCGATCACCCCGACGATGCCGTTCGGCGGCAGGCTGAAGCTCAGATCATCAATCAGGAGCCGGTCAGCGAACCCCTTCGTGAGGTGCTCAGCCTCGACCACGAGGCTGCCCAGCCGGGGACCGGCAGGGATCTGGATCTCCTCGAAATCCAGCTTGGTTCGGCCCGCGGCCTCGGCCGCCATCTGCTCATACCGGTCCAGCCGGGCCCGGCTCTTGATCTGCCGTGCGCGCGGGCTGGAGCGCACCCACGCCAACTCCTGTTCCAGCCGTCGGCGTAGCTTGGCGTCGCGCTGTCCCTCGACCTTCAGCCGGGCTGCCTTCGTCTCCAGGTAGGTCGAGTAGTTCCCCTCATACGGGTAGGCGTGGCCGCGGTCGATTTCGAGGATCCAGCTGGCCACGTTCTCGAGGAAATACCGGTCGTGGGTGACCGCCACAACCGTGCCGGGGTACTTGTCGAGGTGCTGTTCCAGCCAGGCGACGCTCTCGGTGTCCAGGTGGTTCGTCGGCTCGTCCAGCAGCAGCAGGTCCGGCTGGGACAGCAGCAGTCGGCACAGCGCCACCCGGCGCCGCTGCCCGCCGGACAGCGCGCTGACTTCCGCATCTGGAGGCGGACAACGCAGCGCGTGCATTGCCTGCTCGAGGCGGCTGTCCAAGTCCCAAGCGTCCTTGTGGTCCAACTGCTCCTGCAAGCGGCCCAGTTCGTCGAGCAGGTCATCGGAGTAATCCGCAGTTAGCTTCGCGGCGACCTTGGTGTAGAGGTCCAGCAGCGCCTTGGTCCCGGCGACGCCCTCCGCCACGGTACCGAATACCGTCTTCGCCTCGTCGAGCAGCGGTTCCTGCGGCAGGATGCCGGTGCTGTAGCCGGGCATACGACGGACCTCGCCGTTGGAAGGCTGCTCCAGTCCGGCCATCATCCGCAGCAGCGTGGACTTGCCCATGCCGTTCGGCCCGACCACGCCGATCTTCGCGCCCGGCAGGAACGCCAGTGTTACGTCATTGAGTACGGCCTTGCCGTCATAAGACTTCCGGGCATGGCTGAGAGCCAGAACCTGTTTCATGCCGCACGCGCCTTCCCTGCTGAGCAGGGACCGTTGGCACTGGCGCGTTTCCGGCGAGCCCCTCCGCCGCAAATTAGTGTACGCGATCTGGCAAAATAGTTATGTCGTAGGTGATGGGGCTCACCCTAAAATCGCGGCCTGGGAAGCTGGGTGCGCTGACGGTCCCTGGCGATTGAGCCAGGAGGTTTGCCCGCGATGATCAGGCCAGCCGCAGTGGACCACATGAACGGGCTGGTGGCCTACCGCGACCGCCGCCTCGAACTCGCCGACATGATCCGCGCGGCGCTGCACCTGGCGCGCTCACGGGCCGATGCGTCGGCTGAGGAGCGGGCTAGGGAACTGTTGGCGCGGCTTGCTGCCGACCGCTTCCAGCTCGCTGTCATGGGTCAGTTCAGCCGCGGCAAGAGCACGTTGATGAACGCACTGCTCGGTGGTGCGTACCTGCCAATGGGCGCATTGCCGATGACCTCGGTGATCACCACCGTTCGGTACGGCAGCCGACCCAAGGCGATGGCGCGGCGCCACCAGTCCGCGCTTCCCGTGGAGGTGCCGCTCGCCAGCGTCACGGAGTTCGTGGCCCAAGCGAGCGTGCGGCGGAGTGAGATGCGAGTGACTTCGGTCGACGTCGAGGTTCCGGCCGAAATCCTGCGGCTGGGATTCGAGTTCGCCGACACCCCCGGAGTCGGCTCGGCCATTGCCAGCACCGAGACCACCAGGCAGTTCCTGCCCCAGGCGGATGCCGTGCTTTTCGTCACCGGATTCGACTCGCCGCTCTCCGAGGCTGAGGCCGGATTCCTGGCCGAGGCGTCCCGGCATGGTGGCAAGTTGTTCCTGGTCCTCAACAAGCGCGACCTCGTTGGCGACCGCGACGCCGCCGAGGCGGAGAACTTCGTGCGGGATCGCCTGCGCGACGACTTGGGACTAGGCGAGCCGCGCATATTCGCCGTGTCTGCGCTGGAAGCGCTTGAGGCAGTGCTCCACGACGACCAGACCCGGCTGTCCGCCAGCGGGCTCCCGCAGCTGCGCGGCGCGCTGGAGCAATTCCTCATCACCGATAAGACGCGGCTGTTCCTGCGCAACGTCGCCGACCGGACCGCCGGTCTGGTTGCCGCGCAGCGACAGGATCTGCGGCTCGGGCGAGTGGCCTTGGACGGCGGCCCCGCGATCCCCGATGTCCTGAGCGCTTTCGACATGAGCACCGCCGAGCTTGTCGGCCTGCAGCGCGCCGCCGCCGCCAGGATCGCGAGCATGATCGACACCCGCCTCCCGGACCTGCTCGCGGCGCGAAGCGAGGCGTGGCAGGCCGGCCTGAGCGAACTGCTCACGCCCGCCATCGAAGGCCCGGCCTCCGCCACCCCCACCGGCGAACCGCTGCGCGTCGCGCTGGACAGCCGTCGGGCAACGCTGGAACGCGCAGCCCAGGATGCGGCGGGCCCATGGCTGCGGCGACGTGCCGGAGAGGTACGCGAACTGCTCATCGGGATGACGGCCAGCGAGATCGGCACCCTGCTGGAAGCGGCGCGATCACCAGCCGTGACAGGCGCCCGGCTTGCCGGGCTGCCTGCGGCGCAAGACGGCCGGGATCCGGCGGGATGGTCCGCGCGGGACATCCCGGACGTGACGGTCCGGGTTCCCACGTTGACCATCTCCGTGGCAGCGCTCCGGCGTCGGCGTCGTAGGCCCGGCCACGCCGACCCGAACGTCCGGCACCTACTCGCCGAGGCACTTACCGCCGCCATCACGGCGTTCGACGAACAAGCGCGAGCGCAGTTCCAGGCAGCGGCCCGTGACTGGGCTGCCAGGCTCGAGGACCAGGCCGGCCGGCAGCTCGGTGACGCGGCAGAGCACTTCCGCCGCTGCCTGCGGACACCACCTCGCGAGGAGGACGAAACCGCGCTGGAGAGCCTCGCCACCCGGCTCGACAGCCTCTGCGCCGCGCTTGCGGCCGACGACTCGCCCGCTGCCGTGGAACCTGCAGAGCAGACCCGGGTCCTGGATGGAGCCCCCGACGCCGCACGCGGCGGTGACTGCGCCGTATGCACCGAGTTGGCCCGGACGCTCGGCGAACACCTGCGCCGCGGCCAGTTCCTCCTCGCAACGCGTGAAGGAGACCAGGCCCGGCACGCCCTCGCCGGAGGCTACTGCCCGCTGCACACCTGGCAATACGCCGCTTTCGCGTCGCCGCTCGGGATATCGGCCGGCTACGCGAAGCTGGCCGCGGGCATCGCTGAGGCCCTCGAGTCCGCGAACGACAGCTCAGATCCAGCCCGCAGCGTCGCCGCGCTCACCCTCGGGCCCGGCGATTGCGCTCTATGCAACGCGCTGGCCGCCCGCGAGCGCAGGGCTGTCAGCGAAATCTCGTCCGGCGCACCTCAAGACGCTGCCCTGTGCCTGCGGCACCTGTCGCTGGCGCTGTCCGCCGGTCCCTCACCCGAGGCGGCACGGGCCATGCTGCGCATGCTCGCCGCCACCCTTCGCCGCGACAGCGAGGACATGCGCGACTATGCGCTCAAGCGGGAAGGCCTGCACAGCGGCCTGATCACGGCCGAGGAATCCCGCGCCCACCTGGACGCCCTGCGCCACCTCGCCGGCCTGCCGGAGCTCACCCGCCCCTGGGCCGACGTGGACGCGTAAGCCCTAGTCCCAGCGCCCTGGCTCAGCCGCAGGCGGGGATGCGGCCCGACCCCCGGCATCGCGCCGCAGAATACTTGTCACGAATGCGCGTTCACAGCTGCATCCCGATCAACCGACCGAGCGCCGCTGCGGCGATGCCGAGGGCCAGGCTGACGACGATGTTGAGCACTGCCTTGCGGTACTGCCGCTCCTCGGTGAGCCGCTGCGTCTCGAGTATCCAGGTGGAGAAGGTCGTGTACGAGCCGACGGCTGCGGTGCCGAGGAGCAGCGACTGCGTAGAGCCGAGCGCTAGCCCGCTCAGCAGCCCGAGGACCACCGCGCCGGACACGTTGATCATCATGGTGCCCAGGGGGAAGTTCCGTCCGGCCACGGATGAGACCAGTCCGTCTGCGTAAAAGCGAAGCAGGGATCCGGCCCCGCCGATGATCACGACCCCGGCCCAGACAAGCACGTTCATCGGAGCCGCACCCGCACCCTTCTGACTATGGCAGTCGCCACTTGGATGGCTACATATCCAGCCACGACGGACGCCGCCGCGTACCCGGCGGCAAGTCCCCACGCGTGCGCTTCGAGCATCTTCACGATCTCGAGCTGCATCGTCGAGAACGTGGAGAGCCCGCCGCATAGCCCGGTGCCGAGCAACGGCCGCCGGTAGGACGACAGTGGCAGCCGCTCCTGCAGACGGGTCACGAAGTAGCCGAGCAGAAACGCCGCCACGACGTTGACTGCGAACGTGGGCCACGGCCAGGCCGTTGCCGAATGGGGAAAGGCCTCAGCCAGTGCCGCCCGCGCGAGGGTGCCGAGCGCGCCCCCCGCGAAGATCGCCGCGACCTCCCGCCGGTCCGCCCTCGGCAGCGCGGCACGGGGCCGACGAGGCGACGGCAAAGCGTTCGCCGCATCAGAGGCGCCCGAGTTGCTGAGTTCGGTCACGTCGGCGGCTGATTCAGGCACGCGGGAGGGCTCCTCGGGCACTCGGCATCGGATCTAGAAGCCATCAGCCGCAGGACTGCAGCGGTTCGGGAAGCCTGCGGCTCCACCCCAGGGCGTCATCTGGTCGTATCAGATTTTAGCGGCACGGGCCTAATGGCCCGGTACGCGGGCCCGCGCAGGCAATGCCGCGGTTGGACCCAATCTCGCCCGTGATAGTGCCACGTCGTCATCCTCGTGAGCTGACAGCGGCAGATGGGCCCGTGGTCGCTTTGCGAGTAGCGTGGATGCATGTTCCGTGTGCTGGACGACCGGCCCGGCTCGCATGCCGCGGTCACCCTTGTCCGTCCCGGCCCGCTGCGGGTGTACGCGCATGTGTCGGCCTCCGCGAATGCCGCCGACTTGACCGGGCTGCGAGTGCTGCTGATCACGGATGTGCTGTTCCGAGTCGCCGAGCTCGGCGGGCTGCAGGTCCTGACAACGCGGCTGTTCACCGAAGGACCCTCCGGCCAGGGCGCCGTCGAGCGCGCCGCCGACGCTCTCGGCGCCCACCCGCCCGTCCTGCCCGCCGCTGCGGATGTTTCTCGGGCGTGGCCGGGCGGCCCGGCCGATGTGCATGTAGCGGACGACGATGCCGCCAGAGAAGACGACCACAGCGGGATCCTGATCCGCACCGCTCACGCCCGGCTGGCCCCAGACGCCAGCCCGGATGATGCGACCGCAGGCACCCTCGCCGGACACAACCCGCTTGCTGTGCGGCTGGCACTGATGTCCTTCCCGCGCCACCAACTGGCCGAACTCACCGCGGCCAGGCTGGCCGACGCGGCGCGGACGCTGGGGCTATGGCGGCGCTGCGTGGCCGGTTGGGCGGAGTGGCCGTCGCGCCGTATGCCTGAGCCGATCGAGTCCGCAATCCGGGCGGCCTTCGACAACCTGGACACGGTCGCGGCGCTGTCGTCTCTGACCGGACTCGCGGCCGACGAGGCCGTGCCGCCTGGTGCGCGGTTTGAGACCTTTGTATACGCCGATCGCGTCCTCGGCCTGGACCTGCCACGCGACATCGGCCGTTGATCGTCCTACCGGGCCGGCCAGGCTGAGCGTTGCTCGTCAACCGCGCCGACGAACACTGGCTGCCACGTCGGCGGCACCCGACCGTCATGAGAGTCGATGACGTCGGCCACAATGCATGTGATGTTGTCTGGCCCGCCGCCCTCGATGGCAAGCCCGACAAGCCGCGAGGTGGCCTCGTCCGGATCATCGGCGGACGTGAGGACCTGGTGCAGCGTCTGCTCGTTAACTACGCGCGACAGGCCGTCGGAGCATAGTAGATAACGATCGCCGAGGAACGTCTCGATCGGGATCAGGTCAGGCTCGGGGATCGCCTGCCCGTCAAGGGCGCGGAGCAGCAGTGACCGGTACGGATTCGTTGCCGCCTCATCCTCTGTGATCTCGCCCTTGTCGATGAGCGACTGGACCAGCGTATGGTCGCGGGTGATCCGGATGAAACGGTCGTCGCGCAGCAGGTAGGCCCGCGAGTCTCCGATGTGGCAGATCGCCGCGTGCCCGTTCGACCACAACAGCGCCGTCAACGTCGTCCCCATCCCTTCGAGTGAAGGATCGGAGGCGATGAGCTCCTGGAGGCGCAGGCTGGTCGTCCAGACCGTGTCGACCAGCGCGCCAACGAGGTCGGCCCCGTGATCCCCGGGGCCGAGCGGCGCGAGTGCCCCGATCACGGCGGCGCTGGCCACCTCGCCGCCCGCGTGGCCGCCCATGCCGTCGGCGACCGCGAGCAGGTGCGGCCCGGCGTACCCCGAGTCTTCGTTCCCCTTTCTTCGGAGGCCGACATCGGAGCGCGCCGCGTACCGAAGAGCCAGCATGATGGGCGGCTGTCGGTCCCTGGATTGCTGCAATGTCATGATGTGACCTCCTGTGTCCTGGTCGCCGAGACCACCCGACAGGAGCCATCAGCCACGAGGGCAATTCCGGCGAGCTCCATCACCGTGGCACCGATCCTACGGCCTGGGACTGCTTCCGTCGCCTCGAACGAGGTCGACCAGTTCTTCGCTCAGCTGCCCCATGGGCGCTGACTCGGCGGCTCCGAAGACGCGCTGGTAGGAGTCTTGGCCGTAGCTGGTCGGCAGCGGCTCGCCCTCGGTCAGCCTGAACGTCCGCCGCCCGTCGGGCCGTCGCTCCGCGCGCAGGAAGAGGGCGTCGCCGGGCTGCCGGGCGCGGAAACTGTGCGCAAGGTCGTACATATGGGTGACGAAGAAGACCGTGATCTGCCGGGCGAGCATTGCGGTGATGACCTGCCGGGCGATCTCCGAGCCTTCGCGTTCGTTGGTTGAGGCGAACGACTCGTTGCACAGCAGGATCGAATGCCGGGTGATCCGGCCGGCGATCGCGCTCATCCGGCTGAGTTCCTCGTCCAGTTTGCCGCTTTCCATCGTGGCGTCTTCTTCGCGCTTGTAGTGGGTGAAGACGCCGGTGCAGACGGCGGCGCGGAATGACCGGGCGCCGGTGAACATGCCGGCCTGCATCATCAGGTAGGCGAGGCCGAGGCTGCGCAGCAGGGTCGACTTGCCGCCCTGATTGGCGCCGGTGATCATGACCAGCGATCTGTCGTCGGCGTTGACGTCGTTGCCGACGGTCCGGCCGTCTAGGTGCAGCGTCAGGGCGACGTCGTAGATCCCATCAGCCGTGAGGGCGAGTTGATCGGCCGGGAGCGGTTCGGGGAAGCAGACCGGCTCTCCTTTCCCGGTGAGCGTGTCGCGCAGGTTGAGGCAACCGAGGTAGAAGGCTAGCTCGAGCCGGAGCAGGCTGAAAAAACTCTTGACGTGGTCGGCGGATTGGGCGACGGAGTTCGCGACCAGGTTGATGCCCCGCCCGCGGATCGTCTCAAGCGCGTGAAAGCCGTTCTCGTCGCGGGGAGGGACCGTGAAGCTGTAGCTGTCCGCGTGGCTGCCGAACGGGAGCCGCTCCGTCCAACGCTGCTCACGCGCTGTCCGGACGATGTAGCCGCGGCCGGTGAAGCCCTTGCCAAGCTCAGCGCTCTCAAATACGCCGCGCTTGAACGCGAGCTCGCGCAGGTGTTGCTCGACCGCCTCTAGGTAGTCGTCGGTCAGCTCGTCCCCGACCATCGTGAAGAAGCGCGTGAAGCCCTCCGAGCGGAAGGCCTGTCCCTGCTCGTCGGCGAACTGCCGCAGCCGCCTGAGTACCCTGGCCTGGAGCTCCAGCACCTGCACCGAACGGCTGAGGATCCGGTCGGCGTTGGCGGTGGACCACAAGCCGCCGACCGTTCGCTCGTTCTCGAGGGCTTCGACCGCGAGCCGGTAGAGCTGGCGCACGGTCTCGGGGTGCTCAAGGCAGTCCGCGAGAACGTGCTGCCGGTAGATGATCGCGTCCTGGTCGGTCAGGCTTGACAGGACGGTCAGCCTAGCCATCTCGAACAGGAACTCGTCGCCGTCCGCCATCGCGTTCCACAGCGTCCGAAGTTCGAGGTCCTTGGTCAGCACTGCGCCCATACCGGTCGGCGCGGGCGTTGGGGGTTCCTTCTTTCGCTCGTGCTCCCGTCGGATGCGGGTGATGGCGAACAGGTCGCCGCTAATCATCGCGTCGAAGATCTCGTCTCGCAGTTCCGGTCGGACGGCGAAATCGCGATCCCGGTGCAGCAGGAAGACTTTCATCAGTCGATCCTTTCCAGCAGCCGCTCGTAGGTGAGGCCGTATTTCTCGGCGATCGCCCAGGCGTAGGCGAGCCCGTCGGCCGGCCGACGCACGACCTTGAAGGTGCGCTCGGCCGGGTTGCCGGGCTCGATCTGGCTGACCATGCTCACCGTCGCCTCGCTGAGCGAGGCGATCTCGTCGACGAACGTGACGTAGACGCCCAGGCAGCCGAGGTCGAGGATCTTGCGCATGACCTCGGTGCCGACCAACAGCGCGTCGTCCAGCGTGGTGGAGTTGAAGCTCTCGTTCATCACGACGATGCTGTTTGCAGTTGCCTGCCGGAGGATGTCGTGAACCCGGACAAGCTCGTCTTCGAACTTGCTGCGGAGCGTCTCGATGTCCTCTTCCTTTTCGAAGTGCGTGAAGATCCGGTCGGGCAGGAACAGCCGAGCGCTGCGACCGGGCACGGGCAGGCCGAGGCTCGCCAGGTAGTGCAGCTGGCCGAAGGCGCGCGCGAGGGTCGTCTTGCCGCCGTTGTTCGGGCCGCTGACCACGAGCATCCGCTCCGGTCCGGTCAGATGGAAATCGTTGGTGACGACGGTGCTGCCGCCGGGCACCAGCTTGTTCGCCAGCGCGATGTCGAAGGTGCCCTCGGCGGCGGTCTCCTTCGAGTCGGCTGAGACTTGCGGATAGCAGAACGGCAGGCCGGCCTCCTTGTAGCGGCCGATCAGCTCCAGGTAGGCGAGGTAGAACTGCACCTCCCGGTCGAACCGTCCGATCATTGGGTCCAGGTAGCCGACATGGCGGGTGCAGTACCCCTCCAGGTCCCCGAACTCGTCCGGGTACAGCCTCGCCACCAGGCCAATGATCTGGGCCTCGACATGGTCCATCTCTGCATAGTCGGGGAACCTCACCAGGTAGCTCTTGACCGCGCCCTGCGCGAACCTTGCGAACGTCTGTCCCACCTCCGCGCCGTAGTCCGGCTCGCCGTCATAGCGGCTGACCGTGACCCGCGGCCCGTGCATCCGCACCGCGTATCGGACCCGCGTAAGCGCATCCATCAGCGCCCGCGTCTGCGCGGTCAGTGAGGTGAAGGGCTCCGAGTCGACGTACCCGGCGAGGTAGCGGCGGAACCCGTGAAAGCCGCGCGAGGTCACCTCGCCTGACGCGAGCTCCTCAGCCAGTCCGCGCACTGCCTGGCAGTAAATTTCCACCGCGTCCAGGAACCAGGCCTCTTTCTGCAGCCGGTAATGGAGCTTATGCGCCTGCTCGAGATGCTGGCGCATTCGCCGCATCGCCTCCGCGAACCTGCTGACCGGCTCGAGCACCTCGCGCTTCTCAAGATCGCGCAGCACCTCATGGCGGTACACGACAGCGTCGACATGGCGCAGCGGTGCGCAGAACAGCGGATCCAGGTCGTACTGCTCGCGCCCCGCGCTCATCGACTTCAGGACCTGATCAAGGTTCAGGTCGCCGAAGAAGCCCGGCACCGCTGATGCGTCCGCTTCGGGGCGCGCACCGGGCTGTTCGAACAAGATGCTCTCGAAGCGCGCCGCAGCCGCCCCCGGTCGTGGCCCCGCACTGGCGGACGCGCCATTGGGGGAGATCGGCAAGTTGAGTCCGTGCTGGCCAGGAGTCATTTTCAGCTTCCACCGGTACGAATGCGGTAGAAGCCATTAGCCGATGCGGCAGTTGCGGGCGAGCTTCATCGCCTATCAAATTCTACCGGGCATTCGAAGCGCCAAACCTAATGGACCGTTCGCGCAGAGACAGCCGCCCCGCGCCTGGCTTGGAGATGCGCCCAGCCCCGGCCCGTAGGGCTCGGCGATCGGCAGCCCGTCTGGCGGCGCCCTGTCGCAAGGCGTCTGGTTCGCCGACCAGAGCGAGTGCGGTCCGTACGCCGCGGCCGCCCCGGCTGGGACGCGATCCCAACCAGCCGCAGGCCGCCCCCAGCAGGGGCAGCCTGCGGTGTCTCCGGCCGCAGTGCGCTAGGCGAGGCGGTCGCGGAGCCAGGCGTGGAAGTCGGAGATGTGGTGCTCGCTGGGGACCAGCACCCCGCCGTCCCGGTACGCGCGCGATGACATGGACGGCTGGGTCCGGGCGCAGGCGTCGAAGTCCTGCCGGTTGACCCGGTCGAACAGCTCGACCGACAACGACACGTCGGAACCCGAGTCGATCACGTCCGGGGCGAACAGCCAGTCGCAGATCACCGTCGTCCGGTCCGGGCCGAGCGGGGTCATCCGGTGCACGATCGCGTGGTCCGGCACCAGGTTGATGAAGACCTGGGGCCTGATCGTGATCGCGTAGTACTTCCGGTCCTGGTCGTCCGTGAGCCCCGGCAGCCGGCCGAACCCCGAGGAGCCGTCGACGGTGAACCCGGCCACCCGGTCGGCGAAGGCCGCGCCGTGCCCCACGTAGTACTGGGCGGCGTAGCCGCCGGCGAACTCGGGCAGCACGCTGACGAGCTCCGGGTGGATGGTGGCGCAGTGGTAGCACTCCATGAAGTTCTCGACGATGAGCTTCC
>Ga0335074_10008033_pt1 | contig 14660 bp, 11 predicted proteins | sample Lox_Sample_23_FD_206715 | JGI IMG/M metagenome (GOLD analysis project Ga0335074, IMG submission 206715) | Soil microbial communities from Loxahatchee National Wildlife Refuge, Florida, United States - Lox_Sample_2.3 | ecosystem: Environmental > Terrestrial > Soil > Wetlands | place: USA...
TCTCCAGCAGTTCGGCCACGCGCTCGCGCGCCTGTGCTCCTGACATGCCGAGGAAGTTCTGGCACGGCCGGGTCAGCGTGTACTCCACGGTGTGCAACGGGTTGAGCGCGCTGTAGGGGTCCTGGAACACCATCTGGACCTGATGGTGGAGCCGGCGCAGGCCACCGGCCCGCAGCCGCTCGACCGCGACGGCGCCGAACCTGATCGAGCCATCGGTCGGGCGCTGCGAGCCCGTGATCATCCCGGCGAGAGTGCTCTTGCCGCTGCCGCTGGCACCGACCAGTCCGACGGCCGCCCCTGGCGCGATGCTGAAGGAGACGTCGTTGACCGCGACCACCCGGCGCTGATCGGGCCGGGAGTCCGGGGTTCGCCGGCGGGCGCGGTAGACCTTCGTGACGTGGCTCAGGGTCAGCTCAGGCACGGGCGGCCGCGGCGGGCCGGTCCCGTTATCGGCCACGGGCGTGGTGGCCGGCGCGTCAGGCACCGGCGTGAGATCAGCTGGCACGACCTGCCTCCACTCCCGCCCGGACGGCCGGGGCCCGGACATGACAGGCTGCCCATCCCCGGCCGAGCGGAGCCAGCGGGGGATCTACCTCGCGGCAGATGTCCTGCGCCAGCGGGCACCGAGGGGTGAACGGGCAGCCGGGCTCGGTTAGCGACAGATCCGGTGGGGATCCCGGGATCCCGCCGAGGACGACCTCGTCTGCCCGCGGGTCGGCGTAGCAGTTCAGCAGCGCCTCGGTGTAAGGGTGATGGGCGCCCTCGGCTATCACCGCGGCCGGCTGGTCCTCGACGATGCGGCCCCCGTACATGACCAGCACCCGGTCCGTGGCCTCCAGGACGACGCCGAGATCGTGGCTGATCAGAACGGCGGTGAAGCCGCGGTCGCGCTGTAGGTCCTTGATCGTCTGGATGACCGCTTCCTGGACGATGACGTCCAGGGCGGTGGTCGGCTCGTCGAAGACAATCAGCCGAGGCTCGAGCGCGAGCGCCAGCGCGATCGAGACGCGCTGGCGCATGCCGCCGGACAGTTCGTGCGGGAACCGGCCCAGCACCTCGGCGTCGAGCTGGACGCTCTCCAGCAGGCTCGTGCTGCGCTGCCTGATCGCCGCGGCGTCGAGGTGGTCGCCCGGCCGCGCGTTCGCCTTGAGCACGTCGCCGAACTGGTGCCCGATGCTGCGCACCGGGTTCAGCGCGTTCATCCCGCTCTGCATGACCAGCGCGAACCCGTTGCGGCGTCGCCGCCGCAGCTGCTCGCCCGCCAGCGTGGCGATATCAGTGCCGTCGAAAGTGATGACGCCGCCGTCGAGGCGGGCCGGCGGTCGCAGCATCCTGGTCAGGGCGTAGCCGAGCGTCGTCTTGCCGCAGCCGGACTCGCCGACGATGCCGACGAACTCGCCTGCCTCCAGCGTCAGGTTCACGTCCCTGACCGCCCAGATCCGCTGGCCGCGGCTCGGCTCGTACACGACGTTGACCCCGCGGGCCTCGAGCAGCGCCATCACTTCTCCCGAAGCCGAGGATTGGACAGCGCATCGACGCCGAAGTTGATGAGCGTCAGCGACATCATCAGCAGCGCGATCGCCAGGCCGGGCGCGAGGACCATCAGCCACTGGCCGGTGAGCAGCGCGTTCTGCTGCTCAGCGGCGTACAGGATCGTGCCCCAGCTCACCGTGGCCGGGTTGCCGAGCCCGAGGAACTCGAGACTGGCCTCGGCCAGGATGGCAGCCGTCGCGGCGGCGAAGAAGCTGGCCGCCACCAGCGAGGTCATGTTCGGGAGGATCTCCCTGAACACCACCCGGAGCAGCCGCTCACCGGAGAAGACGGCCGAGGTGACGAAGTCGCGCGTGCGCAGCGTCGCCGTCTGGCTGCGGATCACCCGTGCCCCCGTGGCCCAGCTGGTGAACGCGACGACCAGCACGATGGTCCATACCGAGTGACCCTGCAGGTAAGCCGCGAGCACGATCATCAACGGCAGGGCCGGGATCACCAGCGCGAGGTTGGTCACGAAACCAAGCAGCTCGTCCACCAGGCCCGGCCGGTAGCCTGCGATCAGCCCGAGCGTCACCGCGACCAGCGTGGCGAGAGCCCCGGCGCCGAAGCCGACGAGCAGCGAGACCCGGCTGCCGTAGATGAGCTGCGAGAAGACGTCCTGGCCGTTGCCTGTGGTACCGAACCAGTTGGTCGACGTCGGGCCGCTGTAGGGAGTGAACGAGGTCGCGGTGGGGGAGTGCGGGGCGATGAGCGGGGCGAACACCGCTATGCAGATGAACAGGCCGAGCATGATCAGCCCGGCGCGGGCCTTGCCGTTAGACCAGATCGTGCGGATGGCCCGGCCGCCGAAGCGCAGCGGCCCGGGAACCGAACTGGCTGTGCCGGAACGGACGTTCGCAGCCCGGCCCGGCGCTTCCGGCGGTGGCGGCATCGCAGTCAGGACAGTCACATGCGGCTCCCGAGGTTGCGGGGGGACGGCTCGTAGCCGGGCTTCATCGGTTTCATCGGCGGACCCTCGGGTCGAGCCGGACGTAGAGCAGGTCCACGATGAAAATGGCGACGAGCATGCTGAGCGAGAAGACCAGCAGCAGGGCCTGCATCAGCGGGTAGTCGTGGTTCGTCACCGCGATGAACAGCAGCCCGCCCACGCCCGGGTAGCTGAAGACGCCCTCGACGAGCACCGACCCGCCGACGACGGAGCCGAGCGCCAGGCCGAACGCGGTGACATTCGGCAGCAGCGCATTCCTGGCCGCGTACAGCGTCGCAACCGTCCTGGCCCGCAGGCCGTTGGCCTCGGCGAACGTGACGAAGTCCTCGCCCAGGGTGTTGATCATGTTGTTCCGCATGCCGAAGACCCAGCCCGACAGCGTCGTGATGGCCATCGTCAGCGCGGGTAGAACGCTGTGCCAGAGCGCGTTGAGCATGAAGGACACACTCAGCGTCGGCGTCAGGCCGGGATCGTAGCCGCCCTTGATCGGGAACCAGCCGAACTTGAAGGCCAGCAGGTACAGCAGCAGCAGGCCGAGCCAGAACGGCGGGAACGCGCCGAAGAAGGTGGCGCCGACGGTGATCGAGGAGTCGGTCGCCGTGCCCCGGCGCCAGCCCGCGTAGATACCGAGCAGGGTGCCGATGATGAAAGCGAAGATCGTGGCCGCTCCCACGAGTTCGAGCGTCCAGGGCAGGGCCTTGCCGATCGTCTCGGCGACCGTCTGGGTGGGGTAGGAGTAGGAGGTACCGAACCGCAGGAGCGCGATGTTCCGCAGGTACTCGCCGTACTGGCTGATCAGGCTCGCGTGCGGCATCCCGAGCTGGATCTCGATCGCGTTCCGCTCGGCGTTGGTGATCGGCACGCCGGCCGCCGCGAGCTTTCCCAGCGCGGCGTCGACCGGCGAGCCCGGCATAAGCCTGGGCAGGACGAAGTTCAGCGTGATGGCTGCCCACAGCGTGATGATGAACAGCACTACCCTGCGCGATATGTATGTCACGGTCGCTCCCTCGTCCAGCCCAGGCTGGGCCGCCGGTCAGGCCTTGGCCAGGTCAGGACTTAGTCAGGTGGGTCACGACCGTGAGCAGGGAGTTGTTGTAGTTGGTCGGCAGCGTGTACGGATCGCTGGCTGACGGCCAGCCGGTGAAGTGCTTGGTGGAGAACAGGCCCCAGCTGCCGCCGTAGTACAGCAGGACGATCGGCGCGGTGTTATACATCATCGTCTGGAGCTTGTCGGTCGCCTGCTGCTGCGCAGCGGGGCTCGTCGAGGATGCGAGCGTGGCCAGGGCCTGGTCGACCGCGGAGCTCTTGAAACGCTCGAAGTTGTTGGCCGTCGCCGTGTGCAACGGCGCCGCATAGGTGCTGTTGAGCGCCTCGCTGAAGTCGGTGTACGGGCTGCCGGTGCCCCCGAAGCCGCCGATCGCGGCGTTGAAGGCGCCGGTCTGGATGTCCTGCGAGTACTGGGCGTACTGCGGCTCATCGAGGCTTACCTTGATGCCGACGGCGGAGAGCTCGCTGCTGATCTCGGTACCCGCCGCTACCCAGTCGGTGAAGCTGTTCGGCATGACGATGGTCATCGCGGCCTGCTTGCCGCCAGGCCCTGTCAGCTTGCCGCCGTGCATCGTGTAGCCGGCCTTGGCGAAGTCCGCCTTGGCGGTGGCGATGTTCTGGCTGATCACGCCCTGGTTGGGCAGGCTCGGGTCCAGCCACTTCTTCAGGTTCGGCAGGATCAGGCCGGACATGCTGGCGGGCGCCATGTAGCCGTCGACGGCCTTCTTCGCGATCGTGGCCCGGTCCAGCGCCTCCGAGATGCCCTGGCGGAAGTCGACACTGGTGTAGGGCGCCTGCGTCAGGTTGAGGTACAGGCCGATTGCCCCGCCCGGCGGGAACCAGTAGCGGTTCTGCGCGGGATCGCGGTCCACGTAGGTCTGCTGGACGTCCGGCATGTAGGTGTAGGCCCAGTCGAACTCCCCGCTGCTCACGTCGAGCTGGTTCGTCGCCTGGCTGCTGGCCTCGGCCGGGAAGACAACCTTCGACGGTGCGATCTTGGCAGCGTCCCAGTACAGCGGGTTCTTGGTCAGCGTGTATTGCGTGGGAGCGAAGCTGGATAGCTTGAACGGTCCGGTTCCGACCGGGCTGGTGTTGGCGAACGTGGCCGGCTTCGCAATCTTGGACCAGATGTGGGCCGGAACGATCGGCGTCTGCGCGATCGTCGCCGCGAACGGCACGTTGGGGGTCTTGAAGGTGAAAGTCACGGTGTTGCCGCTCGACGAGACGCCAGATAGCTGAGACCAGACGCCGTTGCCGTCGAGAGCCGGGTACTTCTTCAGCAAGTTGAACGTGAAGACCACGTCGGCGGGCGTGAACGGCGTACCGTCGCTCCACTTGACCCCGGAGCGGATCGTGTAGACCAGCGTTGTCGGGTTCGTGAACTTGTAGCCGGTCGCGAGGAACGGCGTGTAGCTTCCGTCGACCGGGCTCGGGATCTCCAGCGGCTCGTAGATGAGGTAAGTCCCGTGCAGTTCGGTGGCCGACAGGAACGGGTTGAAGTTCTCGACCAGTGTCGGATTGCCGGAGTCACCCTGGATGGTCAGCGTGCCTCCGGGGCTGCTGCCGCCGTTGGCCTGGCCAGAGGCTGAGGTGCAAGCGCTCGCTCCGGCCGCCAGCAGCGCGGCCGCGGCTGTGGCTGAAATAAGGGACTTGAGGTGGAGGGGGTGTTTCATAGCGGAGGGTCTCCTCGTCAGCGCCGGGTTATGGCCTCCCGGCAATCAGGCGGATCCGGGCCACGCCCGGCATTGGCAGGTCGAAGGTGAACGTGGCGGTGCCGTCGTCGGGTAGCACGTCAGGGAGCCGTTCCTCGTGCAGCGAGTCCGCGTCCCGCAGCCTCGCCCACAGTTCCTCATCCGGCCAGGTCACCTCGGGCGCGCAGCAGGCCACCACATTGGAGTGGTGGTTATCGACGCGGGCCAGCCAGGCCTGGTGGCGACGTTCTCCGAGCCCGGTGACGGTAAGTTCGATGCGCCGGTCGAGGCGCGCATCCCCGTCCATGAGCTCGGTGTTGATGGCTCCGTTCCAGACCAGGACGTCGGCGGTCCCGTCGTTGTGCCTGGCTGCCCACGCCTGCACGAGCGTGCCCGCGCCGTCGCCGGTGAGCCGGGTCTCCAGCACCTGATCGCCCAGATGGGCGGCCAGGTGGGCAGCCCAGTACCTGGGCTTGCGCAGGTTACCGACGCTGAGCAGGCCAAAACCGTTGTGGAACAGCCGCGGTGGCCGGCCCAGTTCCTCGAAGTGATCGCTGATGACCCAGTAAGCAACCGCATCCAGCCTGTTCTGAGCGCTGAGGAATCCGCTGAGCACAAACGGGGCTCCGAGCACGCTGTCGTGAACCGGGCCGAAGTGCGTCGAGCCGACGCCCCACTCGGTCCACCAGATCGGGGTGTGGCCGAACCCGTGCCTGCGCAGTTCCGGCCTCAGGTCGAGAGGCAGGTTCCCGTAGGTATGAGTCGAGACGAAGTCGAGCGGTACTCCCTCTTCCTCGGCGTGAGCGGCCAGCAGTTCGATCCACTCGTCGGCCGCCGACGACGGTCCGCCGACCCGCAATCTCGGATCTACGGCTTTGATCGCGCTGGCCGACTCGTCATACAGGCGCAGGTACTCCGCGGGCGTTCCCGGCCAGAACACGAGGAGGTTGGGCTCATTCCACACCTCGAAGGCCCACTCGGCCACCTCGTCGATGCCGTATCGATCGACCAGGTGGGCCGTCAGCGCGCCGATCAGCGCCCGCCACTCGCCCCAGTCGGCGGGCGGCGAGATGATGCCGCGGTAAGTGAAGACGGTCTGCTCTGGGTCGCGCGCGAGCGCCGCGGGCATGAACGACAGCTCGACGACCGGGCGGAGTCCGAGGCCGAGGAGCTGATCGTAGATCGCGTCGACCGCGGTGAAGTCGTATCGGAGCGTCCCGTCTGGCTCCCTGCTCACCACCGCGTTGTCGTCGTGCAGGATGGCGTGAGCCCGGACGCTGGTGGCTCCAAGGTCCGCCCTGGCCAGGCGAAGGGCTTCGGCGAACTCCGTGGCGATGGTGCCGTCTGCCCCGTCCGAGCCCAGCCGAAGTTGCGACAGCCGCTCGGAGCCGATCATGTGCCACACCCGGTCTAGCTGCCCGCGAACTGCCGACATATCGGCGCGGACGGCGACTGGTCCAGGCTCACCTTGAGCTGTCTGCGAGGCGACCGCCACAGACCAGGCCGCCACGGGCTGATCGGCGGCCTCGACCGCGCCGACCCGGTAGTGGTACTCGGTACCGTCCGCGAGGCCGGTGTCAGAGAATGGCGGGCCGACCACGGCGGGTACGTCACTGCCGCCGTGCCGCAGTACTCGCGGCTTCCCGTCCTCACCAGTGCGCTCGACCACGTAGCCGGCCGCACCGGGAACCGGAATCCACTCGAGCCGGATGTGTCCGACCCCTGGAGTCGCGCTGACGCCGCTGACCGGCGGCAGTCCGCGTTCGCCGGCCGCCGCATCGCCGGGCCGACCATAGATCCGCTGCTCCCAGTCGGCGCGCGCCGCCACGTCTTGCAGGCCTGCCGGTTGTCCGGCCGTGGCCTCGGGCGCGTTGCCTACGTCCGGGTTGCGGCTTGCGTTATCGCGGTTCATGCGTTGCTCCGGCTGGCCGCAGCGCCATGACAGCCGCAGCTCCGGCGGATCACCGTCTCGGTCGGGAGCACGGCAGACTTAGGCGGCGCCGTCGGGTCGGCTATGCGGTCGAGCAGCATATGCACCGCCTGCTCGCCCAGTTCCCGCATCGGCTGGCGCACGGTGGTCAGGGCCGGACGGCCGTGCCGGGCGGCGGCGATGTCGTCGAATCCCGTCACCGCAATGTCTCCGGGTACGCGCAGCTTCGCCGCCCGGAGGGCGGCCAGCGCTCCGATGGCCATCTCGTCGTTGCCGCACACGATCGCCTGCGGCCGTCGGCCCTCGGCCAGCATGCGCTGCACGGCCAGCCGTCCGCCCGCCTCGGTGAAGCCGCCGACTGCCGCCGGCCTTCGCGGGACGGGCAGGTCGGCCTCGGCCATCGCCTCGGCGAACCCGGCGAAGCGCTCCTGAGAGTCGGGCGACTCGGCCGGCCCGGCCAGGAAGACCAGGTCCCGGCAGCCGTGGACATCGATCATGTGAGTGGTGACCTCCCTGGAGCCGCCGCGGTTCTCCGTGCCGACGAAGTCCTGGCCACCCGAGGCGAACTGGCGGGCCAGCACGACCACGGGCACGCTGCGCGAGATCGCCGCAGTGTCCTCGTCAGAAAGGCTGCGTGCCATCACGACCAGGCCATCGACCTTCCCGGCCACGGAGAACGCGAGATCACGGCCGGAAGCGCTGCGCGTAGCGGCTATCAGGACCGCGTCGCCGACAGCGGTCGCCGCGCGCTCCGCTCCGCGGATCACCTGATCCACGTAGAGCGGGGACTCCTCCTCGGCGTCGCCCGAACCGCCGAGATCGGGGAACAGCAGTCCGACGATCCCGGCGCGGCGAGACGCGAGGCCGCGCGCCTGCCCGCTCGGCACCCAGCCGAGCTCACGGGCGGTCGCAAGGACCCTCTCCCTGGTGGCGGAGGAAAAGCCCTTGCCGTCGGCCATGACCCTCGACACGGTGGCGGTGGACACGCCACTGCGCTTTGCGACCTCGTAGATCGTCGACCGGTCAACCACGCTGAGAACCTCTGCAAGCTAGACGTTAAGCGGTTGCTCTGGTTAAGCGCTTACGTTAGTTAACCGCTTACGTAACCACCAGTGCGCGATCCTGTCAAGGCCGGACTCGTCCGGAAATCACGCGCAGGCTCGTCCGAATCCCGGCGACGACCCCAACCGCCAGCGCCGAGCTCGCGCGCAGGTCAGGCAAAGCGCCGTGCCTTCGAGTGGGTGTACGAATTAACCGTCGTTCCAGCGACACTAGTGTCACACGCTCGCCGAAGTTGGAGCCGTTTTGTCACGTTTAGTCGGACGTCTGGGGGTGGCCGATGGCGTCGAGGCGAGAGCGCGTTCAGTTGGAACGTCCCGGCGCGCGCAGGCAAGCCCCCATCGGGGCGGCGCTTTCCCAGAGGCCGTGGAAGCCGCCTGCATGATTCAACGGAGCCCGACGGACCCGGAGGACACGCGCCTGGCATGCAGCGCCCCGCGAGGTTTAAGGCCCTGCGGACACGTAAGTTGACTGTCATGGCGGCGACGAAGCACGACACGGCGTCAGGGGCCCGCGCCCCGACGATATTTGTTCTCTTCGGGGCGACCGGAGACCTGGCCAAGCGCATGGTCATCCCGGCGTTCTACCGTCTGGCGCTCGATGGCCTGCTGCCCAGGCAATGGCTGCTCGTCGGGAACGGCCGCGGCGACGTGTCGCACGAAGACTTCCGCAAGCATGTCCACGACGTGCTGACCGAGTTCGGACCCAAGCCGGAGCAGCCGGCCTGGGACGCGTTCGCCAAGCGAGTGCTGTTCGCCGGCGGCGGCTTCACCACCGACAGCCCTGGCAGCCTCCTGGACGTGATCACGAAGGCGGAACGCCAGCTGGGCGCAGGCCGACAGCTGGTGCACTATCTCGCCGTGCCGCCGGTCGCGTTTGGCGAACTGACCAAGGCCCTCGGCCAGCACAATCTGGCCAAGGGCGCACGCGTCGTGTACGAGAAGCCGTTTGGCACCTCGCAGAAGACGTTCAGGGAGCTGGACCGGACCGTGCACTCCGTCCTGGACGAAGAGCAGGTGTACCGGATCGACCACTTCCTCGGCAAGGAGGCGACCCAGGACCTGCATGTGCTGCGGTTCGCCAACGGCCTGTTCGCCGGCGTGTGGGACCGCCGGCAGGTTGAGTCGGTGCAGATCGACGTGCCAGAGCGGCTCGGCGTTACCGACCGGTCGGTGTTCTACGACGCCACCGGCGCCGTGCTCGACATGCTCGTGACGCACCTGTTCCAGGTGGCCGCGGAGGTCGCGATGGAGCCGCCGGCCAGCCTGGCGGCGGCGGACCTGCAGCCGGCCCGCGAAAAGATCATCAGGTCGTTCCGTCCTCTCGATCCGGCCGAGGTCGTGCTCGGCCAGTTCTCCGGTTACAGGGGCGTGCCCGGCGTAGCGGCACGGTCGAAGCAGAACACCTACGTCGCTGCCCGGCTTTGGATCGACAACCCGCGCTGGCGGGGCGTCCCGTTCTACCTCCGCACCGGCAAGCGGCTGGCGGCCTCGCAGCAGCGCGTCAGCCTCATTCTCCGCAGGCCGGACGGTCCGCTGACGGCGCAGTTGACCGACGACTCGAACGTCCTGTCGTTCTCGCTGGCCGGGGACGGCGAGATCGACCTCTCACTGGTCGCGAAGAGGCCGGGCCCGGGGCTCCGCCTCGATCCGGCGAAGGCAGCCGTCCCGCTCTCGGGACTCAGGGACGCTGACCCGCTGCCGCCGTATGTCCGCCTGATCCACGACGTGCTGGTCGGCGATCGGTCCCTGTTCACCCGGCCGGACGGTCTGGCGGCGGCATGGAAAGTGGTCGGCCCGCTTCTCGACAACCCGCCGAAGATCGCTCCGTACGCGGCCGGTTCCTGGGGCCCGGCCGCGGCGAGGAAGCTCATCGCGCCTGGACGCTGGATGCTCGGCCAGTAACGGCGCGCTGATCAGGCCATCTGATCGCCGCCGGGCGGACAGCCGCCGGGCGGACAGCCGGCGGGCGGACAGCCGCCGGGCGATCAAGTATGGTCGGCCGGGTCAGGCGGTCTCGCGGCCGGACCACACGGCGTCGGGCACGCCGGCGGCCGCGTTGGTGGCCCTGGCGGCGACGAACAACAAGTCGGCGAGCCGGTTCAGGTACGCGGCCACCACCGAAGGGACATCTCCGGTGCGGCGAAGCGAGGTCACTCGGCGTTCGGCCCGCCGGGACGCGGCCCGGGCCAGGTGCAGCGCCGCGGCCGCAGGCGTCCCGCCGGGCAGGATGAAGTTGCGGAGCTCGGGCAGACTGGCCACGAGGGCGTCAATCGACGACTCAAGCCCGGCGACATCGCCCTCTGCTAGCCGGGGCAGTCCGCTGCCTGGGCCGGTTCGGTCGGGAGCCATCAGTTCGCTCCCGACCACGAATAGCCGGCCCTGGGCCGTGCGCAGGATCGCGGCCACGTCGGCCGGGAGGCCATCGGCCAGCGCGGCGCCGACCGCCGCGTTGCACTCGTCGACAGCCCCGATCGCCTCGATCCGCGCGTCGTCTTTGGCCAGCCTCCGGCCACCCCAGACGCTGGTCTCGCCGCCGTCGCCGCCGCGTGTGTAGATCTTCATCGGTGCCCGTTCCAAGTCCGGCGTCCGCTCACCGCACCATGATGGTCCGGGCTCAGGCTGCCCAGGGCGATACCCAGTGAGTGTCGAGCAGGTCGGGGCGCTGCAGCCCGGAAAGCATCAGCCGTACCGCGTCGTGGACGTCACGCGTCAGCTCGTAGCACTGCGCGGCGGAACGGCAGCGACCGGGCCCGAACTGCTGAGCCAGCGAGACGACGGTCGGCGCGAGCTCGCTGAGCTCACGGGCGTCGTCCGGGTCGAGCTGCCAGGACCCGTTGCCCAGCCCTGCGACCTGATCCCCGAGCCAGTCCCATGGACTGGCGCTCAGCAGCGGATCCCATGCCCGCGGACAGGGCTCGTTCCCTTCGAATTTCGGGTGGTAATGGGCGACGCCGAAGCTGCCAGGGGCATCGGTCAGCCGGTCGAACAGATCGGCGCGCCACAGCGGCCGGTCGACCGCGAGGAGCTGGGCCGCCGATTCGCTGCCGCGGCGCGGATGAGTGCCCAGCTCGCGCAGTTCGATGCGCGCGCCGTGCTCCATGGAGGAGTCCTCGAGGTCGATCTCGAGCCAGTGCCGCACCGTGATCGCTGTGCGCGAGAGGGCGATGACGTGCTGCACGGTTCCTCCTGCGGTATTCGGGTTGGTGCCGCGCGTTCATTGTCGCGCACCACCGCCCGCCGGCTACACGTCGCTGCTCTCGAACGCCCTCCCGAAGGTGCTCACCCGGTCGGGCCTGGTGACGGTCAGGCCGACGACTGGGCGACCGCGTCGGCACCGCCAAGACGCTTCGTTTCCCCAGTTCTCAGCGTTGTCGGACCGGAACAGCACCAGGTCGCCGGGCTGGACTTCCGCCAGCGAGCCGTCGATATCGGCGGGACCGACCGACTTCCGGCCGCCGGGTCGGGTCCGGAGAGACATGCACGCCCCGGTCATTCCTCATGGGCGGTGCGCCACGCCGTCCAGACATCCGGTCGCAGGTTGCCGCGATCAGGAACGCTGATGCCATTGGCTCGAGCCCAGGCCCGGACCTCCTTCGTGGAGGGCTCGGGTGCTGTCGGCGCGCGTTCGAGATCGCTAGGAGCCGCCTCGGCGCTGAGCGGCATGATGCGCTCGATCGCCGGGTACTCGGCCTCGGCCCACAGGCGGGCGGCAGCCAGGAATCGGTAGGTCCACTCCTCGGCCAGCTGCCGCGTTTCGCAAAAGACGATCGGCACGTTCGGCCATCGGACTTGGAGTTCGGCCAGCCCGTCGGCGATCTGGGCGGGCCGCATCGGACCTGGCTTGAAGATGGCGGAATACCGGTCTTCCACGACAACGGCCGCGCGCGGCAGCGCCGCCAACTCGGCGAGGGCATATCGCAGCGTCCCGTTCACGACGCTGCTGACCGCGTCGGCCAGCGACTTGCGCTCGACGCTGGCCACGAGCCGGCCATCGATGGCGATGCCGTAATCGCCACAGGGCAGTGCTCGTTTCACGGTTCGGACCTGCTGGCCGGTGAACCGGTACGCATACTGCTCGTGTGAGTCGACCACGATGTGCAGCTCGGCTATTCCGCCAGCCCTTGCCGTAGGCGTCCGCACGTTCGGGCGGGCTTGCTTGCGGGTGCGCGGGGATTGCCAGAACACTGCCTCACGGCCACGAGCCGTAGTGAACACGATTTGGGAACGGTTCTCCCGGCCGCGATCAAGCACCAGGTCGATGGCGGCACCCCGGCGGGCGCACGACCGCAGCGGCACGCGCTCGATGATGTCGGGATCCAGCGGCCACTCTTCGCGGGGAACCGGGTAACAGTACAGCGCCTTGGTGCGCGGCCAGGTTCCCGACGTGCGAAACACCATTCCGCCGTTCACCGGCAACCGCAGCAAGTAGGGCAGCCGCGAGTCTGGATCGGGGTTACTGGCGATCAGCAGCTCCACCTGACTAGTCTGCGCCAACTATGACGGGGCGGGCGGATGTCTTGCGTGCCCGCCTCCGCGGCTGTCCGCAGCGCCTGTTCGCTGGCCACATCCGCAGCATTGGCTCCTTTGGCCCCGCTGGCCACCTGAGCACCTCGCTGGCCCGCGCCTGAATCTGACAAATCGCCTGAGCGTCGGTGGATGGGGATCGTGGGTGCCGGCCAGGCGACACCAACTATCCCCATCCACTGGCCCACGCGGTGATTTGTCCGATCTGCCAGCGAGGCGCGCCTGGTCGCCGCGGGCTGACGCGGCCCTTGTCGGACATCGAATGCTGATTTACCGTCTTTAGGTAGAGCTCGGGTGATCAATGGCAAAAGCCGTGAGGCAGGCAAATCTGATTCTGGAGGCCGCGACATGGTCACTAGACCCCTTCTCGTTGCCAGTGCTGGTGCCTTATTGATCGCCGGCACCACTATGGCTGCTCCGGCACTGGCTGGTCCGGCGCTGGCAAGCGCTCCTTCGCCGGCCGCCCGGTGCCAGGGCGTTCCATCTTCGGCCCAGCGCATTGCCGCGACGACGGCGACGTACAACGCGATCGAGGCGAAGATCGCCGCCGGGGAGTCACTAAGGCTGCGCTTCCCTGATCCCACAGCGCAGGAAGACATCATCGATTACGGCGTCAACGACCTCTGGAGCCAGGGAATCGACGGCGCCTGCGTCACCGTCGCTTACATCGTCACGAACCCCGACCCAGGCCTGGCCGCCTCCATGGCCTCCTATGACTCGGCCATGGACCTGCCGCCGGCGAACATCAGCCAGATGGCGCTCCCGGCCCCGGCCAACCCGTCCGCGACCTGCCAGATCGAGTGCAGCCCGGGCGAGGACCGGCTCGACGCCGAGGCGATCCACTCGATGGCGCCGTACGCGAACATCCTCTTCGTGAGCCCGCCCGTGCCGGAAACCATCGGCATGCAGGGGTGGCCGCAGGTAGCCCAGGCCATCGAGATGATCGCCAATGAGCACCTGGCCGACGTCATCACCGTGAGTCTGGGCGACGGCGAGAACGACTTCATCAACGACCCGACGAACCCGACCGCCAGCCAGCAGGCGGCCATTCACTCGCTGGATCCCGCGTTCCTCGATGCCGCCGCGCACAACATCCCGGTCAGTTTCGCGGCCGGCGACTGCGGCCCGACCGATCCGCCGGTACTCGGCGACACCGGCCAGTGCACCCCGGCGATCGGCCTCACCGCAGGTCACCCGGCCGACAGCCCCTGGGTCACCGCGGTCGGCGGCACGATCCCGAACGCGGGCCTCGCCACTCCGGCCGGCCGCACCGCTCCCGATGCGCTGTGGACCGCCCCGAACGACAACTCCGACGCCGCCAGCGCCGGCATATCAACCGTCTACCCGAAGCCGTGGTGGCAGCGTGGCATCCCGGCGTTGCGCGGTGTCACCGGCCGGGCGTTCCCCGACATCTCGATGGACGCCTCCGACGGGACCTCGCAGGCATCGCCTACGTTCGCTGGCGTCCTCGCGCTGGCCACGCAGTTCCGCGGGGCCGACCTGGGCACCGTTAACCCGGCGCTGGCGGCGATCGGTCCGCGCGGCGCGGCGGCCGGCATCATCGACGTCCCGGCCGGGTACAGCGACAGCGCGTACGGCGTCAGCGGCTACTCAACCGGGCCCGGCTACGACATCGCGTCGGGCTGGGGTACCACCTACGCCCCCGCGTTCGTACCCGCTCTGGTGAGCCAGATCAACCGGCTGCGCGGCCTGCTCGAGCCGAGCCGGCTGGCGCGGTTCGAGCTGAGCCGGCTGGAGTCCAACGTCAGCGAGTCGGCCCGCTACGTGGCGAACGGCCAGACCATCACGGTGACCGGCAAGGGCTACATCCCTGGCCGCACCCCGAACGGGACGACGATCCTGGACGGCTTCGGCGTGTATCCGCCGCTTCCCGGGCAGTACGGGGTGACGAGCGGCCCGTACGCCGA
>Ga0335074_10008034_pt1 | contig 14659 bp, 12 predicted proteins | sample Lox_Sample_23_FD_206715 | JGI IMG/M metagenome (GOLD analysis project Ga0335074, IMG submission 206715) | Soil microbial communities from Loxahatchee National Wildlife Refuge, Florida, United States - Lox_Sample_2.3 | ecosystem: Environmental > Terrestrial > Soil > Wetlands | place: USA...
GCAGGGAATCGCCAACGTCTCGTGGGATCAGGGCGATGTGTCTGCGATGCCTTATGCCGACGGACGGTTCGACATCGTCACCTGCCGCTTCGCTTTCCATCATTTTTCCCAGCCGCTGCCCGTTCTGCGCGAGATGCGCCGCGTCTGCCGCACCGGCGGACGGGTTGTGGTGGCCGACAGTGCGCCCGAGGCCGGCAGGGATGATGCGTTCAACGCCATGGAGCGGCTGCGCGACCCGTCCCACACGCGCGCCCTGCCGCCGGAAGAGATGGCCGCGCTCTTCGTCGAGGCCGGACTGCCCGAGCCGCTCGTCGACCGCACCCGCCTGGCGCTCGACCTTGACGAATTTCTCAGCCGATCGTATCCGCGCGATGGCGATGAGGCCCGGATTCGCGCGATGTTCGAGCGCGCGCTCGCAGATGACGCCATGGATGTGGAGCCGTGCAGAGACGGCGCGAGGATTTGCTTTTCGGTCCCAGTAGCCATTGTGTCCGCCGAGGTTCCGCCTGGTGTCTGACGCGTTGCGCGTTCTCATCGCCGGCGGCGGCACCGGCGGACACATCATTCCGGCGCTGGCCATCGCTGATGAGCTGAAATCGCGTTACGGCGCGGAGATCCTCTTCGTGGGAACGGCGCGCGGCCTCGAGTCGCGTCTGGTGCCGCAGGCCGGCTACTCGCTGGAACTGATCCGCGTCGGACAAATGAACAATGTCTCGCTCGCCACGCGCGCGCGCACCCTCCTCGATCTGCCCCTGGGCTTCCTGCAGAGCATCTCGCTGCTGCGCCGGTTCCGGCCCGGCGTCGTCATCGGCGTGGGCGGCTACGCGTCCGGCCCGGTGATGGGCGCAGCGATCGTTTTCGGCCTGCCTACGCTGGCCTTCGAGGCGAACGCGGTGCCCGGCCTCGCCAACCGCCTCGTCGGAAAGCGAGTAAAAGCCGCCGCCGTGAACTTTGCACCCTCCGCTCAGTACTTCCGCAATGCCCAGGTTACTGGCATTCCTGTCCGCGCCGAGTTCTTTCGCCTTGCGCCGCGGCCTGCCGGATCCGCTCCGCACCTTCTCGTATTTGGGGGCAGCCAGGGGGCGCGCGTGCTGAACACCACGTTGCCGCAGATCGCGGCTGCACTGCTCGCCGCCGTGCCGGAACTCACGATATTGCATCAGGCCGGCGCGCGGCATGCGGACACCACGCTGGCTGCCTACCGGGCCAGCGGAGCGCCGCCGGATCGCTGGAAGGTGGCGGCGTTTTTCGACGACATGCCGCAGCGTTTTGCCGCTGCCGACCTGGTGCTCGCGCGCAGCGGAGCCTCCACAGTCGCGGAGTTGGCCGCGGCGGGGAAGCCCGCCGTGCTGATTCCATTTCCGCAGGCCGCGGATGACCATCAGCGGCGCAATGCCGAGGTGATGGCGCAGGCCGGCGCGGCCGAAGTGCTGCCGGAAGCCGATCTGACGCCCGCAAAGCTCGAGCGACTGCTGGCGGACCTGCTGGCCCAGCCTGAGACGCTGCGCAGCATGTCCGGCAAGGCTCGTTCCCTGGCCCATCCCGATGCCGCCGAACGCATCGCGGCGCTGGCGGTGGCTGTTGCCCGGCCGGTCCGTCCGCCGTCCAGCTCCTGACGCTCAGGTCGCCGCATAAATCAAAGGCCCGCTCCGAAGAGCGGGCCTCGAGTCTTGCTTGTGGCCTGAATTACCGATGGCCGCCACCGCCATGACCACCGCCACCGCCATGGAATCCGCCGCCACCACCACCGTGGAAGCCGCCACCAAAGCCGCCGCCATGGAATCCGCCTGCTGCTCCGCCATGGAATCCGCCCGAGTAGCCGCCGCGGAATCCGCCGGCATAACCGTGGTACCCGTCACCCGCATAACCGCGATAGCCGCTCCCGGCGTAACCGCGGGCGCCGTAGACGTTATTGTGCAGGCCGCCGTAGCCACCGGCGTAGCCGCCGTGGAATCCGCCGTAGCCACCCACGCCGGCGCGGTATCCATAACCACCGCGGCCATAGCCGCCGTAGCCGCCGAAGCCGCGACCCCAGCCGCCCCAGCCATAGCCCACGTGACCCCATCCCCATCCCCAGGGACGGCCGTACCAGCCGCCGAACCACGGGCCGGCGCCGATAAAGATGCCGTCCGCAAACCAGTCAGGACCCCAGTAGCCGTACGGGGCGCAGTCATAGGGGTAATACGAGTAATAGCCATAGTCGCAGACCGGGGGACCTGCAACCGCGTACGGCGCGGGATAGCCGACATCGGGGCCGATTCCGATTCCGACAGCCACCTGGGCCTGCGCCGGCCTCGCCAGCGCCAGCGGCGCGGCCAGCAAAGCAGCAATCGTCAAGTAGCGCAGAGCACGCATGTTCAAAACCTCCTGTCAGGCCGCCTTCAGAACCACTCGGCCCAACCCCCCATCCGGAATCTGGTTGCGATCCGGTGGGTTGCTACTCCTAATAACATTAGACGCACCAAAATGTTGCGGTGACTCATGTGCGGCTTCGAAGCGAAGGACCGGAAGCCTTTACGGGCACACGCGGCCTCAATACCACGGGCGCTGCGGCGGAGGATACGTGCCCGGCGGCGGGTAGTAGTAGTGCCAGTAAGGGTAGCAGGGCGCCGAGCAGATCGCCAGCAGCAGCGCGATCAGCCAGCCGATTCCGGTCCAGCCGAGGAAGAGGTTGAAGAGGAAAATGCCTGTCGAGTTGTGGGTGCGCCGCGCTACGGCGATGAGCGAGGGCAGAAAGTAGAGTCCGACACCGATCAAACCGGCCATCGAAATCCTCCGGATTGCTCCGCAATCAGGTACGCAGGGAACGGATCTGTAGTTCCCGGCGGCTGATACGAGGGTACCTCTGCTTGCCGCGGATTGGTATCGAAATTGACCCCGTAAAAAGGAAACGCACCCGGAAGCGGGGAGCTTCGACGGGTGCGCATGGGACGCTGCCTGGGAGGCGCGTCCTTTCACCTGATCTACCGGCGATACCCACGGGGGTAGTAATGGTATCCATATCCATACCGGTAGCCGCGTACAAAATATCCATGGCCGTAGCCGCGATAGGCCCAGCGGCCCGGATACCACACCGCGCCGGCGTAGTAGCCCGGCGTCCACACGTAACCCACGCCGGGGCAGGCCGGAACCGCGGCGACCACCACGGGCGGAGCCACGCGAACGCCGGCATAAACGCGAACCTGAGCCTGTGCCGCAGCCGCGGTGATGCCCAGAAGACCGGTGAAAGCTAGTGCGCGAAGAAGCTTTTTCATACTGAGACCTCCTGGGTTCCGCTTCGAATTTTTCTCTGCTGCGGAACCTCTTATCGTCTCTCGAGCAGAATGAACGCGAACCCGCGCGAATTGTTGCGGAGAAAATGCGAGCGCGGGGTGCGGTCCGCGTGCGAACGCTCCGGGTAATGGGAGAAGTGTCCCGTATAGCGGTTTACCATACCGTTGTATGGGACAACTGGCATCGCCGGCGCCGGAGTGGGAAAATAGAGGTATATGGAAAAGTTGGGGCTTTATCTGTCTGTTCCCTTTTGCCGTTCCAAGTGCACGTTCTGCAATTTTGCTTCCGGAGTTTTTCCCGCTTCGTACCATGAGCGCTACGTCGAGCGCCTCGAAAAAGACCTGATCTCGATCCGCTCCCACGCCCGCAGGTGGGGCGCTGCTCTTCCGAACGCCGTCGACAGCATTTATCTTGGCGGAGGGACGCCCACACTGCTGGCGCCTGCGCTGATCCGCCGCCTCTTCACCGGTTTGCGCCGCGAATTTGCCGTGATGCCCACCGCGGAGATCACCGTGGAGTGCGCGCCGAGTCAGCTCGATCCCGCCGTTCTCGAGGCTCTCGCGGAGTGCGGCGTCAATCGCATCAGCTTTGGCGTGCAGTCGTTTGTCGATGCCGAAGCGCGGCAGACCGGCCGCCTGCACACGCGGGCCGTCGCGCTCGAAGACATTCGCCGCGCGCAGAACGCCGGCATTCCCGCCGCCAGCGTCGATCTGATCGCGGGCCTGCCCGGCCAGACGATCGATTCCTGGTACGAGTCGCTTGCCGTACTGTTTGAATCCGGAGTAGATCATGCCAGCATTTACATGCTCGAAGTGGACGATGATTCTCGCCTTGGCCGCGAGCTCATCGCCAACGGCCGCCGCTACTTTGCGGACAAAGTTCCCGGAGACGATCTGATTGCCGATCTTTACTCCGACGCCATCGGCTATTTTGCCGGTCACGGCCTGGCCCAATACGAGATTTCGAACTTCGCGCGGTCCGGCTCCGAGTCCATACACAATCTGAAGTACTGGCGCCGCCAGCCGTATCTCGGCCTCGGTCTCGACGCCCACTCCATGTTGCGTGCGCGCACTGGCGGGGCGCTGCGCTTTGCCACGACCGACCAGATGGATGCCTACCTCAGCGGCCCGGCCTGGAGCGAGCCGCGCCGGCTGGGCCATCAGGAAGAGCTCGAAGAAGCCTGGTTCCTGGGCCTGCGTCTCAACGAAGGCGTAAGCCTCGCGGCGCTGCGGAGGCATTTCTCCGCATCCGCGGTTCGCGAATGCCTTGCTACGGTGTCGGAGCTCGAGGACGATGGTCTCATCACCTTCCGCGACGGTGACCGCGTGACGCTGACGCCGCGCGGCCGGCTGCTCTCCAACGACGTGTTTGCGCGCTTCCTGGCGGAGCCGGCGGCAGCCTAAAGAACAGGGAACAGAAAACACCGATCAGGGGACAAGGATGACTTCGGAAACGGCGGCATTTGCGGAGGCGATTGCGACGACACGTAAGCAAGTCGCGACCATCGATCTGCGCAGCGACACGGTCACGAAGCCCACGCCCGCCATGCGCGCCGCCATGGCCGCCGCCGAAGTCGGCGACGATGTTTACGGCGAAGACCCGACGGTGAACTTGCTGGAGAAGCGCGCGGCGGAGATCTTCGGCCGCGAAGCTGCGCTGTTCGTCCCCAGCGGCACCATGGGCAACCAGACGGCGATTCGGTTGCACACCCAGCACGGCCGGGAAGTGATCTGCGAATCGCGCTGCCACATCATGGACTGGGAAATGGCCATGGCCGCAGCATTTTCCGGTTGCGCCCTGCGCACCATCCCGACCGAGCGCGGCATCCTGACCTGGGCTGAAATCGAGCCGAACATCTACCCGCGCCACTACCATCGCGCGCAGACGGGGCTCATCGCGCTCGAAAACTCGCACAACCTCGCCGGCGGCACGGTGACGCCGCTGCCGGTGCTCGAGGAGATCTGGGCAGGCGCGAAGGAACGCGGCCTTCCCGTTCATCTCGACGGGGCGCGCATCTTCAACGCGTCGGTGGCGCTGGGCGTGGGCGTGCAGCAACTCACGCGCGGCTTCGACACGGTGATGTTCTGCCTCTCGAAGGGGCTCGGCGCACCGGTGGGCTCCATGCTCGTGGGCACGTGGGAGCAGATGGACCGCGCGCGGATCATCCGCAAAGGTCTTGGCGGAGGCATGCGCCAGGCCGGCATTCTGGCCGCGGCCGGGCTCATCGCTCTTGAGGAAGGCCCGAAGCGCCTGCACGAAGATCACGCCAACGCAAAGCTGTTGGCCGAGAGTCTGGCGACTGCGCCGCAATTGGTCATCGATCCCGCTGCCGTGCAGACGAACATCGTGATCTACCGGCTGGCAAACCACGGCGATTCGGCTGCCTTCGTCGCAAAGCTGAAGGAGCGCGGGATTCTTTGCGGAACGGTCGGCCGCGATGGCGTGCGCTTCGTGACACATCGGGATGTGAGTCGCACCGCCTGCGAAGAAGCTGCGCGCATCGCGGTCGAACTGGCCGCAGAAGCATAATCGCGCTGCGCGCAACCCGAACAAACTCGCTGGAGATTTGCAGGCAACTGCATGACAGGGGGTATTTTCGCGCCGTGCGATCGCGGGTCGCGAGCCCGCGAAGTCTATAATGAATCCATGGCCAGGTATTCCATTGTAGTTCCGTTTCATAACGAAGAAGAGAATGTCACCGTCCTCTACGACCGCCTGAAAAGCGTCATGGAGCACGTCGGCGACCCCTTCGAGCTTGTCTTCGTCGATGACGGTTCGAACGACCGTACCTGCCGCCTGCTGGAAGAGATCGCCGCCGTCGACAGCCGGGTGCTGGTCGTCAAGCTGCGCCGCAATTTCGGGCAGACTTCTGCCCTCGCCGCCGGATTCGATCACGCGCAGGGCGAGTTCATCCTCGCTATGGATGGTGACCTGCAGCACGATCCCAGCGAAATTCCCGCGTTCCTCGAAAAACTGGAAGAGGGCTACGACGTGGTGAGCGGGTGGCGCCGGGAGCGTATCGACAACTTCGTGATGCGCCGCATCCCATCCCGCTGCGCCAACTGGCTGATGGCGAAACTCTCAGGCGTGGACATCCACGACTTCGGCACCACCTTCAAGGCGTACCGTCGCGAAGTCATCCAGAACATCCCGCTCTACGGCGAGATGCATCGCTTCATTCCCGCGCTCGCCGCGTGGTACGGCGCCAGCATCTGCGAAGTTCCCATCACCAACGTGAACAGGCAGAAGGGCCGCTCGCACTACGGCATCGGCCGTACCTTCCGCGTTTTCTTCGATCTCCTGACCATTCGCTTTCTGCTTAAATACATGACGCGGCCGCTGCACTTCTTCGGTCTGCTTGGCGCGCTCAGTATCTTTGGCGGCGGCGTGGTTTCGGCCTTCCTGCTGGCTCTTAAGATCGTCACGCATCAGCACGTGATGGATGAGCACGGTCCGCTGTTTGTGGTGGCTGCGGTCCTGATTGTTGCGGGTACACAGATGCTGGCGATCGGCCTGCTCGGCGAGTTGCAGGTGCGCCATTATCACGCGGGCACGCAGCGGGCTCCCTATACCGTCGATCGCGTGGTTCGCCTGCGTGCTCCGGAAGAGCCCAGCATGCTGCCGGACAACTAGCTCCGGTTTTCGGGTCACTTTCCGCGGCAACCAATCTTGTCCTGCCCTCATCGACTCCTCTGAACACCCGAAGCCGATGCGCAGGGCGACACGACACGTGTGTATACGTGTAATCTGACCAACGCGGGAGCAGATTTCCGCATCTCCCCCGTGTGTGCGGCTCCCCGGGGCGGCAGGAAAGTCAATCACAGCCATGCAAAAGCCCGCGGATGGCAGGAAGCGCGTTGTCATCGAAAGCGTCGAGCCCGAAATCGACGCGGGCCGCTTCGCCATCAAGCGCATTGTCGGCGATCAGGTGGACGTGGAGGCGGATGTGTTCGCCGATGGCCACGACCACGTCGCCACGCGCCTTCTTTTCCGTTATCGTCAGGTTCCCAACTGGTCCGTTGTGCCCATGCAGCCGCTCGGCAACGATCGCTGGCGCGCCTCATTCCCCGTGGTGCGGCCGGGCGAGTACCTCTACACCGTCGCTGGCTGGATCGACCATTTCGACACGTGGCGCAGCGATCTGGAAAAGCGCATTGCGGCGGCGCAGGACATCCACGTCGATCTGCTGAATGGCGCCCAGCTCGTCGAGCAGGCTGCCGAACGCGGCAATCGCGACGACGCCGATGCACTCCGGCGCTGGGCTGCCCAGTTGCGCAACGCCAAAGACACCGAGACGGCGCAGCGGGCGGCGCTCGATCCCGCGCTGGCCGCGCTCATGGCGCAGTATCCCGATCCCCGGCTCGAAACCCGCTACGAGCGCGAGCTGCGCGTGGTGGTCGACCGCGAAAAAGCCCGCTACTCTGCGTGGTATGAGATGTTTCCCCGCTCCAGCGCGGCCCAGCCTGGCCGCCATGGCACTCTTCGCGATTGCGAGGCCCGCCTCGATTACGTGGCGCGCCTCGGCTTCGATGTGCTCTATCTGCCTCCCCTGCATCCCATCGGGCGCAGCTACCGTAAGGGAAAAAACAACTCCGTGACCGCGCAGCCCGGCGACGTCGGCAGCCCCTGGGCCATTGGCGCCAACGAGGGCGGACACTTCGCTCTGCATCCCGAGCTCGGCACGCTCGACGATTTCCGCAGCCTGCTGCGCAGCGCCGCAAAGAAAAACATCGAAATGGCCATGGATGTTGCCTTCCAGTGCTCTCCCGATCATCCCTGGGTACAGGAGCATCCGGAGTGGTTTAAGAAACGGGCCGATGGCAGCATCCAGTACGCGGAGAATCCGCCCAAGAAATACCAGGACATCTACCCGCTCGACTTCGAGAGCGGCGACTGGGAGGGCCTCTGGGAAGCGCTCCGCGACGTTTTTCTTTTCTGGATCGAGCAGGGCATACGTATCTTTCGCGTCGACAACCCGCACACCAAGTCCTTTCCGTTCTGGGAGTGGCTGATCGCGGAAATCAAGCATGATTTTCCCGATGCGCTTTTCCTCGCCGAGGCTTTCACGCGCCCGCGGGTGATGCAGCGCCTGGCCAAGCTGGGGTTTTCGCAATCCTACACATACTTTTCGTGGCGCAATACGAAGCAGGAGCTGACGGAGTACCTGACCGAACTGACCCACAGCCGCGTCCGGGACTTCCTTCGCCCCAACCTCTGGCCCAATACGCCGGATATCCTGCCGGAAGCGCTCCAGATCGGCGGCCGCCCGGCGTTTCTCGTGCGCGTTGTGTTGGCCGCAACCCTGGGATCGAACTACGGCATCTACGGCCCGGCCTTCGAGCTGGGCGAAAATCAGCCGCTTCGCCCCGGCAGCGAAGAGTATTTGAATTCAGAGAAGTATGAAATTCGCGAATGGAATCTCGACGCGCCCCACAGCATTGCCGGCGCCATCGCCGACATCAATCGCGCGCGCCGCGAGAATACAGCGCTGCACGCGAATCACGATTTGTTCTTTCATCCTACTGACAATCCGTACCTCATTGCTTACAGCAAATCCAGCCGCGACGGCAGCAGCGTGGTGCTGACCGTCGTGAATCTCGACCCCTTCCACACCCAGCTCGGCTGGGTCGACCTTGACCTCGAACGGCTGCAACTGCGCCTGAGCGAGACGTTTCAGGTCTTCGATCAGCTCTCCGGCCGGCGCTTCCTGTGGCAGGGAGCGCACAATTACATTGAGCTGTCTCCGGAAAGCATCCCTGCGCACATCTTCCGCGTGCTGCGCCGCGTGCGCTCGGAACGCGACTTCGACTACTACCAGTGAGAGCGCAGGAATCGATGCTCGAGACCCGCACCATCGTCCGCAAGCCAGGCAGCGCCACCGATCCCCTCTGGTACAAGGACGCGATCATCTACGAGGTCCACGTCAAAGCGTTCCAGGACAGCAACAACGACGGCATCGGCGACTTTCCCGGCCTCATGCAGAAGCTCGATTATCTGCAGGACCTGGGCGTCACCTGCCTGTGGTTGCTGCCGTTCTTCCCCTCGCCCCTGCGCGACGATGGCTACGACATCGCGGATTATCGCAGCGTCCATCCCAGCTACGGCACGCTCGACGATTTCCAGCGCTTCCTCGATGCGGCGCACGATCGCGGGCTGCAGGTGATGATCGAGCTGGTCATCAACCACACCTCCGATCAGCATCCCTGGTTCCAGCGCGCACGCAATGCGCCGCCAGGCTCGAACGAGCGCAACTTCTACGTTTGGTCGGACACCGACCAGAAGTACAAAGACGCCCGCATCATCTTCACGGATACGGAAAAGTCCAACTGGACCTGGGATTCGGTCGCGCAGGCGTATTACTGGCATCGCTTCTTCTCGCACCAGCCCGACCTCAACTACGACAACCCGGCCGTGCTCGAAGAAGTGCTCTCGGTCATGCGCTACTGGCTCGATATGGGCGTCGACGCGCTGCGCATCGACGCCATTCCGTATCTAGTCGAGCGCGATGGCACCAACTGCGAGAATCTGCCCGAGACGCACGCGGTCATCAGGGCCATGCGCAGGGCCATCGACGACGGTTATGCCGGCCGCATGGTGCTGGCCGAAGCCAATCAGTGGCCCACCGACGTTCGTCCCTACTTTGGCGACGGCGACGAGTGCCACATGGCGTTCCACTTCCCGCTCATGCCCCGCATCTACATGGCGCTGCGCCAGGAAGACCGCCTGCCCATCACCGACATCATGGCGCAAACGCCGGACATTCCCGGCAACTGCCAGTGGGGGCTCTTCCTGCGCAATCACGATGAGCTGACTCTGGAGATGGTCAGCGCCGACGAACGCGACTACATGTACTTGGCCTACAGCGCCGATCCGCGCATGCGCATCAACATCGGCATCCGGCGCCGCCTCGCGCCTCTGCTCGACAACAATCGCCGCCGCATCGAGCTGCTCAACAGCATCCTGTTTTCGTTCCCTGGCACGCCCATCCTCTATTACGGCGACGAGATCGGCATGGGCGACAACATCTACCTCGGCGACCGCAACGGCGTGCGCACGCCCATGCAGTGGACCCCGGATCGCAACGCCGGCTTCTCCCGCGCCAATCCGGCAAAACTCTACAGCCCGGTCATCATGGACCCGGTCTGGGGCTACGAAGCCATCAACGTGGAGGCGCAGCAGAACGACGCATCCTCGCTGCTGAACTGGATGCGCAACATGATCGCGCTGCGCAAACTCTTCCGCGTTTTCGGCCGCGGCTCCCTGCGCTTTCTCGATTCATCCAATCGCAAGGTGCTCGGCTATGTGCGCCAGTACGACGGCGAGACCGTGCTCTGCGTGGCCAATCTCTCACGCTTCGCGCAGCCGGTGCATTTCGATCTCGCGGACATGGACGGCATGACGCCGGTTGAGATGCTTGGCTACGTCGAGTTCCCCGTCATCACCCGGCAGCCCTACTCGCTTACGCTCGGCCCCTATGGATTCCTGTGGCTCGAGATTCAGCCGTCGATGCAAAGCGCCGCAGAGTCGACCGCCGAGTCCAGCGATGAGTCGTTCTACGTCTCCGGGGAGCGGGACTGGGAGCCGGTCCTTGGGGCTGAAAACATCGCCAGCCTGGAGGCGCTGTTGCCGGCGTACCTGCAGCGCCAGCGCTGGTTCGGGAGCAAATCGCGAAGCATCGCCCAGGTTCAGGTTGCTGACTGGCTGCTCTTCGACGACAACCGCGCGGCCCTGCTCTGGATCGACGTGATCTATGCCGAGGGCGAGCCTGACACCTGGCTGCTGTGCCTTGCGATGAGCTTTGGCGATGCCGCTGCTGCGTTACGCGAATCGTCGCCCGCGCAAATCCTCGCGACCGCAGGCTCCTCTCTGCGCGGCGGGGTGCTGCATGATGGCATGCTGCGCTCCGCCGCTCCGGCGGCCCTTCTCGAGGTGCTCGCGAATGGCGAAGAGCTGCCCACCCGGAAAGGTACGCTGCGCGGCTTGCCCGGCCTGTCGCTTCCGGCGCTGCGTGGGTCGCAGCCGCTCGCACCGCGCATCAGCAGTGCGGAGCAGAGCAACACGTCGGCGATCTTCGGCGACCGCCTCATCATGAAGCTCTTTCGCCGCCAGCAGTCCGGTCCGAATCCCGACGTCGAGATCGGCCGTTTCCTCACGGAGACCGCGGGCTTTCACCACATCCCTCCCTTCGGCGGATCCATCGAGTACCGCCGTGGCGATGCGGAGCCATCGACGCTCGCGCTCTTGCAGGGCCTTGTTCAGAACGAAGGCGATGGATGGCAGTGGACCCTCGAGGAACTGGAGCGCTATTACGAGAGCACAGCATCGACGAAGTCCGCTGCTGCCGAACTCCCCGTGCGCGGCGACAGCGTGCCTCAGGCAGCGCATGAGCACGCAGGCATCTATCTTGAAGCCGCGGCTATGCTGGGCCGGCGCACCGGAGAAATGCACGTCGCACTGGCCTCCGGAACCGATCCGGCCTTCGCCCCGCTCACGCCCGCTGCGAGCGATCTGAGCGCGATGCAGGACCAGTTGCTCGCCCACGCCGCTGGCGCCTTCGACGCGCTGCGCAACAATCTCTCTCATCTGCCCGACGATACGGTCGAGTGGGCCGCGCTCGCGCTCAGCCGCCGCGGGGCCCTGCTGGCAAAGTTTCGTGTGCTCGCCGAACTGCGCCATCCCGGCCAGTGGACGCGCATTCATGGCGACTACCATCTCGGCCAGGTGCTGCGCGCCAAAGGCGACTTCGTCATTCTCGATTTCGAAGGCGAGCCGGCCCGCCTGCTCGCGGAACGTCGCGCGAAGCATTCTCCGCTGAAGGACGTCGCGGGCATGCTCCGCTCCTTCAGCTACGCAGCCTTCGCTGCGCTCACGCGATATACCAGCCGGCGCCCCGCGGACTACGGGCAGCTCGAATCCTGGGCGCGCCTGTGGGAGTCCTCGGTTTCCGTGGAATTTTTGCGCGCTTACAGTGAAGCGGTCGCCGCGTGGCCCATCGTTCCCGAAGAACGCAGCCACTTCCACACCCTGCTCGACATCTATGTTCTGGATAAGGCGCTCTACGAGCTGATGTACGAGCTGAACAATCGACCCGCGTGGATTCGCATACCGCTGCACGGCATCGTGTCGCTGCCGTTGTGACAAAAGGACCGAGCGTTCATGGCCGATACCGAACTGACAGATGCGGCGCAACAGCAGGCAGAGTCCATTGGCTCCGCCGATGTCGTCATCGGTGTCGCCGGGCCGGTTGCTCCTGACGATCTGCGTGCCGGGGCCGCGAAGGTAGTGGCCGAGCGCGGCTCGGACGCGTCCTCCCTGCGCTATGTCTTTGCATGGCCGGCGAGCAACGGAGAATCCGTGCCCTCCGCGGCGGCGGCGGATGGGGATTCCGGGCTGGCTCTGGTTCCGTTTGTGGCTCCTCCCTCCGGCGGCGAATTCTGGGCAGACGTATCGGCGCATCAGCGCGCCGTGCTGGCCCTCGCTGCATCGCTCAATGCGCGCGTGTGCATTGTCCTGGGGTCCGATCTCGCTGCACTGCAACCGCAGGCCATCCAACTCTTTGCCTACGCGGTGCTGGAGCGCCAATGCGGCCTGGTGATGCCGGTCTATCCGGCCGGGAAATACGACGGCCTCATCAACACCGGCATTCTCGGGCCCCTGCACCGCGCGCTGTATGGGCGGCGCATTCGCTATCCGGTTGCGTTCGATTTCGCAGTTTCCGGGTCGATCGCCGGGCTCCTCGCGCACAGCTCTTCCGGCCATGAATCCGGCGCACTCCTGTGGCCCGTAGCTGCGGCGGCCTGCGAATCGCCGCAGTGCGGGATCGGCCAGGTCCACGTGGACGTCCGCCATGAGGTCGCCACAGACGGCCTCGAGCTGAGCGCGGTGCTCGGCCAGTTCGCGGGTTCGCTCTTTCAGGAGATGGAGAACGACGCCGCGCAATGGCAGCGCCTGCGCGGGTCGCAGCCGGCTCCGGTGTGGGGCAGCGCGCCGCGCGATAACGGCAATGGCGAGCCGATCGATGCGCAGCCTATGCTGGATTCGTTCCTGCTCGGCTCGAAGAACCTTGACGAAGTATGGCGCCTGGTGCTGCCGCCCAATACTATGCTGGAACTGCGGCGGCTGACCCGTGCGGCGCCCGACCAGTTCCGCATGCCCGACGATCTTTGGGCATCCATCGTGTACGACTTTGCGCTCGCCTGGCGGCTGCGCACCATCGGCCGCGGCCATTTGCTCGGCGCTCTCACGCCTCTGTATCTGGGCTGGGTTGCATCGTACGTTCGCGAAGTCTCCAGCTTTACACGCGCTGCAGTGGAGCAGCGCCTGGAACAGTTCGCACGCGCCTGGGAAGAAAAGAAACCCTACCTGCTGTCGCGCTGGCGATGGCCCGATCGCTTCAATCCCTAGGCCCCGCTGCGATACGAAGGAGAACCGTTATGTGGCAACAGGTGGAACAATCGCTGCACTCGTCGATGGCCCGCGTGATGAACAAGATCGCGACGCTGCTTCCGGGCATTCTCGCGTTCATTGTGGCCCTGCTGCTCTTTCTCCTGGTCGGATGGCTGCTCGCGGCCCTGGTCCGCTGGATTCTCGCCGCCCTGCGCTTCGACGAGCGCATGAGCCGCGGCGCGGGCGCCATGGCCGAATGGACGCCGCGCATCACCCCGTCGCTGCTGATCGCGCGCATTGTCTTCTGGTTCTGCATCGTGGCCGGGGTCATTGTGGGCGCTTCGGCGTACGAGGCCGGCACCTCGGAGAACATCCTTTCCGGTTGGGTGCTGGCGTACCTGCCGCGCGTCATCGGCGCCGCGATCCTGCTGCTGGCCGGCAACGTGCTCGCGCGCTTCGCCTCGCGCAGCGTGCTCATCACCGGCGTCAACCTCAACCTGAGTTATGCGCGTCTGCTCAGCATGGGCGTTCGCTGGCTCATTCTGGTGCTCACCGGCGCCATGGTGCTCGATCACCTGGCCCTGGGCGGCGCCATTGTCGAACTGGGCTTTGGCATTCTGTTCGGCGGAATCGTTCTGGCGCTGGCCCTCGCCGTTGGCCTCGGCTCACGCGATCTTGTCAGCCGCTCCCTCGAGCGCGAAGCCGCGCGCCCCGTCGAGGTGCCCCAGCCGGAACGCATTCATCATTTTTGAGAGTCGTCTGCCGGCTGAAACCTGCAACCTGTGCCCTGCTTTTCAGTCCTTCAGCGTGAGTGTAATGCTGCGCGAGTCGCCGCTGGTCGTGCGCATTTCAATCTCGCCCTGGCTGCGCTTTACCACGCTGGGAAACTTCTCGCCCCACTCCACCAGCACGATGCTGTCGGGTGCGGAAAGCTCCTCGAGTCCCAGCGAATCGAGCTGGCGCTCGTTCTGGATGCGATACAGGTCGAGGTGGTACAGCA